>Ga0316626_10000809_pt1 | contig 12997 bp, 8 predicted proteins | sample OWC_Aug_T1_C1_D5_FD_207656 | JGI IMG/M metagenome (GOLD analysis project Ga0316626, IMG submission 207656) | Wetland soil microbial communities from Old Woman Creek delta, Ohio, United States - OWC_Aug_T1_C1_D5_A | ecosystem: Environmental > Terrestrial > Soil > Wetlands | place: USA: Ohio...
ATTCACGATCAGTTCATCGATACCAAGGCGGGGCTCTACAGCTACGTCGGCCAGGTGTTTGGCGACCAGCGCCTGGAGGAGATCCTGCGCCACACCGGTGAGCGGCAGCGCCAGGGCTTTGACCGCTGGGAGCGCATGGAGGTCGAGGATTTCGTGCGGGCGTCGGTGCATCTGCTCAAGACGCACATGGGGAACGTCTCCGTGACCGAGGATGACGAGAAGTTCACCATCGTACAGGATCCGTGCGGCTCCGGCGGGCGCCTCATGCGTGAGGGCGCGTATGATGGCCCGAACGGGCTCTACCGGATCACGAAGCCGCAGCCGATGACGTTCCGCCGGAGCGAGTTCCCGAGCTACTGTGCCCATTGCGCGATCTGGAACAACCTCCAGTGCATCGAGTGGTTTGGCCATCCGCAGTGGTGTATTGACCACCCGGCGACGCCAACTGAGCCCTGTCGCATACACATCTACAAGAACACGCGGCGGATTCCGGAGCGGTACTATCGGCAGGTCGGCTGACGGTGCCGCCGAGCGAATCGCGCGCGCGGGCTTCGGAGGAAGAGCATGGCTGAAGGACTGAATTGTGACGTGGTCGTGATTGGTGCTGGCCCCAACGGGCTCGCGGCCGCCTGCTATCTGCAACGCGCGGGGCTGGACGTGTTAGTGCTCGAACGGCGTCCGGACGGCGTCGTCGGCGGCGGCGCGACCACCGAGGAGGTCACGCTGCCTGGATTCCGGCACAACATGGGCGCGATCTGGATGGGGGGAACCTTGTGGACCGGCGTCCACAAGGAGCTCGAGCTGAAGAAGTACGGGGTGAGCTACCAGTACACCGACATCGCGATGTCCGCGGTGTTCGAAGACGGCACCTGCATCCACTGGTACCACGATCTGGACCGGATGTGCGCCAACATTGCCCGCTTCAGCCGGCGGGACGCCGACACGTGGCGCGATCTGTTCATGACGTACAAGGACACCGCGCCGATGTGGGCGGCAGCCGAGGAAGCCGTGAGCGGCGCGGCCGCCGTGACCCCGGGGGCGCTCTTTCTGTCGCCGCTCGAGCGCAGCCCGGCGGGACGCGAGCTGATCCGGCTGAGCATGAAACCGCCGTCGGACCTGGTCAACGACTTCTTCGAGGAGCCACGGCTGCGCAACCTGCTGCGCCAGCGTATTTCGGAGGGGTTCACGCGGCCGGATGACGAGCCGCAGCTCGGCAACCCGTTCATCATGCATCTGATCATGAGCCACACGGTCGGCCGCAGCTTCGGCCTCGCGCAGGGCGGCACCGGAAGAGTGTGCGAGGGAATGCGGAAGAACTTCGAAGACGCCGGCGGCCGCGTGCTGTTTGACAAGCACGTGGAGTCGATCGAGACGGCGAGCAACGTTGCAACCGGCGTGGTCTGCCAGGACGGTTCGCGCTACGCGGCGAAGAAGGGTGTGGTCAGCGACGTCACCCACGTGACGACGCTGCTCGGAATGGTCGGCGCGGACAAGCTGGAGCCACGGTTTGCGCGCAAGGTGCAAACCTGGCGCTGGGAGGAGCACAGCTTTCACAACACGCACTGGGCGCTGGACGCGCCGGTGGTGTGGAAGGCGGCGGACAGCGACCCCGACATTCAGCGCTGCTGGTCGGTGGCGGTGCTGCCGCTCGACGTCGATGCGCACTGGCGCCAGTGCCACGAGGACAATCGCGCCGGACGGCCGCCGCGTTCGCTTGGCTATTACGGGACCTTTCCAACGGTGCTCGATGCGAGCCAGGCACCACCGGGAAAGCACACGGGCTTGGCATGGAAACACGTCCCGTACGACCTGGAAGACGGGGGCGGGGCGCGCTGGGACGCCATCAAGGAGGAGTACGCGGATCGGATCGAGGAGTTCACGGGGCGTTTCACCAACGGTGATTTTCGCAAGTCGATCCTCAAGCGGCACGTGGACTCCCCCCTCGACATCGAGCGGCGCAACCCGTCGTTTGTGAAAGGCTCGTGCTGCAACGGCTCGACTCAGCCACACCAAGTCGGGTACTACCGGCCTTTCCATGAGTATCCGCCCGGCCGCTGCCCGGTCGAGAAGCTCTACCTGGCTGGCGACTGGGTCGGGGTGACGGGGGGAGCGGGAAGACAGACCGCCAGCCTGATGCTGGACGACCTGAAGGTGAAGAAGTGGTGGCAGAAGCGCTGATCCCCCGCTGAATCTCGCCCCCGCTATTGTCCAGCAACGGGGGAGAAACCAGAGGGGGCCGCTGCTGCGAGACGCGGATCGGAGGAGCTGGTGAGCCGTACCATCAAGATGCTGTCCGACATGAACACCACCATGATGGAGGTCGAGCGAGTCGATCGGGTCGGCGATCGCCTCATGGTGACCGGCACCATGATGGGGAGTTTTCCCGCCGAGGTTTATCTCGAGCCGGCGGACCTCCTGGCGATGATCGCCATGCACCTGCGCCCTTCGCCACTGTCGTTCATCCTCGGCCTGCCGTACTTCTGGTTGCGGTGCTACCTGCAGCGTCCGGAGAATGCCGGCTTCGGCGCCCGCCTTCGCGGCGGCACGCTGGCGGTGACGCTGGCGCTTGCGGGGCTCTGCGGCTTGATCGTGCCGGTATTCGGCCTCGTCGAATTGACGCGACTGGCGGGCGGATTCTGATACGGAGAGACGACCGATGTTGGGGGGCAAACGCTTCGGACGGTGGACGTATCCACACCGCGTCACCTTTGCTTGTGATCATTGTCATTCGTTTCCGGCTGGTATAGATGAGTAACTGTCGCTCACCAAATAAGTCGAATTTATGGGCCGGGTCATCGACTTCGCGCAGTTCAAGTCCCAGCGGACGGCGGAGAGGATCAGCGCGGCGCTTTTCGCGTGGAGCCCTTCGGACTGGCCTTTCTGCCGCGTGCGGCACTTCGTACGCACGACACGGTCGGGCCGGCCGCCGCGATGCTGCTGCGGCCGGACGTACGACGAAGTAACCCTGCGGGACCGTGCCCCGGCGCTGACTGCGCTCGTTCGGGAGACACTGCAGCAGTTGGGCAATCCCGAGAACGGGTCGATCGCCCAGGTGGTGGCGATGCTGCTCGGACACCCGGATCTGACGTCCGTCGAGCGCGCGGCGTTGAGCACCGGGCCGTGTGCGGCATGCCCGATACTGGCGGAGCAAACGCAGCAGCTGCGCTTCTTGTGGAGACTGTATCGGGCCTACTGGGCACGGGCAGTGAGCGCGTCTCCGGCGCGCCGGCACCAAGGGCAGCTCACCGTCCAGCAGTCACGACAGTCGGCGATTGACCTCCGCCGCCACATTCGACACGAAGTCTCGTTGATTCGCCACCTCCAGCGGCAGCTCGCGGTCTGCCCGTGGGCGCGCCACCACCAGCGATCGCGAGCCGGCGGCAACTCTGTCGGCTGCTGACGGCGCTGCGGAGTCTTGGCGGGCGAGAGGCACGTCGCCGCCCGCTGCGCGGTCGGCGCGCGTGGAGGGCGAGGCTCTGTCCGAGCCCTCATGTTATCGACCGGTTGACGGAGCGCACGCGGGCCGAGTAACAGTGTGACGCGGAGGTTCTCAGAGCGTGTCCGATGCATCCCTTCCCGTGCGCCGAGGTTTCGACCCGGCAATGGCTGGCAAACGGGCCGAATGTGACGGCGGCGGACCAATCGAGGGCACCCATTTCGCCGCCCGCCAGGACTTTGCGGGGACACTGACCGGCGAGTACATCGACCACGGCGACCCGCCGTGGCGCTGGTATCTCATGGTCGAGCTCTTCAAGAAACCGGAAGGGTACATGTGGGATTCGGTGTGGTGTGAGTCGGGAATGGTCTTCCTCGTTGACGACTGAGCTGACGCGAGGCGCCACGCTCTCCTCGCGGAGGGCGGAATATCGAGACCGGAAATGGCCACCGACGGGGACGCGGCACTCGTGAGAGGAGCCGAGCCGTTCAACCGGATTTGCTGGGAGCTCTGTTGACGCCCCGTCCTCGCCCGCAGTATGGTTGGCTGGATCGAGGATAGAGAACACACGGGGGTATTGCCACGACGACGAGCGGGGGGACCATGAAAGTCGTTCGCAAGGTACTGGCTATCGGCAGTGTGCTGTCCGCCTGCGCCGGGGCAGCGTTCGCTCAGGTGACGCCGGTTGGACCGGAGTTCCAGGTGAACACGTACTTCACAGGTTACCAGGGTCTGCCGAAGGTGTGCCGGGCGCAGGAGGGGAACTTCACGATTGTCTGGCGCAGCGACAACCAGGATGGGAGCGGCTCGGGGATCTTTGGCCAGCGTTACAGCAACGCCGGCGGGACGCTCGGTACGGAGTTTCAGATCAACACGTACACGACGAACTCGCAGGCTCTTCCCACGCTCGCCTGCAGCCCGGCAGGTGACTTCGTCGTCGCATGGCGCAGCGCCGGGCAGGACGGCGACGGCTTTGGGGTGTTCGGTCGACGCTACGCCAGCAGCGGCACCGCGCTCGGCACCGAATTCCAGGTCAATAGCTTTACGACTGGAAGCCAGGACAACCCGGCCGTCAGCATGGATGCCAGCGGCAACTTCGTCGTCGTGTGGACGAGCGCCGGGCAGGACGGTGACAACAATGGTGTGTTCGCGCAGCGCTACGATAGCAATGGGGCACCGCTCGGGACCGAGTTCCAAGTGAACACGTTCACCACGGGCAACCAGAACACCGCGCTCGGGTCGCCGGTTTCGTCCGATTCGAGCTTCAACTTCGTCGTCTCCTGGTCGAGCGACGGTCAAGATGGGGACCTCACCGGCGCGTTCGCGCAGCGCTACGACAGCACCGGCGTTGCGCAGGGAACCGAGTTCCGGGTCAACTCGTACACGACGGGACGCCAGGACAGCCCGGCGGTCGCGCGCGCCCCCGGCGGAGACTTCGTCGTCGCGTGGCGCAGCTCCGGCCAGGACGGCTCCGGTTACGGCATCTTCGGGCAACGCTACACCAGTGCCGGCGCCGCGGCGGGCACGGAGTTCCAGGTGAACGCCTACACGACGGGGGCGCAGGGCTTCCCGGCGGTCGCCACCAACGGTCCCGGCGACTTCGTCGTCGCCTGGGCGAGCGACGGCCAAGATGGCGACAGCTCCGGGGTGTTCGCCCAGCGCTTCGACCGGACGGCCACGCCCCTGGGTACGGAGTTCCAAGTCAACACGACCACCGTCGGCTTCCAGAGCCTCGAATCGGTCGGCAGCGATGCTATGGGCAACTTCGTGGTGAGCTGGATCAGCGGCAGCAATCAGGACGGTGACAGCTTCGGCGTCTTCGCGCAGCGATTCGCCGTGCCGTTGTGCCCGCCCCTCCCGCGCACCGATTGCCGTTCCGGGAGTACGCTCCAGTCGGTCCTCCGCATGAAGGAGGGCAACCCTTACTTGCGGAAGCTGGTCTGGACGTGGCGGCACGGCGCACAAACGAATCTGGCGGACTTCGGCGAACCGTTGACGACGACCAGCTACGCACTCTGTGTGTACGACGAGATCGGTGGCGTCGCCAGCCCCCCCGTAAGCTTCGAAGTGTCGCCCGACTCCACCGCTTCCCTGTGCGCTGTCCCGCCATGCTGGAAGGACAAGGGTGATCAAGGCTTCAAGTACCGGGACTCCGTGGGCGGCAGCCAAGGGGTCCGGACCGTCGTGCTAAAGCCGGGAGAAGACGGAAAGGCGAAAGTCGTCATGAAAGCAGGCGGGGACCAACTACAGCTGCCGACGCCAACGGCGACCAAACTCCTCAATCAAGACCCCGCAGTCACGGTCCAGCTGGTCAACAGCCAAGGAAAGTGCTGGACCGCGAACTTCACGGCGCCGGCGCTCAAGAACGAGACGCAGAAGTTCCGCGACAAGCAAGGCTGAGCCGGAAGGCCGGGTTTCTGTTTGGCATCCTCGCCGCGGCGGCAGATCAATCGCCGCGGCGCTCGATCGCCCCGGCTTCGACGAACTGCCGGATCTCCTCTGGACTCAAGCCGAGGAGATCGCCGAAAATGTAGTCGTTGTCCTGCCCGATGGCGGCCCCGGTGCCGCGGGTACGGCCGGGCGTGCCGGTTAGCCCGAGTGGGATGCCAGTAGCGACGACCTTGCCCTTCTTCACGTGCTCGATCTCTTCGAAGAAATGGCGTGCGGCGAGCTGGCGGTCGCGATGGAACTGGTCTTCGACGTTCTGCACGACACCGGCGGCAACGCCGGCGTCCTGCAATGCGGCCATCACGTCGTAATCGCAGCGGCTCGAGGTCCAGTCCTCGATCGCGCGATCGAGCTGATCGGCGTTTTCCAGGCGGGCGGCGCGCGTCGAGAACCGCGGATCGCCGACCCACCCCGGCTTGCCGATGACGCGGCAGAAGCGCCGCCACTCCGCGTCGCTTGATACGGTGATCGCGCACCATCGATCGTCTCCGGCGCACCGATAGCACCCGTGCGGGGCGGCGAAGAGCGAGCGGTTGCCAAGGCGGCGCGGCTCGCGGCCGTTCACCAGGTACTCCATGAGCACGTGGCCGATGACGGCGGCGGTTGCTTCGTACTGGGACAGGTTGATGTACTGACCTTTGCCCGTCCTGTGGCGGTGGTGGAGCGCGCACATCACCGCGAAGAGACCGTGCAGGGCACTCACCGTGTCGGGGTACGCGTACTGGGTGATGGTGCATGGGCGCTCGGGAAAGCCGGAGACCGTGCTGAGGCCGGAGATCGCCTCGATGTTTGGTCCCCAGGTGACGTGATTGCGGTTCGGTCCAGTGTCGCCGTACCCAGACGAGCTGCACATGATGAGATCGGGCTTCACTTGCTGCAGCGCCGGGTAGCCGAGCCCGAGCTTCTCCATGACGCCCGTGCTGTAGTTCTCCACCACGACATCGCTGATCGCGACGATCCGCTTGCACAGTTCGACTGCTCGGGGATGCGTGAGGTCGAGGGCGACGAAGCGTTTGCCCCCATTCCAGTCGGTGAACCACGGCGACAGCTGGGGTTGAATCCCCAGCTCCGGGGCCCACGGCGGGATGTACTGGCGCGTGACGTCGGGCCGCTTCTTCGACTCGACCTTGATCACCTCGGCGCCGCAGTGCGCCATGAAGCGGCCGATCCAGGGACCGGCCATGCCCGCGGTGAACTCGACGACGCGGAGGTTTTCGAGGGCACCCCCACCCGTCACCCCCGGCGTTCGCCCGGTCCCCGAACGGAGCGGTGGCAGCGCAGCACTCGCCGGTGCGTCCGGCGCGTTTGCCTCCGGAGCCGTCGGGGGAGACAGAATCTCCTCGTTGTGTTCACCCACGCGTGGCGCCGGGCGGGAGATTCGCCAAGGCGTCTCCCGGGGCCGAAACGGGGCGCCTGGATAGCGCAGGACGCCCCCGCCCTGGTGCTCAACCTCGACGAAGTAGCGCCGCGCCGCCAAGTGCGGATCGCCGGTGACGGCCGCGGCGGTGTTGACCGGGGTGATGGCGACATGGCGCCGCTGGCCCTCGCGATAAATCGTATCGACGGTGAAGCGAGCGGTGAGGTCGGAGATGTACAGGTCCAGAAGGTCGCGATGGGGAAAGCGGTTCGAGGATGGCCCCTCAAACAATGGGTCGAGGATCGCCTCGTTTCCGGTCACCTCGTGGATCCATTCCGCGAAGGCTCTCCAGTGAGCCGGGCGATTGACCGTGAGATAGACCAGACCGTCCCTGCACGGATAGGCGCCCGACGGAACGGAGGCAAAGAGCCCGGTGCCCATGCGCCGCGGGATGATGTGGTCGTCGAGCCACTTGCCCACACCGCAGATGTGCGTCGCCGAAACCATGGTCTCCACGGCGGAGATGTCGACGTGCTGGCCCACCCCAGTCAGCGAACTGTGGTAGAGCGCGATCATGCTACTCGCGGCAGCATAGAGCGAGGCCATCATGTATGCCTGCAAGCCAGCCAGGGTCACCGGGGGATCCGTTTCCTCGCCCGTGACGTACAGCGCACCACCGAGGGCGCTGATCACCAGGTCCGATGACTTGAAATGTTGAGCGGGCCCCGTTTGCCCGAAGCCGGTGATGGAGGTGAGCACCAGGCCGGGATTCGCTTGTTTCAAGGCTGCGTACCCCAGCCCGAGCTCATCCAGATATCCCGGCGGAAAGGTCTCGATGATGAGGTGCGCGGTGCCCGCGAGCTGGGTGAAGCGCGATCGTCCCTCGGGCTGGGTGAGGTCCAGCGTGACGCCGCGCTTGCTGGTGTTCATGTACAGGAAGAGCAGGCTGCGATCGGGATGCGGTGTGTTGCCCCAGAACGGCGGGATGGTCCTGGTCGCATCGCCGCCGGGCGGCTCTATCTTGATCACGTCCGCGCCCATGTCGGCGAGGAGCTTGCCGCAGTACGCCCCCTTTTCGTCGGCGAGCTCGAGGACGCGGCGTCCGGTGAGGGCGCTCAATCTCGACCCAACTCCGCGACCTTGAGGATGCGCGCGTGTGGCTGGGGGTGGGTCGCCGCCTTCACCCAGCGCAACCCCATCGTGCCGCGCGAATGGCCCGCGGTGTCGACCCAGTTGGGGACGCCGGGATCCTGGTGCGCGACGACCAGTCGGAACGAGCCATCGGCACGATACTGGGTCGTGTGCTTGTTGTAGTAAATGGTGTGATAGCGGTAGTCGAGGGACTCCATCCAATAGTTGTTCAGCTGGAAGTTCCAGTACTCGCACGCCGGCGGGGTCGCCTCGATGACCAGCGCCTCATCGAGAGCAAGCTCCCAGTAGCCCATGTAGTAGAAGATATTCGGGTCGCCGTGGGCGCCGCCCGTGACCTTCGGGTCCAGGGGCTGCAGCTCGTTGGGATGACGCGCGAAGCCCTCGGCCCAATCCGCGAACAGGCTGGCGGTACCGACGACGAAGCGGGCGGCGTCCCCGAGCCCGGCGGCGAGCTCGTCCGGCCTCAGGGGAGCCGGAGGTCCCTGCGCGCCGAGCCGCTCGATGTGCAGCTCCGCCAGCCGCTCGTGCGTTCGGTTGAGGAAGTTCTGGCGCACGATGAGCATCGAGGTGTCGGGCTCCATGCGCAGCCAGTTGCCGGGATGCGGCGTGCAACTGAGAATGATCTCGAACCGGCCATCAGGCTCCAGCTGCAGATCGCTCGCGTCGAGATAGCCGCTGCAGCCGGAGCGCGCACTCGATCCATAGTGACCGTAGTAGGTGCCGAAGCCCAGGTACGGAATCGTGCCGCGCGTGCCCCATAGACGGTATTCCAACGCGCCGCTGATCGCCGCGTTCTGGTAGTAGCTGTCGGGATTGTCGCACCCGATCTTGCCGGTCTCGTGGCTCAGCCGGTAGAAGCGTGGCGTGGTGGGATCCGCATGTTCGACGAACTTCTCGAGTGCCAAGCGGACCAGCCGGCTCAGGTAGCGGTAGCCCTCGGCTTGATTGAGGGCGTCGTTCGGAGAGCGCTCGCGCTGGATGACGGCGCCAGCGCGTTTCAGCGTCTCGCAGAAGTCGTCCCATACGGTACCGTCGATGATTCGCTGCGCGGGACCGGCTGCCATGTATGCTCCTCGAGAATCTCTTCCCCTCAGTGCCCAAGAATCACGATGTGGAGCATGATACAAGGCGTGAAAGCAAAGGAACCACGATGGCAACCACGAGTATCGAAGCGACCGTCCGTGAGCTCGCAGACAAAGAGGCAATCCGCGACCTGGCGCGGGGGTACGCGCACTGCGTCTGGCGGAAGGACGTCACGGGAGCGGTGAGCCTGTTTGCCGACGACGGCGAGATGGACACCGGAGATCGGCCGGTGATCCGGGGAAGGGCGGCCCTGCTGGAGGAGTACCAGCGGATGATCACGGGCCCCGATCTGCAGCCGTTCGTGCACAACCACCTCATCGAGCTGCGCGGCGACACCGCCACCGGCACCTGTTATCTCGACCTGCGGGCGAACATGAACGGCACGAGCATGATCGGGTCCGGCTACTACGACGACCGCTACGTTCGCGTCGGCAGCGAATGGAAGTTCCAGGCGCGCCAGCTGACGATCTGCTACTTCGTGCCGCTCAACGAGGGCTGGGCCGGGCAGGCAAAGAGGCCCCCTCCCTGACCCTTTCCCGTTGGCGCCGATCCTCGCCGGGGGAAGGGATCAGATGTCGGTATCGCTCTCCTCCCCGGTTGCCGATTCCGGCGACGGGGGACAGGAAGAGGGGGCGCCCTACGCTCGTTCCACCTCGACCGGCGCGCCGCGTGGAGCGTGGCCGGGTGAGCCGTAGAACATGCGGTAGTGGATGTGGCCGTAACCGCCGGCGAGATGGATCGCCTTCCACGGCGCCTCGACCGGCTCCTGCTGTCCCTTCCAGTTGCGGAACTGGAACGGCTCCCAGGCATGGTAGATGATGACCTCGCCGGGCTGCACGCCCGGTGTGACCTTGGCCATCGCTTCGAATGAGCCGGCGTCGTTGAACACGCGCACACGGTCGCCGTCGCTGATGCCGCGCGGCGCGCAGTCGGCGGGGCTGAGAAAGCATGCCGGCTCGCCGCGCTGCAGCCGCAGCATGAGCCGATGATCGCGCCAGATGGCGTGAATGCTCCAGCGCGTGTGCCCGCCGTTGATGTGGAGCGGGTACTTGCTGCGCGCGCCCGGCGGATCCTTGTGCACCGGCAGGCTTTCTCCGGCCTCCAGGTACCACTCGTGATCGATGTAGAACTGCTGCCGGCCGGTCAGCGTCGGCCATGGCATCTTGCCCTCGACGAACCACCGGTGCGGCCAGTGCGTGTCGTTGGGGTCGTAGTCGCTGCTCGTGGCGTAGATGGGCGACGGCCGCGCCGGTCCCTGGATCGGCACCGCCCCCATGCGAATCGCTTCCTCGCCGCTCATCTCGCCAAGGCTCGGACTGCCGCGCACGATGTCGTCGATGAGCTTCACCGGGTCCTGCGGGTCGTAGGGGTTGAAGCGCCCGTTCGAAGTGTAGACGTCGTAGGCCTTGGTCAGATCGATGGGTTCGTCCTGGAAACCACGCACCGTCGTGATCCCGCGCTCGCCCGCGCGCTTGGCGACGCGCTCGGCGAGCAACGCAAACATCTCCCAGTGCGTCTTCGATTCTGCGCGCGGTTCCACCGCTCGGTCCGACAGGATGATGTACGGCACGTAGCTCTGCCCGTACTTGATGCCGTGCTGCTCATAGTATCCGGCCGCCGGCAGCACGTAGTCGGCATGACAGGAAGACGTGCTCATGCGAAAGTTCACCGAGACGATGAGGTCGAGTTTCGGCCACAGGTGCTTGCGGGCATACTGCGGCGCGGGCCAGCGACGGAGGGGATTGGAGCCGGTGAAGATGAGCGCCCGCGGCCGCCGATCGGGGCGCGGGTGGATCTTGGTCCAGCCGCGCTCGATCGACAGGCGCATATGCTCGTCCATGCCGCGCGGGAGCACCGGGTCTGCGAGATCGGGACGCGACCACAGCTCGCGGTAGCCGCCGTGCACGTACAGAAAGGGCATGAGCGGGGTGTTCGGCGCCTTCTCGCTGTGCGCCGTGTAGAGTTGTTCGTACTCGCGTGGCGTCAGACCGCGCATGGCCATGGGGAGGATCCGCACCATGTCCATGAAGCCGAACTTCGAGCCCGCCATCTTGTCGAGCCCGTCGAGTCCCCACCAGGCGGCCACCCGCACGCCGCCGCCCGGCTTGCCCTGGTTGCCGGTGAGAGCCATCAACAAGATGATCGTCCGTTGGAAAAGGTCGCTGTGGTGGTGCTTGCAGGCGCCCCAGGAGGCGAAGATCATCGCCGTCTTGGCGGCGGCCAGCTCCCGAGCGAAGCCACGGATGAGATCGGGTGACAGGCGCGTGATGGCGGCGGCCTTCTCCGGCGTGTAGTTGGCCAGCTGAGCGCGCAGCCGCTCGAAGACGGTCCGTACCTCCACCTTCTTGCCGTCCGCCAGCGTGACGGTAAAGCGCCCGGTGAGTGCTGGCTTGAGATCCCCGAGTGCAATCGATCGGCCGCCCTCTCCCTCGCAACCCGGAACCGGGGCGGGCTTCCCGGCGCCCTCGTCCCAGAAGTAGAAGAGCTTGTCGTTTCCACCGGCGGTCAGGTCGGACTCTCGCAGGAAGCGGCCGGTGTCTTCACGCACCAGCAGGGGCAGGTCGGTTTGCTCGCGCACGTAGTCGGCCTTGTAGAGCCCTTCCTCGATGATCACTCGAGCCGCCGAGAGGCCGAGGGCGGCATCGGTCTCGGGCTTGGGGTTGATCCAGAGATCGGCGTGAATCGCGGTGGCGCTGTAATCGGGCGCGATCACCACCAGTTTGGCGCCGCGGTACCGCGCCTCGTTCATGAAGTGCACATCGCTGATGCGGGTGTAGACCGGGTTGCCGATCCACACGACGATGTAGTCGGAGCGGAACCAGTCGTCCGATGTCCCCTCGCAGTTGTACATGCCCCAGGTCTGCACACATCCCATCGGCATGTCACCGACGCCAGACCAGGAATCCAGGATGGTGGCGCCGATCGCGTCGACGAAGCGCATCTCGCCCGCGGTCTCCGGACCGAAGCCGCCGTTGGTGGTGCCGTGGTCGTGGATGATCGATTCGGTGCCCTCGGCGACGGCGGCGTCGATGAGCTGGTCGGCGATCTCGGTCAGAGCCTGGTCCCAGGAGATCCGCTGCCATCTCCCCTCGCCGCGTTCGCCCGCACGCTTTAGCGGATAGAGCAGGCGGGTCTCGGACGCCTGCAGGTCGGCGTAGCAGGCGCCCTTCTGGCAGCCGCGCGGGTTGAAGTCGGGGACGTCGGGACGCGAGCGCCGGTAGACCGCGCTCTGCTCCTCCCGCCACACGATTCCGTCCTTGACGAACAGGTCCCAGGAGCAGGCCGAGATGCAGTTGGCGCGCGTGTGCGTGCCTTTCGCCACCCGGTCCCACGTCCAGCGCTCCCGGTAGACGTCGGTCCAATCACGATACGGGGTCGACCCCGTCGCCGGTGACGTTGGCGCCACCGCCAGCGCGACGTTACCGCGTGGTTGCAGGTGGGTGAGGCCCAAGGTCAGAGTCACCACGCCGGCGCCCGCCCCGACCAGAAAGCTCCTTCGCGAAAGCTGGGGCGAATCGAGT
>Ga0316626_10000810_pt1 | contig 12997 bp, 10 predicted proteins | sample OWC_Aug_T1_C1_D5_FD_207656 | JGI IMG/M metagenome (GOLD analysis project Ga0316626, IMG submission 207656) | Wetland soil microbial communities from Old Woman Creek delta, Ohio, United States - OWC_Aug_T1_C1_D5_A | ecosystem: Environmental > Terrestrial > Soil > Wetlands | place: USA: Ohio...
GAGGCTGAGCGCGGCATCGATCTCAAACTCGATCGAGTCGGGCGGGCGCTGGCACTGCTGGGATCTCCTGAGCGGCAGTTCGCCGTGATGCACGTGGGTGGTACAAACGGAAAGGGGTCGACGGCGGCGATGCTGGACGCGGCGTTTCGCCGTGCGGGCTATCGGGTTGGGCTCTACACGTCGCCTCATCTGGTAGACTTCACCGAGCGAATCCGCATAGACGGTCGAATGATCTCGGCAGAACAGGTTGTCGACCGGGTCGGCGCTCTGAAATCCCTCTTGGGTCGTCGGGGCATAGCTCTCACCTTCTTCGAGATGGTGACAGTGTTGGCGTTCGACGCGTTTGCCCGCGGCGGCGTCGAGATTGCCGTTGTCGAGGTCGGTCTCGGCGGGAGACTCGACGCGACGAACGTCGCGGTTCCGGATGTTACAGCCATCACCAACATCAGCTACGACCATGAAGATTACCTCGGGACCACACTGGACGCGATTGCGTACGAAAAGGGAGGCATCATGAAGCCGGGCGTCCCGGTGGTGATCGGCCCGGTGCCGCCGTGTGCCGAGCAGCGACTGCTCGTGCAGGCCAATGAGGTCGGTGCTCCCGTGACTCTGTACGGGCGCGATTTTCGGGTGGAGGGGACGGCGGAGCGGTTCGATGTAATTGCTGGCGAGTGTCGCTGGACTGATATCGAACTGGGCCTTCGGGGAAGGTTCCAGCAACTGAACGCCGCGACGGCTCTGATGCTCCTGCAGCACTCCGGTGCGAGGTACCCTGTGTCGGAAGAAGCGGCCCGGATGGCCTTGGCCGGGGTGTGGTGGCCCGGACGATTCGACATCGTCTCTGAGAAACCGCTGGTTATCCTCGACGGTGCACACAATTCCGCAGCGGCACGAGAACTACGGGCAGAGCTCGACCTGATCCTGTGTGGTCGTCGCCTGCGGCTGGTTTTTGCAGTGATGCGGGACAAGAACTGGGTCGACATGTGGAACGCCCTTCGGCCAGTGGTGCGAGATGCGATCGTCACCCAACCGGCGGTGGCGCGCAGCCTCAGTGCGGAAGTCCTAGCCGGCACGATCGGACGTGACGTTCCGGTGCGGGTGTCTGCACGCCCAGCGGAGGCCGTGGCATTGGCCCTCGACGGAGCGGCGCCGGACGATGCAGTTCTCGTCACCGGGTCGCTGTTCCTTGTTGGTGAGGTGTACCCGTTCTTCTTGCGGCGGCGAGGTCACACCCATCTTTTCGATCCCTAGGCCGGCTCCGCCTCAGACCGACGAGCTATATGGCTAGAGTCGGCGGAAGAATGCTCGACTCATCAAGTTTCACCCAGTCAAGGACCCCAGGCCGGGTCATTCGTGGATTTCAGGTCGCCCGAGCGGCGCGTGCGTGTCAGGCCGGGCGTAGCTGGTTTCTGTGTCGAGGTTCCGACGAGCGAAGTCTTCGGAGCTTCACTCAGCCGGTAGCCCCATGCGCCGGCGGCCCTATGGGTGCCGACGCGTGGGGCGATACGAGGCCGAGCTATCCGGGAAGCATTTGCGGGGCAAGCGGCGCTCCCATCATCTGCCCCAGCCACGATGCCGCGGTCCCCGCGGCGGGCCGGATGCCTGCAGCTCATCGAGGCTCACGGCATCGTCGCCGTTCGCATCGACGTGGTTGAAATGTCGCTCCGCCATCCGATCCCGGAAGAGCGACTCGAAGGTCTTGAACTCGTCCAAGGACAGCGCCCCGTTTCCGTCCTCGTCCGCCTTGGCAAAGAGCGCGGCGCGCTCCGCGTCGATCTCCGCCGGATCCGGCGGACCGAAGGCAAGCACCCAGCTGGGAGCCAGCAGCATCGTGCCGCACAGTATTATCCATCGGCCAATTTTCATGTCGATCTCCTTTCTCATCAGGGCCTCACGTGGCCTACCTGCTTAAACGGACGGCGGCGAGAAATCCGTCGCGGGCGATTACCTTCCAGGGCAGGGGGCGTGAGCCTAAGGGTGGGTCGTGGGCTGCTATGACTTCAGGGGTGGACCTTCACGCCAGCGGCAGAGGCCGATGCCTGGCGATGAGTCTGAAGATTCGATCCTCCGTCATAAGCTCTCCGCCGATGTCGAGCGCGCATTGCGCTACGTGCGCGTCCGGCGTTGAGACGGAAACCCCTTTCGACAGGAGTTCCGCGCGCAGCCTCCCGACTCTGAACCAGTGCGCGAGATCGGCTGGGCACAGTGGTAGGTCGGCCAGGAAATCCTGCAGTTGCGCCCGCTGCTTCGAGGTCAGCCTGGCGCTCAGCAGCTCGGCCGAGACGATGGCGGGCAGGTGCACGCGTGCTTCGGCCAGTGCCTCGTCGATCCGGTCAGACCCGCGACCTCCGAAGTAGGACACCCAGCTCGAGGTATCAACGACGAGCGCGCTCACGCGAAAGCTCCAGGTCAACGTCTAGGTGAAGGCGCCCCTTCAATCGCCTGGCCTTGGAGGCGGCACGGGACCGCCGAATCATCGTAAGCCCCTCAACCAGAGTCTCGGTTATGCCTTTTCCCGTCGAGCGACAGGCCTCTGCCAGCAACCCCCTGGGCAGGTTTGCCGTGATCCTCCGCAACGCTTGCTCTTCCTTGTTCATATCTGCATACATATGCCGGTATGTACGTCGAGTCAAGGAATTCGAATCAATCATCCGGGCTAGCACGCTGGTGCCGCCGATGATACACAGACGCGCGCATGAGGCAACTGGATTGTCGGAAGCGGGGACTGATGCGGGGCGTGGAGGTGGCAGCGCTTATCCTTGTGGCTGCTGGGGTTCTCGGCGTGGGGCCGGTGCCCCGGACACTCTCTGATTTGCGCATCCGCAGTGAGACGAACGAGACGGTGATCGAGGCCTTGATAGGCCGTGACATCGCGGTCGAGGATCGAACTGGCGAGACTCGCACTGCCGGTCCCGACGCCGGGTCGCTTCCGGAGGGCGCGGTCGCCGACGATGAGAGAAGGACAGGCGCGCCCGCAACGGAGGCGGAGGGAGGCACGAGAGAGGGCCTGCGGGTTCGCCATGGGCAGAAGGCCTCAGCTGCCGAGCCCAAGCGCCCGCCCGGCTTGGTGAGCGCCGGAGATATCTTTGCCGAGGAGATCCGCATTCGGCTGCCGGACGCGCAGCCGAGACGCTCAACATCCATCATCGTCGGTGACCCACTGGTCAGCGAGGTTCGAGTTCTCTCCCAGGAGGCCGGAAGTGTGCTTGTAGTCTTCGTACGGCAACCGGTTCACTACGAGGTGTGGCGAGTCGGTGGTGGAAGAACGCTTCGCGTCCATATCAGACCGGGCCAGCTGGTGGTCCCAGGCCGTGGGGCTCATGCCGTGATCTCCGGACGCGGGGACGAGCGTGAGGTGACCGTCGATGCCGAAACGGTCCGCTATGATCAGCAGGAGAACGTGATTCTGGCCAGTGGCGGCGTGGCGGTGAAGCGTCCAGGTAGTATCTTGACGGCCGATACGGTACGTGTGAATCGGTCGACATACGACGGCGAGGCAGCAGGGAGAGTCGTGCTTCGAACGGAAGGCACGGTAGTCCGGGGAGATTACGTGCACTTGAACCTGGCTGACGAAACCGGCTGGATCGAGGGGGGCGAAATCGAGTTCCCGGCTGCGCAGTCGGAATACGTGATATTGGGCGAGCGCATCAGCAAAGGATTCGGCCAGAACTATCGCGTTAGCAGCGGTGTTCTGACGACGTGCCGCTGCGGTGGCCTGGAGCCTCCGTCGTGGAGCGTCGCGTCGCGGCGCCTCGACGTTGACGTGTTGGGTCGCGGCACGGCGCGGCACCTGACGTTGCGCGTGCATGATGTACCGGTGTTCTACTGGCCGTGGGGGATATTCCCCGTCAACAGCACGCGGCAGAGCGGTTTTCTCATGCCCCGCGTGGGTATGTCGGAGAGCCGTGGGTTCAAGTACGAGCAGCCCTTCTACTGGGCCATCGACAGGAGCAGCGATGCAACCGTTGCATTCGACATCGAGACAAGCGCGCGGGCAGGCGGGGTGGGTGAGTATCGCTACGCGCTCGACCCGAATAGCCGAGGGATCCTAGCGGGGGCGTATTTCAACGAAACCCTCCGGTCAGAGGAGGACTTGAGGAAGGCGGTTCACGACTACGCAGAAAAGGGCATCTTTGAGTCTCCAACGGACGAGCGCTGGGGCGTCTTTTCTGAGATCCAACAGCGGCTCCCCGCCGACGTTCGCGCTTACGCGAATACCACGTTGGTGGGCGACGACCTCTTCTTCACGGAGATCCAGAGCGCCTCTTTCGAGCCGGCTAAGGACGAAGCAGCGCGCACGCTGTTCTACACCGCCAGCCGGGTCGGGATGCTCAAGAAGTGGCAGGGTGCGCAGCTATGGGGCGAGTCGGCGTTCTTTCAGGATCTCGACCTAAAGCTGGAGAATGAGGATGACGCGGTCTTTCAACGGCTGCCGGGCGTGGAGCTCAGTGCGCAAAGGGCAGTGATGAATGATCGGCTGGTCCTGTCGTTCGCGGGAGAAGGAGTTGATTATCAGCGGAGGGTGGGCTTCGATGGCCTGCGGTTCGATCTGCAGCCCGAAGCTCGGATGCCATTCAGGATTGGCCGCGTGGCTTTCGGATCGCTGGAAGTCAGCGCTCGGGAGACCCTCTATCACTTGACAGACAGAGACCGCATCGGTCGGTGCGGGGGTGGTGACAGGGACGGGAAGTCATGCACCGCGAATTCTGACTGTACCGGTGGTGGTAGCTGTAAGGTCAACTATCGTTGCAGCGGTGGAAAGGACGAGGGCAAGGGCTGCACGGCAGATTCCGATTGCGGGGGCGGTGGTAGCTGCGGCGTGATCGAGCCGACGGGGACATTGCGCGACCGCGACAGCACGCGCGAGCTAGTCCAGCTCGGCTGGAATCTCGGCACGGAAATCGCGCGGGTCTATCCATTTCAGCGGTGGGGCTTCAGCGAGCTCAAGCACACCATCGAGCCGACGGTCAGCTACCTCTTCGTGCCGCTCGTTGGCGGCCAGGACGAGTTGCCGCTCTTCGACAGCGTGGACCGCGTCAACCGCCGGAGCCTCTTCGGCTACGGCTTGGTGAGCCGTTTGAAGGCACGGCTGGGTAAGGGGGCCTCGGGCGAGGGAACAGGCGACGAGTCGAGTCCTGCCGCCCCGAGCGTTCGCGAGTTGGCGCGGGTGAGCTTGCTACAGGTTTACGACACGAAGCGGAAGATATCCGGCGACAGTCATTTGTCGGACGTCGACCTGGGGCTGCGGATAACCCCGAATAAACTACTTGCCCTTCAGTATGGGGCAACGTATAACCCTATGCAGAACGAGATCAAAGGCACCAGCGTCAATTTCTCGGTGCGGGAGCCGTGGCAGGCAGGCGACCCGCAGCTGGCATTGTTGCAGATGCCGTCTCATCTGTCCGTTTCGTTTCGTTCCGTCAGGGAGAACGTTGCTGCCGTGGTGAGTGATGGGCAAGAAGAGCTGGGCGGGTCTCTCTACCTGAGGATTGGACGCTTCTTTGGCCTGTTTCTGCAAGGGCGGGCGAACTTGCTAGCTGAGAAGAAGGGCCAGGAAGGTGGGGTGATACGAGCGTCAGGAGTGGGGGCCAGGTTCATCTCCCGCTGTAACTGCTGGATGCTGGAGGTGGGGGCCGACAAACGGGAAGATATTGAGGAGACCCTGGTCCGCGCTCAGCTGACACTCGCTGGAATTGGATCGCTGGGCCGCGCTCGGGACCAAGGCCTCCTCACGGGTTCCGACTTAAGACGATGAGCGCATCAGCGATGAAAGGCGTCCTGCTCGCTGGCGGCTTGGGCACCCGGCTCTTGCCGCTCACCCGTGTGACCAACAAGCACTTGCTCCCGGTCTATGACCGACCGATGATATTCTACCCGCTGCAGACCCTGGTCGACGCGGGAATAGAAGACATACTTCTCGTGACGGGCGGCAACAACGCAGGTGATTTCCTCAGATTGCTCGGCAACGGCAAGGAATTCGGGCTCAAGCATCTCAACTACACGTATCAGGAGGGAGAGGGGGGCATAGCTGCGGCGCTCGCGTTGGCCGAGCACTTTGCGGATGGGGGGCCTATATGCGTCCTACTTGGGGACAACATCATCGAGGGAAGCATTGCGGGAGCGGTGAGGCGGTTCCGTCGCGCTCCGCGTGGCGCTCAGATTTTCTTGAAGAAAGTACCGGATCCCCAGCGCTTCGGCGTGCCGGAGCTCCGGGGAGATCAGGTGGTGCGGATCGAGGAGAAGCCGGACAGCCCCAAGAGTTCGTATGCGGTTACGGGAATCTACTGTTATGATTCACGGGTCTTCGACGTAGTCCGCAGTCTACGGCCGTCGGCAAGGGACGAACTCGAGATCACGGACGTGAACAACTGGTACATCGATCACCAGCAGCTCTCGTACGCAATTCTGGAGGGCTGGTGGACGGATGCGGGGACGTTCGAGTCTCTATACCGGGCGACCCAGTTCGTGGCCGGGTCGGGAGCCGCAGGGCGCAGCGCGACGGGCCGGCGCATTGGGCCGCCGCGTCTTCGGAGGCCACGAAGGACTGCCGAGGCCGGAGGCAAGGGCCTACGGAAGCGCCCGCGGCCCCGAGCGGCCAAGCGGGGCTAGACCCGTACAGAAAAATGAGGCTGCTTGTCACCGGCGGTGCTGGGTTCATCGGCTCGAACTTCCTGCACCACGTGCACCGGGTGATGCCGGACGTTACCCTGGTCACGCTCGATCTCCTCACCTACGCTGGCAATCTAGCCAACCTCGCGGCACTTGAAGGCAGTCCCCGTCATCGCTTCGTGCTCGGCGACATCGCCGACCGGAGGATGGTAAACGACCTCATGGCCGAGGGGTTCGACGCCGTAGTGCACTTCGCGGCCGAGTCGCATGTGGACCGCAGCATCGAGGACGCGTCCGCGTTTGTCCGCACCAACGTGCTAGGTACTCACGTGCTGCTGGACGCTGCGCGCCGCCATGGAGTAGGTCGCTTCGTGCATGTGTCGACGGACGAGGTATACGGAAGCCTCGGACCGGAGGGACGTTTTCAGGAGGATTCCCCACTTAAGCCTACGAGCCCCTACGCTGCGAGCAAGGCAGCGGCGGACCTGCTGGTTCTGGCGAGCACCCGAACGTACGGGTTTCCCGCTATCGTTACCCGCTGCTCGAACAACTATGGACCGTACCAGTTTCCGGAGAAGCTGATTCCGCTCTTCATTACCAACGCCCTCGAGGACAAGCCGCTTCCGCTTTACGGGGATGGGCTGCACGTGCGTGACTGGATCTACGTCGAAGATCACTGCGCCGCCCTTCATGCGATCCTCACCCGCGGCCGGCTGGGTGAGATCTACAACATCGGCGCCAATGGGGAGATGAGTAACCGAGCGCTGACAGCAACGATCCTGAGGGAACTGGGAAAGCCGGAGAGCCTCATACGTTATGTGGAAGACCGCCCGGGCCACGACCGTCGTTATGCAATCGACGCGACGAAGTTACGTAGCGAGCTTGGCTGGGCGCCAGCCGCCGGCAATGCCGAGTGGCTCGCGGTGACCGTGCGCTGGTACCTGGAGAACCGGTCGTGGTGGGAGGCGGTCAAGGACGGTGCTTACCGTAGCTACTTCGAGCGCATGTACCGCGCGCGCCTCGATGCGAGCAGTGCGGAGCCCCTCTGACCGGTGAGACCGGAGGTGGGGGAGGAAGAAATGCCCACCAGCGTCGAGCGAGTTGAGAAGCCGTGGGGCTATGAGCTCATCTGGGCACGGACCGATCGGTACGTGGGAAAGATCCTCCACGTCAATCAAGGTGAACGCCTGAGCTACCAGTTCCACAGAGTCAAGGACGAGACGATTCACCTGCTGCGTGGCCTTGTGGATCTCGAGGTTGGTACCGAAGCCGGAGACCGCCGTACGGTGCACATGCAACCGGGTGAGAGCTACCGGATACCGCCCGGCCTCCGGCATCGCATGACGGCGGTGGAGGAGTGCGACATCCTCGAGGCATCGACCTCAGAATTAGACGACGTAGTCCGTCTCGAGGATCAGTACGGACGAGTAACGATGAGGAGCCGGTCGTGAAGAGTGCCGTCATTACCGGAATCACTGGGCAGGACGGTTCTTACCTTGCGGAGATGCTCCTGGACAAAGGGTACCGGGTGTGCGGGATGGTCCGGCGAGCAAGCACGGAGTGCTTCGAACGGATAGAGCATGTCCGAGAGCGAATCGAGTTCTACCAGGCCGATCTGTTGGACCAGGCTTCGATGGTCCGGCTGCTCGAGGCAGCCGAGCCTGACGAAGTGTACAATCTCGCCGCCCAGTCCTTCGTGCCGACTTCCTGGGTGCAGCCGGTTCTGACTGCCGACTTCGACGCGGTTGGCGTGGCGCGACTGCTCGAGGCAATCCGCCTCGTCAATTTAAACATCCGCTTCTACCAGGCGTCGTCAAGTGAGATGTTCGGAAGTGTGCGAGAGGTTCCTCAGCGGGAGACGACACCATTTTACCCCAGGAGCCCGTACGGCGTTGCCAAGACATACGGGCACTACATAACGATCAACTATCGAGAGAGCTACGGAATCTTCGCCTGCTCAGGCATCCTGTTCAATCATGAGTCCCCGCGGCGTGGTCTCGAGTTCGTCACCCGCAAGGTGAGTGACGGTGTCGCGAGGATCAAGCTAGGGCTGGCCCGGGAGCTCCGGCTCGGCAATCTGGAGGCACGCCGCGACTGGGGTTTCGCCGGTGACTATGTGCGGGCCATGTGGCTCATGTTGCAGCAAGACGAACCCGATGACTACGTCGTTGCCACGGGGGAGAATCACGCGGTCCGGGAGCTCGCCGAGGTTGGCTTTGCGCATGTCGGGCTCGACGCTCAGGCCTACGTGAGGGAGGATCCGGCGCTGTTCCGGCCAGCAGAAGTCGACCAGCTCGTCGGGAATGCCGCGAAAGCGCGAGAGCGGTTGGGCTGGCAGCCGACGGTCACTTTTCGGGAGCTCGTCGGGATGATGGTCGATGCCGACGTTGCGCGCCTGAAGGGACCTCGCGGCCCCGGGACCGGGGCATCGTCGGCGGTATGATGCGCCTCAGTCGATGCGGTTCTTGATCACCGGCATCGGGGGCTTCGTTGGTCCGTATCTTGCTCGTTTGTTGCTAGAGGCTGGCCACGAAGTCTTCGGGCTCGAGAGTCGACGGGGAGCCATCCCCGTGCTGGAAGAGCTGCACCGGCAGTTCCCGCACCACTTCCCTGCAGGGGCAATATTGAGAGCTGATATCTCCGAGCCTCTGGGGGTTCGCCATGCCGTAGGGGAGGTGCGTCCCGATGGACTCTTTCACCTGGCGGCTGTCTCCTTCGTGACGGACTCGCAAGCCGACCCGCTCGGCGCATATCAGACGAATTTCTTCGGCACACTGAACGTCTTAAGGGCGGTTAGACAGGAGCATCCTGCCTGCAGGGTGCTCAACGTTGGCTCGGGGGACGCATACGGTGCATCAGGGAACGAGATGTCGGTGATCAGCGAGAGTGCTCCTTTCCGGCCGGTCAGTCCTTACGGGGTAAGCAAGGCCGCGGCGGACCTGGCCGCCTTCGAGTGGTATTGGAGCGGTGGCGAGGTGATCCGAGCACGCCCATTCAATCATACTGGGCCAGGGCAGGCGCCCCGGTTCGTATGCTCCAGCTTCGCGCGTCAGATCGCTGAAATCGAATTGGGAAAGCGGCCCGGGGTGCTCGACGTCGGCAATCTGGACGTCACCCGGGACTTCACGGATGTCCGTGACATCGTGGCAGGCTATCTCGCGCTCTGGGAGCGTGGCTCCGCAGGCAGAGCGTACAACCTCTGCTCGGGAAGGGGTGTCTCGATCAGGACCGTGGTCGACGAGCTCTGCCGGCGTACCAGTGCGGCCGTCGACGTCCGCGTGGTGGAGACGCGACGCCGCGCCAACGAAATTCGCTGGCTGGTCGGGAGCTACGCGAGAGCCGAAGCAGAGACGGGATGGCGGCCGCGGCGGGCCCTTGGACAGACCCTGGAGGATCTGCTCGAGTACTGGCGTGAGCAGCTGGCGAGTGGAGTATGAAGCCCATGACGGCGCCCCCCTGGTGGGTTGCTTGCGACGGCCCTGTCTGACCGTTATGCTATTAATTTAGTTGGGTTTTCTCTATGGAGATTCCTGAGAAGACGCTCGGAACGCTCCTCGTAGAACAGGGGCGCCTGACTGCCGAGGATCTGCGAAGGGTGAGGCTTCTGCAGCAGGAGCGGGGCGAGCGTCTCGAGCGCCTCCTCGTCGATCTGGGCTTCATCGCCGAGAACGACTTCATCCCACTTCTGAGCGCGTATTTCGGTGTTCCCGCGATCTCCCGGAAAGAGTTCCCCGCAACCCCCGTACCGCTGGGGAGCCTCAACCTCGCCTTCCTGCGACACTCGCGCATCCTCCCGCTTTCTGTTCGTGAGAGCGTGATGCAGGTGGCGATGGCTGACCCGGGGGACTTCTACAGCTTACAGGCGTTGCAGTCGGCTACGGGCCTCGGCATCGAGCCGGTTCTTGCCCGTGAGAGAGACATCGTGGACACGCTCGATGTGTATTACAGCGATGGGGGAGTAACGCCAGGCACAACCAACGAGGGCGATGGCGAGGTCGAGTACCTTTCCGAAGACGAAGAGGACGTGGACCGCCTGCGCGACCTGGCCAGCGAGGCGCCGGTGATTCGGCTGGTGAATCTGCTCATAAACCGGGCGGTGGAGCAGCGGGCTTCTGACATTCACATCGAGCCCTTCGAGCAGGAGTTGAAGGTTCGCTACCGGATCGATGGCGTGCTTCACGACGTCGAGACTCCGCAGCGCCGGCTTCAGGCGGCCATAGTCTCGCGAGTCAAGATCATGGCGAAACTGAACATCGCGGAGCGCCGACTACCACAGGACGGCCGAATCAGGATCCGCATCATGGGGCGTGAGATAGACCTGCGAGTCTCGACGCTCCCGACCCTCTACGGCGAAAGCGTGGTGATGCGTATCCTCGACCGCTCCAGCATCGTGCTGGATCTGGAGGAGCTCGGGTTCGAGCAGGACTCTCTTGCGGCCTTCAACCAGCTGATCGTCAGACCCTACGGAATGATTCTCGTCACCGGCCCAACGGGAAGCGGGAAGACGACGACCCTGTATGGTGCACTGCACAAGATCAATTCGCCGGACAAGAAGATCATCACCATCGAGGATCCAGTCGAGTACCAGCTTGCGGGCGTGAACCAGATTCACGTCAAGCCGCAGATCGGCCTCAGCTTTGCCAACGGACTGCGGTCGATCGTTCGTCAAGACCCGGATGTGATCATGGTTGGCGAGATTCGAGATGCGGAGACGGCAGAGATCGCCATCCAAGCGGCGCTCACCGGGCACCTCGTATTCTCCACACTCCACACCAATGACGCCGCCGGTGCGGTGGCCCGGCTGCTGGAGATGGGAATGGAGGACTACTTGATTGCGTCCTCACTTCTAGGGGTGCTGGCTCAACGGCTGGTTCGCCGCCTTTGCAAGGCCTGCTGCGTGCCGGCTGAAGAGGGCGGCGAGGGGTTGCCCGAGCTTCTCGGCGGCAAGGCAAACGGTGGCGCGGTGACGGTCTACGAGGCCCGTGGATGCGAAGAGTGCGCGGGCACGGGCTACCTGGGACGATCTGGAATCTATGAGATCCTCATCGTACAGGACGAGGTCCGCGAGTTGATCCTGAAGCGGTCGTCGGCGGATGCCCTGAAGAGCGAGGCCATACGGTGCGGTATGCGTACGCTCCGCGAGGACGGATGGCTCAAGGTGCGCCAAGGCGGCACGACGGTCCCCGAGGTGCTGCGAGTGACGCAAGAGGACTAGCCCTGACTCATGCCATGGCGCAGTTCCGATATCGCGCAGCGGACCAAGAAGGAAAGGTAGTCGAAGGTACTGTCGATGCGGCGGAAGTCGGTGTGGTCGTTGCGCGTCTTCACGACCGGGGCCTGATACCGCTCCAGATCGGTGGCCTCGGAGCCGGCGCAGCATCCCGCGCGTCCCGCATCAAGCTTCCGCAGTTTCGAGTCCGCTCAAGGGTCAGCAAGCGCGACCTACTGATATTCACACAGGAACTCAGCACGCTTCTGAAGGCTGGGGTTCCGCTCGACCGCAGCCTCGCAAGCCTCGCGGAAGTCAGTGACAACCCGATCCTACGTGGCGCCGTGACTGAGGTTCTGCAGGCTGTCCAAAGAGGCAAATCTCTTGCGGAGGCCATGGCGAACCAGTCGACGGTCTTCCCGTCGATCTACGTCAATATGGTGCGAGCAGGCGAGGCCGGGGGATTTCTCGATCAGGTATTGGAGCGGCTGGCCGATTACCTCGAGCGCGCGCAGCAGGTCCGCGACGAGCTTTTCTCGGCGATGACGTATCCGCTTTTCGTCACCGCGGTCATGGGAATGTCGATGGTCTTTCTGCTGACATTCGTGGTCCCGCGATTCACCGAGCTGTTCGCAACATCCGGCGGAGCGATGCCAGTGTCAACGCAGATCCTCCTGGCGCTGAGCAATGGGCTTGCCGCCTACTGGTGGGTGCTCTTGGGAGGGGCTATCGCGCTCACGTACGGCGTCCGTCATTGGATACAGACGCCCCGCGGCCGGCTGACGTGGGATCAGTGGAAGCTTAGAGTCGTGGTTCTGGGCGACCTGGTGCGGAAGGCCGAAGTTGCGAGTCTCGCGCGCACGCTCGGGACCCTGCTGCGGAGCGGCGTGCCCATGCTCGAGGCGCTCGGGATCGTCCGTCAGATCGTGGGAAATCAAGTTATAAGCCGGGCGGTGAGCGAAGTGGAAGTCGGGGCGCGAGAGGGGGCAGGAATTGCAGCGCCGCTGGCTCGCACCGGGGTGCTGCCGCCGTTGGCTCTCCAAATGATCACCGTGGGGGAAGAGACCGGGCGCCTCGACGAGATGCTTCTCGGTGCGGCGGAGCACCTTGAGAAGGACGTGAGTAATCGCCTCAAAAGGCTCGTCAGCTTGGTCGAGCCGGCTATGATCTTGATCATGG
>Ga0316626_10000813_pt1 | contig 12987 bp, 10 predicted proteins | sample OWC_Aug_T1_C1_D5_FD_207656 | JGI IMG/M metagenome (GOLD analysis project Ga0316626, IMG submission 207656) | Wetland soil microbial communities from Old Woman Creek delta, Ohio, United States - OWC_Aug_T1_C1_D5_A | ecosystem: Environmental > Terrestrial > Soil > Wetlands | place: USA: Ohio...
ACCCTTCATCGCCTTCACTCATCCGGCATGCCCAGCGCTAAAATAGTCTTTCAATTCCAAATTTCAAAATCTCCCGCTAACGCGGGATCAAATCAATGACCAATGAATTAATGTCAAGAATTCTTGGGTTTTGAGCTTCATTTGAAATTTGATCTTTGACATTTGACATTAGCTCATGCTTATCTTAAATACCGCTTCCTTGAATGCCTTTCCTCTCTCCTTATAATCTTTAAACATATCGAAACTGGAGCAGCCCGGTGACAAGAGAACCACTTCTCCTCCCTTGGCCTTTTGACGGGCGAGGGACACCGCTTCCTCCATGGTCTTGGCGATCACCGTATCCGTCAGCCCACCCAGGTCATGGTTCATTCTCTCTTTTGCCTCCCCGAGGAGGATCATATGTTTCACCTGTTTCTGGACCAATTCTTTCAGAGGGCTCAAATCCCCGTTCTTATCCTTCCCTCCAGCGATCAAGATCACGGGCTCCGAAAAACTCTGAAGAGATTTGACGACGGACCCGACATTGGTTCCCTTGGAGTCGTTGTAGAAACGAACCCCTCCGATCTCCCGGACAAACTCCAGACGATGCTCAAGACCTTTGAACCGATCGAGAACGTCTTGAACCGCCCTTTTTGAACAACCGGAGACCCTGGCGGCGGTGAGGGCTGCCATCATATTCTCCACATTGTGGACTCCCTTCAGCGGGGTCTTGGCTAAGGAATATTCTTCCCCTTTCCCCCCCAGCTTAAGAAAGATCGTTTGACCGTCGGAAAAAGCGCCCTCCTCTGGCCTCTCCCTCATGCTGAACATCACTTTCTTCGCTTTCACCTTCTCTCGAGACTGCATCACGATGGGATCGTCTTTGTTAAGAATGGCCTGGTCCTCTGAATTCTGATTCGCGAAAATCCTCACCTTGGCCTCAATGTAGTCGGTGTAACTGGAATACCGGTCGAGATGATCCTCCGTAATATTGAGTAAGACAGAGACCCGGGGCCGAAAATCTTCAACGGCCTCCAGCTGAAAACTGGAGATCTCGACCGCCAATACTTCCCATCGGTCTCCCCCGTCTGCGAAAAGGATCAATGGCTCTCCGACATTGCCTCCCACGCCGACTCTTCTCCCGTCCTCTTTCAACATTTCACCCAGGAGCAGGGTGGTGGTCGTCTTTCCGTTGGTTCCCGTAATGGCAAGGATAGGGACGTGGATAAAATGGTAGGCCAACTCAATCTCACTGATGACCTGGACGCCATGCCGGATGGCTTTTTCTACGGGATCCATGCTCAGGTCAACTCCAGGACTGACCACAATCAGATCCTGTTTGAGAAAGGTCTCGGTTTGGTGTCCCCCCCATTCCGTCGAGAGATCCATGCCTTTCAATTCCTCGATTGCCTCCCTCATTTCCACTTCCGGCTTCGCCTCCGTGGTGCTCACCACAGAGCCTCTTGCCTTCAGGAACTTCGCTGTCGCGATTCCTGTTCGTGCCATGCCCACCACGAGTACCCGCTTTCCATCAAGTTTGATTTCTCTTGACATCACCTACGAACCTATTATCAAGAAATAACGCCCAAGGTGAAATTCCAAATCCCAAGCACCCATATCCAAATAAAATCCAATCATCAATGACCAAACGTTTTGAAAATTGGAAACTGGAGACCGGGTATTATTTGGAATTTGGAATTTGGGATTTGAGTTTTATTAACCCGACATTTAAATTTTGTCATTTGAGCTTTCCCCTCGGGGGCTATCTAATCTTCAGCGTGCTGATGGCGATCAGGCCGAGAATAAGGCCGATGATCCAGAATCGGACGATAATTTTCGGCTCAGCCCAGCCTTTCAATTCAAAATGGTGGTGAATGGGCGCCATCCTGAAAACCCGTTTTCGACGAAGTTTATAAGAGGCAACCTGGATGATGACGGAAAGAGCCTCGATCACAAAAATTCCCCCCACAATGACCAAAAGAAGCTCTTGTTTGATGATGACAGCCATCGTTCCCAGGGCTGCTCCCAGCGAGAGAGACCCCACATCCCCCATAAAGACCTGAGCCGGATAGGTGTTGAACCAGAGAAACCCCAGACCGGAACCGACCAGCGCTCCGCACAGGATGGTGAGTTCTCCACTCCCCCTGACAAAAGGAATCTGAAGATAGCTGGCAAATTTGAAGTTCCCTGCAAGGTAGCAGAAGAGCATAAACGTCGCACTGGCAATGAGCACGGGTCCGATGGCCAACCCATCCAACCCATCGGTCAAATTCACCGCATTGGCCGAGCCCACGATGACGAGCGTGCTAAAGAGAATGTACCATCCCCCGAGGTCTGGCATCACCTTTTTAAAAAATGGAAAGATCAACCTGGAATCATGATCAATGGTGTTGAACAGGACGAAGCTGACCACCAGTCCCATGGCCACTTGAATCGGAAACTTGTATCGAGCCCGGATGCCAATACCTTTCTTATCCATCATCTTTTTATAATCATCCCAAAACCCGAGGAGCCCGAACGCCAGGGCAGTTAACAAGACAGTCCAGGTATAGGAATTCGATAGGTCGGACCAGAACAGGGTGGGGACGAGAATCCCCGCCAGGATGAGGCCTCCTCCCATCGTCGGAGTCCCGTTCTTAACCATGTGTCTGGCAGGGACATCCTCTCTCACCACCTGCTTGATCTGAAAAGTCCTCAATTTTTCGATCAGCCATGGCCCGATGATAAAACAAATAAGAAGAGCGGTGAGAATCGAATAGATCGTCCTGAACGTGATATACCGGAAGACGTTGAAAAAGGAAAAAAACTCATGAAGAGGATAGAGGAGATGATATAACATTTTTCAGGCCCTCCCCTCTGCCAAACCTTCAACGATCTTTTCCATGGCCATCCTCCTTGATCCTTTGATCAATATCCAGTCCCCGTCTTGGATCATCTCCCTTAACAGAGAGATAGCCTCAGAATGATTCTCCACCACCCATGCACTCTTCATCGGAAAACCATGACGAATCGCTGACTGGACGACCGTGGACGCTTCCTCGCCCAAGGCGAGGAGGAAGTCGATCGAAAGTTCTCTCACCTTCTTCCCGATCTGTTCATGAGCTTCCTCCGTAAAACTCCCGAGCTCTAACATATCCCCTAAGACAGCGATCGCTCTTCCCTTTCCTTTCGCTTCCGCAAGAGTTTCCAAGGCCAGCTCCGTCGAGTAAGGATTGGCGTTGTAAGCATCGTTGATCAGGGTGGTTCCTCCTTTGAGAGGGACCACCTCCATCCTCATAGGGAACGGTTGAAATTTTTCCAACGCCTCCTTGATCTGCCGCACTTCCACTCCAAAGAGGCAGGCGATCGCCACGGCAGAGAGGGCATTCGGAACGAAATGTCTTCCCAACAGCGGAAGATGAATCTCCATCGCCTCTCCTTCCAGGATTAACGTGAACGAGGTCCCTCTTGTTCCTTCGAGTCGAATCTCTTTGGCCATCACGTCGGCGGCATGCTTCGTCCCAAAAGTGATCTTTTGACCGGGATAATGACTCGCCAGGTCCATCACACGGGGATCATCCTGATTCACCAAAATCGTTCCATCCCTCCTCATTCTCCGGAAGAGTTCTCCCTTCTCTTCCTTCAATCTCTCCAGGCTTCCCAGACCTTCGAGATGAACCATTTGGATGTTGGTGATCAACCCCACATCGGGTTCCGCAATCTCGGTCAGCCTCCTGATTTCACCCGGCACGTTCATCCCCATTTCGAGAACCACCACCCTTTCCTTCTCTGTCAAGGTAAGAAGCGTCAGGGGAACCCCGATGAGGTTGTTCAAATTCTCCTTCGTCTTGAGAACAGGAAAGGTCGTCTCAAGACAGGCAGCGATCATCTCTTTGGTCGTCGTCTTACCGTTGCTTCCGGTCAAAGCGACTAACGGAATCCCCTGTTTCCGTCTCCAATCCCGGGCAATGTCTCCTAAAGCAGACAGGGTGTCCTTCACGGCAATCACCGCTTTGGACCGATCCCCATTCCATCGGAGGTCGCCGACCTTATCCTCTTCGATCAGCACCCCTCCTGCTCTTTTCCCGAGGGCCTCCAAGGCATATTGATGGCCATCGAAGCGAGGTCCCTTCAGAGCAATAAAAAGGTCCCCTTCGGCGACCGTTCTCGAATCCGTAGAAACTCCCCGGAAGAAGGTACTTGCTCCGCCTTGAACGAGATTTCCCCGGGTCACCTTCAGGACCTCTTCAAGGGTCAGGATCATTTTCCCTCCAAAGCTTTCTGGGCCTCGACGCGATCATCGAAAGGAAACTTCTTCTTCCCGATGATCTGATAATCCTCATGCCCTTTTCCAGCGATCAGAACCGCGTCTGAAGGTTGAGCCAATCCGATCGCCATCCGAATGGCTTCCCTCCGGTCCGGGACTTTAAGATACCCCTTCTTCGATCTCCATAATTTGATTTCATCCGCGCGCCACTCTTTCAGAGGAAGAGATTCCAACCCTTTCTCCACCTCCTCCATGATGACCAAAGGATCTTCCGTCCTCGGATTGTCCGAGGTGAGAATGGCCAGATCGCTGTACTGCCCGGCCACTTTGCCCATCAGCGGTCGCTTGGTCCGATCCCGGTCTCCGCCGCATCCGAAGACAGTAATCATCTTTCCGCGTTCCCCGGTTCCGTTTTCTACGATCCCCTTTAATCCCAACAGAACCCGTTCCAGGGCATCGTGGGTATGCGCATAGTCGACGATGACGTGAAGGCCTCTCGTATTCTCCACTTTTTCAAATCTTCCTGAAACTCCCTCCAATCCCTCCACTCCTTCCTTTAGGGTTTCTAAAGGGATCTCCATGCCGATTCCCACGGATACGGAAGCCAGGATGTTGTAGACATTAAAGTCTCCGATCAACTTTGACCGGATGGAAAGATTCCCCCTGGGAGTTCTGACCCGGCAAGAGAGGCCTTCAAAAGAGGAGGTCACCCGGTCCGCCGTGACATCACAGGAAGGACTCATCCCATAACGGATGACGGGAAGGGAAATCCCCTTCACGATCTTTTCCCCTCTGGGGTCGTCAAGGTTCGTCACGGCAAACCGTTTATTCTTAGGGCTCTCCACGAGTGAGTCCGAGAAGAGTTTCTTTTTGCTTTCAAAATATTGCTCGAGGGTCTTGTGATAATCAAGATGTTCGGAGGTGAGATTCGTGAAAACCACCGCATCAAATTGACACCCGAAAACACGGTCCAGATCGAGTCCATGGGAGGAAACTTCCATGATCACATGAGAGGTTCCTCCCCTCAACATCTCCCGCAGGATTCTTTGAAGATCTAACGATTCCGGCGTAGTGTTGGGGGCAGGAGTTGTCTTTTGACCGAACCGGTAATTGATCGTCCCGATCACACCCACGTCGCATCCAGCCTTTTTAAAAATGGACTCCAAGAGATAGGTGGTGGTGGTCTTTCCGTTGGTTCCGGTGATCCCAACGAGGGTGAGCCGCGACGAGGGGTCGCCATAGAAGTTTGATGAGATCTTTGCCAGAGCCCGGCGGCTGTTGGGGACTAGGATCAAAGTCCGGTTGGAAACCTCCCGCTCTTCTTCCGAAACAATCGCCTCCGCACCCCTTTGGACCGCTTCTTCGATAAATCGGTGTCCGTCGACCTCCACCCCTCGAATGGCTGCAAACAGGAACCCTTTTCCTATCTGCTTCGAATGGTAGGCAACCCCCTCGATCTCTTTCCGGGCGTTTCCAACGATCTTTTTGACTTCAACGCCTTCTATCAATCTCTCTAATTCCATTTTCTATATGCCGTGCGCTAGTTACCATGATTGTCATTCCTGCGAAAGCAGGAATCCCTATGCGGCTCTCTCATCAGGATGAGGATCGAAACTTTAAAAAACAAATATCCCCTTTCTCAATCACTGACCCCGGCCTGGGGACTTGATCCACAACCTTTCCATTTCCCGAAACCTTGATGACCAGTCCCCTCCCTTCCATGCGGGTCAAGGCATTCCGCATGGATAATCCGGTGAGGTCTGGCATGACCACCGTCCCCATTCCTTTACCTACTTTGATTCCATCGATCAAAGGTTGGGACCCTGACGCTTCTCTTCGGGGAGCGGAATCGAATTCGCTCTTCACCACCATGGCCCCCTTTGGAATGACGTTGAAAAAAGGAAGGGTCTTCTCCATAATCGCCTTGAATATCGGAGCCGCAACCACACCTCCGAAGCTGTTCCCCTGGGGTTCGTCGACGATCACTAAGACGACGAGCTTCGGGGCATCGGCGGGTGCAAAACCCATAAATCCGCTGACATAGCGATCATCAGAGTACCCTCCCATTAAGGAATCCACCTTCTGTGCCGTTCCAGTTTTTCCGGCCACCTCGTATCCTGCGGGGACAGCCCCTTCCCCTGTCCCGCCTTTCTCAGTGGCTGCCTTGAGCAACCCCCTTACTTTTCTGGCTGTCTCCTCTGAAATGACCTTCCTGACAGTCTCCGGTTTAAAGGATTGGACCACCTCTCCTTTTTCATTCGTGATCTTCTCGACGACATAAGGCTTCATCAGGAATCCGCCATTGGCAATGGCTGACAGGGCGGTCACCAATTGGACCCCTGTCACAGAAACCCCCTGGCCGAAAGAGATCGTGTCCAAAGCAACTGGAGACCAATATCTCGGGTGGTGGATGATTCCTTTCCCTTCGCCCGGGAGACCTATTCGCGTCTTTTCCCCGAACCCGAAGGCAGAAATATACCGGTAAAGACGCTCCTTCCCCATCTTTTCGCCCACCTTCGATGCTCCAATGTTACTGGAGAATTTGATAATCTGCTGAAAGGTGAGGTACCCGTGTTTGGAGTGGTCGTGGATCGTTCGGTCATAAACCTTATAGGAGCCGTTTTCGCAAAAGAAAGAATCCGAAGGGCGAACCACGTGCTCCTCCAGGGCCGCGGCAGCGAGAAAGGCCTTGAACAGAGAACCTGGTTCAAAGACATCGGAGAGGGCCCGATTTCTCCAGCTCTTAGAGCGGTATTGGATAAATTGATTTGGGTTGAAGGTCGGGAAGGACGCCATGGCCAGGATCTTTCCGCTCCAAGGGTCCATCGCAATGGCGATGCCTCCCTTTGCTCCCCACTTTTCAACCCCTCGACCGAGTTCAGACTCGGTGATATGTTGAATCGGTTTGTCGATGGTCAGGATGATATTCCTGTAATGATCCTCCTTCGCAAAAGGGGTCTTGCCCGTGGCAATCTCCCGACCGAGGGCATCTCTGGCAGCGGTCCATACCTGGTTCTCTCCGTTGAGCAAGGCATCGTATTGGAATTCGATTCCCTCCAGGCCTTTCGAATCGAGCCCCACAAAACCGACCAGATGAGCAGCCAGTTGGGAATTGGGATAGAAGCGCCGGTTCTCCTTTAAGAAAGCGACCCCGGGAAGCCGAAGCTCCTTGATCTGCTCCACCTCTTTCGGGGAAATTTTTCTTTCGACCCATTCAAAGGATCGATGGCTCTTCAACCTCTGTTTCAATTCCCCCCGATCGATTTCAAGAATCGCGGCCACCTCCCTGGCCGTCTTTTCTACCTCGGTGACTTTCCGAGCGTCGGCATAAACCGAATCGACCTCAATGCTCACGGCCAGCTCATTTCCCCGGCTATCGTAAATCGTCCCGCGCTTTGGAACGAGGGGAATCTGGGCATGTTGCTGTCGAGCAGCCAGTTTATACAGCTGCTCCTTTTTCAGTACCTGCAGCTGGAACATCCTTCCCAAAACGAGGACAAAACAGAAGCATAGGAGACACGAGAGAAAGATGATCCGGACCCTGAACCAGTTGACAGATTTCCCTTTCATCGGATCACGACCACCTGCTCGGGCTTGGGCTTGACCATTCTCAACTCCTCGACGGCAAATTTTTCAATCCGGGCATAAGATTTGAGTGTGGCGATCTCCAACCGCAACCTCTTGTTGGCTTCGGTAAGCGCCTTCTCTTCCTTCATCGCACTCGATATTTCGTATCCGAGTCGGATCACCTGAATTCTTGACCAGACATAGAACAACGAGCTTCCGATAAGAAAGAGCATGAGGAGCGCCAGCAGGAAGAGGCGGTTCAATTTTATTCTCTTCGGCCTGGCCTTTGTGTTCTCCCCGGTCCAGAGGATTCGGTCTCGGTTTTTGTCACCGGTCTTTCCCATTAAATGCGCCTCTGGACTTTCTTAAACCCTCTCCGCACACCTCAGTTTGGCGCTGCGGGATCGCGGATTTTTCCTCTGCTCTTCTTCAGAAGGCGTGACAGGTTTTTTGGTCAGGAGTCGCATCTCCCCCTGTTTCTCCAGTCTTCGAAAGGTCTCCTTGACCATCCGATCTTCGAGGGAGTGAAAGGAGATGATGCATATCCGTCCTCCCCTTTTTAAGACCTTCCACCCGGTCTCCAGTATTTTCCCCAGATTATCCAACTCCTCATTCACCCGGATACGAAAGGCTTGAAAGGTTCGGGTGGCAGGATCGATTCTCCGGGAATGAAATCGTCTTGGAATCGCGCCGTGGACGATCTTTCTGAGCGTCTGGGTCGTCCGGACGGGCTCTCGCTCCCTCTCCTGAACGATGGCCCTGGCAATTCTCTTCGTCCACCTCTCCTCTCCATAGCGGGAAAGGGTATCTTCCAGCTCCTCTAGTGAAAGGCGGTTGATCAGATCGGCCGCCGTGTGATTCAACCGTTGATCCATCCTCATGTCCAGGGGACCCTCTCCTTTAAAACTGAATCCCCTCTCCGCTTTTTCCACTTGAATCGAAGAAAGCCCCAGATCGAGCAGCATCCCATCAACGGATTCTGCCCTGATGAAGTCAGAGAGATGAATAAAGTTTTCTCGAAATATTTTCACCCTATCCCCAAAGGGCATCAGGATGTTTCTGGCTTCGGAGAGGGCCTCTTCATCCCATTCCATCCCGATGACCACCCCATCCGGTTCGGTCCGTTTCAAAATCTCTGAAGCGTGCCCTCCTCCTCCGAGGGTCGCGTCGACATAAGTACGGCCCGGCTCACATCTTAGAAATGTCATCACCTCTTCAACCAAAACAGGAACGTGTCCAAATCCTCCCATTCCCGTCGACCTCTATCTTGTTCTCCTAAAGACCGAGTTTCGTCAGAGTGTCGTTGACCTGATCAAAGCTCTCCTGAGACTTACGAAACTCCTCCCCCCATCGTTCCTTGTTCCATATCTCAATCTTCTTTCCGCTTCCCACCAATACAACATCTTTTTGAAGATTGGCATAATCTCTCAGGGATTGAGGGATGAGAACCCTTCCCTGTCGGTCAAGCTCGCAATCGATCCCGCTCGAATAGAAAAACCTTAAGAAGGCTCTGGAATCCTTTTGGCCCAGCGGAGGAAGGTCCTTTACTTTTTCCTCGATGACAGCCCATTCTTGGCGGGGGTAGGCGACCAAACAAAGGTCGTAGTTGGTAATGACTAGACGTTCGTCATATTGCTGAATGAGGATCTCTTTGAACTTGGAAGGAATGCTGACTCGGCCTTTGGAGTCTATGGTATACTCATACCTACCCCTGAACATCGTTTTATCCCCCTCCTTCGAGCTTCCGTACCACCTTTCCCCACTTTTTGCCACTTAGGGATTAGAGATATAACGAATATTCTAATTTGTCAAGTAAAATTTTATACTTATTTCAATTCTTTCGTTGAGTTCGGAAGACCCCAATATATGCTAAAATCCGGCGTTCTACGCCCCACATTTAGCCCTCTTTTTTCCACCCAGTTGAGTTGCCGCTGCAAGAAATGAAAATTCCAAGGTTTTGGCCAAGATTAAGGATACGACACTTTTTCCCACAATGAACGATAGACAATGGACAATGAACAAAAAAGAGCGTCAGCACGAACAATGAAAATCCCCCTCAATCCCCCTTTGCCTGTCTTTGACAGGAAAAAGATCCCAAAGGGAGAGGGTGCTCCTCCCTTTTGTAAAGGGAGGTGGGGAGGGATTTAGGAAACCTATTTTCAGGCAATTTGACAAGCCCTATTCATCCTGTCTAAAATGGCTTCCATGGCAACAGAAGCGATAAAAAAGCGTGTAGACAATCTCCGCGACGAGATCGAGTATCATAACCATCGCTATTACATTCTTGACCAGCCGGAAATCTCCGATGCCGAATACGACCGCCTGATGAAGGAGTTAGAGAAGCTCGAAGAGCAGTACCCTGACCTTCGGTCTCCGAACTCACCCACCCAAAGGGTGGGCGCATCTCCCTTAGAAGAATTCGAGATCGTCACGCACACCATTCCCATGCTCAGCCTGGCCAATGCCTTTGATGAAACTGAGGCAAGGGAATTTGATAAGCGGATAAAAAAATTCCTGGGGACTTCTGAAGAGATTGAGTATGTGGCAGAACCGAAGTTCGATGGCCTGGCCGTCGAACTCGTTTACGAACGGGGACAGTTTGTCGTGGGGTCCACCCGTGGCGATGGGGTCAATGGTGAGAACATCACCCAGAATCTCCGCACCATCAAGACGATCCCCCTCCGACTCATTCGAAAAGAAATCCCGGTTCCGGAGCGGCTGGAGGTTCGCGGCGAAGTGATCATGCAGCTCAAGAGATTCAAGGAACTCAATCGAAAACGAGAAGAGAGAGGAGAATCCCCTTTTGCCAACCCAAGAAATGCGGCCGCCGGTTCCGTGCGGCAGCTTGATCCCAAGATCACTGTGGAACGGCCCCTCGAAATCTATTTCTATGCTCTGGGCGAAGTCAGAGGGTGGACGTTCAAAACCCAGTGGGAAGTTCTCAACACCCTTCCGAAATGGGGGCTCAGAACAAATCCTCATCTTCGTAAATGTAAAAACATTGAAGAGGTCCTCGACTATTACCATGAGATGAATGAGAAGCGAGAAACCCTTCCCTACGAAATTGATGGAACAGTGATCAAAGTGAACAGCTTTGATCTTCAGACGAGACTCGGAGAAATTGCTCGTAGTCCGCGCTGGGCACTCGCCTTTAAATTTCAGCCCAAGCAGGAGACGACAAAGATTAAAGATATTAAACCCCAGGTGGGAAGGACCGGGGCCCTCACACCCGTAGCGTTGATGGAGCCGGTGAGAGTTGGCGGGGTAGAAGTGAGCCGGGCCACACTTCACAATCAGGATGAAATCGACAGACTGGATGTGAGGATCGGAGATACGGTGGTCATTCAGAGGGCAGGAGACGTGATTCCAGAGGTCGTCCAGGTAATAACATCGAAGCGAACCGGAAAAGAAAAAAAGTTTGAGATGCCTGCAAAGTGCCCGGTGTGCGGGGCAGAGGTGATCAAAGAGGAAGCCATTCATCGATGCATCGGCCTGGACTGCCCCGCGCAATTGAAGGGCCGGATCAGACATTTTGCCTCCAAAAGGGCAATGGACATCGACGGGCTGGGCGTCAAGCTGATCGATCAACTGGTGGACAAAGGTTTGGTCAGAGACGTCGCGGACATTTATTACATCATAAAAGAGCAGTTGATTGAATTGGAGCGGATGGCAGACAAATCCGCTCAGAATATTATTGACGCCATTGAAAAGAGCAAAACAAAACCTCTTTCAAAGTTTCTCTATGCCCTCGGGATCCGAAATGTGGGTGAGACTACTTCAGAAGACCTGGCTTCACATTTTTCGCGGCTGGACAAGTTCTTTGACCTCTCAGAAGAGGAATTGATGGAGGTAGAAGGAATAGGTCCAGAGGTCGCAGCCAGTGTCCATCGATTCTTTCGAGACAAGAAGAACAAGGAATCGATCGACCGATTGAAGAAGGCCGGAGTAAAGGTCATCGAACCCAAGGCAAAAGAAAAAGGGAAACTCGCGGGCAAAACCTTTGTTTTCACAGGAGCCCTGAAGGACTTTGCCAGAGATGAGGCCCGAACCCTCGTAGAATCCATGGGCGCAACAACCGCCTCCAGCGTTTCGAAAAAAGTGGACTTTGTCGTCGTCGGCGAAGATCCCGGCTCCAAATTCGACAAAGCCAGAGAATTAGGAATCAAGACTTTAACCGAAGAAGAATTCAAAAAGGTGCTCTGTTAAGAAGGGGATAACTGATCTCTTTGCTCCGCGCCAAAATGGTCCTTGATTTATACTATCATTGGTAGTATCATTAATACTATCGTAGGAGGTATTACCAGTGTCAAAAATTCCTAATATCATACCGATTACCGATCTTCGGCAAGATGCTACATCTATCGTGAAGCGAGTGATTGCGTCTCGAGAGCCTCTGGTTATAACCCAGAGAGGTAGGGCTGCTGCGGTGTTGGTCAGCATGGAAGCTTACAAGCATTCCCAGCATGAGTTGGAAATTTTGCGCCTTCTCGCCCGTGGCGAGAAAGAGATCGAGGCGGGCAAGGGGTACGACCTCGACGAGGTTCTTGCTGAAGCCGATACCTTACTAAAAGAGATAAAGCCTTGAAAGTTCTGTTCACTCCCTTGGGGCGCAAACAGTTCCTTGAAGCCATAGCTTATGTCTACTACGAGAATCCACCAGTTGCGATTGCTTTCCGGCGCAAGGCGGAAAGGGTTTTGTCCAGACTCAGAAGGTTTCCACAATCTGGCAGAGCGCTGCCGGAGTTTCCTGATCTTCCTTTTCGTGAAATCATTGTCAATCCATATCGCTTCTTCTATCGTGTAAAAGAAAAAACGGTCTGGATCGTAGCTGTCTGGCACGGGGTTCAACTTCCGGAAGAACCAGACGAGTTATAAAGCTTCCAACACTATCTAGGGGAGATCAGTAAATGAATAATCTCAAAAATCAGAAAGAAACCACTCTGAGGAGAAACCTCCCTCATAATGACCTTTTTCGACAGTCTCTCCAATACTCGTGATGCTTGCATCTTACCCTATAACAAAAGCTTTCAAACCGTAATCAATCGTCTCAGAAAAAAATACAATATTTTCCCGGATAAAATACAGTAACCGCCTTATTCACTTTTCTGGACCAAATTGGATATCCTTGAAGGTAATGAAGAAGAATAACCGCTCTTTCTTTCGTTTGTACAAAAATCTTAATTTGTTAATGAAAA
>Ga0316626_10000814_pt1 | contig 12987 bp, 10 predicted proteins | sample OWC_Aug_T1_C1_D5_FD_207656 | JGI IMG/M metagenome (GOLD analysis project Ga0316626, IMG submission 207656) | Wetland soil microbial communities from Old Woman Creek delta, Ohio, United States - OWC_Aug_T1_C1_D5_A | ecosystem: Environmental > Terrestrial > Soil > Wetlands | place: USA: Ohio...
ACTCGCCAGCTATCTTTATGAAACCAGGAACCCCCACGCAACACTTTCTGCGATCCAGCCTCGGGTCCCTGAGGGTTGCGGTAAGGGGATTTGGAATAATATTCCGGGTCATACCAGTCGTCGCACCACTGCCAGACGCTGGCCACCACATCGTAGATGCCGAAGCCATTCGGGGGATAAGCGCCTACCGGCGTGGTAGCCTGAAACCCTCCCACATTGGCCCATTTGACGATCAAGCAGCGGCCATAGGCGTACTTTTGTCCCTCCAGTCCGCCCCTCGCGGCCTTTTCCCATTCAGCCTCCGTGGGCAATCGTTTTCCCGCCCACCGGGCATAGGCTCTGGCGCCGTACCAAGTTACTTTCACCACCGGGTGATTCTCATACCCCGGTTTGGCAAAAAAACGGCCGTCTTTCTTGTAAACCTTGCAAAGGAACGAAGAAAGGGGTCCTTCATGATCCAGCCATTTTTTCCCGTTTTCCACTCGATTGCCGAAGACATTCAGGAATCGGGCGTATTCAGCATTGGTGACCGGATAAGAGTCCATGTAAAAGGCATTCAAAAAGACCCGGTGAACCGGACGTTCATCGGATTTTCCATCGTTAGACCCCATTTGAAAAGCCCCTTCCGGAATGAACACTTGATCGGCTGCGTGGGCCGGCAAAGCCAGCGCAAGGGCGAATGAAAAACAACATAGCCAAACGAATTTCATGTTGCCCGCCTCACGGCAAAAAAGACCCTTCCTCTTCTTCGCTTCCTCCGATTGTTTATCCAGTCTTGGAATTCCCCCCCGCCTGGGGAAAGAACTTATCCACCTTCGGCAATCCTCGAATGCCCTATAATTGGAAGGGAACTCCCACTTCATCCCCGATCGCTTTGAGGTCCTCATAGACCTTGAAATAGAGCGGGATTCCCTCTTTCCGGTATTTTTCCTCCAGCTCGAATTCCTTTTCTCCATGAATGAAAATCCGGTCTTGCCCCTCGGCTTTGTTTGAGTTTCTCAGGCGCCGGATCAAATCGTCCATGTCTTTCTTGAAATCTTCCAGAGGACGGAAGAAATCCACTCTCATGGCGCCGAAAAAATGGCCCACGAGAGAAGGCAAGGGTTTCCCCTCGGGGGTCTTGGGGTAGAGCCGATTGGTGTTTCCCGAACCGGAAAGGACCCCGCTCAGGATGTCGACCAAGATGTCCAGGCCATAACCTTTGTGTCCACCGAATTCTTCTCCTTCCCCCCCCAGAGGGAGGATGCCTCCTCCTGCTCTGCTGCGAATGTTGGCAAGGACCTTGACAGGATCATCGGAAGAATGGCCTTTCTCATCCGTAGCCCATCCCAAGGGAAGCTTTTTGCCCATTCGGCTGTAGACTTCAAGCTTTCCCAGGGTAGCCACGGCCGTAGACATGTCCAGCACCCAGGGTCTTTCCTTCAGAGTCGGGATCGTCACGCTGATCGGGTTCGTTCCCAGCATCACTTCCGTGCCGAAGGTGGGAACCACGTAGGCGTCCGAGTTGGTCAAAGAAATACCGATGAGGTCATGCTTCAAAGCCATGAGGGAGTAGTACCCGGCGATCCCGTAGTGGTTGCTGTTGCCGACCGAGACAAAACCCAATCCACTTTTGAGCGCCTTTTCGATGGCCATCTCCATGCCCCGTTTCCCGGCCACCTGGCCCAGCGCGGCGCCTCCGTCGATCAAGGCCGTGACCGGGGTCTCGCGAACCACCCGGATGTTCGGCTTGGGCACCATCACCCCGTTCTTCAATCCCGTGTAGTAACGCCGCAGCCTGGCCACCCCGTGGGAATCGATCCCCCGGAGGTCAGCCAGCACCAATACCTCTGTGGTGGTAAAGGCGTCCTCCGAAGGAACTCCCAATTTTTCGAAGACCCTTTGACAGAACTGGGTCAACGGCTCCACCCAAACCGTCCGGAATTCACTGCTCATACAACCCTTCCCCCCCTCTGATTTTTTCAACCCCCGAAACGGGTACGAATGATAAATCCAGGTCCCATAGACCGGGAAAAATGATCTGGTCTATCCTAATGCTTGGGGAAAGAATCTAAGGAGAATGAAAAAGAATGTCAAGAGGAAAGATGGGTTTTACGAATTTTTTCGAAATATTCCTGGACCCTCCCGACAACTTCGGGGTACGTCACCCAGTGGACCGCCTGGGATCGGAATTCCGAGCTTCCCCGCAGCCCCCGGGTGTACCAGAGGAGATGCTTGCGAAACTCCCGGACCCCGTTCTTTTCACCCCGGGAATCAACGATCATCCGGAGATGGCGGAGGATGGTTTCCTCCTTCTCTTCCAGGGAGGGCGGTTCGGGAACGCCCTCATGGAAGAACTGCAGGACCTGGCGGAAAATCCAGGGATTTCCCAGCGCTCCTCGCCCAACCATGGCCCCGTCCGCGCCGGTCAGGGCGAAGAATCGGCTTACCGCCTCGGGGGAAGTCAGGTCTCCATTGCCGATCACCGGTATGCGCAGGTGCCTCTTGGCCTGGGCAATGGCTTCCCAATCGGCCTTGCAGGAATATCCCTGCCTGCGGGTCCGGCCATGGAGGGTAATGGCATCCACTCCGCTCTCCTGAGCGATTCTCCCGACTTCCAGGAAATTGAGGCTTTTTTCATCCCATCCGGTGCGAATCTTAACCGTCAGGGGAATGGAAACAGCCCCGCGAACCGCTTCCATGATCTCCCCCGCTTTCTTGGGGTCTTTCAACAAGGCCGCGCCCGATCCCCCGCCGACCACCTTCCTCACCGGGCATCCCATGTTAATGTCCACCAGTTCCGCTCCGCACCCTTCCACGATCCTGGCCCCGGCGGCCATGGACTCCGGGTTGGAGCCGAAAATCTGAACTCCCAGGGGTCGCTCTTCCGGGCAGCTTTTCATCAAACCTTCGGTGGCCTTCCGGTTTCTCGCCAGCCCTTCGGCGCTGATCATCTCGGTGCAGACCAGTCCGCAGCCCTGCTCCTTGGCCAGCAGCCTGAAGGGAAGGTTGGAAATCCCGGATAGGGGGGCCAGGATGAGGGGGTTGGATAGGCTAAGGGAACCGATTGTCAGGGTGCGAAGCTTCTCAACGATCAAGGATGATTCTCCCATCCCGGTAAACGGGAACGATTTTGGAAGAATCGACTTGGGCGCAAATCCGCACATCCTTGCCCAGCCCGAGCCCTTCCAGATATACCCCCCACTCGCAGGTACAGAGCATCCCGTACACATTTCCCTCGCACTGCTCGTATAGAATCTTGGCCGAGCCGGCGGCGTCCGTTTTGATCAGGGAAATCCCGGTTTTTTCCAGCCGTTCCACGATGGCCCCGCCGCAGACCGTGTCTTCCAGGCAGAAAAGGTCTTTTTCCCCCGAGCAGGCGATAATCACATCCCGTTCCGCCTCGATCAAACGATCGACCAGGGCACTCAAGTTCAAAAAGGAGCCGATGAAGACCTCCGATCCTCCCCGGGCAAGGACCAACGCCCGGGTTCCATTGGTTGTGGTCATGACGATGGTCTTTCCCTTTACTTTTTCGGGGCGGTAGTCCCGGGGAGAGTTGCCCAGATGAAAGCCTTTTAGGGGCATGGCCCTCCTTTCCCCCGCCAGCAGGTAATCAGGGTTTTTGGCCACCAGCTCCCGGGCCTCTTCGACCGTGGATACGGGGATGAAGGCCGCGGCTCCGTTTTCAAAGCCGATCGTCATGGTCGTTGTCGCCCGGAGGGCATCGATCACCACCACGGACTTTCCGGCCAGCTCTTTTTTTTCCAATTCATGCGGGGTAAACGCCAAATCAATGATCATAAAAAAGCTTTCAGTTTTCAGCGTCGGCTGTCAGCTTGTCGCGATCCCCTTTGGGCTGACCGCTGAGAGTTGATCGTTGACCGATTTAAGTTCTCCCTCTCTGCGCTATGCTCTATGCGCTCTGCTCTATGCAATTTTAGTGGGCTTCCGCCCAATTCTTCCCTGTTCCGATCTCTACTTTCAGGGGGATTTCAAGTTTCATGACCCCTTCCATCTCTTCTTTGACCAGGTTTTTGATCGTTTCCAGCTCCGGTTCCGGAACTTCAAAGACCAGCTCGTCGTGAATTTGGAGAATGAGCTTGGCGTTGCTCCTCTCCTGAAGCAATCGGCTGTGGATACGGATCATGGCAACCTTGATCAGGTCGGCGGCGGTTCCTTGGATGGGAGCGTTGACCGCAATCCGTTCCGTGAATTGGCGGACGCTGCGATTGGGGTTCTTTATGTCGGGAAGGTACCGTCGTCGGTTCAGGAGGGTGTTCACAAACCCCCTTTCCCGGGCCGCCTCCAGGGACCGGTCGATGTAATCCCGGACCCCGTGGTATTTCTGAAAATAATTGGCGATGTATGCCTGGGCCACGGCAGGCTGGATCCCCAGTTCTTTGGCCAGGCCGAAGGCGCTCATCCCGTAGATGATCCCGAAATTGATGACTTTGGCCAGCCGGCGCATCTCGGGATTCACTTTGTCCGGAGTGACATGAAAAATCTCCCCTGCCGTAGCCGCATGGACGTCCTGATCCTGTTTGAAGGTCGCGAGGAGCAGGGGGTCTTGCGAAAGATGAGCCAGGATCCTCAGCTCGATTTGGGAATAGTCGGCCGAAAGGATCCGTCGCCCCTTCTCGGGAATGAAGGCCTCCCGGATCCGCCGGCCTTCGGGGTTTCGAATGGGGATGTTCTGGAGGTTGGGATCGCTGCTCGACAGGCGGCCCGTGGCGGTCACCGTCTGGTTGAAGGAAGTATGGATGCGTCCGGTTTTCGGGTTTACCATCTGGGGAAGCGCATCCACGTAAGTCGATTTCAATTTCGAAAGACTCCGGTATTCCAGGACCTTGGCCGGAAGGGGGAAATCCTTGGACAATTCATTCAGGACCTCCACATCCGTGGAATATCCGGTTTTGGTCCGCTTTCCTCCCGGCAACTTGAGCCTTTCGAAAAGGACTTTGCCCAATTGCTGGGGAGAGTTGATGTTAAAGGACTCCCCGGCCAGATCGAAGACCTCCTCCGAGGTCTTTTCCATCTGTTTTTCAAACTCCTCGGACAAGACCGCAAGGAGGGGAAGGTCCAGTCTCACCCCGTTCATTTCCATGGCCGCCAGGACTTCGATCAGCGGAATCTCCACCCCGTGGAAAAGTTCGGCAAATCCATCGGCCTCTATTTTCGGCATGAGGAGGTTGGCCAGGAGCAGGGTCAGGTCCGCATCCTCGCAGGAATAGCGGCAGGCTTTTTCCACTTCAACCTGGTTGAAGGGAATCGCCTTAGCGCCGCTGCCGGCCACATCTGAATAAGTAATGACCTGATGGTCCAGGTATTCACGAGCCAGCTCCTCCAGACTGTGGCGGTGCTTGGAGGGATTCAGGAGGTAAGAGGCGATCATATTGTCACCGCCAATCCCCTTCAGCAGAACCTCAGAATTGGCCAGAAGGATATAATCGTACTTGATGTTCTGCCCGTATTTCTTCACCCCCGGGTCTTCCAGCAGAGGCCGCAGAGCTCCGAGCACTTCTTCCCGGGAGAGTTGTTCGGGAGCTCCCCTGTAATCATGACCGACAGGGATATAAAACGCCCGATGGGGTTGAAAAGAGAACGACAGGCCCACGATCTCCGCCCGCATGGGATCGAGGGAGGTGGATTCAAGGTCCAGGGCGAACGTTCCGGCTTTTCGCAAGCTTTGAACCAGTTCTTTGAATTCGATTCGGTCGGTAATCAACCGGTAATCATCTTCCCGGCGGTCGGGCGGTAAGGAAAAGTCCTTCAAAAGCTTGGAGAATTCCATCTCCTTGAAGATTTCCTGGAGCTTCTTCCGGTCCGCCTCTCCTATTTTCATCTCCTCCAACCCCCAATCCAGGGGGGCTTCCGAATTCAGGGTGGCCAGTTCCCGACTCAAACGGGCCTGTTCGGAATAACGAAGCAAGGCGGCCCGGAGCTTGGCATTTTTGATTTTATCTACATTCTTCAAAAGTTCTTCGATGGAACCGAATTCCTCGATGAGCCGGGCTGCATTCTTGGGCCCGATTCCCGGAACCCCCGGGATGTTATCCGATGCATCCCCCATGAGTCCCATGACTTCGACCACCTTGTCCGGGGAAACACCAAAACGCTCTTTCACCTCGGGAATCCGGAAAGTCTTGTCTTTCATGGAGTCATACATGGTCACGTGCGAGCTAACAAGCTGCATCAGGTCCTTGTCCCCGGAGATAATCACCGTTTCAATCCCTTCCCCTTCCAGCTTCCTGGCCAAGGTGGCGATGAGGTCATCCGCTTCGTACCCTTCCTTTTCCAAAATCGGCAACCGCAGGGCGGAGACAATTTCCTTGATGGCAGGAATTTGAACCCGCAGGTCCTCGGGCATGGAGGGTCGGTTGGCTTTGTATTCCCCGAAGACTTCGTGGCGGAAGGTGGGACCCGGTGCATCAAAGGCCAGGGCCGCGTATTCGGCTCCCCCATCCCTCAGGACTTTCCGCAGCATGTTGGTGAAACCATAGATGGCATTCGTGGGGAAGCCCTTGGAGTTGGATAGGTGGCTGATGGCAAAAAAGGCCCGATAGATGTAGGAGCTGCCATCGATCAGGTAAACTTTCGGCTTTTTCTCGACCATGAAATGAGTATGCCATAAGCCCGGGGGAAAGGAAAGGTATGAGGCAGCAGGTATGAGGTTAGAGGTTGGAGGCTTTAAGGATCGAGGATCCGGCTTCGAATGACAAAGAAGGAGCAACGAGCAACACAATCCCAACTATGCGTTACAGGGATCTGGTGCGCGGCGTCCGCTTCAGCTGGCCGCTGAAAGCTGATCGCTGACTGCTGTCATCATCAATCAAAATTGAAGTCCACGGCGATCTTGAAGGTCTTGGTGGCGGGCAGGTTTAGGATCCTTCGAACCCCGGTCTTGCGGGAGATCTCCTGCAGGGTCTCTCCGATCTTCCTCCGGGAGGGAGCAATGAGGGTAAACCAGATATTGTACTCCCCTTCCCTTTCATAATTGTGGGTCACGCCCGGGTAGGAATTTACCACAGCGGCGAACTCTTTTATTTTCTCCGCGGGCACTCTGGCTGCGCAAAGGGTGGAGGTGAATCCCACCGCCCCGGCGCTGAAACTGGCGCCGATGCGCCGGATAATTCCCAGTTCCTTGAGTCTTTGAACCCGCGCCAGAATCTCCTTCTCTTTCATTCCCGTTCTTCGGGCCAGGGCCAGAAAGGGTCGATGGGTCAGGGGGAAATTTCGCTGAATCTGGTTCAGGATCAGCCGATCCTGCCGATCCAGCGATTTCTTTTTCAGCGCCCGGGGCGGAATAGAGCTCGCGTGATCTTTCTTCACCGTAAGACGATCCCCATTTGCTCAAAAAACAAGTCCAAGCTGTAAATTATAAGAGGGAATGACCCCGTAATCGAATTCGGCGGTGATCGCCAAAATTCCCAACTCCAGCCTGGCCCCGAGGAATCCGTGAGTTGCGGAGAATTCCTCCTTATCCAGGCTGAGGCCCGAGGGCAGGTTACTCGCCTTGCTCGAAACCCAGGATGCGCCGAGGCCTCCGTAGGGGATAATCTTAATCCCCACCCCGAATCCCTTGCTGATCGAAAGGTCCAGTCCATAGGTCCTCAGGTCAAGCTGATCTACGTTGAAGGTCTGGGAATAGCTGCCCCGGATGGTCACGCCGGGAATCAGAGCTCGATCTTTCACGATGGCATACCGCGCCTCGGCGCCAAAGTAGGGAATATCGGGATCCAGGATTTTCCCCAGCACAACTCCCACATCAAGATCCAACGGGAGTCCTTTGGTAAAGCTGATCCGTGAGTTGACGAGATACGAAGGAGGGTTCTGGCCACTAACCGCTTTCTTCCAGTAATCCTTATTTTCGTTTATGTCGGAAGCCATCAGTTCCACTCCCAGATTAAAACCCGTAACTCCCAGAGAAACGGCCGGCCCGATGGACCGATAGAGAAGGACGGACCCAATCTCCTCGCTGAAATCCCGAAAGTTTTGCTGGGTATACGTCCGGTCAAAAGAAACGTCGGCAGCCGCGGCCGGAAGCGCCCATAGGAGCAGGATCACCACAACGGATTTCTTCATAACTTCCTCCTTTTGCGGAAAACTTTCCCTTTCTACCAAATCGCCTTGCTGAATTCAAGGGCAAACGGAGTCTTCCCCCCGAATGATTCCTTTATCCCTCCACTCCACGATCTTCCAGGCAATGCTCTCCTGTTCTTTCCACCATCCATCCAATCTTTTCTTCTTTTCCCAACCCAGGAGGGTGTTTTTGGTGGACATATCCAGAGGAGATGGGTTCTCCCGGAAAAGGGGAGTTCCCGGAAGAGGCATGTAGGTATGGGCATGGATCTTGGCCCCCAGTTCCCCGATCATTTTTTCTATTAGAGCCAGACTTAGCCTCCGGTCCTCCTGGGTCTCATGAGGGAACCCGAAAACGAAATCCACGTGAGGCATAAATCCCGCTTGGCGGATGAAGCGGGCGGCATTCAGGGCCTGCTCTGCGGTGTGCCCCCGCCCCAGCTTTTTCAGGAGGGAATCGCTTCCGCTTTGCGCTCCCAGGACGATCGTTTGATTCCGACAATATTTTTTCACCAACCCCAGGACTTCGGGCGTCACCCAATCGGGACGAACCTCAGAAGGATAACAGCCGAAATGAATCCCTTCCATGCCCGCTCCTTGACAAGCCGCCAATAATTCTTCCAGTTTCCGAAGATTTGGTTCACGGAGATTCCCGGAGCCATAAGAAAAAGCATTGGGAGAGATAAACTTACACTGGAGAAAGCCAAGGGGAATGGCCTGTTTCAGGTAAGGGACTAAGTTCTCCGGGGTTCGATGCCGGAGCCTCTGCCCGAAGACCCTGGGCGTCTGGCAGAAGGAGCAGCCATAGAGGCAGCCGCGGGTTATTTCGATGGGGGCGAAGAAACGATGCTCCAGCGAGTGGGGAGGGTGAACAAGGAATTGGCTAGCCTGGTGGCTTGCTTTCAAAATCTTCCCCGGGGGGTTTTCCCCTGCCAGGAAGCGGTGAAGGAAATCAGGAAAGGTCTCCTCCGCTTCCCCCGCAAAAACGAAATCAAACCCCACAGCAAGCGTTCCTTTGGGATCCCCGGTAGCATGGGAACCCCCGGCCATGAAAAAAGAGCCTTCGGAGAGGTTCCCTCTCAGCCATTTTACCTCTTCAATGACTTCTTCAAGATTCGGGGTCATGAAGGAGTACCCGATTAAGGCCTCTTCCCCCCCGACCCGCTGCGCTATTTCTTCCTTCGAACTCGCCAGGAGAACCCGGAAATTCTTTGAAAGCCCCCTTTGTTCTACGCATCCCAGAAGGACGGGAAGGGTGAACCGATTCCCCCTATGCTTTCGAAGAACCAAAAAGGGCCGATGATCCCGCATATTTTTTTATAGCCCCGCTGAATTCCCCCTGTCAAAAGAAAAAACCCGACCAGCCTGTTGCCTGCTTCAAGTTGTCGGTTTTTTTAACAGACAATGGGGAACCGCGAAGGGGCAATCCCAATCCCCCACATTCCGCATTTTGAACCCCTTGTTTCACGCTCCTTTTTTTGCTATATAAATCTCGTTCGGAAAGCCGCATATCCGGGGGTTTTTTCTTTTATTCCAAACCACAGGGAGGACTTACCCATGATGCTCGAAGGAAAGGTGGCAGTCGTGACGGGGGCCGGAAGAGGAATCGGCCGGGAAATCGCCATCCTTCTGGCCCATGAAGGGGCGAAGGTGGTGGTGAATGACTTCGGAGGCCGGGAAGACGGAACCGGGGGTGAGTCCAAGGTAGCCGATGATGTGGTAAAGGATATTCAAGCTGCCGGCGGCACGGCCGTGGGGAACTATGATGCCGTAGGGTCCATGGAGGCCGGGAAAAGGATCATCCAGACGGCTCTGGACCGTTTTGGCAGACTCGACATCCTGGTCAACAACGCCGGGATCCTTCGCGACCGGATGATCTTCAACATGACCGAAGAAGAATGGGATGGGGTGATCCGGGTCCACCTCAAGGGGACTTTCGCCTGCACCCGGGCCGCCGTGCCCCTGATGCGGGAACAGAAGAGCGGGCGGATCATCAATTTTACCTCCACCTCCGGTCTAGTCGGGAATATGGGCCAGGCCAACTACGCCGCAGCCAAGCTGGGAATCGTGGGGTTCACCAAGGTTGTGGCCCTGGACATGGCCAAATACAACGTGACCGCCAACTGCATCTCTCCCTTTGCCTGGACAAGGCTGATTGGGACCATCCCCACCGAGACCGAAGCCCAGAAGAAGCGGGTGGAAAAACTCAAAAAAATGAGCCCCGCGGATATCGCTCCCCTGGTGGCATACCTGGCCAGCAATGAGGCCCAATACGTGTCCGGCCAGGTTTTTGGGGTCCGCGGCAAAGAGATCTTCATCTTTTCCCAGCCCCGGCCGGTCCGCTCCATCCATCACTCGGAAGGATGGACTCCGGATCGTCTGTCCGAGATGTTTAAGGGAAGTTTGGGCATGCACCTCGTCCCCCTGGAAACCTCGGGGCAGGTCTTTAGTTACGATCCTCTGGTTTGAGTTTAACTCTACAACCCCCGTATCTTGATTTGCCCGTACGATTCCGATTTGTTCCTCCCCATTCGGCTTTTTCTTGCTGAAAGAAGGAGGAGGAGGGGGCGGATTTGAGCAAGGACATCTGCAGGATTCTCCCCGTTCCCCCCTTTGAAAAAGGGGGGCGGAGGGGGGATTTAAGGAAACCGTTCAAAAAGCTAAATTCATACGAAAATCCGGTTTTTTTTATGTATAATAACCGGTATTCGATCCTTTTTTCAGAACTTCTTTTAAAGGAGGGAGTGGATGTCACCCATTTTGCCAGAGGGAGCAAACCTACGGAAAGCGGTTCAATGGATATCCAAAATGAGAGAGGAAGGAAATGCCCCTCTTCCGAATTTAATCGATCAAGCCTGCCTGCGCTTCAACCTTTCCCCGAAGGACGCCGACTTTTTGCACCGTTTCTTCACCGAAGGGGCAAACGAAAAGAAGTAGGGCACGTTTCCCGAGCGGGCCGGTTCATGCATTTATGGAGAGGGCCCTGGATTTTCCTTCCTTTTCATTTACCGTTAGAAGGATCAGCCCTCCCCCGATAAAAAAGATCACCAAGGCCACCACGCTCAGGCGGCTGGACCCGGTCATTTGCCCAACGAGCCCGAAGACGAAGGGTCCGATGATCCCGGCAAACTTGGAGCTCACGTCGTAAAACGAGAAAAACTCTGCGCTCCGATTTTTCGGGATCATGGTGCCGAAGAGGGACCGACTCAGGGCCTGGGTTCCGCCCTGGACGAACCCCACCAGGACGGCCAGAATCCAGAAATGGAGAGCTGTTTGGATGAAGTATCCCCCGAGCGAGATGATGATGTAAACCGCTAACCCCAGGAAGATCGCCCGTTTCGTCCCGATCCAACCCGCCAGCCGCCCGAACAGGACCGAAAAGGGAATCCCGATGAATTGAACCGCAAGAATCGACCCGATCAGGTGGAACTGGGGGATGTTGATTTCCGCTCCGAAAATTACCGCCATGCTGATGATTGTTCCGATCCCATCGTTGTAAAGCCAGAAGGCGACCAGGAATTTGAAGGCCTCCCGGTACTGCCGCAGGTTGTGAATAGTCTGGGAGAGGCGCTGCAGACTGGCCCGGAAAGGATTGTCGCTCTCCCCCGGGATGGGCGCGACCGGGGGCTCCGGGACATTCTTGAGAATGGGGATTGAAAAGAAAGTCCACCAGACCCCCACAGTCAAAAAAGAGTAGCGGGTTCCCCATTCGGCGTCGGGAATCCCGAACCATTGGGGTTTCAGGATCATGGACAGGTTGAAGGCCAGCAGGATCCCCCCTCCCAGGTACCCCATGGCATACCCGTAAGAGGAAATGCGGTCAATATCCTCTTCCCCGGCTACGTGGGGCAGCAGGGAATCGTAAAAGTTGTTCCCCCCCGAGAACCCCACCATGCCGATGATGTAAAGAAAAGAGGCCAGAAACCAATCTCCCCTTCCCACAAAGAGGAGCATGGCTGTGGAGACGACGCCCATCCCGGCAAAGAGAGCCAAAAACCTCTTTTTGATCCCGCTGTGGTCGGCCAGGGCTCCCAGGATGGGGGCGGTAAAAGCCACGATGAGCATGGCGATGGTGTTGGTGTAGCCCCAATAGCTGCTGGCCGTGGTCTTGGAAAGGTTGACCCCGGCAACTGAACTGTAGAACACCGGGAGAACGGCGGCCATGATGGTGGTGGCAAAGGCGGAATTCGCCCAGTCATAAAGGCACCAGCTGAGAATCATTTTTCTGCGTTGCCTATCCATTTTTCGCCTGCCCTCGCCTCTGACTGTTTTTTTTCCTTGGGTATTTCATTCCGCATTCCCATTCCGAATTCCGAATTCGATTCTCTCCTTGCCAGCCCTTTCCCTTTCCTCTATACTGAAGCCATGCATGATTCGAAAAAATCCTTTTCCCAGAGAATCAAGGAATACTTTATCGCTACCCGCCCCTGGTCTTTCACCATGTCGCTCATTTCCGTGTCCGTGGGGACCCTGATCGCCGCGGAAGAAGGGCCTATCCTGTGGGGATGGTATGCATTGGTTTCTCTGGGGATTGTTTGCTTCCACGCCACGGCCAATGTGTACAACGATTTTTTCGACACCCGTTACCAGGTGGACCAGCCCGATTCTCCCACCGCCCGCTACCGTCCCCAGCCCATATTGACCGGAATGTTCACCCCGAGGCAGCTTTTGGTTGAAGGGATGATTCTCAATGCCATTACCATAGCGATCGGCATGACCCTTTCCTTCCAGCGCTCCTTCCTGGTCTTCTGGATCGGGTTTATCGGGTTTCTGGCAAGCGTATTCTACACGGCCGGGCCCGTCAAATACAAGTACCGCGCGATGGGGGAGTTGTTTGTCTTTCTCATGTGGGGGCCCTTGATGTTCGAGGGAGCCTATGCCGTTCAACGCCAGGATCTCTCCATGAAGGTCTTCTACCTGTCGATT
>Ga0316626_10000815_pt1 | contig 12984 bp, 12 predicted proteins | sample OWC_Aug_T1_C1_D5_FD_207656 | JGI IMG/M metagenome (GOLD analysis project Ga0316626, IMG submission 207656) | Wetland soil microbial communities from Old Woman Creek delta, Ohio, United States - OWC_Aug_T1_C1_D5_A | ecosystem: Environmental > Terrestrial > Soil > Wetlands | place: USA: Ohio...
GGTGACGACGAGGGTTCAGGGTACAGGGTACAGGGTGACGACAGCGTGCCGGGGACTGGGAACCAGGCGGAACCGTCGTTACCCTGAACCCTGACCCCTGACCCCTGAGTTAACCCTGAACCCTGAACCCTGAACCCTGATCCCTCGTCGTACGCATGGAGTTGATAGCGTGGCAACCAAAGTATTGCTCGTAGGTGGAGGCGCCAGGGAGCACGCCATGGCGAGGGCGCTCGCCGAGGGCGGCGCCGAGCTCTATACCGTGATGAAGAACCGGAACCCGGGCATCCGGAGGCTCTCGGAGGACGTCCTTCTGGCGTCCGAGACGGACATCGAGAAGGTCGCCCTCTACGCCAGGATGAAGGCGGTGGAGCTGGCCTGCGTCGGGCCCGAGGCGCCGCTCGAGGCCGGGCTGGTGGACCTACTGGAGAAGGAGGGCATCCGCTGCGCCGCGCCCACGAAAGCGGCAGCCCGCCTGGAGACCTCCAAGGAGTTCATGCGCTCCCTGATGGCCCGCCACAATCTTCCCGGCCGGATAGAGCATTGGGTCTTCTCGGACATCGAGGAGGTCAGAAGGTTCGTATCGGTCTACAACAAGGGCGTGGCCGTCAAGCCCGTCGGGCTCACCGGGGGCAAGGGCGTGAAGATAACCGGCGACCAGCTCCTGAGCAAGGACGACGTGGTCCGGTACGCCTCCGAGGTTCTCGACAAGAAGATGGGTGGCCTCTCCCGCGTGGTCATAGAGGAAAAGGCAGAGGGCGAGGAGTTCACGCTGCAGGCCTTCTCCGACGGAAAGGCGGTCGCTCCCATGCCCGCGGTCCAGGACCACAAGCGCGCCTGGGAGGGCGATGTGGGGCCCAACACGGGCGGCATGGGCTCCTATTCCCAGCAGGACCACCTGCTGCCTTTCCTGACGAGGGCGGAGTACGACGAGGGATTGCGGATAATCCAAAGGACCGTGGATGCGCTGGCGGCGGAGGGAACGCCTTTCAAGGGCCCCATCTACGGCCAGTTCATGCTGACCCGCGACGGCCCCAAGGTGATAGAGTTCAACGCCCGCTTCGGGGACCCGGAGGCAATGAACGTGCTCAGCCTCATGGAAAGCAACTTCCTCGACACCTGCGAGGCCATGGCCGGAGGGGGGCTGGGCGGCTCGCGCAGTTCGTTCTCCAATCTCGCGACGGTCTGCAAGTATGTCGTGCCGGTGGGCTACGGCGTCTCCTCCAAGGTGGGCTCCGAGATAGCGGTGGACGAGAAGGCGGTGGAGGCCGAGGGCGCCCGGCTGTACTACGCCGCGGTCAACGAGAAGGAGCCAGGGAAGGTGCTCACGACCACATCGCGGGCGCTGGGGGTCGTGGGCGTGGCCGGCGACATCGGCGCGGCGGAGGAACGCTGCGAGAATGCGCTTGCGCACCTTCGGGGCGAGTTCTTCGTGCGCCACGACATCGGCCGGCCGGAGGCCTTGCGGAAGAAGGCGGAGCACATGAAGAGAGTAAGGGGAGCATGAAGCAGAAGGAGCTCGAGAAGATACTGCAAAGGGTGCCACCGCACCCTTCGCCCTCCGCCTCGCTGGAGCAGTACATGACGCCGGCGCCCGCCGCCGCCGCGGCGCTTTTCTTCGCGGCCCAGTACGGCGACATCACTGGAAAGAGGGTGGCGGACCTGGCCTGCGGCACGGGCATATTCGCCATCGGGGCGAAGCTTCTCGGCGCATCCGAGGTGCTCGGCATCGATGTCGACACGGAATCGGTCAAGATCGCCCGCAAATTCGCCGGGGAGGCGGGACTGGACCTCACGCTGCAGGTGGGCGACATAAAGGAGTTCCACGGAGAGGTGGACACGGTCGTCATGAACCCCCCCTTCGGGGCCCAGAAAAGGCACGCCGACCGGCCGTTCCTGGAGAAGGCGTTCGAGGTGGCCCCGGTGGTCTACAGCTTCCACATGGCCGACACGGAGGATTGGGTCCGGCGGGAGGCCTCCGGCGCCGGGTTCACCATTACCCACAAGAATAAGTACGTATTCGCTATTAGGCATTTGTTCGATTTCCACAGGAAGGAGAGGCTCGATATCGATGTCCTCCTTTTCAGGATGGAATCAGGGAGATGACCGACATGGCTGAGAAGCGTCTGGTGCTGCCCGGCGAGGAGCTGGGGACGACCGAGGAATTTTTGCCCGGCCAGGGGACCTACGAGGACGGCGGCAAGATATTCGCCGCGGTGGCCGGAGTGCTGGATATCGATACCAAGGAGATGGCGATACTGGTCCGGCCCGCCAATCCCCCCGTCAAGCTGAAGGTGGGCGATATCGTCATAGGCACGGTCGACGAGGTCCGGAGCTCCATGGTGGAGCTGGAGCTCGCCCGGGTCGCCGGGAAGGACCGGGCTATCTCCGACCAGGGGGCCGCCTCGGTGCATGTCTCGCACATATCGGAGAACTACGTGCCCGATGTGGAATCCCAGTACCACCTGCTCGACGTGGTCCGGGCCAAGGTCATCCAGACCGACCCGTCGATACAGCTGAGCACCGCCGGCATGGACTTCGGCGTCGTCCGGGCCCTGTGCGGGAAGTGCCGCCAGCCCCTCAAGCTCAAGGGCGAGACGCTCTGGTGCGAGGAGGACCAGAGGACCGAGGGCCGGAAGCTCTCGCGGCTCTACGGGAGCGTCGATTTCTGGAACCCTCCAACGGCCCAGGAGGTTGCGGCGGACCAGCAGCGCTACACCGGCGACCAGCGGCCCCGGCGGCCCATGGGCGGGCGGGGCGGCGGCGGCGGACGGGGACCGCCCTGGAGGGGCGGGGACCGGCGCGGCGGGGACCGGCGCGGCGGCGACCGCAGGGGCGGCGACCGGCGCGGCGGCGACCGCGGCGGACGGCCTCCTTACAGAGGCCCGCGGCGCGAGGGCGGCGGCGGACAGGGCGGCGGACAGTAGAACCACGGAACGGGGAGCCGGTAAGCCGGGGAGCCGGAAAACCGGGGAATTCCGCAACAGACAAGCTTGCCGGTTGACCGGTTTCCCGGCACACCCACCGGTTCCCCGGCTCCCGGGTTTCCCGGCTCCCCCGTAGTTCGTTACGCCAAAAGCCTCGACGCCTCGGTGACTATCCCCTCGAGGCTCCCGACATCGCCGTCCCAGGCGTGCAGGATCTCGTGGTAGCGGTCGTAGATGCCCACGAGCATCCGGCGCATCTCCTTGCGCAATCCCGGCGGCTCCTGGCCGGATATCACAACCGCGGAGAAGATGTTCTTCCACTGCTCCACCAGTATCTTCAGCTGGCCGATCTCGAGCATGCCGAGGTCCTCGCCCTCGGCGAGCCGGAACGAGTCCTTTATGAACCTGCGGATGGCGGTGAACATGCCGGTGACGAGAAGTTCGTCGGCGGTCTGGTCCGGGTGGCGGCTGGCATGGGCTAGAAGGCGCCCGTCGTTGAGGACTATGAAGACCTCCCTTATCACCGGCGCGCCGTCGCCCTGGCGCTGGTAGGTGCGGCATATCTCGGCAAGCCGCGCGGCGTCCCGGTTGAGCGGGTTGATGGCCACCGAGCGCTCGGCCATCTCCTGCGCGTGCTCGTGGTCGCCCAGGCTGAAGTAGACGGCGCTCTTGATGTACAGGGCGAAGTCCGAGCGGAAATCGATCTCCAGCGACCGGTCGGCCGCGCCCAGCGCCTCCGGGTAGCGTCCGAGCTGGAACAGGGCCACCGACTTCTTGAGCCAGCCCTCGGCGGAGAGCGAGTCCCGCGCCAGCGCGTTCTCGTAGGCGTCCAGCGCCAGCTGGTCGCGGCTGAGGGCGTGGTGGGCGTCGCCGATGCGCAGCCACACCAGTGCGTTTCGGGGCCGGCGTTCGGCCACGGGGAGGAAGACCTCCAGCGCGTCGGAGAAATGCCCCAGCTTGAACAGCACCTCGCCGAGGCTGAGCCGCACGTCGTCGTCCTCGGGCGCCAGCTCCGACGCCTTGCGGAGGCACTGGGCCGCCTCGTCGGGCCGGTCCATCGAGTCCAGCGCCACGCCCTTGTGGGCCCAGGCGCGCGCCTGGCGGATGTCCGCGGCCAGCGCCTGCTCGTAGCAGGCGAAGCCCTTCAGCGCCCGGCCGGCCAGGCACTCGGCGTCACCGCGCCGGACCCACGCCACGGCGTCGTTGGGCCGTATCTCCGTGGCGCGCTCGAAGCACAGCAGCGCCTCGTTGAGCTCGCCGGTGGAGCAGAGCAGGTCCCCCATCCGCAGGAGGTTGTCGGTGTCGTTGGGCTCCACCTCCATGAGGTGCCGGGCGGCCCGGAGCGCCAGCGAGCGTTCCCGGGCGTTGAGGTAGGCGTCCCGGGCGTGGGCAAGGTGCGCCGGATCCTCGGGCTCCAGCTCCGAGAGCCTCTCGAACGCCTCCCCCGCCTCCTTGAAGCGTTCCAGGTTGAAGAGCGCCGGGGCCAGGTTGCGCAGCGCCGGAGCCGACTCGGGGTCGTGGGCGAGCACCACCTGGAAATGCTCCACCGCCTCATCTTTCTGGCCGGTCCTGTAAAGGAGGTTGCCAAGCTCCAGGTGGGCGGCGGCGTTATTGGGATGATGGTCCAGCGAGCGCCGGAAGCAGGCTATAGCCTCCTCGGGCAGGCCGGCCATCTCCAGCGCCGCGGCCTGCTTCTCCCAAAGGTGCCAGTCCTCCGGCGATATGGAACTGGCATTCCGGTAGGCCTTCGAGGCCTCGAGGTAGCGGCCCATCCGGGACAGGATGTCCCCCTTGTTCCTCCAAAGCGTCTTTCGGTCCTCGGTGCTGAACTGGAGGTTGCACGCCGGACAGGCCGGTGCATCGGGCACCACGTCCACGCCGCAGTTGGGGCACTTCGTCTCGCTCATCGGACGCCATGTATATTCGGATTCATTGATGATAAACCCTAGGGTCCCTTGATTTCGAAGTCGTACCAAAACGGATAATAACTAGATGTTATATCAGTTATATGATAAGCATGAGGGACCCCCGCCCCGCCTCGCAGGAGCAGATGGTCAAGGAGATAGTGGCCCTCCGGCAGGAGGTACAGCAGCTCCGCCAGATGGTCAACATGCTCCTGGATATCGTCGTCGAGCCGGAGGAGGACGACGACTGGGACTTCGACCCGCTCAACCGCAAGGGCGACAAGGGCGGGCGGAACATGATGTGCATGTAGAATGCTGTGCTATATGTGCAAAGTGAACAAGTTAACAAGTTAACAAGGAATCAAGGGATGACGACGGTCAATTCTTGATGTTTTGCATTATCCCATCCTCCAGATCCATCGCCTCGGTGTTCCCGCAACTCGTTTCCCCTTAACCTGTTTACTTGTTTCCTTCACTTGTCAACCTGTTAACCTGTTAACTTGTTAACTTGTCAAATTGTCAAATTGTCAACTTGTCAACCCGTTTCCCCGCCCCAAAAATGATTAGCCGCCTACGCCATACTCTCCGATCGGATGAAGCGCTGGGTCTGGGCCGGTCTGGCGGGGGTGCTCGCCCTGGCCGTGGCCATGAGGTTTCTGCCCCTCTGGCAGTACGCGCTCTGGGGCTCCGACAGCGGGGAGTACTTTTTCCTCACGGACCGTCTCGTGGGCACCTCCGCCATAAGCACGGACTACGGCGGCTGGGGGTTCGGCTACCCGTACTTCCCGGGCATGTTCATCCTCACCGGAGAGGTCCGGCTGCTGACCGGCATCCCCCTTCTCCAGTCGATGCAGTGGGCGGCCCCGTTTGCCGCCTCGCTCTCGGTGCTGATGATATTCCTCATCACGGTCCGTACCTTTGACGACGAGCGCGCCGGACTGCTTGCGGGCGGCCTGCTGGCCGTGGTGACGCCGGCCGTGTACGCCACCTCCCACGCGATGCCGGGCTCCGTCGGGGACCTCCTGGCGCTGCTCTGCGTCCTTTTACTGCTGCGGTCGCTCGAATCGAGGGCGGCGCTGGTGGGGCTGGGGCTCGCCTCGGCCGCGCTCGTGATGACCCATCACCTGTCGACGTTCTTCGTCCTCATCCCGGTGGCTTTTACGCTTTTGGGGCGAGAGCTGGTCCGCGTCAGCACGAACCGCCGGCGCACGGCAATCGAGGGAGGATACGTTCTGTGCCTGCTTTCGGGAACGATGCTCTACTGGTACGCCTATGCCACGCCCTTCCGCGAGAGGGTGATTCCCGAGGGGTTCGGCGTTTCGCCCTGGACCGTGCTGGCGCTGGCCTACGCCGCCATGTTGGCCATTCCCCTGCTGGTATGGCTGCGAAGGCGCTTAGCGCCCGGCGCCCGCTACCGGCCGACATTCCCGTCGGTGCGCCGCGTGGCGATGTTCACCGCTGTGTTCGTCGTCGCGGGCGCGGCGGTGCTCGCGGCCATAGCGCTCGGCGTGACGCCCGGCACCTCCATCGACCTCGACGATCGCGCCGCCTTCTGGTTCCTGCCCATCCTGGGCGCCCTGGCACTGGCCATAGGCGGCATAGGCCGCGCCGAGTTCTCGCGCGACGGTTTCTTCGTGGAGCTCTGGATGGGCGCCATAGCGATAACATTGCTCTTCGGCATCGCCACCAGCAACCACGTCCTCCTGCCCTACCGGCAGACCCAGTACTTCATCGCCCCGATGGCGGTGCTGCTCGGTGCCGGGGCCGTGTTCCTCCACGACAGCTGGAACCCCGAAGGGAAACGCGCGGCCTCGGTGGCGGCGGCCGTCGCCCTCTCGGCCCTGGTGGTGGCCAGCGCCTTGACCTCGTACCCGCCGCGCGAGATGATGGGCGGCTTCGAGGAGGGGACCGCCTCCGACGAGATGGACGGCGTGCTGTGGCTTCGGGAGGAAGGGCGGCCGGCGGAGCTGGTAGCCACCGACCACCGCCTGAGCTCGATTGTGTTCGGTTTCTCCGGTCTGAACGCCTCCTGGGACGACGCCCGCGACACATTGCACGGGAACCTGAGCGAGGCCCGTGCGGAGATGGCGGGCCTGGAGACGCCCTCGGGCCTTCACGGCGTGACGCTGGTGCTGCTCTCGCCCACCGTCGAGGCCGGCGCGGCGCTGACGCAGTGGGAGACCGCCCTGCCCATAAAGGGAGAGGCCTTGTCCAAGTTCTCGTCGGAGCAGTACCTGAGAATCTACGAATCCAACGGCGTCCGGGTGTTTCGGACGAATCCGGGCGCCTAGAGCCCGTCCTCGCCGCTTCTCGAGGCCCAGACCTCTTCGCCCATCTGGCCGTAGAGGGTGGTGTAGTTCTCCTCGGCCTTGTGCGGGACCTCGGCCTTCTCGCGGGCCAGCGCCAGTATGTCGCGCTTGCGGAGGATCCAGTAGTGGATGCGCCACATCTTGCCCTTGAGCAGGTAGATCTCCTCCCGCTCCGTCCGGAGGATGCCCTCCTCCTCCAGGGTGTAGAAGACGTCCCGGTCCTCGGCATCCAGGACGTTGTCGATAATGTAGTCCTCGAACCCGAAGAAGTTCATGAGGTAATCCGCGAGCTTGTCAGTGTCGGGTTCGCTTATCCCCTTGCCGCCCAGGGCCGCCCGCAGGGCCAGCCTCATGTCCTGGAGGGTGACCACTTCGTCCGTGTCGCGGTAGGCCGGCGAGGGGCAGACCGGGCAGAAATCCTCATCCTCTTTTAAAAGGGCATCAGCCCGCTCATATGCCTCAGCCCGGTCCTGGACCATATGAACTATTTCTATTGCCAGCGGTCCATATATATAGTTTTCGGTAAAATAACGAAAGCTTAAATAGGCCCCGCTGCCATTTTTCGGTCCGTGACCGCTTTTCGCTGGGTCTACGTGACCTGCAAGGACAAGGTTGAAGCCAAGAGAATAGCCACTTTGGCCGTGAAAAAGAGACTGGCGGCCTGCGCCAACTGGTTCCCCGTCCGGTCCATATACTGGTGGGAAGGCCGGCTGGAGCGGGCCGGCGAGACGGCTGTGATCTTCAAGACCACGGCCGCCCGGGTGAGGCCGCTGATTTTGGCCATCCGGAAGGCCCATTCCTACAAGGTGCCGTGCATAGAGGCCTTGCCAATACTGGAAGGGAACGCCGATTACCTGCGGTGGATACGGGACGAGGTACGATAACGAGTGGACGAGTGGGCGAGGACGACGAGCGGACAGGGACGACGACGGCCATTCGCTCGTCCACTCGTCCACTCGTCCACTAGCCCCCTCGTCCACTCGTCAGCCAGCCCGCTAGAGAAGCACTGTCGCACAACGCTTATTACTCGTGCGGAGGATAGCATCATGGGGATGCGCCGGTGAGATCGAAGACCTACATCAACGAGCTCAGAAGAATCGTAGGCGAGGAGAACGTCCGCGAGGACGAGCTGGAGCGCCTGACCTATTCGCGGGACATGTCTGTTCACAAGGGCGTGCCCGACGTCATCGTGTTCCCGAGGAGCACCGAGCATGTCTCGCAGATACTCAAGATGGCCAACCGGCGCCGTATCCCCGTCACGCCAAGAGGCTCCGGGACATCGGTCACCGGCGGCGTTCTGCCCATAAAGGGCGGCATCGTGCTCGACATGGGCCGGATGAACCGCATCAAGGAGGTCAAGGTCGAGGACCGCTACATGGTCGTCGAGCCCGGCGTCATCTGCGCCGACATCAACGCCGACCTCGCAAAGCGCGGCCTTTTCTTCCCGCCCGACCCGGGAAGCTCGTCGATGTGCACCATCGGCGGCATGGTCAACACGAACGCCTCGGGCGTGCGCGCCGTCAAGTACGGCACGACCAAGGACTTCGTCATGGCCCTCGAGGTCGTGCTCGCAAGCGGCAAGGTCATACGGACCGGCACGCGCGCTCCGAAGAGCTCCTCCGGCTACGATCTCACGCATCTCTTCGTGTGCTCCGAGGGCACGCTGGGCGTGGTCACGGAGGTCACGCTCAAGGTCATCCCGGCGCCCGAGTACACGGTCGCGATAATTGCCGCGTTCAACAAGATACAGGACGCGGGGCTTGCGATATCGCGCATACTCGGCGCGGGCGTGCCGCTCTCATGCGCCGAGATAATGGACCGGGTCAGCCTGAGCGTGATACGCGAGGCGATGAGGCTCCAGGTGCCCGACTGCGACGGCATGCTGCTCATGGAGCTCGACGGCGAGAAGCCGTCCGTGATGGCCCAGCTCGACAAGGTGCTGGCCATCTGCCGCGAGATTGGGACCGTGGACCTCAAATCCACGGACAACCCGAACGAGCGCGCCCAGATGTGGACGGGCCGGTCGGGCCTCACGCCCGCCTTTTCGCGCTACAAGCCCGGCTCGCGCCTCATACCGATAGCCGAGGATTTTGGAGTGCCCCCGAGCCGGATACCGGAAGCAATCGAGGGCATCCAGGAGATAGCCCGGCGCAACAAGATCACCATAGCGACCTTCGGCCACGTCGGCGACGGGAACCTGCACTCGACCTTCATAACGGATGTGCGCAAGAAGGAGGACTGGGACACGATCCACAGGGTAGGGCAGGAGCTCATCGACCTGGCGCTGGGGCTGGGCGGCACGATAACGGCGGAGCACGCCACCGGCCGGGCCAAGGCCCCGTTCATCCGCAAGGAGCAAGGGGCGGCAATCGAGGTCATGGCCGTCATCAAGCGGGCGCTGGACCCCAAAAACATCCTGAACCCCGGTAAGCTCTCGCTCTTCGAGAAGGAGGCGGACATCTACGACTACTTCGCATTCGACCACGTCCTGCGCCACAAGGACGCGCTCAAGTCGTTCGGCGAGTTCGTCGACAACGAGTTTCTGGCCTGCATCCAGTGCGGCTTCTGCCGGGCCGGCTGCCCGGTATTCGCCCAAACGCACATGGAATCCTACAACGCCAAGGGCTTCGTGACGCTCGCCTTCGGCCTTTACGACGGGTCGCTCAAGCCCTCGAAGGAACTCGCCGAGAAATTCTACCATTGCACGACCTGCATGAACTGCAAGGCCAAGTGCCCTGCCGGCGTTAAAACGCCCTATATCGTTCAGGCGGCGCGCGCACGGCTCGCCGAGGCCGGCTTCATGCCCGAAGGCTTCCAGGCGATGGTCAAGGACATGACGGAGATGGGAAATCCCTACGGCGACGAGCCAGCGAAAAAGGCAGAACTGCTGCCCGACAACCTCAAGGCGGCGGCGCCAGATTCCGAGGCGCTGCTCTTCATGGGATGCTCTCCAGCGCTCAAGGACATCCGGATAGTGCCGGCGACGCTCAAGCTGCTGGAGAAGGCGGGCGTTTCCGTCACGACGATGGGCGCCGACGAGAGCTGCTGCGGATTTCCGGCCTATTTGGCAGGCGCGCCCGAGACGAAGAGGCTCTTCGAGCGCAATACCGACAAGATAACGAAATTGAACCCGAAGGTCATTATAACCCCCTGCGCCGGCTGCGCGCGCACATACAAGGAGCTCTATCCGAAGCTTGCGGGCCTGAAGGTGCCGGCGATGCACATCGTCGAGTACCTGGCCCAGCTCATCAAGGAAGGCCGGCTCAAGATAACGGGCGAGTTCAAGCACGCGGTCGCCTACCACGACCCCTGCGACATCGGGCGGCACCTCGGCATATACGAGCCGCCCCGGGAGATATTGAAGGCGCTACCAGGGCTGAAGCTCGTGGAATTCGCCGAGAACCGTAACTTCGCCAAGTGCTGCGGCGGAGGCGGGGGCTTCAAGGCCTACGACACGCCGATGAGCCTGGCGATAGCCGAAAAGCGCGTGCTGGCGGCCATCGCCGCGGGCGCCGACACGATCGTGTCGGCCTGCCCGACCTGCAAGAGCAACCTCTCGCAGGCGGCGGCGAAGCTCGCCAAAGAGGGCAAGCCGAGGGTACAGGTGATGGACATAACGGAGCTTTTGGCGAAAGTGGTCTAGGTCCCTTGTTGGTTTACAGGGATGTTCCTTCGTGCCAGCTCCTTCAAGATTAGGGACTTCGCTGTCTGGAAATCGTCAAGGTTCTGTTCCGAGACCTCGAATGCCCTCCCGTGACTTTTGGATTTCAGAACCAGCTTGTCGGGCCAGATAGCCGCGTTTTCGATCTGTTCGTATCCCAGCTCGAACCGAAATCTCTTCTTGTTTATCAAATAAGCAATAGGAAGATTTGACAAGACGATGAAATCGTCGGTGATGATGAAATCCGGGCGGAACCATATGACGCTGGCCGCGAACCCACCAAATCCGACCATAAAAAGAATTATCGAATAAAAGCATATCATTGAATCTTCGTCATATAATGCCCTTGGGAATATGGCAATACAAACGATTCCTAAGATAATGATGATTAAGGGCTTGGTCAAGCCAACTCTTCGCGATCGTTTCATCTTGTCGTGGTGTTCCATCCGGTGCCCACTTCTTCCGCGATCGGGATAACGCGATGTCAGATTTTAACCAATTCGCTCCTCTTCCCCGGAGTCTTCTCCTTGCGGTAGGTACGGCAGATTTTCGTGCGCAGGCCGAGCTCGGCCACTGCCATCAAGATAACGGACGACGCAGTGGCAAAGTCGTTGTTATCGCGCCGCGCATCGTAATGGTTCTCGCTCATGTGCGCCGGGAAAATGGCCTGCGTCCTCTCCGTCAGCACTCGCCTCAATACATCGGCGCACTGCTGGTTGCTCAGGTGGCCCGTCGGGCTGTCCACCCAGCGCAGGTACGACCAGTAGGCGGAAAATGCCGGGTCTTTCAGCTTGTGGCGCAGGACAGAGTCGTGGTAGTTGGCCTCGATGACGAGGCTGTCGACGCCCTTCAGAAGGTCCAGGCCCTTCTGGGGCATCTCCCCGCAGTCGGTGACGTGGCCGAGGCGTTTTCCGCCATGCTCGAAGACGAAGCCCACCGGCCTTCCGGCCTCCTTGCCGCCGTGCGGGACCGGGAACGTGGTGACGTCGATGTCGCCGACGCTCGCTGGGAATTCACTGCACTCGGTCACGCGCCAGAACGAGCCGCAGGCTGGCTTGCGGTCGATGGCCCGCAGTGTCTCTCGCGCGGTGAAGACCGGGATATCGTATTTCGCGAACAGGGTGCCGGCGGACCGGAAGTGGTCCGAGTGGGCGTGCGAGATGAGTATCGCGTTCAGCGATCTGGGGCCGACGCCTATCTCGGCCAGCCGCTTGATGATGTCGCGCGCCGCCAGGCCGCAGTCGACCAGAAGGGCGGAGCCGCCGGACGAGACATAGGTGCAGTTCCCTGAACTGCCGCTGGCCAGCACGCAGACCTCGAGGCCCATCGGAACTGGCCACGGAGTGCCAATATTTATCGGTTTTGGGGGGGCCGGTGAAAGGTTAATAACGGCCGCGCTCATGGAGAGCGCCGGGAACATGCGCAGGGAACTGGCCGCAGCGGCGGTGCTGGCCGTCTTGGTCCTCTCGATGGGGTGCACGGGCGCGCCCAAGGTCGCGCCCAAGCCGGAGAACCCGCCGGGGCCGGTGCTCGGCGCCATCGCCGCCCTGAACGCCGCCACGAGCTACCTTGATAGTTATTACATGGGGACCGCGGTCATACTGCCGTTCACGCTGGTGCGCAAGATGCAGGGCGGGCCGTGCGCCTGGGCGGGCGAGCGCGCCGGGAACGCCACCAGGTGGATGCTTCTTCTCGAGGGCATCCTGGCGGCCGAGGGCTTCGGGCGGGACGTGACCGTGGCCGTGACCGTGGAGTATCGCAGCGGGAAGGTCGGGGTCAGGCACATCGAGGTCGGCTCCGACATCATCGGGAAGGAGGACGCCGACCCTGTCATGGACGAGATCGACAGCGTGAGCCTGGCGAGCAACATCTCGTTCGACAGCCACGCCATGTTCCTGAAGGCGGACCCCCTCAAGTGGAACGTGTCCGAAGAGGTGTACTACCTCCAGTCGATAACGATGACCCTGTACGACCGGACGACATCGCCTCACGGCTCCGACGGGCCGACCTGGGAGGTGGGCTGGAAGTACATCGGCCAAGACAGCCTGAAAGCGGCCACATCGTTCGTTATCCTGAATGCGACGAGCGGGGCCTATGTGAAGACGGTGCCTATCTAGCGGATCAGAGCCTTTCGACGCAAAGCTTCAGCGCGCCGCCTTCCAGCGAGGCCGAAAGCAGGCTCCCGT
>Ga0316626_10000816_pt1 | contig 12983 bp, 15 predicted proteins | sample OWC_Aug_T1_C1_D5_FD_207656 | JGI IMG/M metagenome (GOLD analysis project Ga0316626, IMG submission 207656) | Wetland soil microbial communities from Old Woman Creek delta, Ohio, United States - OWC_Aug_T1_C1_D5_A | ecosystem: Environmental > Terrestrial > Soil > Wetlands | place: USA: Ohio...
CCAGCGGTCTTTTCACCCAGGGCAGCAACGTTCGCGTCGTTTTCGATAACAACAGGAATCCCGAACCTGTTGCGGATATCCCGCACAAGGTCGCTACCTTCTATTGACTGAAGATTCGGTGAGGCAAAGACCCTTCCGCGTCTTCTGTCTACGATCCCGGCGCTGCCCAGCCCGATTCCGACCACCTCTGCCTGCTTTATCTCTTCAATAGCTTTTAGTACAGAATCAAATACCTGCTCCGAGGAAGGCATCTTGAGCTTTCGCACGATCTCGCCTTCTTCGGAAACAAGGGCTACCCTGAGGTTTGTACCCCCAAGATCAATACCTATGGCATATCTTTTTATCGTCGTCATAATGAGAAGATCCGATGGAGTCTTAAAGTCTATCACAAAATATTCTTTTGAGTAAAGGAAGTTACATGAAACTTTCCCTTGACCTTTTCATCTCACAGTTAATAGAATATGCATGTATGAAACAGGATAAGACACTCTTTGAACTTCAGTCAGAAGTATGCAAGACCCTGGCAAGCCCAAAACGGCTCGAAATTCTTAACTCGTTAAAAGACGGGGAAAAAACCGTTTCAGAATTGGTTGATATCCTCGGTGTACCCAAGGCAAATGTATCGCAGCACCTTGCTGTTATGCGGCATAAAGGCATCCTCAAAACCCGCAGGGAAGGTGTCAATATCTACTACTCCGTTTCCAATGCAAAGGTCATCCAGGCTTGTATCCTCATGCGCGAAGTCCTCACCGAACAGATGCAGGAAAAGTCAAAGCTCATAGATATCGTTGCACAGGGCTGATTTTTTTATTTGACAAATATATGCAATTATAATAATATTTGCATATATTAGCAATCTGAGGGAGGAATGTGTCCATGCGATCCATGATGCACAGGGTTGAGGTCCTTAAAACCGTTGCACATCCTGTCAGAATACGGATACTTGAGGAACTCCTGAAAGGCGTCAAATGCGTGAGCGACTTCGAGGACTTCCTTGCAATCAGCCAGCCTAACGTATCCCAGCATCTTTCTCTCCTGCGAAAACAGGGGCTGATCGATTTTTATGTTGATGGAAGGCTGAAATGCTACTTTCTGAAAGATCCGGTAATCCCTGACCTGCTTGAAATTCTAAAAAAAGACTATATCGAAGAACTGCCTGCTCCTGCCTGCTGCCCTGTCACCAAGAAGGGAACATACCCCGGCAGCCGGAGGCATTAGAGAGAGTGTCTATGAAGAAACAACTGGAACGGACCGGAATAAATCCGGAATAGCTAGCTGATAGGAGAGGTGAACGTATGGGAAAAACGATTACTATGTTGCTTTCGACGTCTCCGTATGCTTATGAGAATACCCTGACAGCTGTCCGTATAGCAGAATCAGCCCTGAACAAAGGAAATGCCGTCAATCTCATCGCGTCTGCTGATGGTGTGTACTGCTTTATGAAAAAACAGAAGGCGAAGGGTATTACAAACGCGGAGGAGGAATTCTCACGGCTTATGCAAAAAGGACTGAAGGTCTATCTCTGAGGGGGGTGTGTGAACTTTCGCCGTGCGGCGCAAGATGACTATCTCGACGGTGCAGAGGTCGGCTCCCTGAAAGGGTTGTTCAGGACTATGCATGAAAGTGATATCTGGCTTAATATCGGAGCATAGGAGGAGAGCATGGGCAATATTGCAATGATACTCAGAAAACCGCCATATGGCGACATCAACGCTGCCGAAGCGGTACGGCATGCCCTTGGCGCTGTTTCCGGCGACCTTGGCGCTACTCTTATCCTTGTTGACGGCGGCGTATTGCTTGCAAGAAAGGGACAGGATGATGCGGGTACCGGCTTTACGAACCTTGAATCTACGCTGAAGGATTGCACGGACATGGGAGTGGAAGTCCTGGCAGACAGTCTGTCCCTGATCGAATATGGCCTTAAAGATGCCGATATCGTTGAAGGGGTAAAAGCAGCTGACGAAGCGGATATTGCTTCGAAAATCAAGCAGGCCGATACAACAATGATCTTTTAATGGGGGAAAGGAGGGTGCGCTGCTTGTAATAGTGAGAAATGCCCCTGATACGATTGAAGGGAAGCGCGGGGTCAAACTTGCCCGTACTATGGCGGCCGACCTTGTCCTCTTGCAGAACGGCGTCTACTTTCTCCAGGAGGATCACCTTGAAGACCTTGGTTTCTGCAGGACGGCGTATGTGCTCGAAGATGACCGGAGATTACGGGGGCTGAATATTGATGCCGAGAAAAAGAATATGAAAGACATCAATTATGAAAGCCTTGTCGATCTCATGAGTGAAAGCGGCAAAGTAGTCGGCATGTTCTGAAAGTCGGGGCATGCTCAAAGGTCATTAATACAGATACGATCATGAAAGAAGCTAAGGGAGGTAGCGAGGCATGAAAACGCATTATCAGATCCTCATTATCGGCGGCGGTAACGCGGGTATCTCTGTTGCGGCACGACTGCTGCGGGCAAATCCCGGGTTCTCTGTCGCCATCATGGAGCCGTCCGAAAAACATTACTATCAGCCGGGATGGACATTGGTAGGGGGAGGGGTCTTCGACGTCAACAGCACCATTCGGAATGAGGCCGACTATATCCCTGAACGATGCGACTGGATAAAGGACGGCGCAGACACGTTTGAGCCTGAAAACAATATGGTAATTACGAGATCAGGGGAAAGGATCACTTATGATTTTCTTATCGTCTGCTGCGGCATACAGTTGGATTGGCACCTCGTAAAAGGACTGCAGAAAACGATCGGCAGGAATGGCGTCTGTTCGAACTACCATGTAAATTATGCGCCATATACATACGAATGTATAAAGAATTTTCAGGGGGGTAGGGCTGTTTTTACTCAGCCGGGCTCCCTGATCAAATGCGGAGCTGCACCGCAGAAGATCATGTACCTTGCTGCGGATAATTTCAGGAGGAGGGGCATCCTGGAAAAATCGGAGGTTTCCTTTTATACCGGCAAGGGCGTTCTGTTGCGCGTGAAGGAGATCAATGAGGTGCTCGTCAAAATAGCCGCGCGGTACGGGGTCCATGTGTATTACCTTTCAAACCTGAAGGAGGTGAACGGTGATGCCAGGGAAGCGGTTATCGAGATTACGAAAGGGGAAAGCAAAGAACTGGTAACCGTTCACTTTGACATGCTGCATGTGACCCCTCCCATGTCAGCGCCTGATTTTATCAAGAAGAGCCGGCTGGCTGTCCAGAACGATCCCTTCGGCTGGGTCGACGTGGATCCCGAGACCTTTCAGCACCTTCGGTATAAGAATGTCTTCAGCATCGGGGACGTTGCAAACGCAGGAGACGTGAAAACAGGGGCTGCGGTGAGGATACAGGCGAAGATAATGGCGGACAATCTCCTGGATGTCATGAAACAGAAATCGATCGCTGACAATCCCAGATATGACGGCTATACCGCATGTCCTCTTACAACGGCATACGGCAAACTGCTCCTTGCGGAATTCGACAAGGACAGCAAACTCAAACCCTCATTGCCCCTGGACCCGAGGAAGGAGCGCCTCAGCATGTGGCTCATGATGCGATATATCATGCCCTGGGCATACTGGAACGAGATCCTCAAGGGAAAGGTCTAAGGCGAAATAGTCGATGGAATGGCCCCTCCTCACAACACTGCTCCTGCTCGGCCTCGGTGGAGGTTTTCTGTCGGGGTTACTGGGACTCGGAGGCGCCATCTTTATGATACCCCTGCTTCTCTATGTTCCTCCCATCCTCGGCGTAGGACAGTTTGATATGAAGCAGGTCGCCGCAATCAGCATGGTACAGGTGCTTTCGGCATCTTTGTCCGGCCTGATCGTGCATAAGAAAAACAAGTTTGTCAGCACTTCCATCCTCCTCGTGATGGGGAGTTGTAACGCCGTGGGCAACCTTGCCGGCTCCATCGCATCGAAACATACAAAAAGCGATCTGCTTCTGGGCATCTTTGCGGCACTTGCAGTAATCGCGTCTGTGGTCATGTTCATCCCGAGGCGCGAACAGGGTGAAGATATTCCGCCGGAATCTGTGCAGTACAACAAGATGCTTGCGGCTTTTGTCAGCCTTGCTATCGGAAGCTTCGGCGGCATGGTTGGGGCACCGGGCGCATTCATCTACATCCCGGTCATGATATATATCCTGAACATACCGACCCGCATTGTTATCGGAAGCACCCTCGGCATTGTCTTCATGGGAGCCGTCACCGGAACGATCGGCAAAATGGCGACTGGGCAGATCATATGGCCTGCTGCTCTCGCACTCGTAGTCGGCACTGTCCCGGGGGCACAGTTGGGCGGCAATATGAGCAAGAAGGTGAACACAAAATATCTCAGGCTCGCCATCGCCGTAATCATCGCGATCACCGGCATCAGGATGTGGTACCAGATAGTGACAGGTCATTGATTTTTCCGGGAAAGTACAGGAAAGGCAGCACTTGAGGAAAACGTTGCGATCTCACCCGGGAAGCTTATCGAGAAGAAATACAGCACAGCAAGTCAATGCAACAGCAGATCTACCTCGATTATAACGCCAGCACACCGATAGCGCCGGAAGCCGCTGAGGCTATGAAGCCTTTCCTGACAGAGCATTATGGCAATCCCTCCAGCCTGCACTGGGCAGGCCTTCTGGCCAAGGATGCAGTGGAAGGAGCCCGAAAACAGGTTGCCGACCTTCTCGGCTGTGACCCTGCAGAGATTGTTTTCACCAGCGGGGGAAGTGAAGCTAACAATCATGCGCTCAAGGGGGTCTTTTTTGCACATCGCGGAAAAGGCAGCCATATTATAACGTCTGCTGTGGAGCACCCGTCCATCCTTAATCCCTGTCATTTTCTGGAAAGACTCGGGGCAAAGATCACCGTGCTCCCTGTTGACTGCTTCGGCAGGGTAGATCCTGACGATGTAAGGCGTTCGATCTCATCCAGGACGATTCTTGTCTCTGTTATGCACGCAAACAACGAGGTGGGAACAATCCAGTCGCTGCAGGAGATATCCGCAATAGTCAGGAAAGCAGGGGTCCTGTTCCACACCGATGCGGCCCAGAGCATCGGAAAAATCTCCACCAATGTGGCTGAACTCGATGTCGATCTTCTGTCAGTTGCCGGACACAAGCTATATGCACCGAAGGGTGTCGGGGCCCTGTACATCAGGAAGGGAACGGAACTTGTCCCCCTTATCCATGGAGCCGGACACGAACAGGGACGAAGGGCCGGCACGGAAAATGTTATTCTTGCCGTAGGTCTGGGCTCCGCATGTAGCGTTGCGGAAAAATGGACCAGCATGCATGAGGTACAGACGCTGCGCGACCGTTTCTGGCAGAAGCTGCAGGAAACCTTTGGGAAAGGGGTAGTACTGAACGGTCATCCGACAGAACGCCTCCCGAACACCCTGAACGTTACCTTTGTCGGCAGGTCCGGCGTAGATATGTTGAAACAAATGCCGTCAGTGGCTGCCTCAACAGGATCGGCATGCCATTCGGGCTCTGCAGCCCTATCGCATGTTCTTGCCGCCATGGGCATTGCACCGGAAATTGGCATAGGCGCCGTCAGGTTTAGTCTCGGCAGATATACAACAGAGGGAGAGATTGAAGAAGTCCTTGCCCTGCTCCGGAATATGCAGTCCAAATCCTGATTTATAGCACCCCCGCAGTGCTACTACCTTTTCCGTTGCAATAGACGTTCACTCTCTTTAATATTTAATAAAACAGAGGGAGGTGCATATGGACATCAAACTCACCAGTCTTTCAAGCTGCGCCGGTTGAGCGGCTAAATTCAGTCCTTCGGACCTGGCCCAGGTTCTGGGTCAGCTGCCAGCGATTACCGACAGGAACGTGCTTGTCGGCTCAAACAATGCAGACGACGCAGGTGTGTACAGGATCAGTGACGAAGTCGCCATTGTCCTGACAACCGACTTCTTCACGCCTATTGTGGACGACCCTTACTGGTTCGGCGCGATCTCTGCGTCAAACTCTCTTTCCGATGTATGGGCAATGGGGGGAAAGGCGGTCGTTGCCCTCAACATTGCAATGTTTCCCAGCCAGCCGGATTTCTTCCCAACGCTCCATAAGGTGATGCGGGGCGGCAGTGACAAGATGCAGGAGGCAGGTGTCTCGATCATCGGCGGCCATACCATCCGTGACAAGGAACCCAAGTTCGGCTACACGGTCATGGGGCTGATCCATCCTGACAAAATACTCGACAACACCAAGGCGAAACCTGGCGATGCCATGATCCTTACGAAAAAGATCGGCACCGGCATAGTCTCGACCGGCGTAAAGGCGGGCATGTGTTCTGCCGGAGTCATCGAAGAGTTCACTCTTTCCATGGCAACACTGAACAAAAGAGCCAGCGAGATCATGCTCGAAGTGGGTGTAAGCACTGCTACTGACATAACCGGCTTCGGTCTTCTGGGTCACATGAACGAGGTGCTTTCAGCCAGCAGATGCAGTGCCCGGGTACATGCGGGGCGCGTTCCCATCTTCGACGACGCGGTGCGCCTGACAAAAGAGAATATCGCTCCGGGAGGGACCCTTGGAAACCTCAAGATCTACGATCCCTTCATCGCCTGGTCAAAAGATGTTCAGCCGCACGAACAGGTCATCATGAACGATGCCCAGACATCCGGCGGTCTCCTCATCTTCGTACCGTCGGGAAAGAAAGATACCCTTGTCTCTGCCCTGCAGAAAGAAGGCATTCTGGCTGCCCATATTGGAGATGTGATGGAAGCGTCAGGAGACAACAAGCGAATCTTTGTGGAACAGTAAATGCCGGAGATGTTCTATCTGTTCCTTGTGCTTGCCGGCGCTGTCGTAGGTTTTTTCTCAGGCCTTTTGGGCATCGGAGGGGGGATACTGATGTTCCCCCTCCTTCATTATCTTCCCCAGGCCTTCGGATTTGATGCGATCGGCGTAAAGAACATTACCGGCCTCACCATGGTGCAGGGGTTTTTCGCGTCGCTTTCGGCAATGCTTTTTTATCAGAAGCAGGGGCTGGTCAACAAATCCCTGGTATGGACACTCGGGCTGTCGCTCTTTCTCTCATCCCTTGCCGGTTCCCTTGTATCAAAGGCAGTGCCTGACAGGGTGCTGCTCTTTATCTTCGGGGCGCTTGCCCTGGCGGCTGCAGCGCTCATGTTTATCCCGCGGAGCTATGGCAAGGATGACCACACGGAAGATATGGTGAGTTTCCATAAGCCTGCCGCGATTGTCATTGGGGTGACTGTGGGATTTCTCGTCGGGCTGGTGGGACAGGGAGGGGCCTTCATCACCATTCCGCTCATGCTGTATGTATTGAAGATACCCCTGCGCGTAGCTCTCGGTTCAACACTGGCCATCGGTCTCTTTTCAGCTACAGCCGGAACAATCGGCAAGCTTGCAACAGGACAGGTACCGATTGCCATGGCGGCAGCGCTCCTCATCGGTGCTGTGCCTGTCGCTCAAGCCGGCGCATGGGTGAGCAAGAGGACCAAGACCCAGCACCTCCGCTGGCTGCTTGCAATAATCATCTCAGCGACAGCAATAAAGATCTGGGCCGACCTCTTCCGCTAGTGCGGGCGATGCCACAGTCCGGGTAACAGGCCCTGCTTTGACCGAAAAGTCATGATCCGATGCTCCGCATTTCCTCCGAAGCAGTTAAGATATATCTTCGCAGTCCTTCTTTTTATTATAATATGCAGGTATGCTCGTCGGTTACAACACCAACATATCCTATAAGGGCACAGTCTATCACGTCCAGACAGAGGACAGCGGCATCAAGAACCCGCACATCATTACTCTGCTCTATGACAAAGGCACCATCCTTGCCAGGAAGAAAACGAGCTACGCCCATATTGCACTAGCTCCCGACTACAAGGAAAAGGTCAGGGAACTTATGAAAGAACAGCATAAGGCAATGATCAAGGAACTGATACACGGCAAACACACCTCAGGCCAGCAAGCGCCTCAGTCTCCCCGGGAATCTCCTGCAGATACCGCTTCCCCTGAGCCTGCGGCAGCACCCGTACCGGCACTTTCTCCTGCTCCCGAAGTACGCGCAGAGGAAAAACCTCCCGCAACGCTACAGGACGCCAAAGCCCAGATATCCAGGAGTCTTGACGACATCCTGCTTGACTATATTCTCAGGGAAGCAGACAAATGATGGAACCGGCCGGTCCGATGATCCATTTCCAGAATGTTACCAAGGAATACGAGAATCAGACCGCGCTGCACGACCTCACCTTATCTGTCGAAAAAGGAGAGATGGTGTTTTTGACAGGGCCGAGCGGTTCAGGCAAGACAACCCTGCTCAAGCTCATCTACCTTGCAGAGATGCCTGACCACGGCAGCATCACGATCGCAGGCTGGGAGGCCACTGCGTTAAAGGAATCGAGCATCCCGTTTGTTCGCCGCAATATCGGAGTTGTTTTTCAGGATTTTCGCCTCCTCGAAAACAGGACCGTTTTCGAGAATGTCTCCCTTGCCCTGAGGATCCGCGGCATCGGGGAGCGGGAGATCAAAACACGGGTGGCAGACGCTCTCAAGACCGTGAATCTCCGGCACAAGGCGGACAGCTATCCCCGGCGGCTTTCAGGCGGAGAACAGCAGCGGGTCGTCATAGCACGGGCGTTTGTTGCAGAACCCACTGTCCTGCTCGCTGACGAACCCACCGGGAATCTCGACCCTGATACTGCAGAAGGCGTAATGCGGACATTCAAAGACATCCATGCAAAAGGTACTACGATACTCGTAGCAACACACAACCGCGACCTGTACCGCAATTCAGGGAAACGGGTCTTCCGGCTGAGTGAGGGGTCTCTGGTGGGTGAGGAGGTCTGCTGATGTCCGTGCCCTATGCCTTTAAACTCGCCCTGCAGAGCCTGAGAAAGGACAAGTGGATCAACCTCCTTTCCATGCTTACGATCTTTGCGGGTCTCTTTATCATCAGTCTCAGCTTTTTCATTTTTTACAATATCGAGGCAGCGACCCGCAACCTGCCCGAGAAGTTCTCCCTGGTGGTCTACCTTGAAGATACCCTGCCCAGAGAAAAAGTTGAAGAAGTGGTTGCGTCGTTCAGGTCCAGGCGTGAAGTTGCCTCGGTAACGTATATTTCGAAAGAAGAGGCCTTCAGGGAATTGAAGGCCACGCTCAAGAACTCTCAGTATGTCCTTGAAGGGATCGATGACAACCCCCTTCCCGATTCTCTGCAGATAAAGCTCCGCAAGGACGCCATGGGTTCTGAGCCGGTACGCCAGTTCGCTGAGGCAACAAAAAAAATAAAAGGGGTAAGCGAAGTGGACTACGGGGAGAAGTTCCTTTCAACCCTGCATAACATCAAAAACGGGGTGCGGATCGTCGGGATTATCCTCGCTGTCATACTTTCTACCGGCATCGTCTTTGTCTGTTACAGCACGGTGAAGATCCTCTTTTACCGAAGGAACGATGAGATCGAGACCTTCAAGCTCCTCGGTGCCACCAAGGGCTTTATCCGGGCCCCGTTTCTGATCGAGGGGGCATCCATCGGCACAGCAGGCGGGCTTACCAGCCTTGTTGCCCTCTATCTCCTTCAGCATCTCGTCATACTCAAGATGGCAGCCTCGGTACCGTTTTTCAAGACCTTGCTCTTCCCTTCGAGTATATTTCTGTCCCTTCCCCTGATCGGCATGTTCCTCGGAATTTCTGGTGCTGCCATCGCGCTGGGAAGACTAAAGTACTGATGTACCTTGTTGTTGTACTTGTCCTTACCCTTACCCTCATCTGCCCTGCCCTGTCCACAGCCGCACCATCATCTCCGGAGCAGGAATATAAGAAACTTCAGGAAAAGCTCAGGGAAGAGAAGAAAAGACTGAGCGAGGCACATGAGCGCGAACGCTCGGTCCTCAGTGAGCTCGACGCAGTCAATATGAAGCTGACCGCGGTTGAAGAAGACCTCAGGAAGTCCCGCAGGAGTCTGCGACAGACAGAGGCCGCAATTGAACATACCAGCAGGGATATCAGCCAGACCAAAAAAAATATTGAACGGCAGCAAACCTGGATCAAAAGAAAACTCAGAAGCATGAACCGGCTGGGATACGGGGGAGACGCCCTGACCCAGATCATGAGCGCTGAGAACATCGCCCAGCTCATGCGCACATGGAAATATCTTGAACACCTCGCCCGATATGAACACCGGATCGTGCAGGCATACGGCGAAAACCTGCAAAAACTGGAAGCCGGACAGAGGAAGCTCGAAGGTCTCAGGGCGGAGCTGAAAGCGAGGGAACAGAAAGTCAAATCAAAAGAAGATGAGCTGGCAGAAAAGAAGAGGACGAAAGAAGAGATCCTGCATACGGTCCGGACCGAGAAGGCCACCCGCCAGAAAATGATCTCTGAACTCAGGGAAGCATCCCGCAGAATGCTTGAGATCATCAGGGAATCATCTCAAACCGACGACTACGCAGGGAAAGGCTTTACCCAGCTGAAGGGCAAGCTCGTATGGCCGTCTGACGGCAGCGTAGCTATCCCGTATGGCTCGCAGAAAGACCCCCGGTTCGATGCACCGGTCTTTAGAAACGGCATCCATATACAGACCGATGACGCTGCCGATGCGCGGTCTGTATATGCGGGGAAGGTGATCTTTGCAGAATGGTTCAAGGGGTTCGGTCAGCTTGTCATTGTCAACCACGGAAGCGGCTATCACACCCTCTACGGAAACCTTTCCGAGATTTTTTCGAAGGTTGGAGATATAATAAGAGAAAACCAGGTGATAGGGAAGGTCGGGACATCGGGCGTCCTCAATGCCCCGGGGATTTACTTTGAGATCAGATACAAAGGAAAGCCTCTCGACCCTACACAATGGCTGAAGAAAAGGAAGCGATAACGCAGGAGGTCAGTATTTCATGCTGAAGATACGGAAGCATTCTCTGCTCATCTTTATCCTCGTCCTTACGGTGGCGACGACCGGCGTGCTCATAGGCAGACTCTCGGTCACAAGCGTGAGCGCCGAAGGCGAGGCATATGAAGACCTCATGACCTTTACCGAGGTCATGAAGATGGTAAAGAAACACTATGTCGAAGAGGTCAAGTCAAAGGACCTTGTCCACGGTGCCATCAAAGGCATGCTTAACTCCCTTGACCCGCATTCGAGCTTTATGACGAAAGAGGGATACAAGGAAATGCAGGTCGAGACAAAGGGTGAGTTTGGCGGCATAGGCATACAGATCGGCATGAAAGAAAACGTGCTCACCGTCATTGCGCCGATCGACGATACGCCTGCCGCCAAGGCAGGCGTCAAGGCTGCCGACAAGATCGTGAAGATTGACGGTGTTTCCACACATAACATGACCCTGCAGGATGCTGTCTCAAAAATGAGGGGCGCACCGAAGACTGCTGTCACTATCAGCATCGTGCGGGAGGGCTGGAAGGAAGTGAAAGACTTCAAGCTGATCCGCGAGATCATCAAGATAAAGAGCGTAAAATCGAAAGTCCTTGAAGAGGGCATCGGTTACGTGAAGCTTACCCAGTTCCAGGAACAGTCCTCACCCGATCTGGCTGCTGCCCTCTCGAAGCTGAAGGAAGAGAAGATAACATCCCTTGTCCTTGACCTGAGGAACGATCCGGGAGGATTGCTCAACAGCGCCTTAGATGTGACAAGCCAGTTCCTTCCCAAAGGCAAGCTCATTGTATATACCAAGACCCGGACTGGAGAAAAACAGGAGTTCTTCACCGGCAATGACGACCATTTTACGCTCCCGATGATCGTTCTCGTGAATCAGGGAAGCGCCAGCGCGTCCGAGATTGTTGCCGGTGCACTCAAGGACTGGAACAGGGCCGTGGTCCTTGGTACGGTAACCTTCGGCAAGGGATCGGTCCAGACCGTAATCCCGCTCACAGACGGGTCAGGACTCAGGCTCACGACGGCAAAATACTACACACCCAAGGGCCGGTCCATCCAGGGTACCGGCATCACGCCGGATATCGTGGTCAAGCTGGAGGCAAAAAACGGCGCCAAAGAGCATCCTGTTGTGAGGGAGAAGGACCTCGAACGTCACCTGAAGAACGAGCAGGCAGATACGAAAGAGGAGGAAAAGGAGACCGCGCCTATTGAAGTGGACGAAAAGGACGACGTTCAGCTGCAGCGTGCCGTGGACATTCTCAAGACCTGGAATGTCTTCAAAGAAATACCAAAAGCATCATGACAACAGTTATCAGTGAACCGTGATCGGTGTCAGCAAGAGCGGAAGACCAGTTCTGCCAAGGATGATTGAGGAATGGCTGGATGCCGAATAAACAGAATGCCGACACTGTGTGAAAGAACTCTTGCAAAACAAACTGATCCTGGTGATTGCCGATGCGGACTGATCGCCCAACCAGACATGCCATATGGTTATCTTGTCGATGCAGTCTGTTTATGAGGTGTTCTGCTCATTACTCTTATATTATTTTGGTCAGGTCTGGCAAAAAACATCTTCTGACTGGCCCTGAACACTGGCACTGTGCACGGTACTGACGTATGTCACGGATCATCTTCGATATAGAGACCGCCGGGAAAGACTTCGACGACCTTGAGCCTGCTGTGCAGGAGTACCTGCTCAGGTGGGCGGATACCGAGGACGAAAAAAAAGAGGTGAAGGACAGCCTTTCGTTCTACCCCCTGACAGCCGAAATCGTCACGATCGGCATGTACGACCCTGACAATAACAAAGGGGTTGTCTTTTTCCAGAATAATGCCGACCCTCTCCTTCCGTTTGAAGAGAAGGATATGCGGTACGAGACCGGGACTGAACAGGAGATCATCCGGAAGTTCTGGGATACCATAAAGGGCTACAAGCAGTTCATCACCTTCAACGGCCGGGGCTTTGACTGCCCGTTCATCCTGGTTCGATCAGCCGTGCATAAGATCAGGCCTGCACGCGACCTCATGCCTAACCGCTATGGCGATACCCATATAGACCTGTTCGACCAGCTCTCCTTTTTCGGCGCGACACGAAGGAAGTTCAGCCTTGACATGTGGTGCAGGACGTTCGGCATCAAAAG
>Ga0316626_10000817_pt1 | contig 12973 bp, 13 predicted proteins | sample OWC_Aug_T1_C1_D5_FD_207656 | JGI IMG/M metagenome (GOLD analysis project Ga0316626, IMG submission 207656) | Wetland soil microbial communities from Old Woman Creek delta, Ohio, United States - OWC_Aug_T1_C1_D5_A | ecosystem: Environmental > Terrestrial > Soil > Wetlands | place: USA: Ohio...
CTCGGCGCGCTGGGGTGTCCACGAGCTGAGCCATGTTCTCTCGGGTGACGTCCATGACCTCCGGGGTTTCGTGCTCGTCGAGGAACTTCTCGACCTCTGCCACGAAGGCGTTCTCTTCGTCCGAAAACTCGAAATTCACGTGACGGTCCTCCTTCTGGCGATGCGCCGCCGCCGGTCGGGCCTGGCTATTCCCGGGGATTTCTGGTCAGGCGGGGATTGCATGCCGCGCCGCAATATAGCCGAAGGTCATGGCCGGGCCTATCGTAGCGCCGGCTCCAGCGTAGCTGCGGCCCATGACCGAAGCCGAACAGTTTCCGATGGCGTAGAGACCTGGAATCTGTTCACCCGCTTCCGTCAGAACCTGCGCGTTGGCATCCGTCTTGAGGCCTCCCTTGGTGCCCAGATCTCCTGCGAAAGCCTCCATCCCATAGTAGGGTGGCTTGCCGAGAGGGGCGAGGCAGGAATTAGGCTTGACGTTTGCGTCTCCGTAATAACGATCAAATAAGCTGTCCCCCCTGTGGAAATCGAGGTCCTTTCCTGTGCGAGCATACTCATTGAACTTCTTTACGGATGCCTCGAGCGCTTTGCCGTCTATGCCGAGTTGTGCCGCGAGCCCCGCCAGTGTGTCGGATTTTCTCAGGTAGTTCTGCTTGAAGATCTTCGGCAGCCGCCAGTCGGGCTGCTGGGAAGACTGGAGGAAGGGACCACACGGGTACTTGCTACGGTAGGTGGCATCAAACACGAAGTAGGCTGGAACGCACGGTGAGGCAGGTGTGTGCTTCTGGTACATAGCGTTCACGACGTCTATGTACGGTGAGGCTTCGTTGACGAAGCGCTCGCCGCGTTTGTTCACCAAGATCGAACCTGGCAGCGCCTTCTCGATCACGAGCATCCGTGCGCGGTCCTCGCCCGGCACGACCGTGGTGGGCCCCCACCATGCATCGTCCATGAGATCGAGGGCGGCTCCGACCTCGGTGCCCATGCGTATGGCGTCACCGGTACTCTCGCGGCTGCCACAGGTCCACTCCGCGCGGGTTGGGTTTGGCAAGTACTTGTTGCGCATTGCGTCGTTGCTCTCGAATCCGCCCGCGGCCAGGATGACGCCCTTGTTGGCACGAATGCGGATCGGGCTGCCTTCCTTCTCGGCTAGGACACCGACAACGCGGCCGTCTTCGACGATGAGCTTTTGTGCGGGTGTGTTGAGCCACAGCGGAATACCACGGTCCATCAGCGAGAGACGCAGCATGCCGATAAGCGCGTTTCCGAGAGCCAGGCGCCGATCGCGCGTGGACTTGCGTCGCCCCCCAATGTCGAGCCAGTACCCCCCCATGAGGCGCGCGGTTAGCTTGCCCCACCCGGGCGACCTGCAGAGCAGGATGCGTGCCTCGAGTACGGTCATGGCGATGCGTTTCATCATGAGGACCTGCACGGCGGGCTCGCGCATTCGGTCGAACTCATCGCCGAGCAGTCTCGCGTCGAAGCTCGTCGGCTCGACTGAACGGGCTCCCGGCTTGCCGCCGGGAAGCTCGGGGTAGTAGTCCGCATAGTCGGGCAGGGCCTGCAGGCTTAACCGAGTGTTCTCGGTCATGTACCTGGCCATCTCCGGCGCGTTCTTCAGATACGCCTGTAGTCGCTCCTCGGGTACGGCACCGCGCGTTATCGCCTTGAAATACAGGAGCGCTTCTTCGGGCGTGTCATGCACCCCGGCCTCGGCCATCAGGTGGTTGTTGGGAATCCACATGCCGCCACCCGACATTGCTGAGTTGCCACCGTAATGGTCGCTCTTCTCGATCAAGAGCGTAGTTCCACCCCGACCGTGCGCACACAGTGCAGCCGTCATGGCGCCGGCGCCGGTGCCCACGACCAGGAAGTCAAACGTGTGATCCCAGCTCGTCGTGCTTGTGGTCATCGTCCCCCCTCCCGTGTCAGCGTGTGGAAATCCTCGCCCTCTCTGGAACAACCATCAGCGCCTACGGTCGATGCGGCTTCTTTGATCCCTCTTCAGTCGCGTCTTCCAACTCAGGTGCTCATCCCCTCGCGATCGCCGGCTCGGGCTTTCGCCCCGTAGTGTGACCAAAGAGCAGGAGCCGGAGGATCTTGCGCAAGAACCCTGTTTGTCGCTCGAAGCCACCCGGCGAAAACGGATCCTCCCCGAACACCTCTTTCAACATGGGAGCCACGGCGAAGTGGCCCAGGATGAGATAGTGAGCTGCCGAGATGAGCAACGGCAGCTCGCTTTCCTCCCAGTCCTCTCGGATTGCTCTGCTCCCGCTGTCGCGGAACGTGGCTACGGCACGAGCGTAGAGGGGCTGCAGCCACCCGCTGGCAATCCGCGTGAGCTCTTCACCTCCGGCGAGCGCCTCGTGCAAGAGGAGTCTCGGTATGTGGGGCCTGCGCGCAAAATGCGCCATCATTGCATCCATGCTGGCGTCGAGCTGCTCCTGGGTCCACTCCGACTCGGCAAGGCCGTCGAGCAGGTCGAACATGGGTCGGAGTCCCCTTTCCAAAACGGCTTCGTACAGCACTTGCTTACTTGAAAAGTGGTTGTAGAGGCTACCCGGGTTGAGGTTGACGGTCCGGGCGATATCCCTCATCGCCGTGCCCGAAAATCCGTTATTGGCAAAGAGGACTTCAGCTGCGTCGAGGATGCGGCCGCGGGTCGTCACCGACGCGGAGACGGCGGCCTCTGCATTCTCCTCAGAGGACGGCGGGGTTTCCTTTAAGGCCACTTGTCTTTCCTTGCAGGACCGAGACGGCCGCTAAATTACAAACGAACGTTCGTTTGCTACCACAGGAGCGTCTCTTTGCGCAAGTGCTTTCGGGAGAACGAATTGCGTAGGGTTGTTCGGATCGCGACAGGGCCGCTAATCGCGGGGCTCTGGGCGCCCTCGTTACACAGGATGATGAAGAGTGAGGGCTAACGGCAATACCGTTCACTCAAGCGGTTTTCAGGTGCACCGAACCGTACTGGCGAGGCTGGGGAATGCGGGTGTCTCGGTCACACCGCTCCCTAAGTCAACCGTGTTGCGGCTAACGGCCCGTGTGCAAGGACGTCAGTTGCGGCTCGAGACGAGCGATCTCGTCCTCCAGTGTGAATATCGCGTCGGCGGCCTTGGTGAGGTCTCCAACACGCGCTGCTCCTTCGAGGCGGAGGGCGGCCGTGCGGGCTGCCGTCGCGGCAACCTCACGCAGAGATCCCCCCAGTCGACGGGCGCCCTGTTCGAGGGCAGGTGCATCCCCTCTGGTGATTCCGTGCCGCAGCTCCTCCAGGATCATCCGGCTCTCTCCCAGAAACCGAGTGACGAGGTCGAGCAGGGCGCCAGGATCCCCACCCACGTTCGTGAGGAGCAGGTCTCGATCGAGCAGCTCTGAAGGGAGCGGCTCCAGAGGCGAGAGATGACGGAGCTCCTGTCCTTGCACTGGCGGTTCCTCGTGGGCCACGGCTCACGCCGGGGCATTGCTGTCGAGTTCGAAGCGCTCGGCGACTGGCAACTGTCGGGTCGCCGCTGGGGGTAGCTCGCAAGTGGTATGCCAGTCGCGATGGCACCTGGAATCGGTTCGTGAGTGCCGTTCGTGAGTAGAGGCATGAAGGGGCCCACCGCGATCAGGGTCTGCGGTGCGCTACGGAAATGCCACAGTGGCAATGTCAGTAACGCTCCGGCGCAGTGGCGCGACGCACACTGCCCACAGGGGAGCATGCGGCAAGCATGAGCGACGCCCACCGCTCTTGCCCGGTGGCGCGTGACAATGAAGGTGGCAGGTAGGTGGTGATCTTGGCTGGGCGGAACGTCTCGGAAATTCTATAGAGCGTTGGAACAAGAGGAGTCAAGGGGATCAAGGAATCAAGGAATCAAGGGGTCGAGGGGTCAAGGTGGGGGCTGGGTACGGCAGAACACCTCATCAGTCGACGAAAACCGGGCTCGACCAGGCAAGCCCACCATCCTCCTGGAGGACCCGGACGTACACGTACGCACCCGGCCCAAGCCCCGTCAGCGGTCGGGCGACGCTTAGCTCACGCGATCCATCGCCCCGGATTTGATCGATGACGGCGCCGCTTTGGATCACGTCGACACGTTCGAGCGGAGCGGTCCCGACCACTCTAAACGCAAGTTCGTGGGGTTCTTCCTTGCCGTTCTCGCTCCGAAGGACGCCGCCCATTCGCGTTCCGTCCAGGGCTACGCGCAGCAGAATGCGGGGGCCGCTAGTCGCGTAGACACGGCGGGCTAGCAATGCCTCGCGTACAGCCGCGCGTGTAAGCTCCTCGCTCAGGATGGCGACAAGCCCGCCGGTGGCCGCGGCCAGGTGGGCGTTGCCTGGGTGACCGTCGTGACTGTCACCGCCGCCGACAAGACCGAACCGGTAGCCGCGATCGAGCACGTCCCTCACGAAATTGCCCGGAACAGGGCTGTAGATTCTCGCCGGTGAGTCCATCGCCTCGCTGCTCCCGTGGACCGAGACGACTTCGGTCACGGGCTCGAGCAGCGGATCGGGCGCGTAGGACCAGTTGACCGGTATGGGACCGCCGGCCGAGTGATGGGCGAAGGTCAGCGCATCCTGGCCTCTGAGCGCGTTCCATAGGCCTGCCGGTGTGTTCGTCGTTGGATCGAGCGAGCTGTGTACCTCGCCCTCATCTGAGAAGTACAAGACGTGGCGGTGTCCGTGGATCCAGCTCGTCCACTCGTAGCCCAGCAGAGTGACTAAGCGGCCCGGCTCGTGAAAGAGCCTGGTCTGCGCTCGGATCTCCTCCCACAGCTTCGGGTGGCTGTCGATGAATTCCATTCCCCAGTGATCGTGATCTGTCAAGGCTACGACGTCGAGCGCGGCCACGTCACGCGCGTAGCGGAAGTAGTCCCGGGGAAGCCCCGTACCGTCGGAGAAGTTGGAGTGTCCATGCAAGTCACCCCAGAGGACGCGCGGCCCGGTCGTTGCGACTTCCAGTGGGTTGCTTTCGCCCGAGAGGTCACCTGGTCCCTTCGCCTGCAACCGATAGATCCCAGGTTCGCGGACGGTCACGGTCACGGTCTTGTGACCAGCATCCCCGGCCCCGAGTGTGACCTGTTCTGGGAGATCCAGACCGGCTGGTGGGTCGACGAACGCGACGTCACCGGTGACGTCGCAGCCGGCATTGCCGGTTGCATCGAGGACTGCGACGGTCAGGCGGACCGTCTCGCCGGGCCTGGCGGTTGTAGGAAGCGTGAGGTAGAGCCGCGAGGGAGGCCCGGGTTCTACGTCGACGGCGGGAGAATCGGGGACGAGAGCGCGCACGCCATCCCCGTCACCGTCGACGGCCACCCAGAACCGCGATCCACGCTCGGCATACCTATCGGCGATCGCCCCGCTCGCACCGGCGCCGTAGACGATGCGGATGCGCTCTCCGGCAATGAGAGGCCGTCCGGTAACATCGATGCCAAGCAGTTGCGGGCCGAGGGTACGCGGAATGAGAATGACCCCCGGGGCGTCGGTCGTGACTTCGGTGAATCCCGGCGCGCGCTCGTCCTCGGTCTGCGGCGTACTCCAGCCCCAGAACGGGGAGACCTGGAGGAATACAACCCCTCCTTCGGCCACGCCAAGCCGGCCCGCCTCATAGCTGATCGCCCAGCGGCCCGGCGTTGAGACAGTGGCGGTGGTGTTGGTCTCGCCAGGAGCGTCGAGACGCGCTGACCCGCTGCCGTCCTGCGGGTGGCGTACCGACACGAGATCCTTTCTCAGTTCCTTCACGAGATCTAATCGCGCGGTCGGGGGCGATGGATCTGGGGAGGTATGTTGCTGAGTTCTTGCAGGGTCAGAGCAGGCGACAGCGCAGGCGATGACGGTTGCTGAGAGCATTCCGATCAGCACGCTCAATCCGCTGCCGCTCTTCGGTGTGTCGGAGGTCCCGGGACTTTCTGTTGCCACGGTCTGTACTTCGTCTGTGCTGAAGGGGTGGTCAGTCTTCGGGGAACGCCTCGATCTGCTGTTCTGTGCGGGTTGCTACGATAGAATGACGGAATCAACTCGGGAGGTCCAGGGATGACAGACCCGATTCAGGGCTGCTGCCAGCTCAGGACTGCCACTTCGCGATTGATTGAGTTCGTGTCGCCGATGGCCTGGGGGGAGTGGCGCGAACAGCTCTCCGGCCGCGAGGGCCTCCTTGGCACCGGCATCAGCGTGGTGAGCAAGGGGGGAGTTGGCCTTGACAAACTGTGGACCCTCTAGCACACCCGCGGGCACAGAAGTACACGATCGATCGATGAGCGCCGTCGTGCCTAGTGCGGAAGCGGAAGAAGGGTTGCAGGAACCCAAGCGGCCCGGGGGGAGGCGAGCTGGTGCACTGATTCGCACCATCTGGGGTGTAGGTGCCGACGCGGCGACGGTGCTCTACACGCTCGTTCTGGGAATGCTCGTAATTCTGATCGCGTTCATCCGTCCGAGGACAGCCGACGGGATGGCGCTGCTGTGGTGCCGGCTCATCCTCTGGACGTCAGGTGTCCGTGTGGACGGTGTGGGCAAGGACAACCTTCCGAATGCGGCTTCATATATCCTCGTTGCCAACCACCAGAGCTACTTCGACGTCTTTGGGTTGGTCAGCGTCCTCGGGGAACCCCCGCGTTTCGTAACCAAGAAGGAGCTCCAGCGGATTCCCGTGTTCGGTCAGGCACTGCGCGCGCTCGGACAAATCGTCATCGACCGAGGCGATCCGGAAGGGGCGAAGCGTGCCATAGACGCCGCCGCGCGGGAGCTGCCGGGGGGCGTCAAGGTGTGCTTCTTTGCTGAAGGCACCCGAAGTCCGGACGGACGGATCGGCCCGTTTAAGAAGGGCGCGGTCGCACTCGGTCTCCAGACGGGGCTGCCGCTGGTTCCCGTAAGCATCAGCGGAACGCGAAAGCTGATGCCCAAGGGGAGTCTCCTCATACGGCCCGGCGGACATGTCCGCATCGTCTTTGGCAAGCCCGTTGTGACGCGGGGCGTCCCCTTCGAGGAGCGCGATGTTCTAACCGCACGGCTTCGAGATTTCGTGGTCAAGGAATTCGACCCGTCTCTCTGAGGGGCTGAGATTGCTTCCGAGGTCGCGGTCCGCGCTAGTCCGCCGGCCGTTCCGCCACCCGTAGGCGCGCGCTCCGGGCGCGAGGGTTATCCCGGGTTTCTGCAATGCCCGGGCGCAGAGGCTTCTTCGTCACGATGCGAAGATCGCCCGCCGCGGCAGCCTGGCGGAAGAAGCGTTTCACTATCCGGTCCTCAAGTGAGTGAAACGAGATGGCCGCGACGCGGCCGCCGGCTCGCAGCAGCGGCGGCACCTGCAAGAGCGCACGCTCGAGCGCATCGAGTTCCCCGTTCGTTGCTATCCTGAGCGCCTGGAACACGCGGGCGACGCTGCGCAAGCCGTGCTGCCGTGCCTGCGGGGGCAGGGCTTCGAGTACACAGTGTCTGAGCGCCGTGGCGGTTTCGATCGGTCGGCGGGTGCGTACCTCCACGACGTGACGGGCTATGAGCTTAGCGTGGCGCTCCTCGCCGTAAGTGGCGATGATACGCGCGAGGCTGTCAGCGCGCACCCTCCTTAGCAAGTGCGCGGCAGGACGTAGCTCTGGATCAGCCGCATTGAAACGAAGATCCAGCGGCTCCTCGCGCTCGAAGGAGAATCCGCGCCCACTGGCCTCGAGATGGTGGGTGCTAAGACCCAGGTCGAAGAGGATCGCATCGGCACGGGTGAAGCCTTCTGATCTTGCGACCTGGGAGATGTGCGCGAAGCTGGCCGCCACGAGACGCAGGCGACCGCCCTCGATGTCCGAGGCAGCCAGGGCGCCTAGCTTGTCCAAGACCGTGGGGTCCCGGTCGAGCCCGAGGAGCCTGCCAGTCGGGCCGATATCCCGGAGCAACGCGCGCGCGTGTCCACCTCCGTTGATGGTCGCGTCGATCACGGTGTCTCCCGGGGAGGGCCTGAGGGCGGTCAGGACCTCTGCCAAGAGCACGGGAATGTGGACGGAGGACGGAAGCATGGGTCTTCTTGGAACCTACTCCATAACCGCTCCCGCCGGCCTTCGGGCCATACGTGGGCTGCGAGGGGGGTGGTGGCTCAGTCTCCGCCTAGGCAGAACACTGCATATGTGCCTCGGGCAGTCCTTGCTGGGGTTCCTGCTCTCGCCTCTCGTCTGGTATAGACTAGTCGGTTTGGAGTTATGGGATAAGCTCTTATCATCGTCAGGGGGTAGGGTCGATGTGAGATTCCTGTTGACCAGGGTCGATCGTCGTGGGATAGAAGCGCGGATCGAGGGAGGCTGTGGGCCGGCGAGGCTGGGATGCGAGGCTGATCGCCGGTCCCTCGACGGGAGCAAGACAAGGGAGGCACGAGAACATGACATGGTATGGAAGCCAGGTAGCCTTCATTGCAGTGGCGATGCTCGCCACAGCGGCGTGTTCAGGTAAGGAAGCCACAAAGGGCACCGACAATCCGGTGGTGGTGTTCTCTACGACGCTCGGTGATATCAAGATCGAGCTCTACCCGGACAAGGCTCCGGTGACGGTGGAGAATTTTCTCAAGTATGTCAATTCGAAGTTCTACGACGGCACGATCTTTCACCGCGTGATACGGGGCTTCGTGATCCAGGGTGGCGGCTTCGACGTCGAGATGAAAGAGAAACAGACCGGTCCAGAGATCAAGAACGAGGCGGGAAACGGCCTCAAGAACACCCGTGCCACCATCAGCATGGCGCGCACCTCCGAGGTCGACAGCGCCACCTCTCAGTTCTTTATCAGCGTGATAGACAATCCGGCGCTCGATCACCGGGATGAGACGCCGAGGGGCTTCGGTTACGCTGTCTTCGGTATGGTCATCGAGGGGATGGACGTGGTCGACAAGATCGCGGCAGTTCCGACGGTGAACCGAGGTATGCACCGCGATGTTCCTGAGGAGCCGGTGATCGTTAAATCAGCTACGGTCGCAAGCTGACGGCGCGGGCAGAGCCAGAGCAGCGCCCAAGAGCCTATCCCGTTATTGGTGGTAGGCAGAAGTTTTCAACCGGTCTACGCGCGGGTTACGAAGCCATGCGCCACAGTCTACTGGGATGGGCTCCAAGTCTGCGCACCATGAACACGAGGCGTAATGCGCTTGTTGGCTGCTCATGAGCAGCCTCTCGATCAGGCAGCCTGACAACCTTGACTTTTAAGAACACGTCACCGGACTCTTGGAGTGCGGCTCTAAGGTCAAAGCGTTACGAGGTCGCCACCCGCATCGTCCGGGTGGGAAAGCATCACATCGAGCTTTTGGGTGTTGCCAATCTGGAGGCGCTCGTTGACCGCGAAGCGGTGCTGCGGAGCGTCGATCCGGTCGAGCCTCCTTACTGGGCGCACCTCTGGACGGGCGCGATCGAGCTGGCCCGCCATCTCGATGCCCACCATCAGTGTGCCGAGCAAAACGTCCTCGACCTCGGCTGTGGACTCGGTCTCGTGGGAATCGTGGCGGCACTCGGGGGAGCTCGGGTGACGTTTCTCGATCGTGACGCAGATGCACTCGCGTTTGCCGCTGCGAGCGCGGAGCTGAACGGGTGCCGCCCCGCGTCCCTGTGTCAGGTCGACTTCACGACGGAGAATCTCGGGCGCCGCTTCGATCTGATACTGGCAGCGGAGGTGCTCTATGACGCTGCGGCCTTCACTCCACTCATCCGGTTCTTCACCATGCACCTCTGGTCCGGGGGGGCTGTCATGCTCGCCGATGCGCATCGTACCGATACTCGTGCGTTCTATGATGCCCTGACTGCCTCTGGCTACTGTTTCACCGTGCAACAAACCACCGTGCGCGAGGAGAGATTGCCGCTGGCAGTCGACATAGTGACAGCTCGGCGAAGCCGGGACGGCTGTCCTGCGAGGTAACCAACCTCCAGGGCCCCTGCGACTTTTGGGCTCATGTGCTCAGAAGTGCCAGGGAGCATCATGTGAACGGAGCGCAACGTACGAGCAGGACGTGTGTTCAAGATCGTGAGCGGGCTAGGCTTTGCGGCAGGGCTGCCGTAGAATAGCACCTGTCTGGGGCGGGGGCCGTGACGCATGCGTAAGCGACAGGTGCGTTGTGACGGACACCGACGTTGACCTCATGCTCCGTGTCAAGGAGGGTGACGAGGAAGCCTTCCGGGCACTCTTCCGCAAGCACAGCCCGCGCGTCGTTCAGTTCGTGCGCCGCTTCGTGGGCAACCCCTCGGTCGCGGACGAGTTGGCTCAGGAGGTATTCGTCCAGCTGTATCGCGCGCGGAAGCGTTATCGCCCGGACGCCAGGTTTTCGACGTGGCTCTACACGATTGCGATGAACCTTTGCCGCAACGAGATGAGACGCCCCGAGCACCAACGCCGCGTCCGGCCGCAGCCGTCGGCGCAGGGGGATCACGTCAACGACCTCGAGCCGATGGGCCGGTGTGCCCCAACCGCAGAAGAGGAAGTGGCAGGTCGTGAATTGGAAGGCCGACTTCGTGGGGCCCTTGCGGGTCTTCCCGACAAGCAGAGGACGGCACTCCTGCTCAGCCGCGTGGACGGTCTTGCCTATCGCGATGTGGGGAGAGTGCTCAAGTGTAGCGAGGGGGCGGTGAAAGCGCTGCTTTTCCGGGCGACGCAGTCCCTCAAGCGAGAGTTGCGAGACATCATCGGTACCGAGAGGGAGTGAGGCAGCTTACATGTGGTGTCGAAGTGTTCAGCGACAGCTCGTTCCTTATGTCGACGGCAGGCTCACGGGCCGGAGGCACGTCGCCGTGGCTGCACACCTGGAGCGCTGCCGGACGTGCTCGGCCGCGGCTGACGGACTTCGCGAACTCCATGCTCTCTTGGACAGCCAGCCTGAGGCGGTAGTGCCGCCGGAATTCGAGTCCGAGGTAATCCGCCGGATCCGAGGTGGCGAGCCGGAGTCCTCGACGCTGCAGCTCGGAAGATGGATCATACCGCTTGCTGCTGGGGCCTGCGCAGTGGGCGTGGCACTGTATGTCGGTCACGGGGTGCGTGGGCCCGAGGAGCCCTCCGGAGAATCCGGCGCGGCAGCAGTGGCGCGTGCGCCGGTGCCGGGCGGACCGACGGCTTCGCCGACGGGTGCGATGCGGGGCGCAGGGCGAGGTGCGTCGGCAGGCCACGAGGCGCCGGAAGTCGAACGTCCCGCAGCCCAGCCCGAGGGACGCCCTCCAGAGGACGCCCTCGCGGAGGCTTCAAAGAAGCTACCACCGGACTTGTTCGGAGCGCTCGATCTGTTCGTGGACTTTCCGGTCATCTGGCAGCTGGAAAAGTTCGAACACTACGAAGCGATCTGGGCGTTGTCAGATCACGAGGCCGAGTCAACGATGCGTGGGGGGTGAGGAGAGGCGTATGGGTCGGCTCGTGCGGGCGTGCATGATCTTCCTGGTGCTGGTTGCAGGCGTGATCGGCACCGGGTTCGCAGATGGCCAGCAGAAATCGTCACCATTGTGGAATGAGCTGAGCCCGGAGCAGCGGGGGCGGGCTAGAGAGCGTTACAAGCGATTTCGGCGATTGCCGGAGCGCGACCGGCAAAGTGTAGAGCAGCTCTACCGTCGTTGGAAGGACCTGCCTCCCAACAAGCAGGAGCGGATGCGCAAGAATTACGAGAGGTACATGAATTTGGATCCGGCGCAGAGAAAGCAGTTCGACAGTGACTACCTGCGCTGGAAATCCGGCCGTACTATCGAGGAAGACGCGGGCACCGAATAGCCAGCTGCCATGCGCCGTCCCGGAACCTTCCGCCTCTCGGGCGATCTCAGGCCGCGAGGCGATCAGCCTCGTGCAATAGAACAGCTCGTTGCTGGCGTCAGAGAGGGTGCAACCCATCAGGTCCTGCTGGGAGTTACGGGCAGCGGTAAGACGTTCACGATGGCGAATGTCGCTGCTGCAGAGAACAGGCCGGTGCTCGTCATGGCGCCCAACAAGACCCTGGCAGCGCAACTGTACAACGAGTTTCGGTTGCTGTTTCCCGATAACGCCGTGCGCTACTTCGTGAGCTACTACGATTACTACCAACCTGAGGCCTATGTTCCGAGCACCGACACGTACATCGAGAAGGATGCGTCCATCAACGACGAAATCGACAAGTTGAGGCACGCGGCTACGATGGCTCTGCTCGAGCGCCGCGACGTGCTGGTGGTCGCGAGTGTTTCGTGCATCTACGGTCTCGGGTCACCGGAGACGTACTTCGACATGCTGGTGTATCTCGAGCACGGCAGGGAGGCCGATCGTGACCACATCCTCCGCAAGCTCGTCGACATCCAGTATCAACGCAACGACTACGACTTCCATCGGGGCACGTTTCGTGTCAGGGGCGACGTCGTCGAGGTCCTTCCGGCGTACGAAGAAGCGCGTGCAATTCGGATCGAGTTCTTCGGCGACAGGATCGACGCTATCTCCGAGATCGATCCGCTGCGGGGTAAGGTACTGCGCAGATTGGAGTCGGTGGCAATCTACCCTGCAAGCCACTACGTGGCGACCGACGATAGCCTCAAGCAAGCAGTCGAGAGCATCGGCGCGGAACTCGAAGAGCAGCTCGGCGTGCTGGGGCGCGAGGGTAAGCTGCTCGAGGCTCAACGCCTCGAGCAGCGCACACGGTACGACATCGAGCTACTTCGGGAGATGGGCTTCTGCTCGGGGATAGAGAACTACTCGCGGCACCTAGACGGACGCCAACCAGGCGAGCCTCCTTCAACGCTCCTGGATTATTTTCCGGACGACTTTCTCCTGTTTGTCGACGAGAGCCACATCACCATCCCACAGACGGGCGGGATGTACCGTGGCGATCGGTCCAGGAAGGAGACACTCGTGGAGTACGGGTTCCGGCTGCCCTCGGCGCTCGACAATCGCCCCCTCAATTTTGCGGAGTTCGAGAGCCGGATCACGCAGGCGATCTACGTGTCTGCCACGCCTGGACCGTGGGAAATCGAGAAGAGCAAGGGGCGGGTGGTCGAGCAGCTCATCCGGCCGACGGGGCTCACCGATCCCGCCGTGTCCGTTCGTCCCGCCCGTT
>Ga0316626_10000819_pt1 | contig 12956 bp, 10 predicted proteins | sample OWC_Aug_T1_C1_D5_FD_207656 | JGI IMG/M metagenome (GOLD analysis project Ga0316626, IMG submission 207656) | Wetland soil microbial communities from Old Woman Creek delta, Ohio, United States - OWC_Aug_T1_C1_D5_A | ecosystem: Environmental > Terrestrial > Soil > Wetlands | place: USA: Ohio...
GGGGCGTCGCCGAAGTCAACCACCGTCGGTGTTGCCGTCGGGGTGTGGGTGCGTGTCGGCATCGCGGTCTGCGTCGGCGTGTCCGTCGGGGTGTAAGTCGGCGTCGGTGTGCGCATCACGGTGTGGATCGGGGTGTGGGTGCGTGTCGGCGTTGCGGTCTGCGTCGGCGTGTCCGTCGGGGTTTGGGTTGACGTGGCCGTCGAGGTTGCCGTCGCGGTCCGCGTCGGGGTGTGGGTGCGCGTCGGCGTTGCGGTCTGCGTCGGCGTGGCCGTCGGGGTGTGGGTTGACGTGGCCGTCGAGGTTGCCGTCGCGGTCCGCGTCGAAGTGTGGGTGCGCGTCGGCGTGCGGGTGGGCGTGTGAGTCGGGGGGCGTGCCGGCGTGTGGGTCAGCGTCGCCGTGTGGGGCGGCGTGTGAGTATGGGTTCTGGTTGGCGTCGTCGTGACGGCTTGCGTGCGCGTCGGTGTGGGGCTGGGAGCGGTGAAGGTCTCGATCGAATCGAGACGCACATCGCCGGCGAGGTTCGGGTCAATGGTCAACAGCATCACGTTGACGTGGTGCAGATCGACCGTGGCGAACTCGCCATCGTGAATTGGCAGGTCGACGCTCTGCGGACCGCTGACGGCGATCGTGCGGCTCACGAACGCAGTGTTCCCGAGCGTATCGGTCAGCGTCATACGGACGGTCATCGGCACCGCTGCGGCATCGACGGCCAGGAACCGGATCGCAACACCGCCCGACCCATCGAGATCGACGTTCAGTCCGGATCCGCCAGCATTGTATCTGAGCGCGAGGCTGCCATTGGCACCAACGGTGGAGGCGTAGTCGAGGAGCGTGGAGGGCGTAAAGACACCGGCACTGACCGAATCGCCAGGACCAAGGCTCGCGGCGGTCACCTGCATCTCGCGGATGCCGCCGACGATGCCCGGAAGCGGCGCCAGCTCGATCGCAGTCGTCGTGCCGACGGCGGTCCACGTGACGCCGGGAGGGAAGACCGTCGCACTGGCGGCGGAGAAGTCGTCGACCACAAGGGCGCCAGTGCGGCCGGCGACAAGCACGACCGCACCGCCAAGCAGCGCGGTGAGAGCGCAGCGGAGACGGGCGACGCGTCTGCGAGCCGCGATCAGGCGATGTCCGACGCGGCCGCTGCCACGCCCAGCTGCCGCTGTGCAAGTTGGCCGGTCACCTGCTGATGCCAGCACGAAGTGAAAGCTACAGTGCGACGAGCTACTGCCCTGAGTTGAGACACTCAACGTCATCTTGCCCCTAGCCGGTTATGTATTGTGTTGGATTGCGTCCTAGGTGCACGGTCACTTTCACCTAGGACAAGGATGGCGGACGCTCTCGTCCGAACGTTGCCAAACAGCAACTTCGAACCTGAGCCGTAACGAAGACAAATTCAATTGTGGGTTGTAATTCTTGAATACACGACCAAATATAGTTTTCCAAGCCAGAAATTAGTTACGTGTTGGGGCGCGGGGCACAGGCTGACACCTGGCCTAGATCTTTACCGATGCCATCACGTTCTTCTCGTGTTCGCGCGCAGCGAAGCGGTGCTCGTACTGGTACGGTCTCTTTGGGTTCGCTGCCGCGCAACCGGAACGACACGATCCTGAAGGCGTGCTGAAGACGGAAATGCGCTCCAGCGGATCCAGCGAAGCGTCGAACCATCCGCGCCGCGTTCAAATCCGCGCACGGTACTCCGCGAAATACCGGCACAGCTCTTCTTCCGTGTAGCCGAATTCCTCCAGCGTGTACTGGTGCGGGGCGCGACTGTCCCGCGCGTTTTCGGCCAGCCAGGACCGCATGCGTGCCTCGGCGTCCGGGGCGAGTTGCCGGCCGATCCAGGCGTAGATGCGCCGCACCTGGGCCAGGGGGTCGCGCTGGACGTCGCGGTAGTCGACGTCGAGGAAGCGATCCGCGGCAATCCGCTCGCGCGAGCGCAGGCAGCGCCCCAGTGCCCAGGCGTAGCGCTCGCGCACCTGGCGTCCGACCTCGCGCGAGTCCACCGTCTCGCTGTTCAACTCCCACAGGGACCGGTACATGCTGGCCGCCGAGGGGATCGTCTGCAGCGGGTCGCGGTGGGTCTGGATCACCCGCGCGCCCGGAAAGACCGCGAACAGGGTGTCGATGTAACCCAGGTGGAAAGGGGCCTTGAGCACCCAGCGCCCTCCGCCGCGGCCGGACTCCTTCTTCTGCCACTGCAGGAAGCGCAACTGGCGCTCCAGGTAGCGATAGGCGGGGGTGAGATCCTGCGTGTCGAGCCAGGCCCGATAAGACGGCACGTTCGCGGCCGACTCCGGGACGTGGCTGAGGAAGCTGTGTTCGAGGAGCATGATCTCCTCGTCCGCGCCCTCCGCGTCCCACGGGTGAATCGAGGCGAGCACCGGGACCATCTCGAGCGTGATGCGCACCTCCTCGCGGGCGGCGGCAATGCGGGGATCGTTCCGCCGCCAGTCGGTGCCCGGAAACGGGGCTGGATAGCGGACCTCCCACCAGCGGGCCACCTGGAAATCGCCGCCGCTGCCGAGTAGGCGGTGGAGCATCGTGGTGCCGGTGCGCGCCAGGCCAACGATCACCAGCGGCGCCTCGATGACCTCGGCCAGGATCTCCGGGTAGCGGCGGATGTAATCCTCGGTCATGAGGCGGGTGACCAGGCTCTCCACCAGGCGGGCGTGCTGGGTGGCGCGGCCGACGGGACTGAGGCGGGCCTCCTCCGCGAGCGAGCGCAGCAAGCGGCACAGCGGTTCCCGAAAGGACTCATCGCCGAAATTATCGAGGCCCGCTTTCTCACGCGCCTCGGCGAGGATGGTTGCCTCGTCGAGCGAGGTTGCGGCCGCGGCCGTCCGTTCTTCCCGTATCATCTCCGTCCTCTCTCAGCCGCGCAGCGGCAGCTCCGGGTGGCGCGCCGCAATCATGCGGCGCAGGCCGTCCCGCCAGTGCACGCGGCAGCGCCCGGTGAGTTCCGTGCGCCGCGTCGGGTCCAGGCGATACTGGTGGATGCCGTCCGGAGTCTCGACGAACGCCAACTGCTTTCCCACGAGGTCCGCCATGTGGCGGCAGAGCTCGGGGATCTCCACCGCCTCGTCCCCGCCCCAGTTCGTGATCGTCGCCGGGACCGATGCCGCCGCCAGCAGCCCGGGGGTGTGGTCGAAGATGTCATCATCGTGGATCGGGCTGCAGACGGCGGCGCGCCCGGCGAGGAGCGGGACCGGCTGGTCGGCCAGGATCATCTCGAGCAGGAAGGCGGGCAAGCCGCCGTTGCCGCCGTAGGCCACGTTCATGCGGGCGATCGTCGTCGGCAACCCGAATTCCCGCGCCGCGAAGCGGGCGACCGCCTCCTCGCCGATCTTCGAGACGCAGTAGGTGGGTGCATAGGGCTGCGGCGTTCCGCCCAACGGGTCGCTCTCGACGATCGCGCGGCGGGGGTCCTCGGGCGACGCGTAGACGCCGCACGTCGACATCACGAGGCAGGCCCGGGCCCCGCGAACGCGGCTCATCAGGTGCCCCGTGCCCTCGGCATTCACGCGCAGCGATGCGTCGTAGTCGTAGCCCCCCGTGATGGCCGCCGCCAAGTGCAGCACGATACTGAAGTCGTCCGGGAGATCGGCCCAGTCGGGCGCGGCGAGGTCGACGACGCGGGTGCGGATGCCGGCAGCCTCGACCCGGTTCCGGCTGTCACGATCGCGGAAGCGGGCAATGCCCCAGACCTCGTTGTCGGCGGCGAGCCGAGCGGCCAAGGGAAAGGCGATCTGACCGGCCGGGCCGGTGACCAGAATCTTCTCCCCGCGCAGGCTGTCCATGTCGCTCTCCTTCCGGTTACTACCCATCCTGCCTGCGCCCGAAGCGCCCCGCGGACTAGCTCGCGACCTCGAGCACTCCTGCGTCGACGAGTCGCGCGATCTCGTTCTCTGGGAGGTGCAGGATCTCGCGGCAGATCTCCACCGTGTGTTCGGCAAAGAGTGGTGCCGGCCGGCTCTCCGAGAACGTCATGCCGGTGATTTTGAACGGGATCGCCGGGTAGAGCTTCTTGCCAACTACCGGGTGGTCGACTTCGACGAACGCCTGCAGGTGCTCGAGCTGCGGATCGGCCAGCGCGTCCGCCGACCGGGCGGCAACTCCCGCAGCGACACCAGCGGCTTGCAGCGTGTTCATCACCTCCGTCGCCTCGCGCTGCGAGGTCCACTCCTCGATCAGCGCATCCAGCGCATCGACGTTTCTCAACCGACTGGCCGTGTCGGCGAAGCGGGCATCGCGCGTCCACTCGTCATGGCCGACGGCGCCGCAGAAGGCGCGCCACTCCTCCTCCGTGAAGACGCTGATGGCGCACCACTGGTCGTCCCCTTTGCAGCGATAGATGCCGTACGGCGCCGCGTACGGACTGCGATTGCCCAGCGGTTGCGGCTGACGGCAGTTCACCGTGTACTCCAGGTAGGAGGCGCCGATGAGGTTGGCGCCCACCTCCACGAGGGACAGGTCGATGAACTGCCCCTTGCCGGTGCGGCGCCGGTAGTCCAGCGCAGCCAGAATTGCGAGGACGGCGTGCTTGCTGGCGAAGTGGTCGGGGATCGGTACGGTCGAACCGACGGGATAGGGATCGTCCGGATGAGCCCAGAGCCGGAGCATCCCGGAGGCCGCCGCCATGAGCGGTCCATAGGCCTTGTGCCCGCTGTAGGGACCCGTCTTTCCGAACCCCTGGCTGCTCAGGTAGACGATGTCCGGCCTGATCCGGCGGACACTCTCGTAATCGAGCCCCAGCCGCTCGACGGCTCCGGCCCGGAAGTTTTCGGTGACGATGTCCGACCGCTCGACGAGTGCCTTGACGAGATCGCCGCCCGCCGCGTTCTTGAGATTCACGCCGAAACTGCGCGCGTTGCGGTTGATCTCGTTGAAGCCGGGGACGGCGTTGATGTCCCAGCCGATGGTGCGCACGAAATCGAGGTTCTGCTTCGACTCGATCTTGATGACATCGGCGCCCATCTCACCCAGGATCTTGACGCAGTCCGGAACCACGCCGCCGGTGCCGAGACTGACCACTCTGATTCCGTCGAGAGGAACCTTCTTCATCGCTGCTCCTACACGACGCCGGCAAGGCGCAGCGCGGCGAGTTCCGTCCGCGACAATCCGAGGCGATCGCAGAGAATGGCCACGTTGTGCTCGCCCAGGCACGGCGCCGCGCGGTTGACGGCGGCGGGCGTCTCCGTCCACTTGTACGGCGGGCCCGGATACTGGAACTTCCCGACCGCGGGATGGTGCATGTCGAGGAAGAACCCGCGCGCCTTGGTCTGGGGGCTGTCGACGAAATCGGATAGGTCGGCAACGGGAGCAATCGGTACGCCCGCCCGGTGTCCCGCCTCGAACAGCTCCATCATCGTGTAGTGCTTCGTGAACTCGACCATGATGTCGTACAGCGCGGCGGCGTTGGCGACGCGGTGCAGGAACTCACGCCATTCGGGCTGCCGCAGGACCTCCGGCTCGCCGATGACCTTCACGAGTGCGTCCCACTGCCACGGGGTCAGCGTGACCACCCGAACGTACCCGTCCTTGCAGGGATACACGGGATAGACGGCCGCTCCCATACGGATCTCGGGTGCTGGTTCCGGGCCGCCGGGAGTCCGGTTGTACGAGTGCAGCGTGACCATCCAGGGGTAGATGGCCAGGCGTGCGTTCTGGTGCACCGACACATCGATGTAGTGCCCCTCGCCGGTGCTCCCGCGCTCGAAGAGGGCGAGGATGATCGAGATGGCGGCCATCACGGAGGTCGCGTCGTACGCGGGCATCCCGGGCAGACTGCAGGGTGCTCCCTCGGTAAAGCCGGCCTCGATGAGGTCGGTGCTCAGCGCGATGTCGACGATCGGCGAACCTTTCCAGTTGTGATACGGTCCACTTTGCCCGAACTCGGTGATGCTGGCCGTGATCAAGCCCGGGTTGATTTCGCGGAGCGCATCGTAGCCCAGCCCCAGGCCCGTCATGAATCCCGGCGCGAAGCTCTCGACCAGCACGTCGGCGGACTGCACAAGCTGCCTGAAAATGCCTTTGCCGGATTCCGTGTCGAGATTCAGGGTGATGCCGAGCTTGTTGGCGTTCCTGAAAAGAAACGGGAGACTCCGCTCGAGGTCGGGTATGTCCCCGGCAAACGGAGGCAGCCTCCGGCTCGGATCACCCTCGGGACTCTCCACCTTGATGACTTCCGCCCCGAGGTCCGCCAGCAGCTTGGTGCAGTAGGCCCCCTTGACGTCGGCCAGATCGAGCACGCGATACCCGGCCAGCGCCCCTTCACATTCCGTTTCCATCCGCTGAGCGCCTCCACGCCAGTTGCAGTCAAGTAAGGAGCAATCCCGTGTTTGGTCTCACAGCCAAGCGAGGTTTCCTCTCCCCGCATCTTCGCGCGGAGAGGATTAAGGTGAGGGGTCCATTGCTCCAAGCCCTATCTTCCCACATCCACCTCGATCCCGCGGGAGGCAACGAGCTTCTCGAGTTGCTCGATCCGCTCCTCACTGATCGTCGGAACTTCCTTCCAGGGATACGTCCTGCCCAGGGCCGCGTACTTCGCCTCGCCGAACCTGTGGTAGGGGAGCAGGGAGATCTTCTCCACGGCTGGCTTCAGTGGGAGCACGAGTTCGCACAGTTGTCCCACCGCCTCCTCCGAGTCGTTGAATTGCGGGATGACCGGATAGCGCACCCACACCTTGAGTCCCGGTTTGGCCGCCGTCCGGCGCAGGTTGTCCACGATGCGCTCGTTGGGCACACCGGTGCCGTCCTGGTGGCGCGCAGAATTCGGGTGCTTGACGTCGTAGAGGACGAGATCGGTGAAGCGCAGTACCTCGTCGAGTATTGCCCAGTCGCCATACCCCGTCGTATCGAGAGCGGTGTGCAGTTCCATCCTCTTTGCCTCGCGCAGCAGCTGCAAGGTGAACTGCCACTGCACCAGAGGTTCGCCGCCGGAAACGGTCATGCCGCCACCGCTGCGCCGGTAATAGCCGGTATCCCGCCCCACGGGATCCATCACTTCGGCAACTGTCATGTACCGCCCGGTCGCCTCGATCGCTCCCGACGGGCACACCTCGGCGCATTGCATACAGGAGTTGCACTTCTCCCACTCGATCGTCCGTTTGTTCTCCGCGATGGCGATCGCCTGTTCCGGGCAGGCCTCGACGCACTTGCCGGAGCGGATGCACTTGGCGTCGCGAGTGATGATCTGCGGCTCCGCTTGCAGCGCCTCCGGGTTGCTGCACCAGACGCAGCGCAGGGGGCAGCCCTTGAGAAACACCGTCGTTCGTATGCCCGGCCCGTCGTGAACGGAGAAGCGCTGGATGTTGAATACCACGCCCCGGGCGTCGGCGTCGTCGTCCTGCATGATCCCGTTACGGGTCTCGCGATCCGATGAACGGTCCGTCGAAGAAGGGAATCCACTCGCCCTTCGAGAGCCTCAGGGTGAGCGCATTCCCTTCTCTCGCAAGGAAGTCACCGTTCATGCTGAGGCTCTCGAAGCATGAACGGTGACTTCGACGGACCGTCAAGCGGGACTCCTCATCCACGATCCCCTAACGACCCAACGACTGCGCGGTCCGGGCGATGATGCTGTCCTGGCACTCCCTGGACAGATCGATCCAGAAGGCGCTGTACCCGGCAACCCGGACCTGGAGGTCGGTGTACTTCTCCGGATGCTCTTGCGCGTCGCGCAGCACCTTGCTGTCGACCACATTGAACTGGATGTGCGGGATCGTCCCCTTGGCATGCCACTCCTGCAGGTAGGCGGCGAACAGCTTCCTGTTCTCCCCTTCGAGGAACTGCGGCATGAATCGCTGGTTCAGCAACTGGCTGTGCATGTACGGGATCTTGCCGACCGAGTTGAGCACCGCGGTCGGCCCCTGCTTGTCGGCGCCGCACATGGGGGACAGCGTGCCGTCGCTCAGCGGCGTGCCGGCCAGCCGGCCGTCCGGAGTGGGGCCGCAGGCCAGACCGACCGATTGGAAGCCGGCGGCCGTACTGCCGTCGATGGTGACGGTATACCCCCAGGCATCCTTCACCTGGTTGAGCGTTCCGTCGTGGACCTTGGTCAGGGTCTTCACCGCCCAGGCGTCGGCGTAGTCGTCGTCGTTGCCGTACTTGGGGGCGCGCAGGAACTCCTGGTGCATGACGTCGTGTCCCTGCCAGTTCGCCGCCAGCGCCTCGATCAGCTGATCCATCGTGTACTTGCCGTCATCGAAGATCAGCTTCTGAATCGCCGCCAGCGAATCGGCGACGTTGATCCCGCCCAGGAAGACCATGAACGGCCAGGTGTCGTGCTCCTTGTGCAGCTTGGTCAGGTCGACACCCCTCTCCACGGCCTCGTCGAGGAGGAACGAGTTGCACGGGTCCGGGCTGTATTCGATGATGACCTGTTGCCCGACGTTCCACGAATTGATCCCGACCTTCATGTAGAAGAGCAGCCGCTCGCAGAAGGCATCGAGAATCTCGTCGGCCGACCGCATCTGCCGCGGGTCCTTGAGCGTGGGCTTTCCCGGTATGTCCGGGGCTTCGAACAACCCGAGGACCTCCAAGAATAGCTTGGGAGAGAAAATCGCCCCGATGGTGGCAATCCCCGATGCCGTCACGGCCCGGCCGCGGATGTGCGGGTTGACGCAACAGCCCAGCTGCACCCGCTTGGCATCCGCTTCGGACCAGCCCCGGGTGTAGCACCACTTCTCCAGCAGTTCCTGATGGTGGAAGGCCGGTTGGCCGCTGCCCATCCGGTTCAGGTCGATGGCTCTTTCCACGACCTCGGGATTGATGTTGCGGTGGTAGAGCAGGCAGATCGGAGGCTGGCAGACGTGGAGGTTGGCCAACGCCTCCATGGCCATGCAGCCCAGATCGTTGGAAACGTCCTTGCCGTTCTCGTCAGCTCCGCAGATGTTGGGCGCCCAGCCGACGTCGAAGCCCGCGGTGGCGCTGAAGATCGCGGGCCACTCGAGGGGAGAGCCGATCTCCTGCGCCTTGAGGAACAGACACTCGACCAGCTCCATCGCGTCCTCGCGGGTGATCTTCCCGGACTTCATGTCGGCCTCGTAGAAGGGCCACCACACCCGGTCGATGCGGACGCCGCTGCCGTTGCCGCACATCGCCATGAAGTGGCCGACGATCTCGACGATCCACATGAACTGCAGGGCCTCATGAAAGGTGCGCGGCGGATTCGCCGGAACCCACTCGAGGATGTCGGCCAGTTCCTCCAACTCCTTCTTGCGCACCCGGTCCGTCTCCACCGCGGCCTGCTGTCGGGCCAGTTCGGCGTGTCTCCGCGCATAGCGGATGATAGCCTTGCCGCACATGAGCATGGCTTGCCACTGGTGTTTCTTCTCCAGGTACTCCGTCGGGGGCACCTCCCCGATGTTCTCGTCCAGTTCCCTCAGCTTGGCCTCGATCGTGTCGATTCTCGCCTGCAGTCCGCCGGCATAGAGCGTCTCGTAGTCGTAGCCGGGCAAGCCGCGGCTCTCTTCCCAGGTCTGCGGGTAGACGCTGACGAACGTCGGATCGCTGCCGACGATGGGCCGCAGGAAATCGGGCATCTCGGCGTAGATCCGATCGCGCACGCAGCGGTCCTTCCAGTACGCGCAGATGTCTTCGATGATCTCCTTGCGCTCCTCGTCGGTCACCATTTCGGAATAGCCGCCCGAGGTCACCCCGTCGGGCATCCACCACATGCTCGCCTCGGGGTACCAGCGGATCTCGTCCGGCGCGCCGTTGGCGTCGCCGACGATGAGTTCACCGGGTTTGATGAAGATCGGCATCTCGTCGCACATCTTCTCCACCGATCTCGCCTTGCGGATCACCCACGGCTGTCCCTCCGTCTCCCTATACGCCTGGGTAACCAGCCGTGCCCGGTCGAGGTCGACCCGTATCCCCTTGCGGAATTCGCACTTGCCGAAGCCGACCGCAACGTTCATCCACTCCTTGGTCACCGCCGCCTTCCAGCCCACGGCCTCCCTGAGCTTGGCGGTGCGGGGCGTAGAACCGAAGCCCCAGTCGAAGGGCACGCTCTTGGTCACCCTGTCCGCGAAGGAGATACTGCCCGGCTGCGGAATCTCCGACCCTAGCTTGAGAGTCTGGTGCATGACTTCGTTCCTCCCCCGTTTTGACCGGGACCAGTGGACGACCTTTGCGAAGCTTCACCGCCGATTGGAAAATCTGTTCGCGGAGTTTTTGCCCATACCTACCCCATCATCATGTAACACGTCTGCCGGGATGAGCCTATTGTTTACTTCGGCCCAATGTCTTGTCAATTTCGGCCGGCGCCCTGCCGCAGGACGCCTCGTTCCAGTAACGAAGGGGGCCGCCAGCAGCGACTTGCTCATATCGTTCGGCTGAACGCCGACTTTGCTGAAAGGCAGGGCGTCACGCTGCTCTGGCGAGAGCGCTATCGCTGATTGGGCGGCAGTCTGGCTTGCATCCTCTTGAGGTTTGGAGAACACTCCCTTCGGAGCCGCCGATGATCACCCGATACATCACCCAGGCCCTTCGCCGCGCTCGGTACAGGCAAGTTGACGGCGGGCTGTTCTGCGCGACAGTGCCGGGATTGCGCGGCGTTATCGCGACCGGGACAAACCTTGAAGCGTGCCGCGATCAGCTCGCCGACGTGGTGGAGGAGTGGGTGCTCGTGCGGGTGGCACGCGGCCTTCAGGTGCCGCGGCTTGGGGGCGTGAGCGTTGAAATCAGACAGGCGGGCTGATGCCCGCTTGGGGACCTGTCAGTCGCCGCCACCTCATTGTGGTCCTGCGCCGTTTGGGGTTTGGGGTTTGAAGGTCCGTTTTCAGGTGCGAAGCACCAGTTCATGGTCCGCGGCGATCGGGTGCTCCCCATTCCCGACCCACACCGAGGCGACATCGGGGTAGAACTACTGGCGCTCGTACTCCGCCAAGCTGGGATCTCTCAAAGAGATTGGGAACGGGCATAAACCGCTGCTCCAAAGGCGTCCCAACCAGAGGGCCGGCCGGTCGGCCGCCCCTCTGGCTTTCCGGTGGTGGCCATCTGCGACACGCAGGCGCCTGCATCGCACAAACGGCGGCCACCGCCAAGCGTATGCCCGCAGTGGGCAGACGACGCGCAAGGAAGGTGCAGCGCCGCAGCCAGGGAAGCGACCATGACACATCCACAGAGACGGGAGAGACCATGACTTGCTCAAACGATTCGGGACGAGCGCAACGGCGCTTCCGAACGGCTCAAGGCCGCTCGCCCACGCGCGCGAGTGCCTCACGATACACGTCGCCGCGGGGATCGAGTCGGAAGCCTTCGGCGATGAGCCGGTCGCAGTGGCTTCAGGGCCTGGATCTTATCGGCGACTACGCTCGACGGCTATCGAAATCGCGGGGCAGACCCGTTAGACCTCGAGTTTCTGCGCCGGAGCCTGCCTCCGCGTGCATCGTTCAGGCTGGTCGACGGTGGCCGGCTCGCGGTGCTGTCTTCTGGACTCGAGTACACGTTGTGGGACGTGCGGAAGCGAGCAGCGGTGCCGATCTCGGAGAAGCTGACCCGCGAGAGTCAGCCCGTGCTGACGAGCGATGGCCGCTATGCAGCCGCGCGAGACTCTCGCGTGATCGATCTCCGAAACGGCCGCGCCATCTTCACGACGAATCGGAAGGTGCTGGCCGTGACTCGATCCGGATTCGCCGCGACCGGAGAGTTCGGTCTCGTTCAGATCTGGCGCCTGGCCACCGGTGAGCTCGAGGCGCGCATCCGTGTGAGCGACGATCCCGCAGCGGCGAGCTTCTCGCCGGACGAACGGGAGATCGCCGTTGCGGCCGGCTCGCGCGTGGAAACGTGGCCGTGGCGGCTCGACGATCAAATCGCCGACGCGTGCCGGCTCATCTCAGACAACCGAGCGGCGGCCCCGTGGACGTCGTTGGCGATCACCCCCGCCTATCGCGAGACCTGCACCAGCCGTCCCCAACCTCGCTGATCCGGGTCGAAAACGCAGCCAGGGTTCACACGTCCGGCCGCGCTAAGAATGCGGCCGCATCGTCCCATCGCGCAGGCTCCATGATTTGAGCGGCTTGCGGGCAAGGTGCCTGCGGCGTCCCGGCGGGCTTGCAGTTCCATCTGGAATTCACCCAGCCTACGTTCTGCCAGCTCCTGCGGGGACTCTCAGCGCAGGGAACCATGTGGCAGGTCATCGCGCCTTCGTTCACCTCACGATTCCGCACGTTCCTGCGCAGCCGGCTGGCCACGCCTGCCAGGTGTAGACTGGAGACAGCTCATGATTCGTATGGCGATGGTTGTTCTACCACCGTGACCGTCGATCCAGCCCTCATCCGAGCCGGCCAAGATGCGGTTGCCGCCGGACGGGTCGAATCGGTCAGTGCCTGGGTGAACCTCGCTCTGGCGGAACGAGCCGCCAAGGAACGGCGGCTCGCCGCAATGGCCGATGCGATCGCCGCCTACGAGGCGAAGTTCGGCGTCATCTCCGCTGCGGAACTATCCGCGCAGGCGCGCGCGGACCGAGAGTCCGCGCGCGTCGTCCGCGGGAAGCCTCGCGCGTCCACCCGTGGAAGGCGTGGCCGCCGGGCGGCATGAAGCTGGTGCTCGACAGCGGGGCGCTGATCGCGCTGGAGCGCAATGACCGGGCGATGTGGCGCCGCTACAAAGCGGCGCAGCTCGGGGGCGAGGAGCCGGTATCGCACGGTGGTGTCGTGGGTCAGGTGTGGCGCGGCCGGGGGCCCCGCCAGAGTCTGCTCGCGAAGGCGCTCGCCGGCATCGACATTCGGCCCCTCGATGCTGCCCTTGGCCGTGCGGCCGGCGAGCTGCTCGCCATTGCCAAAAGGCGCGACGTGATCGATGCGGCGGTCGCCGTGCTGGCGGAGGATGGAGACCACATCGTCACGTCCGATCCTGAGGACATCGAACCGCTCGTCGTCGCACTCCGCCGTCACGTCGAGCTGATCCCTGCCTGAACGAGCCTGTCACTTCGGGGTAGCAGTTTCATCAGT
>Ga0316626_10000820_pt1 | contig 12951 bp, 14 predicted proteins | sample OWC_Aug_T1_C1_D5_FD_207656 | JGI IMG/M metagenome (GOLD analysis project Ga0316626, IMG submission 207656) | Wetland soil microbial communities from Old Woman Creek delta, Ohio, United States - OWC_Aug_T1_C1_D5_A | ecosystem: Environmental > Terrestrial > Soil > Wetlands | place: USA: Ohio...
GATCGCCTGCCTCGGTTTCTGATTCCGCCCCGAACACCCTGACCCGAGACGAGCCACGACAAGACGCACAAGAAACACAAGGGGTTCAAATTTCGAGACTTTTCGAGGATACTGCTAGAATCCGAAGATTCCGATCTCCCGCTCCCCTTGTCTCCCGCTCGTAGCCTTACTTGCAGGTTCTAGCGGCTCGATCGCGCGTCTTGTAGTACACTCTCCGGCACTTTCAACTTGGCGACCGAGGCGAAGATATGACGGATTACACGCGCATCGCGCGAAAGATCACGCTGGTCTTGTTCCTGTCTCAGGCCCTCAGTTCCGCCGGCTTCATCGCCGCATTCACCGTCAACGCCCTGGTCGCGGTGGATCTGACGGGGCGGACGGCCATGGCCGGCGTGCCCGGCGCCCTCTACGTTCTGGGGCAGGCGTGTGGCGCCGTGATCTGGGGTTTGAGCATGGAGCGGCTCGGTCGCCGGCGGGCGCTCGCGTTCGGCCAGGTCATCGGAGTCATCGGATCGACAATCGCCATGGCCGCGGTGGTGGACCGCTCCTTTGCCTTCTTCCTGGGCGGCCTTGTGCTGGTGGGAGTGGCGAGGTCGGCCGTCGACCTGGGGCGCTTCGCGGCGGCAGAGGTCCACCTGCCGGCGGAGCGCGGGCGGGCGATCTCCAACGTGGTACTGGGAAGCACTGTCGGTGCCGTCTTCGGGCCGCTGCTGGTGGGTCCCACGGGCCAGTTGGCGCTGGGGGCTGGTTTCGCCGAGCTGGCAGGACCGTACGGCGTGGGGTGCGGCGTGCTGGCATTGGCGGCCGCACTGATCTTTTCGGGCCTGAGGCCCGACCCCCGCGACATCGGGCGGGAACTTGCCCTGGCCCACCCCGAGTCGGCGCCCGTCCAGACGACCCGCTCCCTCGCGGAGATCCTGCGGCAGCCGGGCGTCGTCGTGGCGATGGTCAGCGTGGTCTTCGCCCAGCTCGTCATGATGGTGCCCATGTCGATCACGTCGGTGCACATGAAGGCCCACGAACACCCACTGACCGCCGTGTCGCTGGTGATCTCCGCCCACACCCTGGGGATGTTTGCCTTCTCCATCATCTCCGGTCGGCTCACCGACCGGTGGGGAAGGGGCCCGGTGATCATCCTGGGATCCGCGGTGATGATCCTCTCCTGCTTGATGGCCGCGCCGTCCATAAGCCTCGTGCCGCTGCTGGCTGCGCTGTTCCTCCTTGGGCTGGGCTGGAACTTCGCCTACGTGGCCGGCTCCACCTTGCTGGCCGATCAGCTCTCACCCGGGGAGAGAGCCAAGACCCAAGGCTGCAACGACCTGCTCCTGAACCTGGCCGCGGCCGCCAGCCAGATCGGGAGCGGCGTCATCTACGCCAGCGGCGGCTTCGGAATCATGGGCCTGGCCGCAGCAGCAGCGGCGGTCGTGCCGCTCGTCCTGGCCATCTGGTGGCAGGTCGCGGGAGGCCAAAAGCCATAGGGACGGAAAGGAGACGACGCGATTTCGGAATGGAGGTCAGACGAGGATATCTACGTTTTCAGATCGGCGTGAACGACGGGAGCAAGGGTTCAAGTCCTTGGTGGGGAACCGGTACATATCCATCGTGGTGGAGGAGGACGCGCACGGGTATACTCTTGCGCGTGGCGGCGCGAACGCCCGTTCCCCGTCCAGGGCAGGTCCGGCGAAGTCGCGCTCGGGCGGCACGGGCACACACCCAAGCAGCGTTTGGTAGAAGCTCGCCAGGACCGGCTTATGCGACGTGATCAGATTTGTGTACACCTCGCATGGTAATGGGGTACCTGGCCGTTTTTGTGCTAGGGGCGGGAAAGCCGTGCGCCCTATTACGCCTGACTGTGCGGAGGCACCTCCGCTGCACCGCACCGGCCGGGTCCATGAACATGAAAGTGCTTTAGAGCCAACCTACCCGAACCCGACGTACGGACCCCTTGACCAGCAGCGCGGCGCGGTGTTAGGTCGCCGGATATGAGGATTCGTCTTATAGAGCAGATTGGCCTGCGTCGAAAAGACCTTGAAACGGGAGCGGCTCCGAGCCAATCAACTTTTGGGGGCGCCTTCCGATGTTGGGGAAGGCGTCGGTTTACTTGACACCGCGAAAAACCCTAGTTCAAGTGGGATTTTATAAAGGCTTACCCGCGTGCTCGACTCGTGAGCTCGGTCAGCCCTGACGGAATGCTTTACAGTTTCTGGTCAAAACGAGAGCGGAGAAGCTGCTGTTTGTCTTGCCGTTTTTCTTCTTTCTATCAGTAGTGATTCAATGGGCAAAAGTACTTAGCGATATCCTCCCACGTCGCACTCAACGCGGTGGAATGTTTCTTGCTGTTCATAAAGCTGTGGAAGACTCCCGTCGCGGAGGATGCCGGATGGAGTCTGTCCCGTACCAGGATTTCCCACGCCCTCGTTGACCGCGCATGGTCGATTGGGGGCGTTTGTGTTTGCGGGGGACAACCTAAGAAAGGAGGGCGTGCGATGAAGAGCGAAAATAGCGGTGACAAGATCAAGGAGCCGTATGCGCCACCGAGAATTCTTGCTACGTATGACAGGCAGGCGCTGGAGGAGAGAGTTCAGCCTCACGGGCAGACTCCTTACGAAGAAGGGTCGGGCGGGTGCGGCTGTGGAAGCATCCTATGTAATTGATTTGTAGTTGACTGGATCGGTGTGTTTTAAACGACCGCTTGGCACCATTGCCCTGAGAGTCAGGTGTACTCCAGAGGGAAATGAAAGTGTAACGTAAAAGCTTGATGCGAGCCGACGGACTGGCATTCTCTTTGGGTTTCATATCGGATTTGAGCAACGACGAGGAGGGCTTCGGTCTCACAAGAGCGTGCCGATCAAGACTTTCCCGGATATTGCCTTGCGGCATCGTCGTGAGGCATGGACATGCGTGTGGCGGGCGTCTCTCTCTTCCGGAAAATGCCTGTGCCCGCACAGTAATTACTGTCCGGCGCTAACGCCGCGGGTTGCTATATGCTCAGAAGATGGCGGTAGAAACCCTCCAGGTATATGGAATGGCCGGGGAGTCACGTGAGCCAACCCATCAACGTCTTCATCCTAACCTACTGCAGAAATGAAGAGCTCTTCTACGGGACTGAGCTGATATTCAAGACGTTGAGGGTTGGCTTTCCGAACGCAAAGGTCACCGTGGTGGACAACGCAAGCTTCCCGACAGTTCGCGGGCAGATTGAGCTGCTGGCAAAGAAAAACGATTGCGCGTTTAGGCCGATCCCCGGGAGAGGCGTGTGGCACCACGACTTTCTGGAGAGCACCCTCAGAGATGTCGCAACCGGAGGGACCGATCAAGGGGCCTTGGTTTTCCTGGATCCCGATATTTGCCTGTGGGAAAGTTGCGAGGACTTTGGTTTTGATGGATTGATCGCCGGGGTGCTTGTCTCTAAACATCAGACGAAGGCTGATATCACGATGCCGCGGCTCCACACCTCCTTCCTTTGGATACCTCATGCCGCAAGCCTGTGGGACGAGGTGCGAAAGATTCGGATTCGCCATTTCGATTTCAACCCGTTCGCGTCCGTTTCATTCAGAATGGATGACACCTGGTATCGTTTTGACACGGGCGCAAGCCTCTTCGCCGCTATTCCCGACAGGATCTCGTATTTTGATGAACAGCATCTGAAGCGCTACGACCATCTTGTTAGTGGGAGCCATCTTAACTGTCTGCTGCCAGTCTTGCACGAGGAGTTCAGTCAGTTACTGATACAGATCCATGCGTGGGCTCGAGATGGCAATCTTGAGGCCCTCAGGGGAATCCGGAGGCGGCAACTGGAAGTATGGCGACGAAGCGCTAGCGGCATGGGCGAACACCTGGCGCTATGAGAGGTTTCTTGGCGGCAGTGGGCGCATCCACTTCGAAATGAAAGGAGGGATTCCAGTGAAGAGCAACAACGATCGGGACGGGACCAAAGAGTTGTATGTGCCACCCAGGATACTTGCCTCGTATGATCGAGAGGCCCTGGAGGAAAGCCTCCATCCGCACGGACAACAGGCTCCGGGCGAGTGCAGTGGCGGTCTTTGCGGTGACGGCGACGGCGGCAGCAGCGGCTGCGGCTCCATCGGCTGCGGCTGTGGCTGTAGTTGAGATGAATGGCTCGGTTACCGGTGTGGACTTGAACAGTCACATGGGGTGGTGATCCATGCCGATGGAGCACCAGGCTGCTTTCGATGGAGCACTTCATCGACCGCTGCATCTGAAGCTCCAATGGCACATCACTGAGCGGTGCAACTTCCGGTGTGCCCACTGCTACCAAGAATCATATGACGGTAAAGAGCTCGCTTTTGAGGACTTGTGCGTCATCCTCGAACAATTCAAGCAACTGTTGGCGACCTGGGATCGCGATACGGGTACGCCCCGCGTTCGTGCTCACATTGACGTCACCGGGGGCGAACCATTCGTTCGATCGGATTTCCTCGATCTACTTGAGGTCTTCAGGGCTAACAGGGATCGATTCTCTTTCGGAATCCTGACCAACGGCAGCTTCATCGATGCTGCGATGGCGAGACGCCTTCGAGAGCTGGGTCCAACGCAAGTCCAGGTCAGTATTGAAGGCGCTCAACCAACCAACGATAGAATTCGTGGGCCTGGGGCCTATGATCAAACCGTCTCCGCGTTGAAGTATATGGCGTACGAGGAGATCAGCACGAGAATCTCGTTCACGGCGCAGCGGTCAAATTTCGTCGAATTCCTTGACGTTGCTCGCTTGGGGATGGCATTACGGGCGAGCCGCGTCTGGGCCGACCGTCTCATCCCACCAGGAAATGGAGCAGGTTCCACCGCGCTGAGTCTTTCCCCACAGGAAACCAAAAATTTCTTCGAGATCATGTATCGGGCACATAACGAAGCCGTGCGGGGCTTTTGTCGGACCGAGATTTTTATGGGGCGGGCGCTCCAGTTCCTCGTGGGAGGCGGGACTCCGTATCATTGCAGCGCCGGCGATAACCTTGTTACGGTTCAACCAAACGGCGATCTCTATCCCTGTCGCCGGATGCCCATTCGTGTAGGGAATCTTCTGGAAAGACCTCTCACGGAACTGTATTGCCAGTCCGATCTGTTGCGGGCTTTGCGCGACCGAAAACACATCCCTGAGGGCTGTCGAGCTTGCCGGTACTCGGAGAGTTGTGGCGGAGGGTTGCGGTGCCTCTCCTACGCGGTGAACGGGGATCCATTCACGTCTGATCCCGGATGCTGGCGTGCGGTTTCTGACGGAAGATGTGAGTCAGGAATACCTGCGTGCCAGCCGGTAGAAACCGCTAGAGGGGTGGCCTGAACGCGACAAGGATTCCGGCTAATGGCTATCGAAGCACCGAGATTGTCGCGCGAAGATCTATACTCTTTCCTTGGGCATCAAGTCGGCGTCAAGAGTGATATCCCTGAGGTCGCCGAACACCTGAGGTCGGTGTACGCGCATTTCTATCACGGTCCCAGCGAAGGGACCGTCCGTGCGACACAAGGACTCGGGGCATCGGCCGGCCTGCACGTCGACATCAGAAATGAACTGGCATCGAAAAACGAAATTACTGTTGATGCGAGCGGGACCATCTACCATGTGAAGTGTCGAAGCTTGGATAGGCTCGAGACCGACATGGGGCGTATCTCAGACCCCATGGCTTACGTACAGTTGCTTATTCTCGTAGAGCTTTCCCGCTATACGAATGGGCGCCATCTTCTGCATGCAGGGGCCGTCTCGTGGGGGAACCGAGGTTTCATGTTTCCGGGCCATGCTGGAGCGGGGAAAACGACTCTCGTTCTGGCGCTGGTCAAACGCGGGTTCAAGTTTCTCTCTGATGAAGTGGCGTCTCTGCATTTCGATCATGGGATTCTGGAGCCATTTCCTCGCAAGTTGGATGTTGCTGAAGAGACCCTGAGCTTACTTGGGCAGACTCTAGGTGGGCGCGGCTTCTCTGACGTCGTATCACCCAGGGGAGGGATTTCGAACTTGGACGTGGCAGAGATCATTCCCGCAGCCATATCGCCCGCTTGCGTCCCTCGGTACCTCGTTTTCCTGCAAGGATGCGGCGAAAGCGTTCGCCTGGAGAGCGTTGCGGGCTCCAATGCCGTGTTCAAGTTGCTGAGGTTTGGTTTTCGACGCGACGACGATTTCCCCAGCCTCTTATACAAACTTGCTCCAATTGTGGACAAGATGCGCTGCTTCAATCTCGTGATGGGAGACATGGACGAAACAGCCGACTGCGTCTCCCGTCTGGTAGATTGCAGCTAGCGTGGATAGGTCAGCAGCACCCATGATACCGGATAACCATTTTCTCAGTGTGCTCGAGATTTGGAGCGAGAGAGAGGAGAAGACCGTCTGCCGCATCACGGGGAATAGCATGTCTCCTGTACTTCGGGATGGTGATCTTCTGACGATTAAGCATGGAAACCGAGGGATCCGCGTGGGTGACGTGGCTGTCTTCGGCACACCTAAGCGAATGCGGGCTCACTTTGTCGTAGGCAGAGTGGTACGGGATGGAAGGGAATTCTTTCTTCTGAAAGGTAACCAGTGTTCGTCGTTCGACGAAGCCGTGGCGAGCGAAGAAATACTGGGGAAAGTCGTTGAGGTCAGAGGATCCAACGGTCACATGGAATTCGACAGCACCTATTGGAGGGCTGTGAATCGACTCCTTGCCATTCGTTGCTTCATTCAAGGAAGACGCCACGCGGGAGATTCTCGGTTCTGGAAGGTGTTCCGCAGCCTGTCGATCCCTCGGCTCGGTGTCATTTCTCCTCGATGGGTCGTCAAGCCTCGGTTGTGGAAGGTGATCTGCGCCGCGTCTCGACTGCTGCGCTCATCTCGCGGACGAAGGAATCCAGGAGGTGCCAAAGCATGAGTGCCAAGGGGCCCTTGCGCAAGGATGGGATTCTGTCTCGCAAATTGGGTGACGAGTGGATGCTCTATGATCCGGCAGCGGGCGCCGTCCACATCATCAATGGCACCGCGGAATTCGTGTGGAACTTGTGCGACGGGCAGCACGACCTCGATGACATTGCGGGCCAACTGCGGGGCGCGTATCAAGTCCCGGATGGAACTGCGCTGACAAAGGACATAAACGATATCGTGCAGGGATTCTCCGATAAGGGGTTACTCCACGCTTCGGGAAACTGAGGCTCCACAGCGCCGGTATCGCTCGAAGGACGAGGTCCGCCTGTAGGGAGCACTCATGGGTTTTTCTTCTGAAGAAACTCTTCTCCTTGAGTGCCTGAGGGCTGAGCGCGACCCCGAGGCCCACCGGAAGTTTCGCTGGATGGCAGGCCGGCCACTCGATTGGCAGCGCGTTCTGCGGACAGCCGTGCGAAATCACATCGCGGCGCTGATCTACGACCGCCTTAGAACGCTGGACGGGGGCACAGTCCCGCCAGGAACGATGCGGGCATTCGAGCAAGAGTACCATCGAGTGGGATTTCGGAATGCCCGAAACTACGCGGAGCTTGGCCAACTCCTTCGGTCCCTGAAGGATCGTGGCGTGGAAGTGATCGTGCTCAAGGGAGCCGCGTTAGCGGAGACCGTGTGGAAGAACATTGCCCTTCGGCCCATGGCGGATATGGACCTCCTGGTCCGACAGGACGACCTGATAGAAGCGGAGCGGACGTTGCTCAGCAACGGCTACGCTCCCGACAGAGGGGTCCCTCCTCCGGGAGGTTCGTGGGATCAATACTACCATTTGCCGCCCTTCTGCAAATCCGATCCCCGCATCACTGTGGAAATTCACCACAATATCGTGCATCCGAGGAGAGTCTACCCACTCGATTTCGATGTGGGCCAGTTCTGGGCGAGGGCATGCGTCGCGCAGATTGCGGGCGTCGAAACTCATATCCTCGCCCCCGAGGATACGATCCTTCATCTCTGCCTTCACCAGTGCAAGCACGATCCGTTTGTTGGAAAGATCAAGAACCTCATGGATGTTGCCAAGGTCATTGGATTCTACGGCGAGTGCCTCCGATGGGATATGATCCTGACGGAGGCGCGACGCACCGGAACCGGCAAATTTGTTTACTATACCTTGCTGTTCGCGGAGATTGCCCTCGGAGCGCGCATCGAGCCGGAGGTCGGCCGGCGTTTGAGGACACAGTTCGCCTTGCTGCCTTTCGAGGATTCTCTGGTGAGGGCGGTCATCACGAGGAATCTGCTCCTGAGAGACGAAAGCGCCTCGGTCCTTCCCACATGGCTCCTCGTCCCCATCTCCTACGAGCTTCTTCGGCAAGGCGCGAGCCGAGACAGGCTGTGCTCCGTTCTTAAGCTGTTGTTCCTGCCGCCGGTTGAGTCGCCTGCCGATTCTTCCCCGCGGTCTCTTTCTACCAAGGCCATCGCGCTCTTCTGGCTGGGCCGCCTTGGCAGAGTCTCCCAGAAGTTCCGAAGACGGATCGTGGGACGGCTGGAAAGTTCCTCGCAGCGAAGTGGCGTATACGACCGATCCTCCCGGGGGTGAGGCGCCGTGGGCATCGCGGTAGAAGCCTCCCATATCACCAAACGATACCCTCAGCGGCAAACGCTCCGCGACGTCTTCCATTTGAGAGGAGTCAAAAGGGTCACTGTCCTCGAGGACGTCAGTTTCCAAGTGGAGATGGGGCAATTGTTTGGTTTGTTGGGACCGAACGGCGCGGGGAAAACGACGCTCATCAAGATATTCTGCACGCTCCTTCTGCCCGATGCCGGGAAAGCGATCGTGAATGGCTTCGACGTGAGCCGGGACGGCAAGGCTGTGCGGAAGAGGGTTGGGTACATCATCAGCGACGAGCGGAGCTTTTATTGGAGACTGACGGGCAGGCAAAATCTGCGGTTCTTCGCCGTGTTGAATAATCTGACAAACTCTGAGGCTGCCCTCCGGGTTGCGCATCTTCTCTGTTTGACCGGCATGGAGAGCCACGCAGACAAAATGTTCAAAGACTATTCGACGGGAATGCGTCAAAGGCTGGCAATCGCCAGAGGGCTCCTCACGGATCCTGAAATCCTCTTTCTCGATGAGCCGACACGAAGTCTCGACCCGATCGCGGCTTCGGATACCAGGGCGTTTATCCGGGACCGTCTTGTCGGGGAAGCGAAACGGACGGTCATCCTTGCAACCAACAACATGCAGGAAGCGGAGTCATTGTGTGAACGCATTGCGATCGTTCATCGCGGCAGGCTGAAGGCATACGGAACGTTGCGGGAGATCTACCAGGCTGTGAACGGGACGGAGAGGTATGCATTGCGCGTGTCCGGCGCTCAACAGTGTTGCATGAACGCGCTGGCTCGCATACTCCCCGGCGGCCGGATCGACATCGTGCCCCCTGGCGTCCCGGAACAGGATGGGTTTGCGCTGCGAATCTCCCTCCATCCGGGAAGAGAGGACATTGCTGATATCCTGGCTTTCCTCGTAAGCGAAGGGGTGAGGATACAGGAGTGCAGTCGCGACGAATTGTCTCTTGACGAGGTCTTTTCTCGGATCGTGGATTAAACGCATGGCTGCCAGCATGAGAAAACCGCTCGCCTTTCTCCGCCGAGACTTCGTTGCCAGCGCCAGCTACAAGTTTGCTTTCATCTCCCAGATCCTCGGGATCTTCTTTTCGGTACTGACTTTCTATTTCATGTCCCGGCTGTTCGGAGTGGCGATTGTGCCCTATCTTGCTCCATATGGAGGCGACTATTTTTCGTTTGTGCTCACCGGCGTCGCGCTCGCGAGTTACCTTCAGGTGTCGCTGACCACCTTTTCCGGCAGCATCCGGGATGCTCAGGTGTTCGGCACCCTTGAGGCCCTCCTCGTCACGCAGACCGAGATACCGACCGTTATTTTGTGTTCGTCACTGTACAGCTTTCTGATGACTTCGCTCAGGGTCATCGTGTTCGTTGTCCTCGGTGTCTTGGCGTTTGGAATGGATCTCAGGAATCCCAACATTGTCGGCGCTCTCCTGATCCTGCTCCTTACGATTGCGGCCTTTAGCGGTCTGGGGATTATCTCGGCGAGTTTTGTGATGGTCATGAAAGTGGGGAACCCTTTGAACTGGATATTCAGCAACCTGTCCTGGGTTTTGGGGGGTGTGTTTTATCCCGTAGCCGTATTGCCGGATTGGCTTCAAAAGGTGGCCTATCTGCTACCCCTTACCTACTCATTAGAAGGGATGCGACTTGCCCTTCTCAAAGGGTATGGGATGTGGGATCTGATGCCGAATCTTTTGCCATTGGCTTTCTTTGCCGTTGTCGTACTCCCGTTAAGCCTGTGGACCTTCTCGTACGCCGTGGGCAAGGCGAAACGAGACGGATCGCTGACACACTACTGAGAGCGGTGTGAGCGTTCCGTTTTGGAAGCCGACTGCGGTAGCCAGGCCGAGCCGAAAAGGTCCTTGGATTTCGGATTGGCCCTGCAATAGCGAGGTATTCCGGTGGGCGTGGACACATCACGCAACGACCTCCGAAGTCGTCTTCTGGCCCTGTCCAGAGGCTTCATGCAGTCGCGTATCTTTCTCACCGCTCTGGAGCTGGGCCTCTTCGAGCGATTGGCAGGGCAGCGACGGACGTCATCGGACATGGCGAAGTTGCTGAACACGGACGAAAGAGCGACGGACCTTTTGCTGAATGCGATGGCTGCCATGGGTCTTCTCGAAAAAGAAGACGCATACTTCGTCAACGTGAACGGTGTTCGGGAGCTTCTGAGTCCTGGCGGTTTCAGCCAGGAGGGGGGCGGATTCCTTCATGCAATTTCCCTGTGGGATGCCTGGTCGAGGCTCACGGAGATCGTGCAGACCGGTGTACCGTTTGATCGGAAGTGGTCGAGGGAGCTGGAGGAGGATTACGCCCTGGCCATGAGAGAATATGCCCACGGCCCGGCCGAGGCTCTCGCACGACTTGTGGACTGCTCGCACGTATCCACCATGCTCGACCTCGGGGGCGGCGCTGGTACCTACGCGGTCGCCTTCGCTCGGCGTTATCCCCATTTGAAGGTGGTTCTGTTCGAGAAGAGCGAGCAGGCCCTGCAGATTGCGGCGCGAGATGTCGAGTGGCACCATCTGCACGATCAGGTCAGCCTGAGACGTGGAGATTTCTTTGCCGACGACCTCGGTGACGGTTACGATGTGGGCGTCCTCTCTTACATTCTCTGCTTGTTCCGCGAAGACGAGAATCTCGCCTTACTCAGTCGCGTCAAGGCCGCACTGGCCGACGGGGGACGCGTGGTCATTCGGGATTCCATGGTGGATGACTCGATGGTCCGTCCGTTATCGGCAGCCGTGTTTTCCGTCCATATGCTTGTGACCAGTCGGCAGGGCAGGTCGTATCCGTCGACGGAGATAAAGCATTGGCTCAGGTCCGTGGGATTTCAGGATGTGCATAGCGTTCCCCAGAATCCGCCGGACGTGGTCATAGGTCGCAAGTAGGGTGACAGGGGCGTGGGCACGCGCGAGAGAGAGTCGTGGGAGCGGGCTCCTTTTTGCTTCTCCAGTGCCATGGTTGCGTTGAATCATCGACTGATGCGCGACACGCTCAGAGAACGGCGTACAGGCGCGCGGGCGAGCGCTTCGTGCCACCGGACTTTGATTCGTGGAAAGAAACTCGAGCGCGTTGGGCAGATGTGGTCCTGATGAAGCAGAAGTGAGTGCAAGAAACCGGATCCTCGCGGCAGGATGCTACGATGCCGTACGAGTGGGAGAATGGCAGAGTCATAACAGAATCCCTTGAGTACTCCGTCGCGTATCACTGCAACCTGCGTTGTGCCAATTGTTCTCATCTATCTCCGTTTGTGACCAAGAAATTTCCTTCCCTAGAGAGCTTCATATCCGACCTTGCCGCGCTCGCGGAAGTGGTTCACGCAAGGGTCTTTCGCCTCCTTGGCGGCGAACCCCTGCTCAATCCTGAGATTAATTCATTCGTTGCCGCGGCAAAGCGATCAGGGATTGCTGATCGGGTCATGGTTACGACGAATGGACTGCTCCTTCACCGCATGGACGATACGTTCTGGCGCAGCATTGACCTTGTCTTGGTAACCGTGTATCCGGGTATCTCTTTGGAACGACAACTCGACGAGGCGAGCGACAAAGCAGCGAAGTTCGACACGGAGCTGTGGCTGTTTCCGATGAACCACTTCCGGACCACCATCGTCACGGAACCCCATCCAAACGATTGGCTCACGAGCGCCATTTTCATGACGTGCCGAGATGCCCAGATTTTCCAATGCAACATGATCCATGAGGGTTATTTGTATAAGTGCGCGGTACCGCCGTTTCTCCCTGACTATCTCGCCAGGCTCGGGAAAGACGGATACGAACCTCGCCAGGACGGCTTCCCCATCCATGGCACTCGAGATTCTCTCCGAGGACTCGCTGACTTCCTGATGTCGACAGAGACGCCTGAGGCGTGCCGGTATTGTCTGGGGTACCTAGGCATCGACCAGAATCATCGACAACTGGCAGCGGAGGAGATTGCGACACCCTCTCTGCTTGCGATTAGTCGGGAGCATGACCTCGACCGCGACAAGCTACGGAAAGAATTGTTCGCATTTGCGACAGGCAATGGTCGAAACGCGAAACGCCAAGGCAGCGGCGCGCCGACGCAGATATGAGTCCTTTAGGGCTTAGACAGGAGTGATGGTAACCGATGAGGAAGCTGCTTTTTGTAACACGAGGACCATTCTATCCGGAATGCGCGGGCGGTGCGGAACTGTCGTCCCACTTCCTCTTTCAAGCGCTCTGCCGGCGAGGCTGGAGGGTAGAGGTCCTCTGCGCGCTATCCGACCGCGCGAGCTGTCTTGCGACCGCATGCTTTTGGGAGATCGAAAGACGCAAAAAGTCCTACCTCGTCCTCAGCGATGAGGATCTCGGCTACACGTGTGGCCGCCTCGTTGCAGCAAATGGGGGAGAAAGCCCGTGGCGTCAATGTCTTGCGGAAAGGCTGCGTGAGTACCGGCCCGATTGTGTCCTGGGAACTCCGAATCCCTTCTGTGCAACCCTGTGCACCGCAGC
>Ga0316626_10000821_pt1 | contig 12947 bp, 22 predicted proteins | sample OWC_Aug_T1_C1_D5_FD_207656 | JGI IMG/M metagenome (GOLD analysis project Ga0316626, IMG submission 207656) | Wetland soil microbial communities from Old Woman Creek delta, Ohio, United States - OWC_Aug_T1_C1_D5_A | ecosystem: Environmental > Terrestrial > Soil > Wetlands | place: USA: Ohio...
CACTATGATGTTGCCGTTGACGAACACGGTCCGGGAGGTGATGGTCGCCGGGCTGTTCGCCTGGTTGATGAAGAGGTTGCCCTCGGGCGGGGGGGTCACCTCGGCCGCGGCCGCGACGATGGCCAAAGCGGTCATGGCGAGCAGGCAAACGAGCAGGACGAACGACCAGTCCCTGATGCGCATTCGGACCAATCCCTTCATGCCAGCATCCACGGAAGGCGTAATAAGGCTTCCGTCCTGGTCTACCGGAGGACCCGCGGCCGCCCCGCCCTGGCGAGGGGACCGGAGGCGGCATCGGGGAGCGGCTCACGCGCCCAGGGGCACCTCGGCCACGGTCGCGTAGATGGGCCCCTGGGGGGTGAGGACCGAGCTCTTGAGCTCGACGGAGCCGACGCGCACCTCCCCGAAGTGGTGCCCCCTCCACCTGTCGACGAGCTCGGCGAGCCTGTCCCCCGACCTGATCGACTTCACGCGCGCGCACGTGAGGTGCGGCCGGAACGGCCGCCCCTCGGGCCTGAAGCCCATGCCGATGGCGCTCCGCTCCAGTGACTCGGCGATGCGCCCCAGCGGCTCGGCGCCGGTCATCCCGAGCCATACCACCCGCGCATTGCGGGGGCTGGGGAAGGCGCCCACACCGTCGAGCCCCACGGTGAAGGGGGGCACGCCGTCGACGGCCGCGCGCATCGCGCGCTCGATATCTCCCACCAGGCCCTCGTCCGTGTCACCGAGGAAGCGGAGCGTGGCGTGGAGCTGCTCGGGACGGACCGGCCTTATGCCCCTGTCGAGGGAGGCGAGCTCTGCGCGGAGCGCGGTCCAGTCGACCCTCTCCCCTATGTCGACGGCGATGAAGGCGCGGAAGGGCATGCGCCCCGGATGGAGGGGCCAGGGCATAAGCATGTGCGGTCCGTCCAGGGCGGACGGGCCCCCAAGGCTTAAATAGGGGAAGCCCTATGCCCAGCTGCTCCACCCGCGGTGGATTGCCAACCAAACAGCCGTCGTGGGCAATGTCACGGCATCCCACACGCGCCCGTGGCCCCTTGGGGCCTGAAGGGCGCAGGGGCTGTTACGGCTGGCAGAGGGCCGGGCCGCAGGGCCTGGCATGCTACCGCCGCAAAGGGGTCGGGGCCCCGTCTCGGGGCAATGCGTCCACGAGAGGCAACCCCACCACAGACAGGGCCCATGTCCTCCTCGGAGGGGACACAAATGGCAGACAAGCACCATCCGCACAGGGGCTCGAGGGGCTACTCGCCCAGGAAGAGGGCCAAGAGCCATATCGCCCGATTCGGGACGTGGCCCGACAGCGAAGGCGAGCCGAAGCTGCAGGGCTTCGCGGGCTACAAGGCCGGCATGACGCACGCCTTCATTCGCGACTACCGCAAGGAGTCGACGACCACGGGCCAGGAGGTCGCCATCCCGGTGACCATCCTGGAGGTCCCGCCGATGAAGGTCATCGCGGTCCGCCTGTACAGGCTCACGCCGTACGGCCTGGAGACCCTGACCGAGCACTGGACCACCAAGCTCGACAAGGAGCTGGAGCGCCGCATCGTGCCCGCGACCCACGACCGGAAGGCCAAGCTCGAGTCGGTCGACCTCAAGGACGTCGAGGACGTCCGCGTCATCGCCATGACGCAGCCGACGCTGCTCACGGGCCTGCCCAAGAAGGTGCCCGACCTGATGGAGCTGCGCGTGGGCGGGACCGAGCTGCAGAAGCGCTTCGACTACGCGAAGTCCCTCCTGGGAAAGGAGGTCAAGGTCACCGACTTCGTCAAGGAGGGCGAGATGATAGACGTCATCGCCGTGACGAAGGGCAAGGGATTCCAGGGCTCCGTGAAGCGGTGGGGGCACAAGCTGCTCATGCACAAGGACAGCAAGCACCGCCGCAAGGTCGGCGCCATGGGCCCGTGGCACCCCAACCAAACGATGTCGACCGTCCCGCTCACCGGCCAGGTGGGCTACCACCAGAGGACGGAGTACAACAAGCGCGTGCTGCGCATAGGCGAGGACGGCAAGGAGATCACCCCCGCGGGCGGGTTCGTCCGCTACGGGGACGTGCGCAACCCATGGGTGATGCTGCACGGGACCATACCCGGGCCGTCGAAGCGGCTCATCCGGCTCAGGGAGCCGGTCCGGTTCCACGGCGAGGCCGTGGGCGCTGTGGAGGTCACGTACACCTCGACCGCGTCCAAGCAGGGGGCTTGAGGGGGGCGACTGGCATGGCCGACACGAAACCGACGCAGAGGAAGACCGGCGAGAAGGCCCCCAGGCCCGAGGCGAAGGCGACCGCCGAGAGGAAGGAGCACGCCGCCGAGGCCAAGGAGGCGCCGCGCAAATCCGCCCCCAAGAAGGCCGCGGAGGCCGCGCACGAGGGCAAGGAGCACGCCAAGGCCGCGGCCGCGAAGGACACCGCCCCGACGAAGGCCGCAGCCACCACCGCCGCCGCCAAGAAGGAGGAGGGGAAGGAGGCCGCCGAGGGCGCTAAGCCCAAGAAGGAGCACAAGGAGGGCGCCCACCGCGAGGCTCACAAGCCCTCGTGGACCGGCCCGGTGTCCACCGTCAAGGTCAACGTCTACGGGCTCGACGGGAAGGCGAAGGGCAAGATAGCCCTCCCCAAGGCCTTCGACACGCAAGTCAGGTCCGACCTCATCCACGCCGCGGTCGTCCGCGCCCATTCCAACCGCCGCCAGACCTACGGGCCGAACCCGCGGTCGGGCCACCGCCACTCCGTCGAGCAGTGGGGCAAGGGCCACGGCGTCGCCCGCGTCCAGCGCGTCAAGGGCGAGCGCAGGGGCGCCCAGTCGCCGAACAACGTCGGCGGCCGCCGCGCGCACCCGCCCCGATTGAACCGCGACTGGGACCGCAAGATGAACGCGCGCGAGAGGCGGTTCGCCCGCCTGTCCGCGCTCTCCGCCGCCAAGGACGCGTCCATGGTCAAGGCCCGCGGCCACAGGTTCAAGGAGGAGCTCACGCTCCCCGTGGTGGTCGAGGAGGAGTTCGAGCGCATGATGGATGACGTCGAGCAGGGCTACACGAGCTCCATGATCGGCACCCTGGAGGCGCTCGGTCTCTACGAGGACGTCGTCCGCGCCCGCGACGGGCGCCACGAGCGCGCCGGCCACGGCAAGCTGCGCGGCCGGCGGTTCAGGACCCCGACGAGCCTGCTCATCATCGTGAGCGACGTCGAGAAGGTTCGCAGGTTCGTGCGCAACCTCCCCGGCATCGACGTCGTGACCCCCTCGCTGCTGTCGACCGAGCGCCTCGCGCCCGGCGGCCAGGCAGGGCGGCTCACGGTCATCAGCGTCCAGGCGCTCGAGAGCATGATGGGGTGGTGAGATGGACCCCTACCACATTATCCGGCACCCGTTCGTGACAGAGAAGACGATGAACCTCCTCGCCGAGAACAAGCTGGAGTTCATCGTCATCCGGACGGCCAACAAAGTCGACATCAAGAAGGCGGTGGAGGCGCTGCTCAGCGCCAAGGTCGTGCAGGTGCGCACCTTCCACGACAAGGAGGGCAAGCACGCCATCGTCAAGTTCGCCAAGGAGCACAACGTGAACGACCTCGCCACGCGCATCGGGGTCTTCTGAGGTGATGTAGATGGGAAAGCGTCTACTGCAGCGGCGCCGCGGCGCCAGGCTGGGAATCTCGCCAGGCCACCGCCACTTGGGCAACGTGGCCTACCCGACCATCACCGGTGACAAGGGCACCGTCACGGACCTCGTGCACGCACCCGGCCGGACCACGCCCATCGCCCGGGTCGAGCTGGATGGCCACGGCCGCGTCATCATGATCGCCGCCGAGGGCCTCAAGGTCAACCAGCGGATCGCCATCGGGGAGGGCGCGAAGCTCGAGGTGGGCTCGGTCCTCCCCCTCAGGTCCATACCGATGGGGACGCAGATATTCAACGTCGAGTCCAGGCCAGGCGACGGGGGCAAGTTCGCCCGCGCCGCGGGCCAGGCCGCGGTCCTCATAACGGGCGGCGAGCGCCCCGTGGTGCAGCTGCCATCGGGGCAGTTCCGGACGTTCGAGCCCGACTGCCGCGCGACCATCGGCCGCACGGCCGGCTCGGGCCACAAGGCCGCGCCGATGTTCAAGGCGGGGCAGAAGTACCACCAGGTGAGGAGCATCGCCAAGCACTGGCCGGTCGTCCGCGGCGTCGCCAAGAACCCCGTGGACCACCCGCACGGCGGCGGCTCGCACCAGCACGTGGGCCGCCCGTCGACGGTCTCGCGCAACGCACCCCCTGGTCGGAAGGTCGGGAGGCTCTCGCCCCAGCCCAAGAATCGTAAGAGGAGGTAGTCAAGATGGCAAAGCAGCACTTCGCGTCCGCCAAGGCAGCGCGCAGACGCGCCCGCAAGCGGAAGTCGACCATCCTCGCCCGCGCCAAGAAGGAGTTCACGTACATGGGCCACAACCTGGAGCAGCTCCAGGCGATGCCGCTCAGCGAGTTCATGGCGCTCGTCCCCGCACGCCTCCGCCGCAGCATGGAGCGCGGCTTCACCGAGGGCCAGCGCAAGCTCATCGACGATGTGAAGCGCGGCAAGCACCCCGTGTTCAGGACGCACGATCGCGACACGCCTGTCATCCCGGTCCTCGTGGGCAAGCGCATCGCCATACACAACGGCAAGGAGTACCAGGAGATCCTGATACAGCCCGACATGCTCGGCCACTACCTGGGCGAGTTCGCCGCGACCAGGAGGGACGTCAAGCACACCGGCCCCGGCGTCGGCGCCACCAGGTCCTCAAAGTACCTGCCGCTCAAGTGAGGGGGGAACCACATGGTAGGATACAGCATGAAATCGGACCCGGCGACGACCGCCTGCGCCATCGGGCGTGACATGCCCATCTCCCCCAAGCACTCCGAGGTCATCTGCGCCCACATCCGCGGGTGGCCGCTCGAGCGGGCGAAGGACTTCCTCGTGGACGTGATCGCCCAGAAGAGGCCCGTACCGGACCGCCGCTACGGCAGCTCCCCCCACAGGAAGGGCGGGGTCGGCCCCGGCAGGTACCCGAAGAAGGCCTCGCAGGCCATCCTCGAGGTGCTCGAGAGCGCCGAGGCCAACGCCGAGTACAAGGGGCTGGTCATCGACGGGCTCGTCATCCATCACATCTCGGCCAACCAAGGCCGCACGACCATGAGCTACTTCCGCCGCGCGCGCGGGCGGAGCACCCCCAAGCGGCGCGAGACGGTCAACGTAGAGGTCATACTGAGGGAATCCAAGTCCAAGGAGGAGTGAACCTGTCGTCCGAGCGAGATTTCGTCAGGGTTAACATCCGCCGCCAGTTGCTCAAGGAGTACCTCCACAGGGAGACCCAGAGGGCGGGCTTCGGCGGGCTGGACGTGACAAGGACCCCGCTGGGCACGCACATCACGCTCATCGCCGAGCGCCCCGGCATGGTCATCGGCCGGAGGGGCGCGACCATCAACCGCCTGACCGAGGAGGTGCAGACGAAGTTCGGCTTCCCGAACCCCCAGATAGAGGTCCAGGAGGCGGACGTGCCTGCGCTCAACCCGCACATCATGGTGCAGAAGCTCGCCGTGGCCCTCGAGAAGGGCTGGCACTTCCGCCGCGCGGGCCACTCGACGGTCATGCGCATCATGGAGGCGGGCGCGAGGGGCTGCCAGGTCGAGATAGCCGGCAAGCTCACCGGGGACCGCCACCGCCGCGTGAAGTTCCGCGCCGGCCACATCAAGTACTGCGGCGAGCCGAAGCAGCAGTGGATGCGCATATCCATCGGCCGCGCCGACCGGAAGACCGGCGTGATGGGCCTCAGGGTCATGATCATGGACCCGGCCGCGAAGCTGCCCGACGAGATCGAGCTGCTCCCGCCCGAGGAGCTGGTGGAGGTGCTGGAGGAGTACTCGCCCAAGGCGGCGACCCCGGTCGAGGCCGCGCTCGAGGGCGTGGAGGCCACCCCCGACGAGCTCGACAAGCTGGTCGAGGACGAGCTGGCCGCGGAGGGCGAATCCGGGCCGGCCATCGAGGCCGCCGTCGCGGCGGTCACCACCGCCTTCCCCGAGGCGAGCGACAAGCCGGCCGATGCCGGCGCCGCCCCGTCCGCGGAGGAGCGGAAGAAGCCCAGGTCCACGAAGCCCAGGGCGCCCAGGAAGCCCAAGAAGAAGGAGGGCGAGGAGGCCGCGCAATCCGCCGCCGCCCCCGAGGCTGCGCCGCCCCAGGCCGCCGCGCCCGCGGCCGCCGCCGCCGCTGCCGCCGCCACTCCCGCACCGGAGCCGTCCGGCGCGGAGGGCGAGCCCAAGAAGGAGGCATGAGGCATGGCCCTTCCCAAGGTCAAGGAGATACGCGAGATGACGCAGGAGGACAGGCGCAAGCACGTCGCTGAGCTCCAGGAGGAGCTCATGCGCGAGCGCGGCATGGCCGCGATGGGCGGCGCGCCCTCGTCCCCTGGCAAGATCCGCAAGCTCAGGCGTTCGATATCGAGGTACCGCACTATCATGAGGGAGGAAGGCGAGGCATAATGGTGGATATCTGCGAGGTCTGCGGTCTGCCGAAGGAGCTGTGCGTCTGCGAGGAGATCGCTAGGGAGCAGCAGGAGATCAGCATCTACACCGTTTCGAGGCGGTACGGCAAGCAGGTCACGATCGTCGAGGGCATCAACTCGAACGACATCGACCTCGATGACCTGGCAAAGAAGCTCAAGACCGCCTGCGCCTCGGGCGGCACCGTCAAGGACGACAAGATAGAGCTGCAGGGCGACCATAAGAAGCGCGTCGCCAAGGTGCTGAACGAGATGGGATTCAACGTCGAGGAGAAATGAGGAAGGCCGACAACCTTGCGCGGCACGAGCTCATCGGCCTCCGGCTGAGGGTCGTGCGCGCACGGGACGAAGGAATGGTGGGCATGCAAGGGACCGTGGTCGATGAGAGCCGGGAGATGCTCGCCGTCGAGCGCGACGGCGGCAAGGGCACGGCGCACGTGCCGAAGCGCGGGGCGCGCTTCGAGCTGCAGCTCGAGGACGGCACGACCGCGGCGATCGACGGCGACGCCATCGCGTACAGGCCCGAGGACAGGACGAAGCGGGCCCGTGGCGAAGGGGACGTGGCCAGGAGGGGTCCCGGGGGGGACTGAAGGGCGCGGCGTGCCATGCACGCCGGCCGATTGACCGTCACGAGCGGAACGATAACTATCACGAAAAGGAGAGATGAACCATGGCGAAGGCCAAGGAGGGCAAGGGCGCGGCCACCGCGCCCAAGGCCCGCAACATAGGGCTCGGCATCGAGCCGCCAGAGAAGGTCTGCACCGACCCGAAGTGCCCCTACCACGGGCGATTGCCCGTGAGGGGCGCTGTCATCGACGGCTTCGTGAAGGGGGCCAAGATGATGGGCACCATCGTGGTGCGGCGCGAGCGCAGGGTCTACGACGCGAAGTACGAGCGCTACATGCGCACGACCCACAAGTACTCGGCCCACCTGCCCGGCTGCATGAGCGTCAAGGACGGGCAGAAGGTCACCATCGCCGAGTGCCGCCCGCTGTCGAAGACCGTCAAGTTCGTCGTGGTCAAGGTCCACGAGGGCCAGTGAGGGGGTGCCAGGAATGAAGGGTGTACCGGGCTCGATAACCCGTGCGCTGCCCAAGGGCGCGCGCGTCACATGCGCCGACAACACGGGCGCGAAGATCGTCGAGGTGGTCGCGGTGCTCAAGTACAAGGGCGTCCGCAGGCGCACCCCCGCGGGGGGCGTCGGCGACATCCTCGTCGTGACCGTCAAGAAGGGCACGCCCGAGCTGCGCAAGCAGCTCTTCAACGCGGTCATCATCCGCCAGCGGCGGCCATACCGCCGCCCCGACGGCACCACGATCGCGTTCGAGGACAACGCAGTGGTCATCTGCGCCCCCAACGGGGACCTGAAGGGGACCGACATCAAGGGGCCCGTGGCCCGCGAGGCGGCGGAGCGCTGGGCGCAGATCGCCGCGAAGGCGTCGATGATCGTCTGAGGAGGGGAACTGATGGCGACAAACCCGAAGAACCGCATCTCGTCGCAGCCGCGAAAGACACGGAAGGCCTTCTTCCAGGCCACGCTCAGGGAGCGCAAGCGCACCATCCGCGCGCACCTGAGCGACGAGCTAATGGAGAAGTACGACGTCTGGACCATCAACCTCCGCAAGGGCGACACCGTCAAGGTCATGAGGGGCGGCTACAGGGGCCACGTCGGGAAGGTATCCGACGTCGACACGAAGAACCGCCGCGTCTACATCGAGAAGGTCACGGCCGTGAAGGCCGACGGTAAGGAGAAGCCCCGTCCGCTGCATCCGAGCAATCTGCTCGTGACCAAGCTGGAGCTGACCGACCCCAAGCGCAAGAAGCGCCTGGACGAGCTGGAGAACAGGAGCAAGTGAGGTGCGACCATGCCAAAGCACCAGAAGAGGCTGTCGGCGAGCAGGGTCGTCGCGATACCCAAGAAGAGCCGGTACTGGATGACCGCCCCGTCCCCGGGCCCGCACCCGGCCGGACAGAGCCTTCCGCTGCTCACCGCCGTGCGCGACCGCCTGAAGCTGTGCGACACCGCGAGGGAGGCCCGCGCCATCATAGGCGACCGCGAGGTCCTGGTGGACCAGCGCGTCAGCCGCGACTACAAGCGCCCCGTGGGATTGATGGACGTCGTGTCCGTGCCGAAGGTCAAGGGCAACTTCCGCGTGCTCGTCGACAAGAAGGGCCGGCTCCAGCTCGCCAGCATCGACGAGAAGGATGCGACCTGGAAGCTCGTCCGCATCGAGGGCAAGACCACGGTGCGGGGGGGCAAGACGCAGCTCAACCTGCACGACGGCCGGAACATACTGGTCGACAAGGGCAGCTACAAGACGGGAGACACGCTCAAGATCGAGCTCCCGTCGCAGAAGGTGCTCGCGCACCACCCGCTGTCGAAGGGCGCCACCGCCATGGTCATCGGCGGCTCCCACACGGGCACTCTCGCCCCCGTCTCGCACCGCATCGCCAAGACGGGCTCCAGCGAGGACCTCATCGAGCTCGAGGGCGGGCTCCGGACCATCCGCAGCCACGTCTTCGTGGTCGGCGGCGCGAGGGCAGAGATCACCCTCCCTGAGGTGATAGTATGACCGGCGCGGAGACGGAGGGCGCCAAGGCCGGGGGCGACAGCCCCATGCGCGCCATCCACATCGAGAAGGTCGTCGTCAGCATCGGCGTCGGCGAGGCCGGCGAGAGGCTGGTCAAGGCCAAGCAGGTGCTCAAGATGGTCACGGGCCGCACGCCCGTCGAGACCAAGTCGAAGACGACCAACAAGGACCTGGGCATCCGCGTGGGAATGCCCATCGGTGTGAAGGTGACGCTCAGGAAGAAGGACGCGGAGGAGTTCTTCAAAGCCGCCATGTGGGTCCGCCAGAACAGGATCGCGGGCTACAGCTTCGACCAGGAGGGCAACTGCTCCTTCGGCGTGGCTGACTACACCGACTTCCCCAACCAGAAGTACGACCCCGAGATCGGCATCTTCGGGATGAGCGTCTGCGTCAGCCTCGCCCGCCCGGGCAAGCGCATACAGTCGAGGCGGAGGGCCCCCCGGCGCATACCGGTCACCCACCGCATCACGCGGGAGGAGGCCAAGGCCTTCCTCCGCGATGTCCACGGTATCGAGGTGGTCGAATGACCGGCGAGCAGAGGCCCCGCAAGTTCTACGGCAGGCGAAAGGGCTGCGACCGGTGCGGCCGCAAGCGCGGCATCGTCCGCCGGTACGGCATGCACCTGTGCAGGCAATGCTTCCGAGAGGTCGCCCCTGAGGTGGGGTTCAAGAAGTACTCGTGAGGAGGGGAAAAAATGCAACACGACCCACTCAGCGACGCGATGACCCTCATCAAGAACGCGGAGATGACGGGACACATACAGTGCGACATCAGGCCCTCCTCGAAGCTCATCGGCCACGTCCTGCGCGTGATGCAGGAGAACGGCTACATCGGGGCTTTCGAGTTCGTGGAGGACGGGAAGGCCGGCTCCTTCAAGGTCCAGCTCACGGGCGCCATCAACAAGTGCGGGGCCATCAAGCCCCGGTTCGCCGCCCGCAAGGACGAGCTGGAGAAGTGGGAGAAGAGGTTCCTGCCGGCGCAGGACTTCGGGCTGCTGATCATGACGACCACCAAGGGAGTGCTCTCCCACAAGCAGGCCAAGGAGCAGGGCGTGGGCGGCAAGCTGCTCGCCTACGTGTACTAGGAGGTGCAGGACATGGCAGTGCTCGTAGAGTACAAAGACGAGATACCCATCCCTGCCGGGACCAAGGTCACCAAGCAGGGCGACGTGCTCGTCGTCAAGGGCCCCAAGGGAGAGGTCAAGCGCGCCTTCGCCCACCACAAGTTCACCCTCACGGTCGAGGGGGGCAAGGTCAAGGTCTACTGCAGGCTCCCGTCGATTAAGCAGAAGGCCCTTTGCGGCACCTGGTCCGCCCACATCAGGAACATGCTCAGGGGCGCCAGCGAGGGCTTCGAGTACCAGCTCAAGATACTCTTCGCCCACTTCCCCATCAAGACGACGGTGAAGGGCGACGTGTTCCTCATCGAGAACTTCCTGGGCGAGCGCCACCCGCGCAGCTCGCGCATCCTGCCCGGAGTGAAGGTCATCGTCAAGGGAGAGGAGGTCCTCGTCCAGGGCGCGGACAGGGAGGCTGTCGGCCAGACGGCCGTCAACATCGAGATCGCGACGCGAATCCGGGACCGCGACCCGCGCGTCTTCCAGGATGGCATCTACATCGTGAAGAAGGGGTGAGGTGAATGGCCGACGAGAAGACGGTGGAAACGAAGGTCACGAAGGCCGAGGCGAAGGCGAAGACCACGCCCAAGCCGAAGGCCGAGAAGAAGGCCGACCAACCGAGCCCCAAGCAGGAGACGGCGCCCAAGGGGGAGGCCAAGCCGAAGGCGGCCGAGGCCAAGCCCAAGGCGGCCGAGGCCAAGCCCAAGGAGGAGGCCAAGCCGAAGGCAGCCGAGGCCAAGCCCAAGGAGGAGGCCAAGCCGAAGGCGGCCGAGGCCAAGCCCAAGGGGGAGGCCAAGCCGAAGGCGGCCGAGGCCAAGCCCAAGGGGGAGGCCAAGCCGAAGGCGGAGAAGGTCGAGATCGTCGAGGGCGAGATCGAGAAGGAGGCGAAGGCCGAGGAGAAGCGCGCCCCCAGGATCAAGCCCGTCCTCACCCAGGAGCTCAAGTGGGCCATCAAGGTGCGCACCGAGCGCAAGGCCCACGAACCGGAGTTCCGTCGCCAGGAGTGGTTCCGATACAGGCGCCTCGAGAAGACCGGATACCGCAAGCCGCGCGGCATGCACTCGAAGATGCGCATGCACTGGAAGTACCGACCCTCCGTCGTGCGCATCGGCTTCCGCGGCCCCAAGGTCGCGAGGGGGCTGCATCCGTCCGGGTTCAAGGAGGTCCTCGTCCACAACGAGCTTGCCCTCGCGGGCATCGACCCCAAGACGCAGGCCATCCGCATCGGGCACTCCGTGGGCGGGCGCAAGCGACAGAAGATCCAAGAGAAGGCCGACGAGCTCGGCATCCGCGTCCTCAACAGGTGGTGACCATGGTCGACATCAAGTACCAGCGACGCATGGCCGCGCAGGTGCTGAAGTGCGGCGTCAACCGCGTGTGGATCGACCCCAAGCAGATCGACGAGGTCGCAGAGGCGGTCCAGCGCGACGACATCCGGCGGCTCATCGCATACAGGGTCATACAGAAGCACCAGAGGAAGGGCGTGTCCCGCGGCCGCGCGCGCAAGCGCACGCTTCAGCAGCTCAAGGGCCGCCGCAGGGGCCCGGGCTCCCGCAAGGGCGGGAAGTACGCCCGCACGCCGCGCAAGCGGCAGTGGATCAAGACCATCCGCCCCATCCGCGAGGAGCTCAGGCGGCTCCGAACAGAGGGGAAGCTCGACGACACGACCTACCGCATGTACTATCGCAAGGCCCGGGGCGGCCTGTTCAAGAGCCGCAACCACCTGCTGTCGCAGCTCCAGACGAGCGGCGTCATCAAGGAGGGCCCGGTCGCGCGCCAGCGCGCACGCAAGAAGAAGGTCCGGTCCGAGGCCTCCCGCGCCTTCAAGGCCGCAAAGGCCCGCGAGCTGGTGAGGGCCAAGGCCGCCGAGGCCAAGGCGAAGGAGGAGGCAGAGGGGCCCGCGGCCAAGGATGATGAGGACAAGGAGGCCAAATCCGCCCCCAAGACCGAGTCTCCCAAGCCCAAGGCCAAGGAGGAGTGAGCATGGCGCACGGTCCAAGGTACTCGGTCCACTTCCGCCGCAGGCGCGAGGGGAAGACCGACTACAGGTACAGGCTCAGGCTGCTGCACGCGGAGGCCCCGCGCCTCGTCGTGCGCAAGACGTCCAGCAAGACAATCGTCCAGGTGGCCGCGTACTCGGCGGAAGGCGACCGCATGTTGGCGCAGGCCACCTCGATGGAGCTGGGCAAGCTCGGCTGGAAGGCCTCGGCCACCAACCTGCCGGCGGCCTATCTCACGGGCCTCCTGGCAGCGAAGCGGGCGAAGGCCGCCGGCGTGGAGGCCGCGGTCCTCGATGTGGGGCTCGGCAAGCCGACCCGTGGCAGCTTGGTGTTCGGTGCCCTCCAGGGCGCCATCGACGGCGGCCTTGACATCCCGCACGGGGAGGACGTCATGCCGTCCGAGGAGCGGTTGCGAGGCGAGCACCTCGCGAAGGGCGTGCCCGAGATGTGGAAGACCGTCAAGAGCAAGATCATGGAGGGGTCCAAGTGAACGGTAGAGGCGAGTGGGTCCCAAGGACCCGTCTCGGCAAGCTTGTCAAGTCCGGCGAGATGACCACGATGGGCCAGGCGCTGCGCTCGGGCCTCCCGCTCAGGGAGGCCGAGATAGTGGACGTGCTGCTGCCCGAGATGGAGGACGAGGTGCTGGACGTCAACATGGTCCAGCGCATGACGGACTCGGGTCGGCGCGTGAAGTTCTCGACAACGGTGGCCGTAGGCAACCGCAACGGCTACGTCGGGCTCGG
>Ga0316626_10000822_pt1 | contig 12946 bp, 25 predicted proteins | sample OWC_Aug_T1_C1_D5_FD_207656 | JGI IMG/M metagenome (GOLD analysis project Ga0316626, IMG submission 207656) | Wetland soil microbial communities from Old Woman Creek delta, Ohio, United States - OWC_Aug_T1_C1_D5_A | ecosystem: Environmental > Terrestrial > Soil > Wetlands | place: USA: Ohio...
GAATATTTTAGATTTTTTGCCAATGGTGACTTGCAAAGCTTTGAAAACTTGGTAAGCTTTGCTAAAGTTGCTTATAGTTGCGAAAAAGTCAACTTTTGGCTTTCAACTAAAGAAGTTAAATTTATTAATAAGTATCTTGAAACTTTTGGGACTTTTCCGGAAAACTTGAATATTAGACTTTCTAATTATTTTATCAATTCTATAAAGTTTAATAATTCAGTTTTTTTGAAAGACAAAGTAACCTTTTCTTCGGTAAACTTGGACAAGGAAAAGCAAGGTAAGAAAGGTTTTATAACTTGTCCGGCTTATAGGAAAAGCCGAAGAACTTCGGACTTCGGAACTTGTGGAAGTTGTAAAGCTTGTTTTTCAAAAAAAGTCCTAAACATAAACTATATCAAACACTAAAGAAAGGAAGGTAGACCATGGAACAAAACAAGTTTATAGAATTGCAACTTGAAAAGCTTATAGACCAAAGTTCTCTTTTGACAGTTTTATGTTGCCTTGTGGAAGTTTTGAACGGAAAAGCTGAAATTTCAATTGACAAATTTAGCGATAAATTAAGCTTTGAAATTTGGAAAAGTCAAGCCGAAGTTGTGGATAAATTTACAAGGGACTTTTCTAATTTATTAAAGCTTGTCCCTAATAATTAAAAGAAAGGAAGGTAGACCATGGAAAAGTTGACTTTAGTCCCGGCTTATGGAAGGGACTATAAAAGCAAAAAAGAAGTTTTAAAGGACTTTAAGGAAGGGAAGGACTTCCAAGTTGCAACTTTGTTTACTTCTTATAGTGGAAGTTACACTAATTTAACGGACTTAATAAAGCTTTTCAAGTCCGGACAAGTTTTTATTCGATACTCAAAACTTACTAAAATTATCAAAGTTGACTTTTAAGAAAGGAAGTTAAGGTAATGAATAAACTTATAGAACTTATTCTATTCTTTATTAGTCTTATTATTATTTATTATTTTATCAAAGTCCTTTTAATAGTTTATAATAATTTAATTTTAGTAGAACTAATTAAATAGAAAGGTAGACCATGGAAGATAGAACTGAATTTATAAGAAGTTTATTAGTAGACGATATAAATTCTAATGCAAAGTCAAGGGAAGAACTTTTAAAGCTATATGACAAAGTTTATGATACTTTAGAACTTCAAAACGACTTTAAAGTCCTTTCTTTTCTTGCACCTTTTGTCATAGTTGAAAGGAAGTCCGACAAAGTAAAAGGAACTTTAATCTTTCAACATAGACCAAGGTTTTATTTCAACTTTCAAGCCGATTAAGTAACTTACTTATTTATTATAACTTTACAAAGCAAGGTATAGCTTACCTTGCTTTTTTTATCTTCCTTTTTATCCTTTTTATAATTTGATAGACTTTTTTTAAGTTAAATAAATTAGTTTTGGATATATTAGCAAAAACCATGCCAAAGATGAGATATTTAAACTTTATTTTGTATATTTATGCAATTGAATAGATTGGCATAGACTTTGACTGTAGCAAGTTGCATGCCAAACTATTTATGGCATAGTTTTTGTGTGATGCAAGTCCCATGCCAAAGTCCGGGCAACCCGGTCAGTGGGTAGGGTAGGGCAGGGGGGTCTGGGGATATATCTTACACAAAAATGTATAGTTTTTTAGGCATAAGGGGGGTATGGCTTACACAGACAGAATGTATAATTATTCATTTTTTTGTATAATTATTCATTTTGTGGTTTAGATGGAGTTTGGGGCTTTTAATTTGAGAGATTTTCTTAATGGAGAGTTACTTATTGAATAGATTAGTTATTGGGTGAGCCAAATACATAGAAACCGTATTTGGCTAACTGGCTAACGCCAGTTGGTAGGGGATTGTTTTTTTTGTTATAAGTCTATGATGGGACTATCTTTCTTGGGTCTTGACCCACCCGTCCGCCCTTCAAGGTAAGGTGGTTTTTTTTGTTTGTCAAGTGTTTTTTGCATAGTGTTGTGAAACAAGTGTTTCACGGTCAGGCTACATCAATAAATTCACCTTGGATGTCTTGGACGATGGCGATTTTCAGATTCCTGTATACATGGATGCTTACCACAGGTGACCTGCCTACATAGAAGGCAGAGTTGGTTTCTTTCATGTAATTACTCATAATCCTGTCATTAACCAAGGCAAGTAAATTGTTATAGGTGTTTTCACTCACAATGAGATATTGGGGAAGTGTATTTGACTTCCTTTCATCATGCTTGATTATACATTCATTGATTTTGTCATCTATCGTTACCATGTCTGCCTTTCTTATGGTTTCCACAGGGGCAGGGTCGCTGCCCCGGTGATTATGAATTGCTCGCAAAGCCTTCTACTACTGCCTGACCTGAAACAATGTCAGCAGACATGGATTTCTTCGCCCTTGGCTTGCGGGTTTTCCTTGGCTTTTCTGCCTTCAGCACCACTTTCGGTGGATAGGCTTTCTTCATCAGGTAGTTGAAATCGTCCAGACTCAACTTCACTACATCACCAACACATAAGAACTTAATCTTCTTCATGCTTTCTTACCTTTCTTTTTTGGGTTTTTTGGAGTTTTGGGAACATTCATTTCTAATTTTCCTTGCATTCTGGCGACTTGACGGTTTTTGACATGCTCAAGCAATCCCAATATCGTTATGTCAGTCAACCCTTCAGAACGAAAATGGACTTCAAAGGATTTTTCAGTTTCTTCAACTGCGACAAACAATTTACCCATACTACCCTTCTTTCTGTGATATAATACCTTTAATTAATTCTATGACGTTATTTATTTGATTCAGGTCTTTCTGGCTGATTTCATATAAATGAGCCTTCGATATTAAAAAACTCCCATCCGTCCTATACCTTTTCGTCCCTTCTGAATAATACTTTGATTTAATAAGAAAATCTTTCTTGGAAATATACCCGCAAATGGTCAACTCATCAGTCTTTTTATTGAAAGAACAGAAAATGTAATAGTCAAGTGCGTAGTCCTTCTGATAACCAATAAGATTGTGGACAAAATCATCACGCATCGGAACAGTGCGGGTCATGGTCTTAACGTCTACCCTTTTACCAAATATGCTTAAATCATACCCGTTGTCATACCCCGCTAAACCATTGGGTCTTGGAAACCCCAAAAGGTCGGCTATCATCACCTGACCCAGTATTCCTGTGAACTGTTCATCCTTATTGCCATCACCCTTGCCACGCTTGCCAAAATCAAAACTGTCCACCTGTGTCTTGGTGTAATATTTCTGTTCGTCATCAGCCCTTACTACTATCACTTACTAATTCCTTCTTTGTGATGGTTACCTTGGTGAATGTCTCACCATCCTTCCAGTCCATCTGGAAAAATCGGTTGTCTATGTTGAAAATCTCCGGGAATCCGTATGCCCGCAAAACATCATGGCATAATTTATCAGACTCCCTTGTCCATAAATAAGTGTTCCCGGGAGTTACCAATAACTTATTCCCTGACTTCACAGGATATAAATTCATCACATGACTTAAATGACTCATTCCAATTCCTTTTCTATTTTGGAAAATAAGATTTCATCATCAAAAACAATAAAAATTTCATAACATTCTTTCAGCAATCCCCGCAATCGCTCGTTTTCAACTTGAAGCTGCTCTAACACATGAGCAGCCGAAGCTACTACTCCATAGTTTCTATCTTTAAACAATTCAGCTATATCACGTAATTCCTTGATTGTTTGTTTAATATATTCTTTCTCCAAATATGGATTCATTTTTCTAATCCCTTTCAATTCTTGCCTTCTATCATATTCTTTTAATCCACCCATATTATTTCTCTAATTCCTTTTTAATATCCATGTGCAAATCAATTAAGCCAATTACACGCCCTTCATCAAATGCCATTAAACAGCTTATAAGCAATCCCCGCAATCGCTCAATTTTATCCCGCATTTTAAGTTGTTCAGCCATTAATTGAAAATTGGCATCATTGGATTTTTTAAGTTCGTTTTTCCAGTAAATTATTTCTGGAAAATCTGGTATATCTTTGGTGTCCCTTGTGTCAAGAAAATAATGTCTATGCCATCCGCAAACAGGACAATTATAGCCAGTATCTAACTGACCACCACATCGAATACATTGATTCATATTATACCAATCTCTTTTTTTGAAAATATTCTTCAATGTCTTTAAGATAATTCTGTAACGTAACTATCCATTTAGGGTCATCTAATATTTCAGGATTATTTAATGTATCAGTGATACAATACCAACTCCTTCCTAATAATCGTTCTTCTTCGGTATATTGATAGAGAAGTTTATCGGTTCTATTCATATTATCTCTATCTCTAATTGGTCATCATTTCTGGTAATGTCCATGAATCTCTGATGGGCAATCTTACTTTCCATTAAGTAAGGAAAAGATATGGATGCGTTGAACCTGCTGCCTATTAATATGCAGCCTTCACTGTCATCCCATTTATTTCCAATGTGAATTTGAATCTGTGTCCTACCGGGAACATTCTGTAATTCCCATACTACATAGTCATCATACTTATCTGGATTGCCATAATGAGTGTCTCTCTTGGCATTGTATATCCCCGGTGGAATTATCTTATGCCTGTTTTCCAGAGTGACAAAACGGGGAACACCATCAATGAACATTATCCCGCAAACCGCATTGGGCAACTGAACAGTTGAACGGTCAATCTTTACTTTCTTCATTTAATACCACCATTCTTTATTACACAATGGACAAACATATCGAGTTAGCTCCACTAAAGTATCATCAAAACTTTTCATCTTACCTTTATGTCCGCAAAAAGGACATTTGTGGGTATTGGAACGGTGAATCCAGACAGAAATAAAAATCACCCACGATATTGCTATTATTAAAATAAACAATCCAAATTCATCATACTTCATTTGCTTATCCCTACCCCTGCAAAATTCATGGCAACAGGTGGAGTCCTGTCATCTTTGTGAAACCACGCTGAAAAGGCAGCCGATAAAGATTTGTTTCCACTGTAATCTATGGCAAACCCCGCAGCCTTTAACCACCCACCATCTTCATTGGATGGGAATATATCTATCAACTGCAATATGGAAGTGGGAGTGCTGCCATAAATCGCCACCAATGAATCATGACTGAAAAACCCTACCCTGACAAAATGAGTGGGAAATACAATGGCAGTGGTGTCAGTTCTGGCTGCCATCCAGATTTCATAACCCTTGTCCGGGTCAAGACCTGTCCCTAAATCCTGATTGGGGAACAGATTGACATTGTAGGAATTGACCTGCGGGTAACCATTGTCACAAATGCTCATTAGCATAATCAGTGCAATTAGAATGTTAATTTTTCTCATAAAATTCTCCTTATTTATTTTTTAATTGATTATCAATGAACATAAAGTCCTGACTCTTTTTATTGGGTTGAACTTTAAAATGCTTTGACCAATTAAATTCTTCCCGCAGGGTTTTTACTGTGCTGCTTACTGCACCATTACACGCCTTCATTGATTCTGTGCTGACTTTTTCTTTTAAGAACAAATCGAATTGATTCAAGAGAGTATCTCTTAATTCTACTATTGAACGTATTGCCATATATATATCTCCTTGTCAATAATTGAATAAGTTTTAATTCATCTAATGTATTTGATTTATAAATTTTATCACAAGGTGAACCGAATTCTCTTTTTAACCAATTAATAGTCTCCCCATCTTTGTGTTTTGGTGGTTCTATTTTACCTGTTTTACAGTATTTGAGTGCTGCACCTAAACGATGATTATTCATTTTTATCTTATTTCATTAAAATTAATGTTATACCTGTTAAAAAGCCACCAATAATGGCATAATTTACCTTTTTTAACAGTGGAATGGGCTTTTCTACCACAAAAGTCCTGATGGTGTCTGTGGAAATGACCATCTTTTCCCTTGCAATAACGGCTAAAGGTGCAAAATTTATCTTCAAATGCACTGAATCCACTGGACAAGGTGCATAAATTTCCATTTCTACAGATGCTTTAGCCAGTCTTTTGCTATATTTTGATATAAAAATACTATCGTTGACAGCAAATACAGTATCTTTCTGAATCAGAGTCTCTACTATGGGTGGAAGGGTAATGGTGTCACGGACAGTGGTGGTCACTGTGTCAATGTGGGTGGTGGTGTCCACAGTATATGTGGGACAGGGTGAAATCACTGGATGCAGCAAATACCCTACTGCCATGAAGAAAATAATCAGAATACAGTAAATGATAAATGTAGATTTGTCCATTAGTAATGTTCTCCACATTGTGAGCATATCGTATCATTGGCTGAAGATGATGGCGCACCACAGCAGGGTGATAAACCATCACATTTCAAATTCCAAAAATGTTCTTCACAGAGCCATACCATTTTCCCATCTTCATTCTCAACTGTATCAAATCCTGATTCGTTGCACTTTACACAATTATTGTGCAGGTAATCATCCCCACCCTTATGTCCTTGTTCTGGTAACGCTTCGCCTAACTTTGTCATGGTTATCTCCAACATACGGTTAATAAAAACACTGGATAAATTGTCATGGCTAAAAATATGCCATATAGAAAATACTTCCAATCCCTTCGGCTGTTCTCTTGAGCTTGATACAGTGTCCCATACCAACGCAGAAGTTCATTGTCCAGAAATTGAATGGCTTCATTCAATGCCTGTAAAAGCAGGGTGACCATAACACCCATGAACATGGAGAACAACACCGTTACAAGCTGATTGGCTATGACATACTGGAAAAGATAAGTGGTTATTCCTGCCGTTGCACAGAAAACCACAAAGGCAATAATGCCATGCCAATAGTCATCATTGATGCCTAAAGTCCTGCCCATAGCAGTTCCTTTCTGTTAGATGAAATAAATAAGGGCGACCAACGGGAGAAGGTCGCCCCAACCAAAACGGGAGAAATATTGAAGGATGACCTGCATGTAAAGGGGTAATGTCGGTCACCCATACAAATATATGATTTTGTTTGATTAAATGCAACATTTTTTATTACCCCTTTTTAAGACATTTGAAATATAAAAAAATCATTTGACAAAATCAAGGATAAAATGTATATTTTGCACCATGACAAAGAAATCAAAATTCCAAGATAACCGTGGTATTGTGGAGTGGGGGAAGAAAACAGATGTCATGGCTGCGGGTCGCCCGCCTTCTGAAATAGCCCAAATGGAAAATGACTTTGCCCGCCTTGAAGAATATGTTGATGAAGCCATTTCCCATCAGGCTATCCGCTACCGTGGCAAACGCCTTACCCAAGAAGATGTCCTGCTGATTGTCAAAATGCTCATCGTCAATAGAACCCACAATGACATTTGCCGTGAAGTCAATAAACAAAGAGTGGATAAAGGTCTGCCTGAACTAACCAAGGCAGAAATTGGAGTGTGGCGTTTCCGGGGTCGCTATAAGGAAACCATCTTTTCGGTAAGGAAATTTCTGTATGAATCCTATATGGATATTTTCCCCTACACCAATCCCACCTTCGTTGTCCAAAAAATGAATATGCTTCTAAACTACCTGTTCTTCTTCGGCTTTGATGAAGGTCTGAAAACCGGGAAGATAGATAAAGACACCCAAGGAGTTATCAGACTGTGGATGCAGGGAATTAGGATGTTGAAACAGATTATCCAGATTAATGTTGAAGAATTAGAGAAGCAGGAAGAAAAAGCGGAGAACATCAATGTAGTGGATTTCCTGAAGCGCATCCGCAAGAAATTCGGGACTAATGCTTCTGAACAGGAAATGATAGACTATTTTTTCAGAGAACGCTATGAAGCTCAATTAAAAACAGGTGTTGAAAATGAACCTGAAAATCAAGAACCAAGTGGAAACCCCCAAGAAGGAATACATTAAGTCAATCCTTGCTGCCATCTGGGGGATTATCCGCTACCGCAAATTCGTTGTAGCTGTGGACAAAGGTGACAGACTGCGAATGGATATGATGAAGATGAGATATAATGATGTCATTCTGTTCTGTGACCTATTAAAAAAAGATATGATAGAACAACAGCAAGACTCTGAAAGACAGCAAGCCACCCTGCAAGAATTTGGTAATATTCTCTATGGCAGTGGCGACACAGACCCAGACGAACTCTAAACTGAATATTTCAGTAGACGATTTTGCCAAAAGCTCATTCTTCTACTGGCTACTGGAATACTGGAAGATTTCTTCAGGTGAATCCAAGTCTGAAAAATATTCCTTCAAGAATAGACCCTACCTTATTGATTTAGCTAAAGACAAACATCCCTATATCATTGTTCAGAAATCATCCCAGTGTGGAATCTCTGAACTGATGGTGGCACGGATGGTCTACTTCCTTGACACCAGACAGTTAAATGTCCTTTATGTGTTTCCTTCACAGGAACAAATGAGACTGTTTGTCACTGGAAGAATCAGACCTTCCCTTGAGGACAATACTTTCTTTTATAAAAAAGTGGGAGATGTGTTTAATACGGAACAGTTGAAATACAGAACCATAGGGAGTGATGGCAAACCCAGTTCCAACATTGCTTACTTCACAGGGGCAAGGGAAAGAAGGCAGATGATTTCCAAAGACGTGTCATGCCTATTTGTGGATGAAATGGATGAAATGGATTTGTCTAATATCTATACTCTTGAAAAACGTCTGGACAATGCTGCCCAACCATATAAATACCTTTTCTCAACACCCACAGTCCCGGGCTATGGAATCAATCATAAGTATGTCCATGAATCCGACCAGAAGGAATGGATGGTTAAATGCCCCTTCTGCTCTACAGAGCAAGTCCTGTCCTATGAAAACAATATCCTGCAATTCTATGACATGGCAACCCCCGATGCCAAAATCCTATGCAGAAACTGTCACAACGAAGTGTCCAATAAGACACGCCTATCAGGTCGGTGGGTAGCAAGACGGATTTCTAAATATCTGGCATCGGGGTATCATATCACCAAGATGATGGATGTCAGGTTCAATGCCTATTTCTTTCTGTCAATTGGGCAAGACCCATCCAAAATTGAAGAATTCTATAAGTCTGACCTTGGAGAACCCTTTGAGCCTTCAGGCAATAAACTCACTGTTGAAGATTTGAATGCCTGCTTCACCAACTCTACCATGAGGAACAGTTTCAATCAGCCCACAACTATGGGAGTGGATGTTGGAGAAAAACTGCATTACAGGATTTCCTACAATGACAAAGGCATTTCCTATCCAATCAAAATAGGAACAACTACTTGGGGGGAACTTTCTTCCCTGATTACTGGATATAATGTATTGAAGTGCGTGATTGACATTAATCCTGAACGCACGAAGGCAAAAGAATTCAGAAGTCTGCATCCGGGCAGGGTATATCTTGCGGATTTTAACAGCTATGATAAATTGTATTACCATGGCAATGATGATTACTATAAATTGTCAGTCAACAGGACAGAGGTGATGACAATGATAGTTGAATCCTTCAAAAGAAACATCAGGAAAATCCCCATTGACATCAAAACTGCCCAAAAAGATTATTTGGAACATCTTCAAGTCCCGGTTAGAAGCTACAAACAGAATAGCAAAACAGGGGAATTGGAAGCCTACTTCCCAAAGACTGCCAAGCCTGACCACTTCTTCTTCGCTGAAGTCTATGATTTCCTTGCCAATTTGCTAATGAGCAGCACGACAACTTTTAAAATTCGGGGAATCTATTAATGGCAAATTATTCATTTGATGTCGCACGGACAAACATAGGCACTCAATCGCCTTATGACACTCTCTATCAGTCCCTGCGGAAATTTATCAATGACTACTACTATGACCGCAAAAATGCTATCATCAAATACTGGGACTACTGGCGGGGTGACCAGAGTAAGTATATGCAGAAATACCGTGGGGAATCAGACACGGAGTTTGCCAATCGTCAGAAAATGGCAGCCGTGGAGAACCACTGTAAAACAACCTGCAATATCAATGTCGCCTATATGTATGGTCTGTCTGATAAAATAGGCAGACGGGCAGAAAATGAACAGCTCAATGAAATCCTGAATGAAGATGTCTATTACTACAATGAAATGGCAACCCTGATGATGGACACCCGCCTGATGGCATCAGTCACAGGTATGGCAGTCATGGAAACTGCTATCTATAATAAGGCAACCAAGAAACCATTCTTCGGTGGCGAAGCAATTACCAAAGATAACTTCTATGTCCACTACCGCCTGTCAGATTCCCAAATCACTATCCCACTTCCCCGCCTTGATGACCGCAGAGAACTTGGGGCAATCATTAAATACTATCAGTTGGATGACGTTGACCAATATGAATTCTTCGGGATTGAATATAAGGCTGCTGATGAAGTCTGGGTTCTGGAATATGTCAATGATTATGTGTGGCTGCGATGGTGGCACTATAAGAATGATGCCAATAATGCCACTATTGTCCCGGTCTTTAATCAGGAAGCAGTGAAGAACATTAATATCTATGGGGATGTGAGAGTCCCCTTTGTCCTGTTTAAGAACATTGGTGACCCCATGACACTTGAAGGTGAATCAGACCTTGAAGATGCTATTCCCCTTCAGGACAACCTGAATGCCAGAATGACTGATGATGCCATTGTGATTGCTTACCATTCTTTGCCTTTACTCAAAGCATTGAGGGGGGCAAAGATTCCAGATAATTTTGTCCGCAAGCCAAATTCCATCTTGGAAATAGATGGCGATGGGGATGTGGAATATGCTACGTGGGAGGATAAGCTCGAAGCATCCCATCGTTACAAGTCAGACATCAGGTCATCCATAGCAGAAGCCACACAGGTCAGCCAACTCTCACGTGGCAATATGGGTGGAGTGGGTCAACTGAAAACAGGGATTGGTGTAAAGTCCCTGTATGTCCCTGACATCATTGGTGTCAGGATGCGCAGACCTTACATGGTCAAAGGCGAGAAAGACCTGATATTTGCCACTGCCAAGCTATATGAAAAATATGGCAATTATGATTTTGATGAAAATTACCGTTGTGAAATCTTTATGCCCGAAGATTTCATTGGTATTGATGAATACATGGAAACCCAAATCAAGAACTTGAGAATTCAGTCAGGATTGCCGATGGAAGAAGAACTGGAAGAAGAAAATCCTGATGCAACTGAATCAGAAATAAAGAAGATGGAAAGTGAGCTGAAGCAGAAGAATCAGCCCAAGCCATCGCCATTATCAGAGCAAAAACAATTAGAGAAAGGATAATATGGCGGTCGGGACAGTGTGTTGGTTTGACGAAAGAAAGGGTTTTGGATTTATCCGTTGCACTGATGAAGAACAGGACTTATTTGTCCACTACAAAGGGATTGCAGGGGATGGCTACAAAACCCTGAAGCGTGGGTGGGTCGTGGAGTTTAGAAAAATCCTGTGCGATAAGAACAGGAATGGGTCTATGACATTTGTGGCTGACGATGTTAAGCCTATTATTAAACCATAAAGGAAAGGTAGGACAGTATGGCTGATTTAGAAGAAATCAAAAAACAGTTGCCCGATGGCTATGTGGTAATGAAAGCAGATGCCATCAAAGTTCCCGCAGGACATCGTGCTATTTCTGATGAGGAATTCAGACGGATGTCAGAGGCAGGGAATGACATCAAAAAGTTGAAGGAAAGACTCCGGGAAGCCTTCGGGGAAGATTATGACCTTGAAGAAGTTCAGGCAAAGCTAAAAGGCTTTGAAGGATTGAAAAGTAAGAACGTGGATGAGATTGCAACCAAACTGGAAAAGACGACCGCAGAGAAAAAGGAACTTAAAGCGCAACTTGAAACTTTAAATTTACAGTTGAAAAGAGAACGTTTAAGTAATATCTTAAACGCAAGAAAGTTAGAATCAGGTAAGAAGGTGATTGACGAATTCGTTAATCCCCTGTTAAATGACCTGTATCAACTTGACGACAAATTGCCACCTGAACAGTTGAACCCGCAAGTTGATGCCATCATTGAGAAAGCACTCCAAAGACAGGCAGAAGCGTTGACCAAGTTGGGCGCACCCAGTATCAATGCGCAGGGTATTTCTGCCCTGCCCTTCAACATGGGGGCGGGCGGGGGCGCAGGTTCTGGAATGCGTGCCAATCAGGGACAAAAAACTGAATCCGAAATCAATGCGGATATTCAAAAGGAAATGGATGGTTTTGGTGCGAGGGGTATAATGTTAGAGCAACAGAAAGCCAAAGACAGAGAGCGAAAATGATTTTGAGGAACTAACAAATGGCTTACGGAAATGAATTAATATTCGGTAGTGCTGCGTTAGGGGGTAATACTCTTATCCTGAAGCAGTGGTCACCTGATGTGCTGCGATATGGAAGGGATGCCCTTGTGTTCGCAAACTACCTTGAAACCCGTGTGGAACTTGGTCGTGGGAAAGGTGATACGATTTATGTTCCTATCATGGGAGAAATGACAACTCTTGGCACGACCGCATTGGTAGAAGGAACTAACATCACCATCGGAACTCAAACCCAAGATTCAGTGTCCATCACCATCACTGAATATGCCAACGCTCTGGGTCGTCCTTCTGCGGTGGATTATTTTTCCAACATCGCCCTTCAGGAACAGTTGAAACAATCTCTGGCATGGAACTGGGCGAAAACATGGGATGCCATGTGTATCTCTGGCGTGTATAACGCCTGTCAATGGGGTGCAAGAACCGTTGCTGCGGGTTCTATCACCTTCGGGTCTAACCTGACATCGGCTGCCGGAACAGGTGTGGGTTCACTGGGTGAAGATAACATAGACGAAATCTATGATTATCTCCGCATCCGCAAAGTCCCGAAATTCCCGGATGGTTACTATCGGTGGATTACCAACCCAGTTGGTGCAAGGGACATCAAAAAGGCATCAAACTTCGTGTCCACCCAGATTTACAGCAACTTCATCGCCCCAACCGGACTCTTGGCACAGGAGATTGGTCGCTACAAAGGGTTTGTTTTCATTGAAACCCAAGAAACCCGTTCTACCACTGCCA
>Ga0316626_10000823_pt1 | contig 12944 bp, 11 predicted proteins | sample OWC_Aug_T1_C1_D5_FD_207656 | JGI IMG/M metagenome (GOLD analysis project Ga0316626, IMG submission 207656) | Wetland soil microbial communities from Old Woman Creek delta, Ohio, United States - OWC_Aug_T1_C1_D5_A | ecosystem: Environmental > Terrestrial > Soil > Wetlands | place: USA: Ohio...
CGCTCGTGAGGTTCACGCCGAGGCGCCTCAGGCCCGCCTCGTCGCCGGGCGTGGGGATGTGCGTCATGTGCACCTCGCAGTTCTTCAGTTCCTTGAGCTTCTCCAGGGCCAGCTGCGCCGCCGGGTTGGTCGTCGAGCTGATGGAGAGAGCGATGAGCGTCTCCTCCATGTCGAGGCTCACGCTCTTCTCGTCGAGGATGCCCGTTTTGAGGTTCCGGACGGCCTCGGTGATGGATTCGGGCAGCAGCTTGATCTTGCCCGGGATCCCGGCCAGGTGCTTGATGGCGTGGATGACGACACTCGATGCGGCGTGCATCAGCGGAGAGTTGTTCCCCGTGACGATCGTGCCGTCCCGCAACTCGATCGCCGCCCCGCAGAAGATTCCCTCGTCGCCCTTGTCCTGGGCCTGCGCCTCGCGGGCCGCCTGGCGGGCCGGTTCGACGATCAAGCGGTACTCGGGGACGAGGTGAAAGTCTTTCAGCAGAAGCTCGACACGCTGCACGGTCCCGCGGTCGGCAAACCCCATGGCGTACTCGCAGCGGTACCGGAAGTAGCGCCGGATGAGCTCCTGCCTGGCGGCTTCGCGGGTCACCTCGTCGTCGACGATGGCAAAGCCCGCGCGGTTCACGCCCATGTCTGTGGGCGACTTGTAGAAGGACTCGCCCCCCGTGATCCGCTCCATGATGCGCCTCACCAGCGGGAAGGCGTCCACGTCGCGGTTGTAATTGACGGCCGTTTTTCCGTAGGCCTCCAGGTGGAAGGGGTCGATGATGTTGAAGTCCCGGATGTCGGCCGTGGCGGCCTCGTAGGCCACATTGACGGGGTGCTTGAGCGGGATGTTCCAGATCGGGAATGTCTCGAACTTGGCGTAGCCCGAGTGGATGCCGCGCCGGTAGTCGTGGTAGAGCTGCGAGAGGCACGTGGCGAGCTTGCCGCTCCCGGGCCCGGGGCCCGTCACGACGACGAGGGGCTTTGTCGATTCGATGTAGTCGTTGGCGCCGTAGCCCTCGTCGCTCACGATGAGGTCCACGTCGGTGGGGTAGCCCTTCGTGTAGCGGTGCGTGAAGACCCGGATGTCGCGCCGCTCGAGCTTGTTCTTGAACTGCTTTGCCGCGGGCTGGTTCTCGAAGCGCGTGATCACGACGCCCAGGACGCTGATGCCCCGGTTGCGCAAGTCGTCGATCAGCTTCAGGGCGTCGGCGTCGTAGGTGATGCCGAAATCGGCGCGGATCTTCTTTCGCTCGATGTCGCCCGCGAAGATGCAGAGCAGCAGGTCCACCTTGTCCTTGAGGTGCTGAAGGAGCCGCAACTTGACGTTGGGGTCATAGCCCGGAAGCACGCGTGCCGCGTGGTAGTCGAAAAGAAGCTTCCCGCCGAACTCGAGGTAGAGGCGGTTGTTGTACTTCGCGACCCGCTCCAGGATCTCCGCCGACTGCTCCTCGATGTACCTCTCGTTGTCGAACCCCACCTTTCCGTTCATTTCCCCCCCTGTGTGGTTACGAAAGTGTAACGCCTACGGGGGTGGAGGTTAACGTTTTTCGGGTTCTTTGTAAAGGCTTTTACCGCCGCGTCATTTCACCGTGAACGACGACTGCATCTCGTCGGAGGCCTTGTCGGACTTGACGGTGCAGGTCACGATGTAGAGGCCCTTCTTCGCATCGGCGGGCAGTGTCAGGGGGATGTTTGCCGTGTAGGTTCCCGCGGCCCTCGTCACGCTGACTTCCGGGTTTCCCACCAGAGCCCCATTGTGCCGGATCTCCCTCCTCTCGGTCAGCGCGAGTTTCGTGTCCGCCGCAGGGGTGAGCACGGCATAGGTCATCTTCATGTCGACCGTGCCGCCGGCGCTGACGATCTGCGGGGTGACAGCGACATCTTCGATTTTGAGCATGGGCCCCTTCGAGGGGTCGTAACCGTACTTATTTGCCGTCTCGGTGCCCGTCCGTTTCTGGTCGTAGTAGTAGTGCCCGATGGCGCCTCCGACGAGCGCGCCGATGAGACCGCCGATGACGGCGCTCGAGGCGTCTTTGCCCAGGACGCCTCCCAGAACGGCGCCTGCCGCCGCCCCGACGCCCGCCCCCGTCGCCGCTCCCTTGTGCTCATCCGGCACCGTGGGCATGGTCTCGCAGCTCGACACGAACACAAAGGCCACGATCACCAGCAATGCAAGGAATCTGTTTTTCATTGTGCCCTCCTTTTCTGGTGTTGTCTTTTTAAAGCTTGAAACGAGGTAAAAGATTCATGATTCTGTAAACCCCAAATCATGCCTGCCTGGAAAGGATTGACACTGCGTTAATTTTACAACTCCATGTATCCGTTGCAAGGAATACTTGAGCCAAATGTCAGGGGGCGCTCAGGGCAGCAGGAGGCGGATCAGCATCAGGATGACGCGGCGGAAGAGATCGATCAGGGGATCGAGGGCCCCGAGATACAGCAGGCCGACGATGATGAAAAAGCCGTAGGGCTCGAGGCGCAGAAGTGCAACCCGCAACGTCTCCGGTGCAAATCCCATGAGGATCTTCGAGCCGTCCAGGGGCGGGATCGGGATCAGGTTGAAGGCCGCCAGCATGATGTTGATCTGCGCCATGTAGTAGAGGACCGGCGCAAGGACCCCCGACGGGGAGGGCGACAGGAGATGATCGAGCAGGAAGGCCGCAAAGGCCAGGATCAGGTTCGCGACGACCCCGGCCGCGGAAACGAAGATGAACCCCCTGCGCGGGTCGCGGAGATTCTCGAAATTCACCGGCACCGGCTTTGCCCATCCGAAGCCGAACAGGAAAAGCATGAGCGTGCCGATCGGGTCGAGATGCCTGAGCGGGTTGAGACTGAGCCTGCCCTGCCACCTGGCCGTCTCGTCGCCCATCCGGTGGGCCACCCATCCGTGGGCCAGCTCGTGGATGATGACGGAATACAGAAGCGGGACGGCGACAAGGACGAAGGTGAGGGGGTCCTTGAGCAGAAGATTGAGCAGGCCCATGTGCGGATTGATCTCCTTGCGACTCGCTTTTTTCCTGCTTCGGCTTGTTTCATTTTACGCGGGTACTGTCAAGGCGGAGTTGGCAGCGCCACAAAAAAAGGGGTTGCCGGTCCCGTCCGGGATCGGCAACCCCCTCTGTTTTCCGGTGGGTCAAGAAAGGTGACTGGACGCCCGTCGTCTACTGTGCGCCGCGCATCGATGCGGGCCCGGGGATGGAGAGCTTCACGTCCGGAATGGCGATCGTGAAACGTGCCGGGCTTCTGTTTTCCAGGGCAAGGGCGGCGGCATTCTTTTCGCGCAGCGTGCGCGGCTCATAGCCCCAGCCCTCCTTCAGCCGTTTTTCCTCGCCCTTGAGCTTCGCCAGGGCGTAGCGGCCGAACAGGGGCGCCAGGACCCTCGTCTTCCAGCCGAAGGTTCCGTAGAAGTCCTGCAGGAGGGCATCCATCTTTGCATGCAGGGGCCCGTTTCCCCGGTACCACTCCCGCATGGCCCAGACGGCCCCGGCGTAGGCCGATTTCAGGGGCGCGGCATCCCAGGCGAAACGGTCCCGGATGCGGGCGTCGGGGTGGTCCTTGTATGCCTGCCAGCCCTTCAGCATGGTCCGGATGAGGCGGTAGAGGCTGGGGCCGTTGACCTCGAAATCCCGGCGGAAGGCGCCGATGAGAAATTCCTCCTCCCGGCCGTCCCGGATGTGGGGATGGCGGTAGTTGAAACGGTACTGGCCGTGGGCATCGGCTGCGGGGAACTCCGATTCGGCAAGGAGCGTCCCGTCGCTGCGGTGCCGTTCATGGAGAGGCGTGCCCGGGTTCGGGGTGTAGAGCATGAACTGGTGAAAGTCCGTGTCGTGGCTCACGGCGTAGTCGATGATGCCGTCCATGTTCTCGGGCGTGTGGTTTTCCAGGCCGATGATGGACGAGCCCAGGACGCGGATGCCGTGCGACTGCAGGGTCTTTACGAGGCTGCGCGTGTCCACGGCTTCGAGCTTGCGGTAGCTGCTGCTCTCGCCCTCGAGGCCCATCCAGACCCAGATGACCCCCAGCCCCACGAGCTGCTCGATCGAGTAGGACTGCAGGACCCGGGCGGAGCTGAAGACGTTCAGGGCCCAGCTCTTGCCGTTTTGCTCCATCAGCTCCAGCAGGCGCAGGGCCCGCTTGCGGTGGAGGAGGAAATTCTCGTCGAGCACGAAGAAGGATCGAACGCGAAGCTTCTCCTCGATCTGGCACATGACGGAGTACAGCTCGTCGCCCGTCTCGTAGAAGTTGATGAACTTTCCCTTGCCGCCGAAGAGGGCCGACGTGGAGCAGAAGTTGCAGCCCACGGGGCACCCCACCGAGGGGATCAGGATGGCCGCCGTGCGCCCCGGCTTTTGCGGCAGGTCGACGCCCAGGATCCGGGCGCCGAACCCCGAGTAGACCATGGGGTGGCGGACGGGCGCCTTCTCGTTCTCGCCGAGATAGCGCCGGAACCACGAGATCCCGTCGCCCTTCACGATGTGGTCGGCATCGATGATCCCGTCGAGACCCTCGCGGCTGGCGATGTGGCCCCCCACGACGATGGTCGCGCCGGGCCGGTGCTCGCGGATCCGCTCGCACATCTCCTTCACCTTGCCCGTGTTGGGCACGATGGAGCTGATCCCCACGATGTCGTATTCGTGGTCCCGGATCTCCCGGGTGAAGTCTTCGAGCGTCGGGTAATCAAGGACGGTGCAGGGGGCGTCGATGTTGGCCTGCAGCATCCTGAGGGCAAACGAGGGGTGAAACATGCGAAGGGAGAAGCCTCCCTGGATGCGCGTCACCTGGTTCTGGTAGAGCTCCATGGGGTTGATCCGGCGGCTCCCGTATTCGTCGTCCTGCGCATAGGGCCCGAAGACGCTGGTGAGCAGGATACGGGCCCGGCGGCCCAGGGGATGGGGGATCTGCGATTTCGGCATGAGGTTCCTTCCAAGGTTCGGATTTGCGGCAATCATGAACCCCTGAGCCCGGGAAGGAAAGCGCTGATTGGCCTTTTACAATAGTTTTACAGAGCCGGTTTTGCGGCCGGACGATTTGCCCGTTGACACGGGGAGGGCCCCATTATACGGTTCTTCTGCGGGGCGGGCTCGATCCCCGCATGGAGAGCATCCGTGAACCGGTTCAAGTGGTTCTATCATCCCGTTTTCATCTTCGTCTTTTCCATTGTCGCCCTGGCGGCGTCGCTGGCCCTCTACATCTACTGGTACATCGAGGTCAGCGCGGGGCTTGCGGCCGTCATTCAAAAGTACCAGCTCGACCCGACCCAGTTTCTCGAGGTCCAGACGTGGGTCGTCATCCTGGTGCTCTCCATCCTGGTGGCGATCATCCTGGCCGGGGTCTTCATCATCTTCATCTACAACCAGAAGACCTTGCAGCTCTACCGGATGCAGAGAAACTTCATCAACAGCTTCACCCACGAGCTGAAGACGCCCGTGACGTCCCTGAAGCTCTACCTGGAAACCTTTGCGAAGCACGAGCTGCCCCGGGAGGACCGGCTCCGGTACGTCGGTTTCATGATCCATGACGTGGAGAGGCTCCTGGACAACATCAACCGCATCATGGACCTGGCCCGTATCGAGAGCGGCAGTTACCGGAAGGATTTCGTCGAGACGGACCTGGCGGACGCCGTCGAGCAGTTCCGCCGCGGCAATGCGGATCTGTTCCGCAACGCGGAGATCCGGGTTCACAACCCGGCGGGCAAACCGCTCCGGGGCTCCGTCATCCCCTCGCTCTTCGACATGTTCCTGATGAACATCCTGACCAATGCCGTGAAGTACAACAAGTCGGGCGCTCCCGCCGTGGACATCCGCTTCGTTCCCAGGGGCAACGAGCTGCAGATCCGGTTCGAGGACAACGGGATCGGCATCGAAAAGCCGGAGCTCCGGAATATCTTCAAGAAGTTCTACCAGGTTGGCTCGACGGACGACATGACGGCGAAAGGAAGCGGCCTGGGCCTCTATCTGGCCCAGCAGATCGCGAAAATCCACCGGGGGAAACTTGCCGCCGAGAGCAAGGGCAGGGGGAAAGGGTCCGTGTTCATCCTGACCCTGCCACTGCTGGGCCGGGGGGATCAAGCCGCCTGGAGATCCGGGGGGCAGAGGAGTCAGTCATGAAGGACACGGGTCGTAAACGGATTCTCATCATCGAGGATGACGAGCACATCGCGGAGGGCCTGAGGCTCAACCTCTCTCTCAAGGGCCACGATGCGGCAATCGCCCTCGACGGCCCCTCGGGCCTGAGGCAGTGGAGGGACTGGAGGCCGGACCTGATTGTGCTGGACATCATGCTGCCCGGGATCGACGGCCTGTCGATCCTTCGCAGCATCCGGCTCGAAGACGAAAGGCTTCCCATCCTGATCCTGTCGGCAAAGAGCGAGCCCGAGTACCGGGTCAAGGGGCTTGCCTACGGTGTCGACGACTACCTGTCGAAACCCTTCAACCTCGACGAGTTCCTGCTGCGCGTCGAACGGCTCCTGACGCGGGCCGCCTGGGGCGTGGAGGGAGGCGATCCTGCCCGTGGGGGCCTTGCCGCGCCGGGGCCTGTGTATGCCTTCGGCGGCAACGTGATCGATTTCGAGAAGTTCACGGCCCGATGCCGGGCGGGCGAGGTCAGCCTGACGGAGCAGGAGATCAGGCTCCTGAAGCTCTTCATCATCAACCGCGGCAAGCTGCTGTCGCGCAGGGAGCTCCTGGAGATCGGGTGGGGATATACGGGGGACACGCCGTCACGGACCGTGGACAACTTCATCGTGCGGTTCCGCAAATACTTCGAGGACAACCCTCACCAGCCGAAATACTTCCGCAGCGTCCGCTCCGTGGGGTACGTCTTCGACCATGATGCCTGAACGGCCGGAGCGTTCGTCGTGACGGTCATTCCGTGATCCTGCAACCCTTCTCATCCTTTCCCCTAGAGGGATGTCAGTCTTTTCGACGGGGAAAATCCATCGATGACCGATAGCATTTTCAAGCGCAGTCGGTGCATACTGCAACTGCAAAGCATACTGATTTTCCCCTCCCCTCTCTTTTCTTGCCCCATCAAGACCCCGACTGACTCTTGATGGGGCAAGTCTGTTCTGAGGCAAGACTTCTCGCCATGACGGCGGGATGGCCGCGGTGGCCGGACCCGGACGGCATGAGCAACTCAACCCCTTGCCGATTTTCTTTCCCCCATCCCGTGTCAGAGGCAAAAAGGCCTTGTCGGAAAGAGGGGGACGAGTTGCCTTGTCCCCCGCCTGGTTCGTCCTGTGCCCCTGGTTTCGATCCCAAGAGACTGAACCTCGCCTCGAACATTTCCTGAAATTCCTGATACCTAAAATTGCCTAATCTGTGTATATTCTTGACGCAGATGAGGATCGGGCTGCATGGAATCGACCCCATGCCGGGGGACAGGAAACAACAAACACCACAATCGATCTGTCGCAAACGGGGGGTTCTATGGGGAAAGACGATTACGGCAAAACGGTAAGCCGGCAGTACAACCGGTTATTGGATCAGTGCAAGGTCCACATGGACCGCTTCGAGAACGAATATCCCGCACCCCGGGAGGACTTCCAGGCACTGCTGAAGGAACGCGGGGTCTCGAGGCGGGATTTCCTCAAGTGGACATCCTACATGACGGCTGCCCTCCTGCTGCCGCCCGTCTTCGAGCCCATGGTGGCGCGTGCCGCCGAGAACTTCAGCCGCCTGCCCATTGTGTGGCTCCACTTCGCCGAGTGCACGGGCTGCAGCGAATCGCTGCTGCGCTCGTCCTACCCGAACGTTGATGACATTCTGCTGGAGACGATCTCGCTGGAGTACCACGAGACGATCATGGCCGCCGCGGGGGACCAGGCCGAGAAATGCCTCGAGCAGGCCCTGCACGACTTCCCCGGCAAGTTCGTCTGCGTCATCGAGGGGGCGATCCCGCAGGGTCTGAACGGCCAGTACATGCGACTGGGCCCCAAGGGCGAGACGGCCCTCCAGATCGGCAAGAAGGTGACCTCCAAAGCTGCAGCCACGATCTGCATCGGCGCCTGCGCCGTCTGGGGGAACATCCCCGCGGCCCGGCCCAACCCCACCGACGCGGCGGGCGTGAGCAAGGCCCTGGGCATCTCCACGGTGAACATCGCGGGCTGCCCCCCCAACACGGTCAACTTCACGGGGACGCTTCTGTACTTCCTCATGTTCGGCGGCATGCCGCCCCTTGACGGGCAGGGCCGCCCGGTCTGGGCCTACGGAAAGCGCGTCCACGACCTCTGCGAGCGGCGCCCCCACTACGATGCGGGCGAGTTCGTGGAGCAGTGGGGCGACGAGGGCGCCCGAAAGGGCTTTTGCCTCTACAAGATGGGTTGCAAGGGACCCTACACCTTTGCGAACTGCCCTCATCTGCGGTTCAACGATCACGTCTCCTGGCCGGTCATGGCGGGACACGGCTGCATCGGCTGCACGGAGATTGGATTCTGGGATACCATGGCGCCCCTGGAGAAGCCGATCCAGGAAGCCACGATCGGTGGCGGGGAGAAGACCGTCGACGACATCGGCATCATGCTGACGGTGGCCGCAGCAGCGGGCGTTACGGCGCACGCCCTGTTCAGCGCGCTGCGTCACGGCGGTCCGGACAAAAAGGACGAAACTCCCCACAAGGAATAGCGGGATTCAGGAGGTGAGCCATGGCGAGGAGACTGGTTGTCGATCCCATCACGAGAATCGAGGGACACCTGAGGATAGAAGTAGAACTGGACAACACGAACACGATCAGGGATGCCTGGAGCAGCATCACGCTGTGGCGGGGCATCGAGACGATCCTCCAGGGCCGCGACCCTCGCGACGCGGGCCTCATCACGCAGCGTTTCTGCGGGGTGTGCACCTACGTGCACTACGAGGCGAGCATCATGGCCTGCGAGGACGCCTTCGGGATCAAGCCGCCTCCCAACGCGCGGCTGATCCGCAACCTCACCCAGGGGATCTGGTTCCTGGGCGACCACATCATGCATTTCTACCACCTGCACGGCCTGGACTGGGTGGACATCGTGAACGCCCTCGAGGCGAACCCGAAGGCGGCCGCGGACCTCGCAAAGAGCGTCCACCCCAACCCGTGGAATTGCTCCGAGACGCACTACAAGGCCGTACAGGAAAGGCTCACCCGCTTCGTGAAGTCGGGGAGGCTGGGGCCCTTCGCCAACGCCTACTGGGGCAACCCCTCCTACAAGCTGCCCCCCGAGGCGAACCTGGTGATCGCCTCCCACTACCTGGATGCCCTGCAGGTCTCCAAGGTGGCGGCCCAGGCGCAGGCCGTCTTCGGCGGCAAGAACCCTCACCCGCAGCACCTCGTCGTGGGCGGTGTGTCCTGCGTGCTCGATGCCCTCAACCCGAGCCGCCTGGGCGAGTTCCTCTTCCGCGCCAGGGAGGTGAATGACTTCGTCGAGAGGGCCTACATCCCCGATGTCATCCTGGCGGCGCGCTACTACAAGGGCGAGGGATTGGCCGGCATCGGCGGTGGCGTGAAGAACTACCTCTGCTACGGCGGCTTCCCGCTGGACGACGACGGCAAGACCTTCCTCTTCCCGAGGGGCGTGGTGAAGAACCGGGATCTGTCGAAGCTGCTGCCCGTCGACGAGACGAAGATCACCGAGGAATCGCTGCACGCCTGGTATCAGGACGACAACCCCCAGCACCCCTATGAGGGGACGACGATCCCCCGGTACACGGGCTACGACGCGGAAGGACACCTGAAGGGCGACGAGAAGTACAGCTGGTGCAAGGCGCCCCGCTACGACGGCGAGCCCCACGAGGTGGGACCGCTCGCGCGCATGGTCGCGGGCTTCGTCGCGGGGGACGCGAAGATCAAGCCGCTCGTGGAGGGCACGCTGAAAGCGATGGGTCTTCCCGCAACGGTGCTTTTCTCCGCGCTGGGGCGGACGGCCGCCCGGGCCCTCGAGACGAAACTCGTGGGCGACCAGCTCGAGCCCTGGTTCAACGAGCTCGTCGGCAACATCAAGAAGGGCGACGTCCGGACCTGGACGCGCTGCAGCGTGCCCAAGGAGGGCCAGGGGCGCAGCATGACGGAGCCGCCGCGCGGGTCGCTCAGCCACTGGATACGGATCCGGGATTACAAGATCGCCAACTACCAGGCCGTCGTTCCCTCCACCTGGAACTGCTCGCCCAGGGACAAGAACAACAAGCGCGGTCCCTACGAGGAATCCCTCATCGGGACGAAGCTTGCAAAGGCGGACCAGCCGCTGGAGATCCTCCGGACGATCCATTCCTTCGACCCCTGCATGGCCTGCGCGGTCCATATCATCGAGCCCAACGGCGAGATCCGCACATTCAGGGTGGCCTGAAAGGAGGTTGCCATGGAAACGATCGTACCCAGGAAGCAGTGGACCGTGGCGGTCCGAATCAACCACTGGGCCATGGCGTTGACGATCTTCGTGCTCATCGGCACGGGGTTCCTCATCGCCTATCCCGTCACCGTGCACGGCGGCGAGACGTGGCAGAAATTCTCCGTCGGGGAAATCCGGTTCTGGCACAACCTCTTCGGGGTGGTCCTCGCCTTCTTGTTCGTCTGGCGGGTCTACCTCGCCTTCTTTTCCACCTTCAAGGCGGACTGGAAGGACCTGCTGGCCTTCACGAACATCCCCGACACGATCCGGCAGATCAAGTTCTACCTGCTGATCGACAAGGAAGAACCCCCGCAAACGGGCCTGTATGGCCCCTTGCAGTCGATGACCTACCTGATCCTCTGGATCATGGTGTTCTTCAGAGTCATCTCGGGTCTCATCCTCATGGGGGCCGGTTACGATGCGGGAATTACGGGATGGGCCTATGTCCTGCTGAAACCCGTTGAGAGGCTCATGGGGGGCCTTGCAACCGTTCGATACCTGCACCATGTTTTCTCCTGGTTCTTCATTCTCTTCATCGTCGTTCATGTCTACATGGCCTTCTGGTATGACGCAATCCTGAAGCAGGGAACCATCTCATCCATGATCAGCGGGTATCGGTTCGAGAGAGTCAAAGAATAGAACAGGGCTTGACAGAGAATTGAAAAACCAGTGCGGGGGGGATGTTTCAATCTCCCCCTTTCCAGTTACATATGGCCAAGACACGTCAGGTGACCATTCTGGGTTTGGGCAATATCCTCCTGCAGGACGAGGGGTTTGGCGTACACTTCATCCGCTGGATCGGGGATCGCTGGAAGTTCCCCGGCACGGTCGAGCTCGTCGAGGGCGGGGTGATGGCCTACGGGCTCCTGGGCGCGGTCTGCGGGTGCGAGCATCTCGTCGTCATCGATGTTCTCAAGACGGATGATGTGCCGGGATCGGTCTACCGGTTTACCCTGGCGGAAATCGAGCCGAAACTCCCGCCGCCCACGTCGGCCCACGAGGTGCAATTCCTCGATGTGTTGTGCAAGGCGGAGATGCTGGACGAAGCCCCCGAGGTGATCTTCCTGTGCGTCGTGCCTGAGAATATCCGGGACATGGACATGGAGATGAGCCCGCTGATGCGGGAGAAATTCCCCCTCGTGGAGGAGCTGCTGATGAAGGAACTCGCCCGCCACGGCATCCGTCCGGAGAAGACCCATGCATGAGCTGTCGCTGGTCGAGTCCATCCTGCAGATTATCGACGAGTACGCGGCAAAAGAGGGCTTTTCCCGCGTGACCGCCCTGAGTCTTTCCTGCGGCAAGCTCTCCTGCGTCGTCCCGCAGGCCCTGAGCTTTGCCTTCGAGGTCCAGTCGAAAGGGACCCGCGCCGAGGGGGCGGCGCTCCAGCTGGAGGTCCTGCCCGCCGCGATCCACTGTCTGGCCTGCGGGACGGATGTCGAGATCGAGCGCTTCGAGGCCCAGTGCCCTCTGTGCAGGGGGTACGAGGTGTTGCTCGTGCGGGGGACGGAGGAGCTGAAGCTCATCGAACTGGACGTGGAATGAACGGCAAGTGTCTCAGGGCACTTGGTCACTCAGTCACTTTTTCGGCTTGACTTCATAGGAAGTGATAAAGAATATCCGATCGTTATGGGAGGGAGTCGCCCGTGTGCATTGCTTTTCCCGGTAAGGTCCTGTCCATCGACGAGGATCACTTCGCCGTCATCGATATCAGCGGCACGCGGCGCGAGGTCTCCCTCGACATCGTCGACGAGCCCGTCGCGGTAGGCGACTACGTGATCTGCCACGCCGGCTATGCCATCCAGCGCATCGACGAGGAGGTGGCCCTGGAGAAGCTTGCCTTCCTGCACGAGCTCATCGACCATGAAATATATTGACGAATACCGCAATCCCGATCTCGTCCGCGGCCTGCTCGATGCCGTGTCGATCCTCGCCGCCGGCATCGGCCGCGAGGTGAGCCTCATGGAGATCTGCGGCACCCACACGCATGCCATCGGGCGCTACGGCATCCGCAGGCTCCTGCCGAAAACCCTTCGCCTCATCTCGGGGCCGGGCTGCCCGGTCTGCGTGACCTCGATCGCCGATGTCGACAGGGCCCTCTGCCTGGCGGGCCTGCCGGGAGTGATCTTCGCGACCTTCGGCGACATGCTCCGGGTCCCGGGGACGGGCGGGGAGAGCCTGCAGCGGCTGCGCGCCTCGGGGGCCGACGTGCGCATCATCTCCTCGGCCGCCGACGCCGTCCGGTTCGCCCTGGAAAACCCTGCAAGGGAAGTCGTCCTGATGGGGATCGGATTCGAGACGACGGCTCCCACCGTGGCGGCGGCCGTCCTGGGCGCGCGGCGCAGGGGTGCGGGGAATCTTTCCGTCTTCTCCGTTCACAAGACGGTCCCGCAGGCCATCCGGGCCCTCATCGAGGACCGGTCGCTGAGGATCGACGGCTTCATCTGTCCCGGTCACGTGAGCGTCATCACCGGTGTCGAGGCCTACCGGATGATCCCGCAGGCGGGCCGGGCGGCCGTTATCACCGGTTTCGAGCCCGCCGACATCGCCGAGGGGATCCTGATGATACTCAGACAGGTTGCCGATGGACGCTGCGAAGTGG
>Ga0316626_10000824_pt1 | contig 12942 bp, 15 predicted proteins | sample OWC_Aug_T1_C1_D5_FD_207656 | JGI IMG/M metagenome (GOLD analysis project Ga0316626, IMG submission 207656) | Wetland soil microbial communities from Old Woman Creek delta, Ohio, United States - OWC_Aug_T1_C1_D5_A | ecosystem: Environmental > Terrestrial > Soil > Wetlands | place: USA: Ohio...
CGCCGAAGAGGACGAATCCTTCGAGGGTGATGACCTGGGGAAGATACTTGTATTCCTTTCCCTGGGAGAGCATGACCATGTTCTGGAGGATGATGGACATGCCGACTGCGCTGATGAAGGGAGAAAGCTTGGCCGCCTTGCGGATCGGCCGGTAAGCTGTCCGCTCAATCATAGCGCCATAGGCGGCGCAGAACAACATGGAGAGGGAAAGGGTGATGGCCAGGGTGGCCGCTATGCCCAGGGACGGCATCCCCGGCGCGGTCAGGGCTCCGAGCACGATGATGCCCAGATAAGCGCCCAGCATATACACCTCGCCGTGGGCGAAGTTGATGAGTTGGAGGATGCCGTAGACCATGGTGTACCCCAGCGCCAGCAGTGCGTACACCGCGCCCAGGGCCAGTCCGTTGATGATTTGTTGGGCGAACATGGTTAGGAGAAGACCGTAACACCGGCCCGATCGTGAACGGCATCCTGTCGGACCCCTTCACGGCGGTCCGGACGGACGGGTCCGATCGATACGTCAAGGGCTGAACAGGGAACGGTTGGCGGCGGGAACGACCAACCAGATATTACCACCGCGCCGTCATGAGTCCGCTCAGGGCAGTTGCTTGAACGTTCCGCCTTTCACTTCCCAGACGACGTACGGCGCTTTAGTCACGTCACCGTTCTTGTCAAAGGAAATGTCGCCGAACGCGCCTTGGAACGTGTTCTTCGCGATGTACTCCGCCACTTTCGCTCCGTCGGTCGTGCCCGTTTCCTTGATGGCCGTCAGGATGATGTTGGCCGCATCATAGGCATAGATCGAGTAGGGGCCTGGTTCTCCGTATTTGGCCCGGTATCTCTCGTTGAAGGACTTCGCTGTCGACAACCCGGAAGGGTCCTTGCCGAACGTCACGTAGGTCCCCTCAGCGGCTTTCCCGGCTATGTTGATGAAGGTCGGATCATAAACACCGTCCCCGGTGACCATAGGGATGGCCAGGCCCAGTTCCTTGGACTGTCGCACCAGGCGCGCGGCCTCGGGATAGATCCCGCCGAAGAAATACGCCTCCGGCTTCTTTTCCTTGATGGCCGTCAACACGGCCTTGTAGTCCGGGTCCCGCTGCACGATCCCGCCGTAGTAAACCACTTCCGCACCCGTGCCCAGTGCCTTTCTGAAGTAATCCGCGAGGCCCTGCCCGTAGGCGGTCTTGTCATGGATGACAGCGACCTTTTTCGGCTTCAAGGACCGCAGGACGAACTCCGCGGCGACCCTGCCCTGCTGGTCGTCGGTCCCGCACACCCGGAACACGTTCTTGAGCCCCTGGAGCGTGAACTGAGGATTCGTCGTGGCCGGGCTGATCATGACCATGTTCGCGTCGTTATAATACTTCGCAGCCGGGATCGAGCAGCTCGAGTTCCAGTGTCCCACGACCGCGACCGCCTTCTGGTTAATGAACTTGTTCGCAATGGACACCGCTTGCTTGGGATCCGCCTGGTCGTCGCCCGCAAGCAGCTCGATCTTTTTGCCCAGAACTCCGCCCTTTTCGTTCCATTCGCTTACGGCGAGCTCCGCGGCGTTCCTCAGGTCAATGCCCATCTTGCTCTGGTCGCCCGTCATGGGACCGGCTGCACCGATCCTGATCACCTTGTGGTCCTGTGCCGTGCACCCGATCATCAGACATGCGGCTGCACAGACCGCCAGATAGACACCGGATCGCTGAACCATAGGTTGTTCCCCCTTCAAAACCAGTATTATGAAACCAGCATTCTCTGAATGCGATCAACCATCGCGCGCGCCGCTTCATGCAGGTCCGGTGCGGCAAGAATGGCGCTGATGACCGCAACACCGTCAGCCCCTGCCCTGAGCACCTCGTCAAGGTTCCCGCCGTTGATGCCGCCTATTGCGATCACCGGGAGCGTCACGGCCTTCCGTACCTGGCGGAGACCCTCGATGCCCTGGCGCGGACCGGCATCCTTCGTCTTGGTCGTGAAGAGGGGACCGAAGCCGATATAGTCCGCGCCGGCAGACTGTGCCGCCCTGGCCTGCTCGATGCTATGCGTGGATACTCCTATGATCCTGCTGCCACCCATGAGCTTGCGCGCCTCTTCTACAGGCAGGTCATCCTGTCCCAAATGAACACCGTCAGCGTCCACGGCCATCGCGATGTCAGGATGATCATTGACGATGAATGCGGCGCTTGAACGTCTCATGAGGACGGCAAGACGAAGGCAGGTCTCGTAGACGGCCCTGCGGGTCCCGTTCTTGTTCCGGTACTGAAATAGCCGCACGCCTGCATCGAGGGCGACCTGCGCGGCATCCTCGGCACCGGTCCTCAGGAGGTCCGCGTCAAGGATAAGGCACAGGCCCCGGATTTCATTTCTGCGGATTATTGTAACGCTCCATGAACTTGGTGGAAATGTTCCCGGTATGAAAATCCTCTTCCGCAAGGATCATTTTGTGCATGGGAATGGTCGTTTTTACCCCTTCGATGATGAATTCGTCCAGTGCCCGCTTCATCCGCATGATCGCCTCATCACGGGTGTCGGCGTACACGATGAGCTTGGCGATCATGGAATCATAGAACGGCGGGATGACGTACTGGGTGTACGCTGCCGTGTCGACCCGCACGCCAGGCCCTCCCGGAGGATTATAGGCCGTGATGGTGCCGGGAGAGGGCGTGAATTTCACCGGGTCCTCGGCGTTGATCCGGCATTCGATGCTATGGCCCCGGACAGTCACCTGGTCCTGCGTAAAGGACAGCGGCAATCCCGATGCAACCCTGATCTGCTCTTTGACGAGGTCCACACCCGTTACCAGCTCGGTGACCGGGTGCTCGACCTGGATCCGAGTGTTCATTTCCATGAAGTAGAAGCTGCGGTCCTCATCCATGAGAAACTCGATCGTTCCCGCGTTCCGGTATTTAACGGCCCTCGCCAGCGCCACGGCCATGTCCCCCATCCGCTTCCGGAGCGGTCCATCAACGATGGCCGACGGGGCCTCCTCAATGAGTTTCTGGTGTCTGCGCTGGATCGAGCATTCTCGCTCACCAAGCGACACGACATTGCCCTTCTCATCGGCCATGATCTGCACTTCGATGTGCCGAGGCTGGGTGATGTATTTTTCAACGTACACATCGGCGTTGCCGAACGCGGCAAGCGCCTCGGACTGGGCCATGACGAACGCGGATGCGAACTCCGGTTCTTCAAAGACCACCCGCATGCCCTTGCCCCCGCCTCCGGCAACGGCTTTTATGATGACCGGGAAGCCAAGCTCGCGGGCAAGAGACAGGGCGTCGGCCTCTTCGGTGATGACACCGGGGCTGCCCGGCAGGATAGGCACGCCTGCCTTCTGTGCAGTCTCGCGCGCCTTGGCCTTGTCACCCATGAGCTTGATGCTGTCCGGGCTCGGCCCGATGAACTTGATGCCAGCCGAATTGCAGACCTCGGCGAAGCTCGCGTTCTCGGCCAGGAACCCGTATCCCGGATGGATCGCCTCGGAGTCGGTGATCTCGGCCGCACTGATGATGCTGGGGACGTTGAGATAGCTGTCAGCGCTCTTGGGAGGTCCTATGCAGACGCTCTGGTCGGCAAAACGGACATGGAGGGAGTGGGCATCTGCGGTGGAATGCACGGCCACTGTCTTGATCCCCAGCTCTTTGCACGCCCGGATGATGCGAAGCGCGATCTCGCCCCGGTTGGCTATCAATATTTTCTTGAACACGAGGACACCTCGGTGTCGGTCAGATTTTGTATAACACGTCTTTCGCGACCGCGGTCTATACCGGTTCGATCACAAAGAGGGCCTGACCGTATTCCACGGGCTGGCCGTTCTCCACCAGGGCCTGGACCACCTTCCCTGCCACCTCGGATTCGATCTCGTTCATCAGTTTCATTGCCTCGATGATGCAGAGGACCTGGCCTTTTTTCACCACATCGCCCACCTCGACATAGGCGGGCTTGTCGGGAGAACTGGACCGATAGAACGTGCCGACAATGGGCGAGGTGACCTTCAACTGGCTGACGGGTGCTTCGGCCGGCGTCTGCGCCTGTTCGGCGGCGGGCTTCACCGGTTCGGCGATGGAGGGAGCCACGATGGCGGACGGCGGATACTCCATGCGCGGCATGGTCGGGTGAAATGTCACGTCCCCGCCCTTCCGGAGCCGTACCTTCACGCCGGAGCGTTCGATCTCCAGCTCTGAGATATCGCTGTTCTTGAGCATCTCAATGAGTTCTTTCAACTCTTTCAGATTCATGATTGCTCCTTTTCGTAGACCGCAAAGACCGGGGGCATAGCGGAGGTCCCTGCCGAGCCCGGCTTGCGGCTGATCAAAGATATCATCACTGCTTGACGCGTTCGATGAACGTCCCGGTCCGGGTGTCGACCTTGATGACATCGCCTTCGTTCAGATAGAACGGCACTTTCACCACAGCACCGGTCTCCAGGGTGGCGGGTTTGGAGCCTCCCGACGCCGTGTCGCCCCGTACGCCCGGGTCGGTCCGGGCGATCGAGAGCTCGACGAACATGGGGATGTCTATGTTGATGGGCTGACCCTTGAAGTACAGCACCTTGATCTCCATGTTCTCTTTCAGATAGTTGATGCTCTCGCCGAGCTGTTGCTCGCTCATGGAAAGCTGCTCATAACTGCTGGTGTCCATGAACACCCGGTCCTTGTCCGCCGCGTACAGATACTGCATGGTCTTTTCCTCAAGCTCGGGGACATCAACCTTCTCGCCTGACCGGAAGGTCCGGTCGATGACGTTCCCGCTCTTCAGGCTTTTCATCTTGGTCCGAACAAAGGCCCCGCCCTTGCCCGGCTTCACATGCTGGAACTCGACGATGATATACGGTTCACCGTCGATCTCGATCTTCAAGCCGTTCCGGAACTCTGCTGTCGATACTGGCAATTCCTGATTCCTCCTCGTGTGCGTTCTCTGTTTGATTGGTCCGTATTCTGCGATCACAGTTCCCGGGGCAGGCTGGTCAGGACCTGGTGGCCATTTTTCGTCGCCAGCACCATATCCTCGATCCGGACGCCGCCCCAGCCGGCGATATACACTCCGGGCTCCACCGTGAACACCATCCCTTCCCTGATCTCTCCTTTGGAAAGGGCCGCGATGGTCGGTGCCTCATGGACCATAAGGCCGATCCCATGGCCCGTGGCATGGCCGAACTGTTTTCCGTGGCCTGCTTTTTCGATCAAGGCCCGGGCTGCCCGATCGATATCGGCGCAGGCCATGCCGGGACGAACAGCATGAATAGCGTTCTGCTGCGCGCGCAGGACCAGGCCATGGACCTCGCGCTGACGCGTATTCGGACGGCCCACGCACACTGTCCTCGTGATATCACTGTAATATCCGTCCGCCTCGGCGCCGAAATCGAATGTCACGAGGTCGCCGGCACGAAGCCGCCTGCCTGAAACAGAAGCGTGGGGCATGGCGCCGTTCCTCCCGGAGGCAACGATGATGTCGAACGCCGCTCTGCGAGAGCCCTTCTCACGAATGAGCATTTCGAGCCGAAGCCCCAGTTCCTGCTCGGTCGTACCCGCCCGGATGCGAGGCATCAGTTCGCAGAAGGACTCTTCGGCCCGTCGGATGGCCCTCCGGATCAGTGTAAGCTCGACCGAATCCTTCTCCTGCCGGATCTCGGCAACCGGGTCCTTCACCCCCCGTAGCCGCAGTTTTTGTTTTCTAAGCGCTCTCAACCGGTCCAGGGTCATCGAGGATTCGTCGAACCAGAGCATATCGGTGTCAAGGAGATCAGCTGCAGCCTTGATCGTCGATACAGGGTCCTTCTTCTGGATCAGCAGCTTCGTTCCCGATGTCTCGGCCTTTGCCTGTTCCTTATAGCGGAAGTCGGTGATCAGCGCCGTCCTCCCGGAAGCTCCAATGAGAAGGCTTCCGGCCGAGCCGGTGAATCCCGTTAGGTACCGGACATTCTCACGCTGCGTCACGAGCAGGGTATCGATGCCCCGTTCCCGCATGATCCTTCGGAGCCTGGCGATCCGCGTCGCCTCCTGCCGATTTTTCTTCATTTTTTGTTCGCGCTTTGGGCGGCGTGGACAGCGGCGCGGAGCCCGAGCAGATAACTCTCGATACCGAATCCGGTGATCTGGCCGAACGCTACGCCGGAGATGTATGAGTGATGCCGGAATTCCTCGCGGCGGTAGATGTTCGAAAGGTGCACTTCGACCGCGGGTATTCCCGTCGACGCGATAGCATCGCGCAGAGCGACGCTCGTATGAGTATATGCCCCGGGATTGATCACAAGCGCCTGGCAGGTACCCATGGCATCCTGGATCTTCTGGACCAGATCACCCTCATGGTTCGACTGAAAGAACGTGACATCCGTACCGAGCTCTCGGGCCAGCAAAACAAGACGGTTGTTGATCTCTTCCAGGGTCACCGTGCCGTAGATGTCGGGCTCCCGTTTCCCGAGAAGGTTCAGGTTGGGCCCGTGGATGACAAGGACGTTCATGGTCCTCCTGCAAAATAAAAAACTGCCCGGGGCAGTTTTCGGATAGTACTCGCTGTACGTGAATGATGGTTCAGAATTCTTTCAGCAATTTCGGCACAGACATCCGGAGGAGGAACCTGCCCTTTCCAAAGTTACCGTTTGGCTTGATGATCAGCACCATGAAGTACTCGTCATTGAGACGTCGAAGCATGATCATGGCCTTGTCCGCTATGACCGTGACCTCTCTGGTGGAACCGAGCTGCGAGGCCTGCGATCCTCGTTCGATCTCCTTCAGGAGCGTGGCGTACTCGACCGTCATGGACTGCAGGTCGATTTCCTTATCCAGGGTGAATTCCTCTACCGAGATGCCATCCACCCCTACCACGAGTGCGCCCATGGCCCCCTCGGTTCCCTGTACGACCTCTTTCAGAATATCGGCAAAGGACATTATGATTCTTTCTCCTTCATGATATTCTTTAGCCACGACTCCAGACGATCGATGGTTTCTTTTCTTCTCACCATGGCCGCTTGGGGGCTATGCGCCTCGATACTGTCAGGGACAGATTCCGTGACAGTCTTCTCCGGTGCGGTCACCGAGAGAGGCGGTTCAGGAGACCTCGGGACCTCTTTCATCGCGCGGAGCGCTTCCGTCGAGGCCTCGACTACAGGCCGCGTTTCCGCTATTGCTTCCGGCTCCGCCGGCGTATATTCTCCCTTCGCCGGTACTGCCGTGGCTAACCCCGCGAGGCCGCTGTCCGCGGTGCTGGCCATGGCACGAAGCTTCTCGAGCTTCTGCTGCAAGGCCTTGTTTTCCGGCCGCTCTTCCAGCATGCCCTGATAGATCTCGATAGCCTTATCGTAGAATCCCTGCGATACGTAGAGCTCGGCAAGGGTATCCGTATTCAGATCGTCGCCGCTTTCATCGCCCCCCGTTGCGGTCTCTGCCGGCCCGCTCTCCACGGGCGGTGTGAACATCTCCGTGCCCCACGATGACGTCGTCAGGTCTTCGGTATCCGTTGGCGCCATAGCCGGCGCTTCACCCAGATCGAATGCAGGCATCTCGGCGGTCCCTGCGTCCTGACCAGCAGGCTCCGGCTGGGGTATCGCTGTGTTTTCGACAGCAGTCGCCTTGACCTCCGGCGCAGGACCTGGCTGTTCGAGGGGTTCGATCTCAACGATGTCTTCGATGACCTCTGCCTCATCACGGGCCGGGGGCGCAGGTGATGGCGGCGGTTCAGGCCGTTGCTCTGCGACAGGCTTTGCGGGCGCTGCCGGTGCTGAATCTCTCTTGGGGACAGCGGGGGCCGGCATGGGAGCCTTATGAGCGGCTGGGGGAACGGCTGGCGTCAACCCTGCCGGTTTTGCTGCTTCCAGGGAAGGTACCGGTGTCGGTTTAAGCGGCGCGACAGGCGCTGGCGCGGCTTGCGGAGCCGCAGGCGGAGTCAGTACTTTCGGCCGAGGGACCCGCGCAGAAACGTCCTTGCCTGCCTCGAGGTCGGCAATCAGCGAAGGGAGCTCCTTGTCACTGGGATTCAAGGCCAATGCCGCTTTGTACCGCTGCTGCGCATCACTGCTCCTGCCCTGGAGTATATAAAGATCCCCCAGCTTTCGTTGGGCGAGCAGGTTGTCGGGAATTGCCTTGATGACCTCTTCAAGCTCCTTCTGAGCGCCGGTCAGATCTCCCTTCTCCATCAGGAGCCTGCCCAGGAATGATTTCGCAGTGACATAGCCGGGGTTGGACCTGAGCCCTTCCGTGAGGACGTGGATGGCCATCTCAAGGTCCCCTGCCTTCTTGTGCTCTTCCGCCAGCGGCACAAAAAGCTTCGATTTGGGGTCCTTGGCGATCCGATCAGTCAGTTTTGCTATTTCAGAGGTGTCTTTCTCCATAAAGTTAAAGAAGCCGTCGAACTTACAATTTTAAAATAGTACCAGAAATCGCGTCCGAAAGTCAAGTTAAAGCCCTTGATTTTTCTTGAGTTCTACGATTGTGTCCATGATGCGCGCTGCGAGTTCGGTTTTCGGCATGCGAGGCAGTTCCGTGACCTTCCCTCCGCGTTCCATCAACACCGCCTCATTCATATCTGATGCGAATCCCCCGCCAGGCAAGCCGATCGTGTTCGCAACGATGAGGTCGAGGTTCTTTTTCCTGAGCTTGTCTCCGGCGTTCCGGATGAGGTCGTCTGTCTCGGCTGCAAAACCCACGAGGATCCGCCCCTCCTTTGCGTCACCAAGGCCTTGCAGGATGTCCTCGGTACGCTCGAGTGAAATGGCGAGGGATGCGCTCTCCTTCTTGAGCTTGCGTTCGGAAGGCTCCTTTGGCCGGAAATCCGACACGGCTGCTGCCATGATGACGATCTGGCACCGGCCGGCATGGTCCCGAACCGCGCGAAGCATCTCGGAGGCGGTGGTGACCGGTAGGAGGTTGACGCCCTGGGGAGGATGCAGATGAGTAGGACCGGCAATGAGCATTACGTCTGCACCGCGGTTCCGCGCCTCGGCAGCAAGCGCATATCCCATCTTCCCGGTCGACGGATTGCTGATGAACCGAGCCGCATCGATCGGCTCTCTCGTGGGCCCCGCCGTCACCAGGATCGTCATACCGACGAGGTCCTTCGGAGAAAGCGCCGCCAGTACTGCCTGGACAATGCGGCCCGGCGAAGCAAGCCTGCCCTGGCCGTTCGTCCCGCACGCAAGGGCGCCGACCTCAGGCTCTACGATCCGGATTCCCGCTGCCCGCAGGCTCCCGATATTGCGCTGCAGGAATGCGTTCCGGAACATGCGTTCGTTCATCGCAGGCGCGACGATGACCGGGCATTCGGCTGCCATCAGCGCGGTCGACAGGGCATCGTCGGCGATACCTGCAGACAGTTTCCCGATTATGTTCGCCGTGGCCGGCGCAACCAGGGCAAGGTCAAGCCCGTCGGTCACGGCAATGTGCCCCATCGGGCCCCAACCGTCCTCACTGAACTCATCGGTCAGCACCGGCTTTCCGCTGAGAGCGGAGAACGTCAGCGGAGCGACGAAACGTGCGGCGTTCCGGGTCATGACGACCCGTACCTCCGCGCCCAGTTCCCTGAGCTTCCGCAAGACCTCTACAGCTTTGTAGGCGGCGATCCCTCCGCTCACAGCGAGAAGAATGCGCTTGCCGGACAGCATACCTGGTCGCTCCACGTACTACTCTTCCGCTTCCGCGGTGTTCTCCTCGACTTCCTCTTCCGCAGGCGGCTCTGCCTCGCCCTCGGCGCTTTCGACCTCTCCGAGATCGCCCTCTTCCTGAGTGTCCGTCAGGTAGGCAGAAAGTTCCTTCCGGATCTCCTCTTCTTTCGCAGAAAGCTGCTCCTCGAGTTTCTCCTGCTCCTTGCGCTTCCGAAGTTCTTCCTTGGCGATCTTTGCTTCCTCGCCCACAATGATCTTATAGGATCCCAGCAGGCTTTCTTCGAGCGCGACGGTCGTATCCTTGATGGACCTCGACGTCACGAGCGGCGTCTCTCCTCCGGAAAGCTCGCGCACCCGCTGGGACGCTATGTGCACCAGCCGGAACTTCGAGTCTGCCATCTTCTGGTTGATCTCGATCGGCAGCGATATGATGTCTTCTGCGTTCTTTGTCATGGTTATCCTCCCTAGAATTCAGCGGTTATATTATTTCAACAGTTCTTCGATCCAGTCGCTCCTAAGCAGCTTGGTGCGGCAGCGTTCGGCCACAACGATCGAGCGGAGTTCGGAGAGCGCCCGCTCGAAGTCGCGGTTCACAACGATATAATCATAGAGCCCGTAATCCCTGATCTCGTCGACCGCCCGCTGCATGCGTTTCCGGATCTCGTCCTCCCGGTCGGATTTCCGGTTCCTGAGGCGCTCCTCGAGGATGGCCATCGATGGCGGCATGATGAACACGAAGACGGCCGTGGTGAAATGGGACTTGATCTGGCGCGCACCCTGGGTGTCGATGTCGAGGATCACATCGATGCCTTCCCTGATCATGTCGTCCAAGACGCGCTTTGATGTCCCGTAGAGGTTCGCATGGACCTCGGCATACTCGGCAAAATCTCCTGCCTGCACCATGTCCCGGAAACGCTCCGCGGTGACAAAATAGTAATCCCGACCGTCTGTCTCCCCGGCCCGGGGCTTCCGGGTCGTATAGGAAATGGAGTGCGTCAGGTTCTCGAGGGAATCCGTGATGCCCTTGCACAGCGTCGTCTTCCCGGCGCCGGACGGTGCCGAGACAACGAACAGGATCCCGTCACGATGCTTCATGCCGCATTACCTCCGGAAAAGCCCTGCGCACGTGTCTCCACGTGGATCGCCGAAAGGATCTCGTGGTCGCCGTCTGTGATGATGATGGATCCCTGCGTGGCATCGGTTGGCACGTTCCGTTCTTTTGCATCATCCTTCAGGCGGCGTATGGGGGCCGATTCAGGCGCGAGGATGGTGACCGCCTTCGATGACATGACCATAGTACCGTACCCGATATTGACCTGCATGCGCTTTCCGCGTTTATTCAATGTTCTGGACCTGTTCGCGTATCTTTTCGAGTTCGGCCTTGATATTGACCACCTGCAGGGATATATCCGCATCAAGGGCCTTGGAGGCGATCGTGTTCACCTCGCGGCCCATCTCCTGGATCAAAAAATCCAGTTTTCGCCCGACAGGCTCAACGCCGGCCCCGCTCACCATGGCCCGGAACTGGCCCATATGGCTTCCCAGCCTCGTGATCTCCTCGGTCACATCGGTCCGCTCCGCCAGAATGGCGATCTCCTGGGCAAGCCGCGCCGGCTCGGGCGGGTCCTTCAGGACCTTTTCGAGGGCTTCGGTCATGCGCTTCCGCGCCTGTTCCACGATCACGGGGGCGCGGACCCGAGCCATTTCAATAAGCGTGACAATGGCGTCCAAACGACCGGTTATATCGCTCGCCAGAGACGCCCCTTCCTGCTCCCGCATGGCCCTGAGCGCACCAACGGCCTGCCTGATGCCGCCCACAAGCGAAGTCCAGAGCGCCTCCAGGTCCTCGGTAACCTCTTCCTTTCCGATAATATCGGGCAGTGCGTTCAAAAGCGCAAGGTCCACCTCTCCGGGAAGAGAGAACCGCGCCTTCAGCTCCTTCAGCACACCGATGTACTGCTCCGCGCGCTCATAATCAACGGTGAATTTGAACGGGCTTGCATCAGCGCCGCTCCGCGTGATGAACACGTCCACGCGGCCCCGGGAGAACCCTTCCTGGACTTCTTTCCGAATGCGCGGTTCAAGGGCATTAATGCTCCTCGGCAGCTTGATCTGCACGTCGAGATAACGGTTGTTCACCGACCGCATCTCGATGGAGAAATTACCCGCAGCACCCCGGACATCTCCCCGACCGTACCCGGTCATGCTTCGTATCACGGTCCCGCCCCTCTCTGCAGTCGCTCCCGTAAGCAGGAACGCCTGACGTCACCTGGTCGTTAGACTCGCTTCTGCAACGGGCGCAAAATGATATTCCTGGACACACAGGTCGCCGCAAAGCCCCCCGAAATAATGGACCTCCACGTCCCATGCCGTTTTAATGATCATCTTGCGCTGGTCCTCATCACGAATGATCAGGAAGTTCTCACGCTTGAGCGGCAGGTCGAGTTCCTTGGCCCTGGCCGCGAGATCAGTCAGTATTTCTTCGTCCTTGAGCACCTGCGCAGCATTTGCCTTGATATCCAGGGTATCCTTCATTCGTTCGAAATCCAGCCTCACCGACAGATACTTGATGCCTACGTGAATCACTGCCCCCAACAGGGCGAGGATGATCAGTACTTTCAGCCTGCTGACCCCGGATTCGTTGCCTCGTATCTGCATAACGTCCTCCTTGACCGACTACTTGATCAGGTTGCCGATTCGTTCCCACCGGAGCCACCTGCCGTCGTTCCCGTCCCAGGACCAGTAGATGATGAGTGCTTTGCCGAGGATCTTGTCGTACTTCACGAATTTCCATACCCTGCTGTCCTGGCTGTTGTCCCGGTTGTCACCCATCACGAACACCGACTCCTTGGGGACGAGGACCGGCCCGAAATCATAGCCGGACTGATCACGGAGATACTGGATCTTGTGGGCGACGCTGCCCAAACGCTCCTCGAGGACCCGCGGACTCGCCCACAGCGATGCCTGACCGGCCCCGGCCCTCGGCTCTTTGTCCCCGTCATTTTTCAGCTCCGTTACGGGCACCGGCTGATCATTGATCAGCAAGATGCCCTTCCGTATCTCGATCTTGTCGCCCGGCACCCCGACAACGCGCTTGATGAAGTTCTTGCTCTCATCCTCAGGGAACTTGAAGACGATGATATCACCGCGTTTCGGCTCCGCCCCCGAGAAGAAACGGCTGTCCGTGAATGGAATGCGCGGGCCGTACATGAACTTGTTCACCAGAAGATGGTCGCCGATGGTGAGCGTGGGGATCATGGACCCCGAGGGGATCTTGAACGCCTCGACCGCGAACTGACGTATGAACAGCGCAACGACCGCTGCGATCAGGAACGGTTCGACCCATTCCTTGA
>Ga0316626_10000825_pt1 | contig 12926 bp, 22 predicted proteins | sample OWC_Aug_T1_C1_D5_FD_207656 | JGI IMG/M metagenome (GOLD analysis project Ga0316626, IMG submission 207656) | Wetland soil microbial communities from Old Woman Creek delta, Ohio, United States - OWC_Aug_T1_C1_D5_A | ecosystem: Environmental > Terrestrial > Soil > Wetlands | place: USA: Ohio...
GTGTGTGCTCCAGCGCTATCTGTTTCTTTTCGTGAGCACTTCATTCGTGCTCTGTTTCTTTTCGCTGGCACCTCTCGCGTGCTCTGTCTGTTCCTGTCTGTTCCTCTCGCCACCTCTGGCACCTCTGGATGTTCTCTCTCTGTTCTCTCTCTCTCTCTCACCTCTTTAGCTGGCACTCGCGATTTAATGCAGGCTGAGTGCATACCATGGGAAACCATTACAACCCTAGAGCTTCCAGACATTGATAGTCTGGGACTGTCTACGTTCTCTCGTGCCTCGTGAATGTATCCATTCTAGGGTGATTCTAAACGAATCTCTTTATAATCAATGAGTTACTGTGAGAATCATTCTCATCTATACAGTGTAAGATTATTCGACAGTGTGTCGAGATTCTTTACACAGTGTAAGTGCATGATTACATTGGATTATGTACCTATATTAGAGTTCCATGTGTCGGGATTCTTTACACATTGCATCCGGTGGCACGTACCATGCCAAGCGCAGTTAGAACTAAAAGCGTATTCATATCAATACGTTAGGTTGCTGGCACTCTAGCTGGCACGCTCGCTGCTACATACCAAGCATCACCCACTACAACGGAGCAACACCATGACACTCATACAGGCACGCATTCAAGCCAAGCGGCTGAGCATTCAATATGCCGTGTGGTACGTACGGGAAACCAAGCCGGGCGAGTTCCAACCATGGGCGCATAGCTCCGACGATGCACAGACAGTGGCGACCTTTCTCAGCGGTAAGGAATTCAAAGAGGGCGCATTCAGCGATTGAACAAAACAGTTGACAGCGGCGCGGGTTCCATATAGAATCCGTTCCAGTGTTGATTGATGTACGGATGAAATCGGCCTCCCGAATACGGGATTAATCCTTGGCGAGTCTTTAGGCGTGAGCCGCGACGAACCACACAAACGGCGCTAGTAACAAAACGCTTGACAAGTTGCACCGCAGTCTGTAGGATGCGAACTGTTGGAACGAAAGACGAAGCCTAGCACGAACGGTAGGCGGGTAATGCGCAGGATTGCATGGGCGTGTTATTCAGTGCCAAACGGGGCACGCTTGAAACCTAAGGCGCAAGCTGGTGGCGGATGGTAAACCGTAGGAACAGGGCTCTGCCAAGTGAGCCAAGGCGTCGAGGGAAAGCCTGCACAATAAATTCCCGAGCGGTATAGGCCCGTTCCCGAGCAATGTCGGGAGAATGATTCTAGGCAAGGCGAAAAGCCTGAGGCGTGATGTGTAGCGCTCTGCCCGGTTCTCTGTAAGTCTATCCTGAGTTGTACGCAATGCAGCGATAGCATGGAAGCCCTTTGATGTAGCTTGTACAGTGCATCAATAGGGCGGGAAAACGAACGGCTAGTCGGAGCATTGACGAAAAGAGTAAACGCGGCATCACAATACTTCAGGTAATCAGCCTAAAGATGCTCGTCGCCGCTTACAACGGCGGCGGGTATCGGATAGCGTCTTTCATAGGGCGCTACCCGATGCAATCCAGCATCATAACGGAGCTATACCATGCCAAGCAAAACCGAGCGGCGCGTACGATACGCAAGCCGCGTCAAGTTCAACAAGGTGCACGCATTGAACGAACTAATTGACAGCCGCACCGAAGTATCGGCGGATGCTCGCAAAGCCAAGCGCAAGATGGCCGATCACTGGGGCAAGCGTAAGAGCAATAACACGGGCGATCTGTTCAAGCCTACGAACGCAAAGCCGGGAGTTATGCTATGCCTGTAATGCGCCAGAAGTTCCGGCAGTACGGGTACTCAGCTTTCGCCAAGCATTGCGCGGCGCTGGGCGTATCGTTCGATGAGTGTTACCACACGATTTTCGGGCGGTACCCTACGAAGTACCCGAATCTTGATCTTGACATTTGACACCTTCAGACCTAGCGGCGCGTGCGTCGTTAGTGCGGGCGGTGTTGCCCGGTTTAACCACATAGGGGACTACCATGAAACTTTACACTTCAGCAGCAGAAATTAACAAGGCAATCACGAGCATTCAAGGGCGCGGTGCCAAGCTGGATTCTGACATCCACAAGGCGGGCGTGTCTGTGCTGGTGCACGCATCGGAGCATGGCGATACCACGCTTGCCGATAAGATCGTGCTCGCCATGCCTAAGGGTGGGCGCAAGCTCGCCTTGGTAGAATGGATGCTCGCATTCGGCCAGCTCGCCAAGCTCGACAAGGTACTCGACAAAGAGGCAATTGAAGCCGGTCGCCTGTTCAAGCTAGACCGTACACGCAAGCTCGACCAACAGGGCGCGATTGATACCGCTTGGACTGAGTTCAAGCCCGAGCCTGCTGTGCTGGATGCGTTCGATGCGCAAGCCGCTGTGCAATCGCTTTTGAACCGTCTTAGCAGCGCAACTGCCAAAGGCTTGACTGTCACCAACAAAGAACAGGCGCTCAAGCAAGCTCAAGCGCTCGTGGCTGCGTTGTCGGTCTAATGGAGGTACTATGTATCCAACCACATCAAATGAAGGGCACCACGTGGCTGTAATGGGGCGCGTGGTATTGCACGATGTACTGTACAACGAGGTGCCCGCCGGTAAGACGTGCGACGGCTGCGCAGGGCAAGACGATGCGTTCAGCGTGTGCCGCGAACTGCCGCACGGATGCAGCACTCGAAACACTATCTGGGTGCGTGATCCGGGAGTGCCTGCGAAGGCGTACAAACCGGCGCATGGTGGGTATCCGGGAGAAGTGCATGCAAATCACTAAACACGTGGCGGAGGTGCCGCCGATGTTCCAGCCCGTGGAATTGCGCCTAGTACTCGAATCGGAGGAGGACTTGGCGCTGCTAGCCAAAATATGCGGACGTAATATTAGTATCGCCGCGAACATATCCGCCAACACAGCCGAGCGCGACAAGATCGCGCAATTTATCGGAGATATTTGGCGCGCTATACAGTAAAGTTCAGCCTGTACCGTGTATCCTCATGCGCGGTATGGAGTGCGCTTTGCACTATTCCCGCCGCCAATAGCGCGGCACTTTCCATTCTTTCAATAGGGTGCACCAATGGACTATGTACAGGCATTCACACAAGAGGCGCGGAAGTTCTTCCATGTGCGCCGCACGAAGTTCCGCAAGCAAGCACGGACTAATATCGAAGCATCATGGCACCGAAAGTGGCGGATGCTGGGCAGTGGCTTTTATGGTGAGGCGTGGGCGCATGAGGATTACGAGGACTTGGTAATCAAGATCAGCGGCCCGGCTGGCTGGGGATATAGCTACATGGGCGCTGTACAGAGTGCAATGCACGATGATGAGTCAGAACCCCGCGACGATGTATGGCCGGACTACGCCGAGTTCTGCATGGCGAATCCACATCCGTCTTTGCTGCGTGTGCACCACATTGAGCGTGTGAGCATGATGGCGTGGGCTGTGCTGCCGAGGTATGAGCCGAACTATGGTGGGATGGATCGCGACGCGTTGCAGATACGCGAGGCGTTGTACGGGCAGCGGCAGGCGGAGTACTGGATGCTCCCGCTGCTGAGCATAGCGCGTGGTCGGAATGTGAGTATAGACCTGCATTCGGAGAACGTGATGCGTGACCCTGAGACTGGGAATTGCGTTATCACTGATCCGTTCAGCACCACTGGGTACGGGTACGGCGCTACGCAGTGCTCCGACTTTGACGACGAGTATTTAACCGAAGATTTAACTGACGATGAGGAGGATGAAGATGCTGATTAATTCCAATGGGCGCGAAATGCGCGCCGAGACATTACCCAAGGGCGGCAAGCCGCGTGACGCTGCACTCGCAACCCTTCGTGAAGTGCTGGTGCCTGCGAGCATCCAGAAGGGCATGTTCACCCTCGGTGAGCGTGCGCTGTTGCGGGAGAAGGCGAAATGAACGCGGCAGGCTGGTTCTGGACATTGTACGGCGCGGTAGTATGCGCCGGTGTATTCAAACTTTTGGGAGGATTCTAATGAAGTGGACACCGTATGCAACCCTGAGCGAAATCGTTCAGGCCGAGCGAAATAACCTCCCGATCATCGTGACCACGTACGACGACGCTGGCACTCCGAATGAGATTGCCATGCGTGTCGGCCAGCGCTACCGCATCGCCACCGAGCACATCAATGTGCTCTGCACTGTTGTGCGTATCGACTACGGCGCACGCTCGCCGCTGTTCGTGACGTACGCTACCGAATGGGGCGACTACCTGCTGCACCCGTTCAGCCCCGACAGCCTGCTGTCTGTAACCCCACTTTAATCAAGGAGAGCACATGCAACCGATTGAATTCACACGAGTAGAAGATCAGAACCTGTCCGAGGCCGAGGCGCAACTTGAAATGCTGCGTGCCAATGCAGCGCGTACCAAGGAAGCCAAAGAGTTCACTGTGGCAGTGAATAAGCACATTCGCCTGTACGGCGCAGCGGTGCACATGCTGAGCGACATCCGCGAGATGAATACTGGGTACCAAGGGTATCCCGCGCCGCGTGATGGTTACGCCGAGTTCCGCGCTGAGCTGAACGAGATTGCCAAGCCGTACGGGTTCAAGCTCGTACTGGTGGGCGATAAGGACAAGGCATCGTTGGTGCGCCTGTAATGCGGAAGCATAACAAGAAGTTCGCGCAGCGCTGGTCACGTGAGAAGGGTGATACCTCGAACTTCCCACAGAAGATGGCGCACTCGTTCACGAACGACCGCTTCGCGCAGTTCTGGGCTAACGGCCTGCTGCAAGCCTGCATGGTAAGTGCTGGCATCCTGAAACCACAGTTCTAAGGGGACACTATGAAGATTCAAACCATTACCCACGCGGCACTGCGCATCGTTGCGCAACTGCATGTACTCGCAGTTCGTTTTGACAATGCCGAAGCCGAGCGCAAGTCTGAAGCCGCATTCGAGCGTGCCACTTCGCAACTCGCAATGGTGCGTGCCGCGAAGCTGCACTTGGCGAAGGTGCAAGACCAAGCTCTGCTGACCCGCGCCGAGACTGATAAGCAACTCAGCGCAGCGTACGACGAGGTGACTGGCATCACCAAGGCTGTGTGGAAATGAGCCGCACCATCAAGATCAGCTACTCGGTCGAGTCTGTTGTAACCTTGGAGGAGCACGGCGAGGCGCATCTGATTGATGTGTACGCTCGTGTTAAGTCTGGCGAGTGCCCTATGGACCTCGCCCCTGTAGGCTTCGCAACGGCAGCGGCGCTGCTAGGCGCAGACGCCAGCCGAGACACCATCCTCGCGACGATCATTGGCGAGGTCACAGCCGCCATCATCGAGAACGAGATTCCGCAGTTCTACCCGGCAGAGCGCCATGGGTTCGGCGTACGCATTGCGCAGGTCGCGTACCAAGAGTCACCCGAGGCACTGCCACTACCCGAAGGCGCTAAGCCGCTGGTCATTACGCCCAGCAGCCGCACCGTACACTAAGCACCCACCCACGAAAGGAACCTATATGACCGATGCAATCCAGAACAACTCCCCCGAAACCGTCGCAGTATCCGAGCCGAAACTCACGCAGCGCGAGAAGCTCATGCTGAAGTACACGAAGCTCGCTGACAAGGCCGCTGCACTTACAACTGAAATCAACGCAGTCGTGAATGAGATCAGCGAGATCGACAAGCTCGACAGCATCACTGTCGGCACGCAAGTTATCGTGAGCATCGGCAAGGGCGAGGCTGCATCCGAAGTGGTCGCTGTTGTTGTTGGCGTGAAGGATGACGAGGATGGCTCGAAGGTGTACAAGGTGCAGTACGGCACCGGCTTCGATGCTGACATCGCTGTGGTTAAGCAGGGCAAGATCAAGGTGCCCAATGTAGTACCTGCCGCCGAGTAACGATTGACGTGCAAGGGCATGGCGACGTGCCCTTGCGCATTCAACCGAAGGAGATGCTATGGAAGATTCAGAGATCGTGCGTGCCGTTAAGCGGTACGTGCAGGAGCTGTACACAGACTCCGTGGTGAGCACATCACACATAACCCTGCGCGAGTTGTACCGCAAGTACAACCAAGATGAGGTAGATGCACTCACGCGTAAGCACATCACCTTGGAAGGGGTAGCCCGTGCTGCACGAACATGAGTGGTTGACGCAGGCCAAGCGCCTGAGCATCGGGATGCGCATGCGGGTACGGCATGGGCGTGAGCGCCGCCTGAACCTGACAGTAGGGAACGAGCGCGACCGCTGGTGGTGCTACTGCCAAGCGTGCAAGCAGGGCGGCGTGCTTATGAAGGAGCACGTGATCCTCGGGGCAGACCCAGCGCCTATCACGGCAGAGGATTTAGTGCTGCCCACGGACATGCAGCCTGTGTACTCATCCGAGTACGAGGAGGCCATCGGCAAGTTCTTGGCACGCAAGGGCATGATGTTCCCGTACCTGCCGACGCTGTGGTACAGCCTGCGCGCTAAGCGTGTGCTGCTACAGGATGATTCGGGAGGGTGGCATGGGCGCGACCTCACTGACAAGAGCAACGCGAAGTGGTTGCACTTCGCGAAGCCGCACATCATCGGGATGCTTGGCAGCACGACCATCATCACCGAGGACATATTCAGTATGTACAAGATTCGGTTCGCTATGCGCGATCAGCCGAGTATTGGAGTAGCATCAACCCTTGGGGCTGGGTGTAGCACGACTGCTGCACTCGCACTCAAAAACTGTACGACCCTTGTGTGGGCCTACGATGGTGACAGCGCAGGAGATGAGGGGTACAAATCAGCGAGCAAACGAATGCGTGTGCTCGTTCCTAGACAACTTCGTGCACGTCCTCCTGAGGGGCTCGACCCTAAGGACATGGACTGCGAAGCCATCCGAGAACTTTTGAAAGGAGTACTACATGCCTAAGCCAACATTCGACCCGAACCATTATCCTTACGTTGTATTGCAGATCGGCGGTGAGCCCCGCGTGATGTACATGCCAGCGCAACGCATCATGCACGGTCGGCGTAACCAAGACATCGGCATCCACTTGGCGTACGACATTGCCGTGTGGATGAACGCCAGAGTGCAAGAGGGCAAGGACTTCGCGGAAGTTGAGGAGTACTATCAGGAACTGCTGGACGCCGCCGCACTGGAACTGTTCTGATGGACGCACTGCTGCTGCATGCGCTATCGAACCAGCAGCGCTATAAATCCCTGCACCATGTACTCCCGCAGGGTATGCTGGCTCCCGACACGCTCGCAATGCTGCAATGGTACTCTGCGTACTACGCGGCGTTCCCCGAGCGTACTGACATTCAACTAGACGAACTACAATCCCTCGTGCGGCTGCGCGCCACTGGTTCCAGCCCCGAGTCAATCCAGATCACGCTGCACTTGATCGACCAGATGCGCAAGCGCCCAGACGATACCGCAATCAATGGCATCCTCGGGCAACTGTACGAGCTCGACCTATCAGGCCGGGCCGCTGCACTGATCGAGAAGTACCAGCGTGGTGAGGAGGTGGACTTGGCGTACGAACTGTCCCGGCTATCGCAGCAGGCAGTACGTAGCAAGGCGAGCGCCACCCCTGATGACTACATCAAGACCGGCATCGACGACCTGCTGGCCGAGGTATCGGATGACAAGGGACTGAAGTTCAATCGTATCGCTGCACTGCGCGAGCACATCCTTGGCCTGTCTGGTGGCGCGAGCATCGCAATCGCTGCGCGTCCCGACAAGGGCAAGACCTCGTTCATATCGAGCATCCTCACAGACTTCGCACCCCAAGTGGTTGCGATGTACGGCGGGGCGCGGCCTATACTGTGGCTGAACAACGAGGGCTCAGGTAAGCGCATCATCCCGCGCATCTATCAAGCTGCGCTGGGCAAGGACCTGAACGAAATCATTGCACTGTCGAACCTCGGGCAGCTCGTGCCTGCGTACACTGCCAGCATTGGCGGCATCCCTGACCTCATCCGAGTGAAGGATATGCACGGTGCGAGCCTTGCGCAGATAGAGCAGGTTATCGAGGCACAGCGCCCCTCTGTAGTGGTGGCCGACATGCTTGGTAACTTCCGCTTGAGCGGCGCAGCGAGTGGCTCGAACAAGGCCGACGCAGTTGAGCAGATATGGCAGGAGTGGCGCGAGCTCATGGTACGCCATGACTGCATCGGCCTCGCCACGGTACAGATCAGCGTCGAGGGTGGAAACATGCTGTACCCTCCGTACTCCGCGCTGAAAGACTCCAAGACCGGCATCCAAGGTGCCACCGATGTGATCCTGATGATGGGTTCACTCGACAACCCAGACGCGCAGGCCATCCGTGGTCTATCGTCTCCGAAGAACAAGTTCGCAGCGCCGGGCAAGCCTTCGTGCTTCCAGTCGGAATTGTACTTCGACGGTGCCCGCTGCGTATTCAGTGATGGGAGTGCAGCATGAGCATTATGCGATACCAGAACAACGCACCTCACGCCATCCTTGAGCGGTCTTATGACATCGCCATAGCACGCTTCAAGAAGGAGCAGCCGATCCGAGCAGCGGCCTTAACGCCGGGCGCTGAGTTAGAGGGCATCCCGTGGTACTTCCCCGAGTTCCAAGCGTACATGCGCACCAAGCGCATCCTGAACACTGGGACCATCGAGATAGTCGGCGCGTTCAAGTTCAGCGGACGCCCGGGCTTTGCCGAGGTAGCCGCGGACTTCGTGCGCTCTCTTGGGTGTACCACTGTGGTACTCGATTGCTTTGAACCTGTAGCTGATGCGTGGATCAAGGCTGGGTTCCATACGTACGCAGTCGAACCATTCAATCCTAAACTGGTGCCCGACGATTGGCCTAAAGGTATGGGCGAGCCGCGTGTACTGTACATGAGAAAGCATTACGGAGGATGATATGCCAGAGTTAATGAAGGGCCAGAAGTGGACCGAGCGCAAGCACAAGATGACGTACCCTGCGTGGGTGGAAATCAAGCACGACGAGATTCGCTGCCACGTGAAGGTGCACAAGGACAACGCGGACCTGTGGCACGCCGAGTTCCTGTCGTACGCCGGGAATGTACTGCACAACATGCAGGCATTCGCAAGCAAGTTCATTGACCTCACCAAGGAGTGCGGGTTCGTTGAGTTCGATTGTGGGTTCGAGGTGAACGGGAACTTCAACGACTCGTACCGCTGGGTGCGTAGCAGTACTGGACTGCCCGCCGACCTCATCGAGGCACCGACGAAGTTCCTACTGTTCGACCTGCCTGAACTGGATAAGCACACGTTCGAGCAGCGCATGCAGCATCGGCATACGGTGGCTGTACTCGCAGCTACTATTGACTTCGACCTCTTTCAGCCTGCTGGTGGATGGGCGCACGAGGAGGGCAGCGTGGAACTGATGTTCAACGTGGCCCGCGAGCGTGGGTACGAGGGCCTGATGGTTAAGAGCACCGACCACCTGTACGAGCGCGGCAAGCGCAGTAATGGTTGGCTGAAACTGAAGCCTAGTGACGACGCAGACGGCATCATCACAGAGCTGCATGAGGCAGTCTCCGAGGACGGCACGCCGCTTGGCCGCACTGGCAGCATCACCATAGCCGTCGAGGATGGCAGCACCGCAACCCCGCACGGCATTGCGCATGAGCTAGGCCGCGAGATGCACGAGCATCCCGAGCGCTTCATCGGGCAGTGGGCCGAGTTCAAGTACATGGAGCGGGACCGCCAAGGCGGGTACCGACATCCTACATTCAACCGCATACGGGAGGCAAAGCAATGATCCTATTTCAAAAGCCCAGAGTGGCCCCGCATAATTGGTTTGCGTGGTTTCCTGTTATTGTAGAGTTCGGGTACAGGGAAGACGGAGCACTGCGCTTCGACTACCCCATTGTATGGTTGCAGACTGTGCAACGCACGCGGCGTACTTACGGTACTCGTTGGTCGTACATGATAGGGATACAGTAATGTCCAGCATAATGATTATCGACATCGAGACGGAGAACCACACGCACTGCGGTGCAGTGGCCTCGCCTCGACACCCAGAGAACTACGTGGTAGCCGAGGGCCGCTGCATCGACGTTAACCCGTTCGATGGGGCCATCACTGGCACGTACTTCACGAACAAAGAGGAGGCGGACGCAGCCGCATGGTTGAGCATCCCAGAGGATGTGCACCTGCTGGTAGCGCATAACGCCGCGTTTGAAATGGACTGGTTCTTGGTGAAGCAGCGTGACGAAATCATGCGCTTCTTGGCGCGAGGCGGGCGCATCTTCTGCACCGCATACGCCGAGTACCTCCTCACGAATCAGCAGGAGACTTACCCAAGCCTCGATGCAACTGCGCCGAAGTACGGCGGGACGCACAAGGTAGACGGCGTGAAGATTCTGTGGGAGCAGGGCACGCTCACCAGCCAGATCGACAAGGACCTTCTGTACGATCAGTACCTCATCGGTGAGGGTGGCGACATCGACAACACCCGCCGCGTGTTCTACGGGCAGGTCGCTGAGCTGATGCAACGCGGCATGTGGGACATGACGCTTCTCCGCATGGAGGGACTTGTGTTCAACTGCTTGGCGATGGATGCTGGCCTGCACGTTAACCGTGATGTGGCGTTCGCCCAGAAGGCCGAGCAAGAGACTAAGCTCGCTGCACTCGCAGATAGTTTCCGCTCATATCGTTCGCATATCCCAGAGAGCATCGAGTTCAAGGATACCAGCGACTTCCACATGAGTGCGTGGCTGTTCGGCGGACCCATCAAGTACCGCATGCGTGACACGTGGTTCGAGGAGGATGGAGTAACCCCGAAGTACGAGAAGACCGAGTGCTATAAATTCGGAGTTGGAGTTGACGCAGTGTTCGTGCCGATCCCTGAGGGGGGCATCGACGCTGAGCAGTTCGCTGCGTGCGTTACTGCGTACGGCAAGGCTGACCGCTACAGCTCAGGCAAGAACAAGGCACAGCCGAAGATACACAAGGTAGACTCGACGGAGCCGAAGCAGAAGTGGTACGACCGACAGCTCATGCTGAAGGGCGTGGTGGACTTGGGTGCGCTACCCAAGGATGTGCAGAAGTCATTCAAGGATGAGTTCGCTGGCAAGCGTAAGCTCGCAGACGACAGCCCGGTGTACAGCACTGGGGCAGACGCCATCGAGATGCTATCGAAGCGCCAAGAATTCTCAGACGGCACTCGCGAGATGCTCGGGAACCTCCTGAAGTTCGCGAAGATCGACAAGGACTTGGGGACGTACTATCTGCGCGATAAGTGCGACGATGAGGGCAACGTGATCAAGCAGTCTGGCATGTTGCAGTACCTCACTGAGCACGACATCGTGCACCACGTACTGAACACCACGAGCACCGTGACTACACGCCTATCGAGCAATCGCCCGAACATGCAGAACATCCCACGCGGGGACACATCGGACGTGAAGAAGATGTTCACCTCACGCTTCGATAATCCACGCTGGCTCACGTGGGCACACGCTGTTGGCACAATCACCGAGGAGGTGTACAACGAGTGCATGGAGTTGCTGTCACATGGGGCACGTGCTGGCGCTATCGTTGAGGCTGACTACAAGGCCCTTGAGGTTGTGACCCTCGCAGCGTTCTCGAAGGATGAGAACCTAGTGAAGGCCCTGATGGATAACATCGACATGCACTGCATGCGACTGTCGCAGCAACTGCATGAGGAGTACGAATCGGTCTTGCTGAAGTGCAAGGACGAGACGCACCCAGAGCACAAGCGGTACAAGACGATGCGGACCGACATCAAGCCCAAGGCATTCGCGTACCAGTACGGTGCGACAGCGATGGGCATTGCGTTCAGCACTGGCTGTACCGTAGAGGATGCTCAGGCGTTCATCGACGCAGAGAAGGCGCTGTTCCCCGGCGTCGAATCATGGTACGAGCGTGAGGTGTTCGCCACTGTTGAGCGTACCAAGACCGTGCATCGCGAGCAAGCAGATAATGGAAGCTGGCGAGTGTACGGGCGTGGAACGTGGACCAGCCCATCGGGCACCACGTTCGAGTTCCGCGAGTACCCGAAGTCGAGGTACTTGAACGGGCAGCGCACAGAAATCATGGAGTTCAAACCCACGCAGATGCGGAACTATCCCATCCAAGGCGAGTCAGGGTTCTTCGTGCAAGGCATCGCCGGGCAGATCATGCGCTGGCTTATCTCGCGTAACTTCTTCGGAGGTCGCGTGTTCATCATTAACCAAGTGCACGACGCAGTGTACTTAGACTGCTGCCTGTCCGTCCTATCGGAAGTGGCGGCGGCAGTGAAATACATCATGGAGTCATTGCCCGAGTTCTTTAAGAAGTACGGGTATGATCTAGGTGTTCCGTTCCCAGCCGAAGTCGAAGCTGGTCCCTCGATGTACGAGAAGTCCCACGTTAACTAAGGAGCATTACCACTATGTCAGCAAAACTGCAATCATTCCTCGACCAAGCAAACCAAGACGCTACTGAATCCGGCATCGACATGAACGAGGCCGTTAAGGGCGGAGGCGGTGGCCGTCTCCTCCCAGCGGGCTACGCGTTCGGTCGCCTCGTCGAGTACCTTGAGTTCGGCAACCAGCCGCAAGAGTTCGCCGGTGTGGCGAAGGACCCCGCGCTTGAGTTCTCGCTGGGCTTCGCCTTGTGGGGCCAAGGGTACCAGAACGATGACGGCACTCCGTACATCGTGCGCACGTACAACACGGCGCTCTCCCGCAATGAGAAGTCCCGTGCGTACAAGCTGTTCAAGGCACTGAACTGGAAGGGCACTGCCAAGAGCTACGGCCAGATGCTGGGCGAGACCTTCCTCGTGAAGATCAAGCACGCACCCAAGAGCAAGGCCGAGCCGACCGTGATGGTCTCCCGTATCGACCTCGATGGATTCCTGCCGCCGCTGGACCCCGTTACCCGCCAGCCGTACGCCATCCCCGAGGCAGCGGACGAACTGTACCGCATGTTCTTGTGGGCGCGTCCGACCAAGGAGGCATGGGACTCCCTGTTCCTCGAAGGTGCGTACGATGACGGCAAGAGCAAGAACCGTATCCAAGAGCAGATTCTGGCTGCGCTGGACT
>Ga0316626_10000827_pt1 | contig 12910 bp, 13 predicted proteins | sample OWC_Aug_T1_C1_D5_FD_207656 | JGI IMG/M metagenome (GOLD analysis project Ga0316626, IMG submission 207656) | Wetland soil microbial communities from Old Woman Creek delta, Ohio, United States - OWC_Aug_T1_C1_D5_A | ecosystem: Environmental > Terrestrial > Soil > Wetlands | place: USA: Ohio...
CCGGTTTTCTTGACGCCGAGGCGCAGCCCGACCCCGCGCCCGCGGCTTTCCAGGAAGCTTCGGACTCGATCGGCGGCGGATTGGGTGAGCGAGACTGTCATGGCGGCGTTGCTGGGCCTCGGAATTGCGCGGATTCTACACGGTAGACCGGGTTGCGCCGGGCCAGTTCCTCGCGGCGGCGCGGACGGCGTCCTGCAGTGTGAGCAAGCGCCCGTATTTCGCGGCCGGAACCTCGAGCGCGGCGGCGGCCTCGCGCCAGTCCCATGCCGCCAATTGAGCGGGGCCCTCACCACGCAGCCGGTCGGTCAGCCAGGACGCCGCTGCCAGGAAATGCGGGCAGCCGAATGCCTGGAAGCGCGCATCCTCGACTCGGCCGTCCACCACGCGGCACTGCAGGCGGACCTCCGCGCCCTGCTCTCGATCCCCGGCACGGGCCGTAACGACGTCGCTGCCCGCAGGCAGTGAACCGGCACCGGACAGCGTCGCCATGCGACGCCTGACCTCGGCACCATAGCGTGGATCGTCGTCCGTCACGTCGCCACCCCGCACGGAGCGACCGCGCGCAACCGCCGGACCGCCCCCTGGATCGCCGCAATCGCGAGCTCGATCTCCGCCGCCGTCGTGTACCGGCCCAGGCTGAGGCGCAACGAACTCTGCGCGAGTCGGTCGCTACGGCCAAGCGCGCGCAGTACATACGACGGTTCCGCGCTGGTCGTCGCGCAGGCAGAACCCGAGGCGACCGCAAGTCCCGGCAGCTCGAACAGCAGGCTCTCGCCCTCGACGCCGTCGATCGTGACGTTGAGGATGCCGGGTGCGCGCTGCACTGCGTGCCCATTGAGCTCGACGCCCGGCAGCTCGGCAAGGCCCTGCCACAGCCGTTCACGCAGCCTGGCCATTCGCGCCGAATCCTCGGCCATTTCCCGCGCGGCGATCCGGTACGCGACGCCCATGCCGACGATCTGGTGGGTCGGCAGCGTGCCGGAGCGCAACCCGCGCTCCTGCCCGCCACCGTGCAACAGCGGCACGAGGCCGATCCGCGGCTCGAGCCGCACGCACAGCGCACCGACGCCCTTCGGACCGTGCACCTTGTGCGCGGTCAGCGCGAGCAGGTCGATGCAGTCGCGCTCGACGTCGAGAGGCAGCTTGCCCACGCTCTGCGCAGCGTCGACGTGAAACAGCACGCCGCGGTCACGGCACAGCCGCCCGACGGCGCCGATGTCCTGCACGACACCGATCTCGTTGTTGACGTGCATCAGCGAGACCAGGATCGTCTCCGGCCGCAGCGCGGACTCGACCTGCGCCGGCACGACGATGCCATCGCTGCCAGGCACGAGATACGTGACTGCGAAGCCCTCTCGCTCGAGCTGGCGACAGGCGTCGAGCACGGCCGGATGCTCCGTGCGCGCGGTCACGACGTGCCGGCCGCGAGAACGGTAGAAGCGCGCCGCGCCGAGCAGCGCGAGGTTGTCGGCTTCCGTGGCGCCCGAGGTCCAGATCAACTGCGCGGGCCGGGCTCCGACCAGGCTCGCAACTTCCTCCCGCGCCTGCTCCACGCGCGCGCGTGCGCGCCGCCCCGGCGCATGGCCGATGGCCGACGGATTGGCAAAGTCGCCGTCGACGCCCAGACAGGTCGCCATTGCGTCGATGACCCGCGGGTCCACCGGGGTGGTTGCCGCATTGTCCAGGTAGACGACGCCGCTCATGGCAGCGGTCCGGGTCGCGTCGGGTGGGGATCCCCGGCGCGCCGACGCTTGCCCTGCACGGCCGTGAGGATTCCGCGCAGGATGTTGATTTCGTTCTGGTCCGGCACGACGCGATTGAACATGCGCCGGATGCGGGCCATCAGGTGCCCCTCGCCGGTGCGGTCGCGGAACTCGATCTCCTCCAGTACCTGCTCCAGATGCAGGTAGAACTGCTCCATGTCGCGTGTGCTGGCGAGCGGAACGCCGGCGGTCCGCCCGGTGTCCGGCTCGTCGCGCAGTGCGAGCCGGATCTCGTAGGCGATGACCTGCACGGCCATCGCGACGTTCAGCGAAGCGTAGACCGAGCCCGTCGGGATCGTGACCAGTGCCTGGCACAACTCGAGGTCTTCATTGGTGAGCCCGGTGCGTTCGGCGCCGAACACGACCGCGACCTCGCTCGCCTGCGAAGCGGCTGCGATCTCGCGCGCCGCTTCCCGCGGTTCGACCGTGCGCCATGGCAGGTGCCGCGAGCGCGCCGTGGTGCCGACGACGAACCCGCAGTCCGCCACGGCGCTGCGGACGTCGGCAAACACCCGCGCCCGGTCGAGCACGTCATCGGCACCCGCGGCCAGCACCGTGGCCTCGGTCGCCGGGAATCGCTCGGGCGCAACCAGGCACAGCTGCTCGAGGCCCATGGTCTTCATGGCACGGGCCGCAGAACCGATGTTGCCCGGATGCGAGATCCCGGCCATGACGATGCGAATGGACATGCTCTGGTATTCTACCGGGCCGTGGCCGGACTCAAGTCCCGCCGTTCTTTGCCAGTCGCCGCCAAACGTCGAGACGCCGTCTCATGCAGCCATTGCTCAATATCGCCGTCCGGGCCGCGCGTCGCGCCGGCGACCTGATCGTGCGCAACGTCGACCGGGTGCCCACGCTCGGCATTCGCTCGAAGAGCCGCAACGACTTCGTCACCGAGATCGACCAGATGGCCGAGCGCGACATCATCGAGACGATCCGGCGCAGCCACCCCGACCACGGCTTCCTCGGCGAGGAAAGCGGCCGCAGTGGCGGCGACGAGTTCATCTGGATCATCGACCCGCTCGACGGCACGACCAATTTCCTGCACGGCTTTCCGACCTTCGCGGTGTCGCTCGCCTGCGAGTATCGCGGCCGTCTCGAGCACGGCGTGATCTACGACCCGATGCGACAGGAGCTCTTCACTACCTCGCGCGGCGACGGTGCGCAGCTCGACGGCCGGCGGATCCGCGTCAGCAAGCAGATGGAGCTCGAGGGCGCGCTGATCGGCACCGGCTTCCCCTATCGCGCGAATGCCCAGTGGATCGACGAGTACCTCGCGATGCTCAAGGTGGTGATGCAGAAGACGGCCGGCATCCGCCGCCCCGGCGCCGCGTCGCTCGACCTGGCCTACGTCGCCGCCGGCCGCATCGACGGCTTCTGGGAAATCGGCCTGAACGCCTGGGACACCGCTGCAGGCACGCTGATGATCACCGAGGCCGGCGGCCGGATCGGCACGCTGACCGGCGGTGAGTACCGCCAGGGCGGCAACGTCATCGCCGGTACGCCGAAGGTCTACGAGGCACTCGTCGCCGCGCTGGGCCCACTCGCCCCGGAACCGCTTCGCGAACCGTGATCTCCTCCCGCCGGGCCCCTATCGCAGCGCCCCGCCCTCGGCTACATTCCCTGCCACTTCCCCTGATGGCGACCCAGAAGCGCCCACGAGGCCTCAATGCCCAGCCGTTTGTTCTCGACCAAGCCTATCGGCGAGCTGCACGAAGCCGACACGCTGAACGAGCTGCATCGCACGCTTGACGCGCGCGCACTGGTGCTGCTCGGGATCGGCGCGATCATCGGCACGGGGATCTTCGTATTGACCGGCACCGCGGCGGCCAACCATGCCGGTCCTGCGCTCGTCATCTCCTTCCTGATCGCCGGTCTGGGTTGCGCACTGGCGGGACTCTGCTACGCGGAATTCGCCTCGATGATCCCGGTCTCGGGGAGCGCCTATTCTTATTCGTACGCCACGCTCGGTGAGTTCGTCGCGTGGTTCATCGGCTGGAACCTGATCCTCGAGTACCTGTTCGCGGCGGCAACGGTCGCGGTGGGCTGGTCGGGGTACGTCGTAAGCCTGGTGGAGCAGCTCGGACTGCACATGCCCGATGCGCTCACCAACGCGCCGTTCACGAAGGGCACCGGGCACTTCGAGATCGTTCGCACCGGAGCTCTGGTGAACCTGCCTGCGGTACTGGTCGTCGCCGCGATCACGGCGCTCTGCTATGTCGGCATCCACCAATCGGCGCGGTTCAACGCGATCGTCGTAGCCATCAAGGTCACCGTGATCGTGCTGTTCATCGGCTTCGGCATCTGGGTGGTGGACGGCGCGAACTGGACGCCATTCATCCCGGAGAATACCGGCCAGTTCGGGCAGTTCGGCTGGAGCGGCGTCGTGCAGGCCGCCGGCATCATTTTCTTCGCGTACATCGGCTTCGACGCGGTTTCCACCGCCGCGCAGGAGGCGAAAAATCCTCAGCGGGACATGCCGATCGGAATTCTCGCCAGCCTGGCCGTCTGCACCGTGCTCTATGTCGCGGTCTCGGCGGTGCTCACGGGCATGGTTCACTACAGCGAGCTCAACACGCCAGCGCCGGTCGCACTGGCGCTCGACCGCCACCCGGAACTCAGCTGGCTCGCCGGATGGATCAAGCTCGGCGCCATCGCGGGCATGACGTCGGTGATGCTCGTCATGCTGCTCGGCCAGCCGCGCATCTTCTACGCGATGTCGCGCGACGGGTTGCTGCCGCCGCTCTTCCGCCGGGTGCACCCGACGCACAAGACGCCGTACGTGGGCACGCTGATCACGGGGTCGCTCGCCGCACTGATCGCCGGCCTGTTTCCGGTCACCATCCTCGGTGAACTCGTCTCGATCGGCACGCTGCTCGCATTCACGACCGTCTGCATCGGCGTGCTGGTGCTGCGTTACACACGGCCCGACATCAAGCGCCACTTCAAGGTGCCGGCACCGTGGTTCGTCTGCATAGCCGGGGCGCTGATCTGCACCGGCATGATGGTCTCGCTCCCGCAGGACACGTGGCTGCGGCTCCTCGTGTGGACCGCGATCGGGTTCGCGATCTACTTTTTCTATGGCTTCCGGCACAGCGAACTGCGCAAGTCTGGACGCTAGCGCGCCACACACTCGCCGGAAAGGTCAGTCGCGGCTGCCGCGAGTGGCCCGCTCCTCGCGCCGGGTGGCCCAGAGCGACGCAATGACGCCGCCCGCCAGCGTGCCGAGGATAATGCCGAGCGAGACGAGGTTCGGCACGTGGAAGTGGCTCACGAGCAGCATCTTCATGCCGACGAACGCCAGGATCAGCACCAGGCTGTATTTCAGGTAGCGGAACATCGCCATCAGGCCCGCGACTGCGAAATAGAGCGAGCGCAGGCCGAGGATCGCGAACGCGTTCGACGTGAACACGAGGAACGGGTCCTGCGTCACGGCCAGGATGGCCGGGATCGAATCCACGGCGAACACCACGTCGGTCAGCTCGACCATGACGAGCGCGACGAACAGCGGTGTCGCGTGCAGGACTCCGTCGCGCCGCACGAAGAAACGCGCGCGGTCGAGTTCCTCGGTGACGGGCATGAAGCGCCGCACCAGGCGCGCCGGAAAGCTCGCGCCGAAGTCGGGCACCTCGTCGTCGTCGCGCAGCATGCGCAATGCCGAGATCAGCAGGATCGCGCCGAACACGTAGAACATCCAGTCGAAGTGGGCGAGCAGCGCCGTGCCCGTTGCGATCATCAACCCGCGCAGCACGATCGCGCCGACGATGCCCCAGAACAGCACGCGGTACTGGTAGAGCGCGGGAATCTTCAGGTACGAGAAAATCAGCGCGATGACGAAGATGTTGTCGACCGACAGCGACCACTCGAGCAGGTAGCCGGTCACGAACAGGACGACGGCATCCGCGCCGCCGCCCACGCCCGTGCCGGGCTCGAAGCCCAGCCAGTGATGCTCGTAGAGGCCGTAAATGACCAGCGTGAACGAAAGCGCGACGCTGACCCAGACGCTGGTCCAGAACAGCGCCTGCTTGACCGAGAGCTCCGCCGATTCCCGGTGCAGGACACTCAGGTCGAGGAACAGCAGCGTGAGGAAAAAGGCGAGGAACCCGCCCCACACGACCTCGGTCACGAGATCCCCCCCTCAGACGGCCTGTGCGATGCCGGCCACGCGCTCAGGGCATTTCGTCCACTTCGCCTTTCTCCCGCTGCGCCGGCATCAGGTCGCGTGCAGTCAGCTTGAGGTCGAGCGCGATGGAACTCGCAACGAAGATGGACGAGAACGTGCCGACGAGCACGCCGATGGCCAGCGCAACCGAGAAAGACTTCAGCACGTCGCCACCGAAGATCAGCAGCGAAATCACGGCAATCAGCGTCGTGACGCTGGTCATCAACGTCCGCGACAGCGTCTCGTTGATCGCGAGGTCGATGATCTCAGCCGGCGCTCCCTTGCGGGTCATGATGAACCGCTCGCGGATCCGATCGAACACCACCACCGTGTCGTTCAACGAGTAACCGACGACCGCCAGGACCGCGGCCAGCGCCGGAAGGTCGAAGGTCATCTGGGTCGCGGAAAATATGCCCAGGATGATGATCGGGTCGTGCAGGGCCGCGACGATGGAGCCGACCGCGAGCTTCCATTGGAAGCGCAACGCAACGTAGGCCATGATCAGCAGGAACGCGAACAGTGCGGCGAGCGCACCTTTCTCCGCCAGCTCCTTCCCGACCTGGGCTCCGACCACCTCCGTGCGTCGCAGCTCGGAAGCCGGCTCGTAGGTCTGCAACGCCGTCAGGACCTTGGCGCTCACCGCATTCACGTCCATGCCTTCCTCGGGCAGGACGCGGACCAGCACGTCGCGCGAAGTGCCGAAGCTCTGCACGACCGCGTCGCCGAACCCGGCCTCCCCGAGTGCGCCACGGACCTTTTCGAGATCCGCCGCCTGTGGCAACGACAACTCGAGGACCACGCCGCCCGTGAAATCGATGCCGAAGTTGAGGCCCCGGAAGGCGAGCAGCAGGAACGAAGCGAGGATCAGCACGCCCGACACGACGTACCATTGCCGGCGCAGCCCCATGAAGCGGAAGCTGGTCTTTTTCTTGAAGAATTCCATGACGCGTCTGCCTCAGATCGGGAGCGCTTCGAGCTTGCGCTGGCGCCCCCAGATCACGTGGATGAGAGCACGGCTGCCGAGGATGGCCGTAAACAGCGATGTCAGAATGCCGATGCACAGGGTCACCGCAAATCCGCGCACGGGTCCGGTGCCGAACGTGAACAGCACGATGCCGGCGATCAAGGTCGTCACGTTCGAGTCCGCGATCGCGGAAAACGCCTTGTCGAAACCGGCATTGATCGCCGCGTGCGGGCTCATCCCGTTGCGCACTTCCTCGCGGATGCGTTCGTAGATGAGGATATTCGCGTCCGCCGCCATGCCAACCGTGAGCACGATGCCGGCGATGCCGGGCAGCGACAACGATGCCTGCAGCAACGACATCATTGCCGTCAGCAGCACCATGTTCGAAAACAGCACGAGGTTGGCCGCGAGGCCGAACCTGCGGTAGTAGATGCCCATGAAGATGAACATGCCGACGAGGCCGATGAGCAGTGCGCGGAAGCCGCGATCGACGTTGTCCTGGCCGAGGCTCGGACCGACCGTTCGCTGCTCGACGATGTAGAGGGGTGCTGCGAGCGAACCGGCTCTGAGCAGCAGGGCGAGCTCGCGAGCTTCGCCGGCGAGCAGCCCCGTGATCTGGAAGTTGCTGCTGAATACGCCCTGGATGGTCGCGACGCTGATCACTTCCTCTTCCGTGCACTCGCTGCCCGAACGCACCCCGTCGCAAGGCTCGGTCTCGGTGACGCGCTTCTTCTCCAGGAAGACGACAGCCATCGGCCGGCCGAGGTTCTCCCGGGTGGTATTGAGCATCTCGGAGGCGCCGCGCGCATCGAGCTTGACGAACACCGCCGGCTGGCCTTCGGAAAAACCCGAACTGGCATCCACGAGCTGCTCGCCGGAGACGATGACATCACGCTTCAACAGCACCGACCCGCCATCCCTGCGCTGGTAGAGCCGCGTACCGAGTGGCGCACGGCCCAGTTGCTCGGCCTCGACCGGGTCGTGCTGCTGGTCGACCAGGCGGAATTCGAGGGTGGCGGTTGCACCGAGCACGCGGAGAGCCTCGTTCGGGTCCTGCACGCCTGGCAACTGCACGACGATGCGGTCCACGCCCTGGCGCGTGACGATCGGCTCGGTCACGCCGAGCTCGTCGACGCGGTTGCGCAGCGTGGTGATGTTCTGCTGGATCGCGAAGTCCTGGCGCTGCTTGATCTGCTCCGGTGTCAGCCGAACCGTGACGGACCCGCCCTCACCCTGACGGTCCGTTTCCAGCGTGATGTTCGGATCCTGCTTGCGCAGCGCCGCCGCTGCGCGCTCGACATCGTCGCCAGTGCGCAGCGAGATGCGCACGGAATCGACGCCACTGACCTCGATGCCGGTAAACGGGATGCGCTCGTTGCGCAGCAGCGTGCGGTAGTCGCGCTCCATCGTGCCGAGCAGTTGCTTGACCGCACCGGCGACGTCCACCTCATAGAGGAAATGGACGCCGCCGCGCAGGTCGAGACCGAGACTCATGGGCTTCAGGCCCAGCGCCCTCATCCACACGGGCGTGCGAGGCGACTTTGCGAGCGCGATCAGGTGCTCGCGTGGCGCCGCGTCCTGGATCGCGTCGCGAGCCGCGAGCTGCTGCTCGACACTCGCAAAACGCAGCACGAGTCGGTCACCCTCGATGTGGGCCGCCTCAGGCGACAGCCCCTTCTCCGCCAGGATTGCCGTGACGCTGGCCTGGCCTTGCTCAGTGAAGGCCGTACGGTCATTGCGCGACAGCTGCAGCGCCGGCGCCTCGCCGAACACGTTCGGCAACGCGAGCAAGGTCGCCGCCAGCATGACGATGGCGACCAGCCAGATTTTCCAGGCCGGATAGGTATGCATGCGGGGATTCCCCTCGGGCTCAGGCGTTCTTGATGGTGCCCTTGGGTAGGACGCTGGTCACGGTGTGGCGCTGGACCTTGACCCGCACGCCCTCGGCGATCTCGAGGGTCAGGAACTGATCGCCGGTCTCGGTGACCTTGCCGAGGACGCCACCGGCCGTGGCGACCTCGTCGCCGACGCCGAGCGCGGCCACCATGGCCTTGTGCTCCTTGGCGCGCTTGGCCTGCGGACGGATCAGCAGGAAGTAGAACACGACGAAGATCAGCACGAGGGGCAGCAACTGCATGAAAGCGTTCGGCTGTGCGCCGCCGGCGGCCTGCGCCCAGGCGCTCGAGATCAACCAATCCATCGACGGACTCCTGTGATTGGGCCCATGGGGGCCTTGTCAAAAAGGCTGCGGATTATACCCGAGGGCCGCCCCGGCTGCCGGCCGGCTTGGGCTGCCCCTCCGGTCCGCCGAGGAATTCCGCGGCAAATCGCCCGAACGTGCCCTGGTCGATCGACGTCCGGATGCGCTGCATCAAGGCCAGGTAGTAGTGCAGGTTGTGGATCGAATTGAGGCGCGCACCGAGGATCTCGTTGCAGCGGTCGAGGTGGCGCAGGTAGGCGCGGGAGTAATTGCGGCAGGTGTAGCAGCTGCAGGCCGGATCGAGCGGCCGGGTGTCGTCCTGGTGCGCCGCATTGCGGATCTTGACCACCCCCTCGCTGGTGAACAGGTGGCCGTTGCGCGCGTTGCGGGTCGGCATCACGCAATCGAACATGTCGATGCCGCGCTGCACGGCCTGCACGATGTCCGCCGGAGTACCGACCCCCATCAGGTAACGCGGCCGGTCCGTCGGCAGCGCCGCGCCGAGTGCATCGAGCACGGCGTTGCGCTCGTCCGCAGGCTCGCCGACGGCAAGACCGCCGACCGCATAGCCGTCGAACTCGAGCGCGCGCAGCGCCTCGAGTGACTCGAGCCGCAACCCGAGGTGCGTCCCGCCCTGCACGATGCCGAACAACGCGTTGGGGTTGCCGAGCTCCCGGAAGGCATCGCGGCTGCGCTGCGCCCAGCGCATCGAGAGTTCCATCGACTGGCGCGCCTGCGCCTCGGTGGCCGGATACGGCGGGCACTCGTCGAACACCATGACGATGTCCGAGCCGAGGTCCGTCTGGACCCGCATCGAGATCTCCGGGCTCAGGAACACCGGATCACCGTTGACCGGCGAGCGGAAGCGCACACCCTCCTCCGTCAGCTTGCGCAGTTCCGCGAGGCTGAAGACCTGGAATCCGCCGGAGTCGGTCAGGATGGGCCCCGTCCAGTGCATGAACCCGTGCAGGTCACCGTGCGCGCGGATGACGTCGGTGCCGGGGCGCAACATCAAGTGGAACGTGTTGCCGAGCACGATCTGCGCGCCCAGCCCCGTCAACTCTTCCGGTGTCATCGCCTTGACGGTGCCGTAGGTGCCGACCGGCATGAACACGGGCGTCTCCACGGTGCCGTGCCGCAGGTGCAACCGGCCGCGGCGCGCCAGGCCCTCGCTCGTGAGCAGGTCGAACTTCATGCCGCGGGCCTCCGTTCGAGCGCGGCCGGATCCGGTTCCACGAACATGGCATCGCCGTAGCTGAAGAAGCGGTACTTCGCGGCGACGGCATGACGGTACGCGCGCAGCACATGCTCCCGTCCGGCGAACGCGCACACCAGCATCAGCAGCGTGGACTCCGGCAGGTGAAAGTTCGTGAGCAACGCGTCCACGACGTGGAATCGGTCACCAGGTGTGATGAACAGGCGGGTGTCCCCTGCGAACGGGACCAGCCGCCCCTGGGCGCGGGCCGCCGATTCGAGCGCGCGCACGGCCGTCGTGCCGACTGCGATGACGCGACCGCCACGCGAGCGGCACGCAGCGACCGCGTCGCAGGTCTCCAGCGGGACCTCGGCAAGTTCCGCATGCATCCGGTGATCCCGGACATCGTCCGCCCGCACCGGCTGGAACGTGCCGGCCCCGACGTGCAGCGTGACTCGCGCGCTCTCCGCGCCGGCCCGCCGGCACGCCTCGAGCGTGGCGTCGTCGAAATGCAGGCCCGCGGTCGGCGCAGCCACGGCCCCCGGGGCACGCGCATACACGGTCTGGTAGCGCTCTCGATCGGCCTCCTCGGCCGGTCGCTTCAAGTACGGCGGCAGCGGCATTTCGCCGTGCTGCTCGAACACTCCAGCAGGATCGCGCTCGAACTCGAGCAACCAGAACTCGTCCTGGCGCCCGACGACGATCGCAGTGCAGTCACCCGGCAGATGCAATTTCGCACCCGGGGCCGGCGCCTTGCTCGACCGCATCTGTACCAGCACGCGCAGGCCGCCGAGCACGCGTTCGAGCAGGATCTCGACACGGCCACCCGTGTCCTTGCGACCGTGCAGTCGAGCCGGGACGACCCGGGTGTCGTTGAACACCAGCAGGTCGCCCGGCCTCAGCAACCCCGGCAGGTCTGCGAACTGCCGGTCCACGATTGCGCCGTTGCGGCCGTCCAGATGCAGCAGGCGGCTGTCGCTGCGCCGCGCCGCCGGGTGACGCGCGATCAGTTCGTCGGGAAGCTCGTATTGGAAATCGCTGCGCAGCATGGGCCGCGCATGCTAGCAGAGGGGCTGAGCTCGCCTCAGGTGATCCCGCCGGAAGGCGGCGCCGGTGGCGCCGGCGGCAGGGGCGTGCGATGGCGCGACCGGGCCGCGGCATCGACTTCCGGCATGGTCACCGCAAGCTCGAGGTGCTTGCGATTGCGCAGCACGCCGAGCCTCACGTTCTCGCCGGGCTGGTAGGAGCGCAGGATCCGGAACGCGTGGCCCGGGCTGTCCGGCTTGCGCCCGTCGATGCTGAGCAGCACGTCGCCCTCCTCGAGAGGCAGGACCCGTCCCTCCGATGCACGCACGACCAGCAGCCCTTCTTCCGCGCCGAAGTACTTGCCGAGCTTCGGTGTCAGGCTCACGAGCTCGAGCGAACGGAACTGCCGTTCGGGACCCAGCAGGCCCTCGAAGCCCGGGATCTGCAGGCCTTCCGGAAGCTGCTTCGGCAGTCGTTCACGGAGGATGCGCGCAATCGGCGGTTCCGCGGGCGCGGCCTTGATCGCGGCGGTGCGCTTCTGGCCGTCGCGCAGGTAGTCGAGATTCACGGTCTGGCCGGGTTCGACGCTGCGCATCCGCTCCACGAGCTGAGCGCTTGGGTCGCGACCGTCAGTGGTCCGCAGCGACTGACCGTTCATCGCGACCACGATGTCCCCCGCCTTGAGGCCAGCCTGCTCGGCCGGGCCGCCCGGGCTCACGCCCACGACCTCGACGCCGTCGTCGCGCCCTTTGGCGTCCTCGATGTTGATGCCGAGCATGGCGCCTTGTGGCCGCCCCTGTACGAAGCGCATCAATTCCTCTTGCCGGTCGCCGCCGTAAAGCTGCTGGCTCAGGTCGGCTACGTCGCGCGCGGCATCGTTCAATCTCGCGCGCGCTTCCTTCAGTTGCTTCTCCAGTGCGGCACGGTCCGCGGGCTCCGCGGCTACCGAAATCGGCGCGGCCAGCACAAGCAAGGCCGCGCAGCAAGCTCCGGCGACCGCGGCTCGGCCAGCATGCAAGGCATTGATCTTCATTCGTGACCTCCGGTTCACAACAAGTCGCGCTGCGCCTCGACGTAGCGCAACTGCACCAGCGAACTCATGACTTCGACCCGGTCGCGCCAGAGCTGTTCGGCGTGCGGCGTGCTCGCCTGCGCGTCCGCAACCAGGATTTCGTGATCGAGCCACTGAACCCGGGCCTCGAGCGAATCAATCGTCACCGACGTCGCCGCGCGCTCCACCGCCGGGCGCGCCGGCAGCTCGGCAAGCACGGCCTCGAGCGCCTGCGAACGCGAGCGCAGTTCCGCCAACGCATCTGCCGTGGCCGGTGCGGCGACCAGATCGGCGGAAGTCACAGGAGCGGTCGGCGTCTCGAGCATCCGGAGCGTTGCGAACAGACACAGCGCCGCCACCGAAGCGGCGGTCGCGAATCCCGCCATCCTCGCGCGCCGTTGCGCGCTGCGCTCCGAGCGAGCGATTCGGGCCTGGATCTCCGGCCACGCGTCCCGATCTGGATCGGGGACCGACGGCAGTGCGCGCAATCGCGCGCGCAGGCTCAGTAACTGTCCGAGATGGGCATGCATGTTGCCTTCACTCCATCGG
>Ga0316626_10000828_pt1 | contig 12904 bp, 12 predicted proteins | sample OWC_Aug_T1_C1_D5_FD_207656 | JGI IMG/M metagenome (GOLD analysis project Ga0316626, IMG submission 207656) | Wetland soil microbial communities from Old Woman Creek delta, Ohio, United States - OWC_Aug_T1_C1_D5_A | ecosystem: Environmental > Terrestrial > Soil > Wetlands | place: USA: Ohio...
CCGCGCGCCCAGGTCGCGCCGCCGCTCCTCGCGCCCGCGACGCGCGCCCGAGAGCCTCTCGCGCTCGCGCAGCAGGCGGTCGGCGCCGTAGAGGTACTCGTAGATGTTCCGCTCGAACTGCCTGCGCATGCGGGCGCAGGCCTCCCCGTCGTCGTGCAGCACGACCCACTCGAGCCCCTCGATGTCGGCGAAGAAGAGCGTCCCGTCGGGCGCGAGCACCGAGTCCTTGTCCAGCCACACGTCGGCGTAGTCGAGCACGGCCACGCCGCGGCCCTCGACCTCCTCGACCGTCCGTGCGGCGAGGGTGAGGGCGGCCATGCCCGATGCGAGGTACCGGTCGATGAACGCGTCGAGCGCTCCCTCGTCCTCGACGCCGAAGGCCTCGAGGACGGGAGCGGTGCGCCTCCCGAGCGTGGACTCGGATTGGTAGAACAGCCGCACGTCGGACGGGAGGAGCCGGACCTCCTGGTAGAACGGAGACCCTCCATCGAGGCGGCGGTACCACCACTGGGACATCGCCCGCTCCATCAGCCAACCTGGCAGGGGGGTGGCCCGCACCATCGGGCAGATGTGCATGCCGCGGATGCCGTCGGGCCCCGCTAGGCCGGTGATGGCCGCGTCCTCCTCGCACGCCTGCCTGCCCATCGCCCCCCAGGGGCTCTCGCCGAACCAGGATTCGGACGTGAACAGGGGCGGGCGCGCGGCGGGGGGCCAGCCCACCTCGACCGCATCGTCCTCGTACATGGGCGCGCGCGCCCCCACGCCCTTGACCCCCACGAGCCACTGCCGGCCCCACAGCTCGACGGAGGTGCCCTCCAGGATGCTCGCGCGGTTGCCCTCGGGTATGGCGCGCAACCGCCTCGAGCCCGTGGAGGGGGCGACGCCCTCGGGGAGGAGGACCTCGCCCTCCAGCGACGTGCGCACGCGCGACATGTTGGGGGGGACGATGGGCTCGCCGTCGGCGGGGACGGCGAGCATGCTCTCGCGCTCGCGCGCGAGCGCGACGGGGCCGGTGGGTCGCGTCGGCCTCACCTCCTCACGATGTTCTTCTTGACCCTCCGCTTGCGGACGGTCTCGACGAACATCTCGCCCACGGGCTGGAAGCCCGAGAGCGTCGATATCCTTATGGACGCGAGGTTCCAGGAGGCTATCTCGTCCACCACGTCCACGACGCCCATGAGTCGCATCGCCTGCAGCCGCGCCCTGTGCAGCTGCTTGGCGAGGCCCCGCCCCCGGTAGGCCGGGTCGACGGCGAGAGTGTGGAGCCGGCCGTGCGTCCCGCACATGCACGCGAAGCCGAAGCCGACGACGCGCCCGTCCACGACCGCGACGTAGCCCAGGTCGCCCGAGGCCAGGCAGGCCTTCACCCACCTGCTGGCCTTGGCCTTCCAGACCCTCTTGGCGAGGGCCGCGACCGCGCCCAGGTCGGCCTCGGTCATGGGCCGCACGACCGTGGCGTCGTAGGTCACGTCGGGGATGCCGTCGAGCCGGTAGATCCTCTGCGTCTCGAAGGTGTTGTAGGCCGGACCGCTCCCCCACATGTGCCGCGTCTCGGAGAAGAAGTCCTTGGATTTGATGTAGCGCCTGAGCAGCTCGTTCACCTGCATGTCCCTGCAAAGCACCGTGGCGATGCGGCCCTCCCGGTTGTAGAAGGCGATGCCGGCGAGCTCCCTCGCCGACTGGTCGATGGCCACCGCCACCCTGTCGCCCGAGAGCAGGCTCTTCTCGACCCAGTGCTCGAGGAACGGGCCGAAGTGCTCCGTCGCCGTGACGCGGAGGCGGGGCATGTCCCTGAGCTTCCGCACCCTCCGGAACTTGAAGTCCCTCTCGGCGCCCGTGAAGCCCTGAACATTGGAGGTCGTTGTCCCGACAGGGATGGTCTTCGCGGCCCACCGGACCCTGTTGGCCACGAAGGCGATGCCGAGCAGGACCAGCGCGATGATGATGAGGTTGCGCGCGTAGACGTACGCGAGCGTGCCCCACGCGACCTCGACCTCGTAGCTCGACTCGACCACATCGAGCTTGATGTGGCTATCGAACTCGGCGCTGTAACCCTCGTAGGTGCCGACGTCGTGCTCGATGTACCGCTCGGCGAAGAACATGCCCGTGGACCTGTCGAAGTAGAGCCTGTCGACGTAGGTGTACTCGAGGTCCCCGTAGTCGGGGTCGGCCGTGCCCCAGCCCTTGACGACGACCTCGATGGCGCGCCTGGGCACCCACTTGCTCCATATAACCGCGTCCGTGTCGGTGACGGTGCCCATCATGTCCAGTATCTGCACCGCGTCGCCCTTCCTGACGGACGGCGGGACCCAGAACCACACAGCGAGCTCACCGGGGGGCATGCTCGCCACGGGCTCGTCGTCGAGGTCGATGGAGCTCGAGGTGTACCTCCTGCTCGTCTGGTTGAAGCTGAAGTCGATGTCGACCCTCGCGGAGTCGGACTCGTAGTCGTCGTTCTCGTACTCCCACGAGTAGCGGGCGTTCAGGAGCGCGTTGTCAGGAAGCCATGCCAGGACCTCGTACCGGCCATCCCCCTTGGTCTCCTCGCTCCACCCGTAGTACTCGCCGAGGCCGTCGTCGATCTTCTGCTCGTACTCGTACTCGAAGAACGTCCCCGCCCTCGGCTCGTCGGCCGCCCCTGCGGCGGGCATGAGCCCGACTGCGAGCATGAGAAGCACGATAGTCGCTGCAAGAACCCGTCCGCTACATCCGCAGAACCGGGACATCCCAGGGCGCACCCTGCGCGCCCGCGACGAACGTACCCCAACGAGCATCGCCGCGAATACATGCGTCCCTGCTTATCAAACTATCACTCGCGCGACCGCGCGACATGGTGCGACAAGGGACGATGGAAAGCCCTATGACGCCGCACCGCCCTTCCTGTGCGCGCGAGGGTGCCGCGATGACCGCGCCCGAGCCCATCCCGATGGAGGTGGCCATCCGCCTCTGCCAGGAGGTCCGCGACGAGAGGCCCCCGAGGCTGTTCAGCCAGTGCTGGGGCTGCCTCAGGGCCTCCAAGGGCGAGCCGACCAGGATGTGCATCCACCGCCCGCCGGACAACCGCGGCTGCGGCTTCGTCAACCGGCGGTTCGATGCCACCGCGAGGTGAGGCCGCGGGACGTCCGGGCCGGGCGACCAGGGCCCGACCAACCCCAAAGTTTTAAGAGCCTGGACGCTTTAGGAGCCGCCACTGGTGAGCGTGTGTCTTCCCGGGCCATATGCGCGGTGCTCGCGCTGATGTTCCTCGTGACCCCCGTGACCGCGGTCATCGGCGGAACCCCCGACGAGGGCGAGGCCGCCCCGGCCGCGGCGCTCCAGGGAGCCTCGGTCGAGCCGGTGCGGACCCCATTCTACGTCAAGTGCCAGTCCGGCAACAACGTGCTCACCGGGGACCTGTCCCCGCTCGTCCTCAACGAGAGCGGCATGGAGGCCGTCATCACCGTCTCGGGGCCGACCTTCCCGAGGCGCACGCTGAGCATCGTGGGCCGGTTCAGCATGATCGTCCAGAGCCCCATGGCGGTGACGAAGATTGACAAGGCCGTCGTGTGGGCCCAGGGCCGCGAGCCGACCCAGTCCGCCTACTTCCGAGTCATGTTCGAGCGCAACGGAGGCACCATCTCCACGATGAGCTCCGCCCGCGCCGACCTGGACACTTCCCCGAAGGAGTTCGAGATGCAGGACCCGCCGACCTACGGCAGCCCCCAGGTGTTCACCGCGGGCGACCGGCTGGGCATCGAGATACAGTACTCGGCACGGTCCCGCTTCTACTTCGGCCCGGCGCCCGACGTCCTCGTGCTCGCCTCCTCGGTCATCCATGCGACCCGCATCGAGCTCACGACGAGGCCGGTCGAGCTCAACGTCACGATGCCCTCCGTCTCCAACGACGAGGTCCACTTCTCGGCGCAGATCCTCGACTCGGCCGGCATCTCCCCCGAGAAGGGGCTCATCGTGAAGACGTCGATCATCCCCAACACGGGCGCCACCGGCGACTTCAAGCCCGCGCACCTGAGGGAGGTGTCCGTGAGCGAGGGCATCATCAACACCTACTCGGGCTACATCATCAACTACACCTGGTACTGGAAGAAGAGCAAGGCCACCGACGGGACGTTCGAGTTCATGGTCGACGTCTCCTACGGCGTCCCCGGCATCAACTACACCAACGCCACCTTCTTCGAGCTCAAGTTCCCGCAACCGCCCATCCAGAAGCCCCTCCTCACCAAGAAATCGGTCACATACATCGTCCTCATCGTGGCCGCAGTCGTGGGCAGCATCGTCGGTGTCATGTTCTGGCGCAGTCGCACAGGCTCCAGGTACCCCTATGGTCGGCCCAGGGCGCGCCCCTCCAGGGGATGGCGCCCCGGCGCCAGGCGCGCCCCGCGCGGGCCTCCGCCCCCCGGTGTGCCCAGGGGCATGCGCCGGATTCCGGCCGAGGCCGTGGGCCCGTCCCCGGCCGCCCGCCGTGCGCCGGCCCCGCAGGGCATCCCCGCAAGACCTGGCGCACCGGCCGCCATGACGGCCGCTGGCGCCCCCCCGGTCGCGCGTCGGCCCATGCGGCCCGAGGGCGGGCGGCCGAGGCCCGAGGGCCCCTCGCCGAAGCGGCGCCTCATGGGCCGCCGCGAGGGCAGGCCCCCCATGCGCCGTGGACCGCCCGAGGGCGCCCGGCGCCCTCCCATGCGCCCCGACGGCGCGCGGGCGCGCCCCCCTCCGGGCCAGGGACCGCCCGAGGCCAGGCGCCCTCTGCGGCGCTGAAGGCGACAGTTATTTCAACGCCCCATGCCTGTGCCACCCCGGATGCGTCTCTCCGCTGACGAGGAGGCCATACTCGCGGGCGAGGCCGGCGAGGGCCGCCGGTGGGCCATGGAGCTGCTGACGGCCCTGGGCACAATCTTCGGCGCCGAGGACCTGGTCCCCATCGCCTCGGCCCAGCTCGCGGGCGTCTCCTACAAGACCATGGGCGACTGGGGGCTGCGGTGGCTGCAGGACGTGTCGCGCATCTCCGTCGTGAGCGCGCCCACCTTCCTCAACCCCGCGGGCATGGACCCCGACCAGTGGGAGATGATGGGCGTCGAGCGCGAGTTCGCCGCCAAGCAGCGGTCCATCCTGCGCACCTACAACCGCATGGGCGTCGAGCTCACCTGCACGTGCACGCCCTACCTCATCGGGCACCTGCCCGCGTTCGGCGAGCACCTCGCGTGGAGCGAGAGCTCGGCCGTGTCGTACGCCAACTCGGTACTGGGCGCGCGCACGAACCGTGAGGGTGGACCCAGCGCGCTCGCGGCCGCTGTCATCGGCAAGACGCCCAGGTACGGGCTGCACCTGGACCGGAACCGCCGCGCCACCGCCATCGTGCGCGTCGACGAGCTCGACGGGCCCGTCGACTACGGCGCGCTCGGCGTCCTCGTGGGCCGCGAGCTCGGCACGTCGGTGCCCTACTTCAGGGGCATAGCGCCCAGGCCCGACGACATGAAGGCGCTGGGCGCGGCCATGGCCGCGAGCGGGGCCGTCGCGCTCTACCACGTGGAGGGGACGACCCCCGAGGCCGCGACCGCGCTCGAGGGCACGTCCCGCCTGGCCACGCTCGACGTCACGCAGCGCTCGCTCTCCGAGGTTCGCGAGTCGCTCACCGAGTCCATCCCCGCGCGCGTCGACCTGGTCGCGCTCGGCTGCCCGCACCTGTCGCTGGAGGAGGTGGAGGACGTGGCCGCGAGGCTGCGCGGCAAGCGCCCCCGGCGCGACGGGCCCATGCTGTGGGTGTGCACCTCCAAGGAGGTCAAGAAGCGAGCGCAGGACGCGGTGCGCACAATCGAGCGGTTCGGTCGCGTGCTCACCGACACGTGCATGGTCGTGGCGCCCGTGGAGAAGGTCGCGCGCACGACCGCCACGAACTCGGGCAAGGCGGCGTGCTACCTGCCCATGGACGCGTTCTGCTCCCAGCGCGTCGTCTACGGCTCGACCGCGGAGCTGCTGGACCTGGTCGCCGAGTGATGCTGGCCCCCACGGCAAGCCTTTTATCCGGCCAGCTCCCTAAGCGAGGCCCGTGAGCGCCCCGAGGAGAAGGAGGGAGATGGTAGGTACCGAGGAGGTCCGGTTGTTGGGCCGCCCCATCTCGCACGGGATCGGCACGGGCGAGGCCCTCGTGCTCGGCTCGCCGCTCTCGTTCCTCGGGGGGGTCGACCCGAGGACGGGGCGCGTCAAGGACCGCGGCACGGGGGAGTTCAACAAGACTGTGCGCGGCCGCGTGCTGGTCTTCCCCACTGGCAAGGGCTCGACCGTCGGCTCGTACGTCATCTACGGGCTGAGGGTCAACGACCGCGCGCCTGCCGCCATCGTGAACGCGACGACGGAGACCATAGTGGCCACGGGCGCCATCCTCGCGAAGATCCCGCTCGTCGACAGCGTGGACATCGGCCGCATCCGCACCGGCGACCGTGTGACCGTCGACGGCGACCGCGGGGAGGTCGTCGTCGTGCGCGAGGGGGGGCTGTAGGTGTTCGGCCGCCGCACGAGGAAGGAGACCGAGGAGCTCAAGGAGAAGTACTCCGAGCTCGAGGGCAAGTACGACGAGCTCTCGACCGACTACAGGAAGCTCAGGGAGGAGACCGGGGAGGGCACCTCGATGCGCATCTCCGCCATCGAGGAGGAGATCGAGTCCATGAACGGGCGCGTGGAGAAGCTCGCTAGGGACTCGTACGAGATTCACTCCGAGGTGCGCGACATCAAGGACTCAGTGCAGGAGATGCACAAGTCCCTCAAGGAGATCGTCGCGCTCTACAAGGCCATCCTCACGCGGTACGGCACGCCCCAGATACAGGCGCAGATGCGCGCCCGGGAGCGAAGGGAGGGCGAATCCCCAGGAGACGCGGTCATCCGCGCGCTCAAGGACGAGCAGGCGGCCTCGGCGCCCAGGCGCGAGGCGCCCAGGGCCGCGGGCGCGCAGCCCCGCGCCGGGCCGGCCCCGGCCGCGGGCACCGCCGCCGAGCCCAGGCCGCCGCCGCCCCCATCGCCGCTGGACGAGCTGCACCGGCTCGAGGCCGAGGACCGCGGCACCGGCAAGCTAGAGGGGGACGAGCTCGCGCGGCGCCTGGAGGGGAGGGACCAGGGCCGCGTGGACCGCGTCGTGCGCCGCGACATGGGGCGGAGCTCGCCCATCACGGCGGGGGCCGACGAGGGCTTCCTGAGGTCGCTCCCCAAGAAGGACGTGGCCGTCCGCCGCGCGCCTGGCGCGTCGAGCGCGCCCGGGGAGGGCCTGCCGGAGGGCGGCGAGGGCTGGGAGGAGTCCCCCGCGCCCGCGGGCGCCCGCAGACCGCACCCCGACGAGGGGAAGGACGAGGTCTAGGGGGTGTTCCCACGGCCCTGTACGCCACCCACGTGGTCACGTGCTTCATCCGGCGCCCCGACGGGCGCGTCCTGGTCCTCAGGCGGTCCGAGCTGGTGGGGACCCACAAGGGCAAGTGGTCGGGCGTGTCCGGCTACATCGAGGCCAGCGCGACGCCCTTCGCGACCGCCTACAAGGAGCTGCGGGAGGAGGTCGGGGCGCGGTTCGAGCAGCTCAGGTTCGTGCGGGAGGCCCAGATGATCATGCTCGACGACCCGCTCACCGGCAAGCGGTGGGCGGTCCATCCGTTCCTCTTCGACGACCTGGGCGTGGAGGTCGTGCTCGACTGGGAGAACGTCGAGCACCGATGGGTAACGCCCGAGGAGCTCTCCGGCCTGGACACGGTCCCTGGCCTGAGGGAGGCGCTGGACGTGGCGCTGGGGCTGGGAGGGGGCGCTGCTCCGTAGAGAAGGGGCGGTGCTGAGGGGGCGTTCTGCAGGGAGATGGGCGCGCTCAATCGAGCACGTACATGCCCGTGTACTCCATGCGACCATCTATCATCTTGACAATCTCGCCGTCGGGGGCGACCGTGTAGTTGTCGGACGTGGTCATCTCGCGCACCTCTTGCCTGTCCATGTCATCGTCCGCTTGGCTTATAAAGGGCCACACTCAGATTTTCACTGCTGCATATCACGTGGCATGCGGTACAGGCCATAAATATGGGGCCCCCATGTCCCGGGGGGCGCAAAAGGTTATTGGGAGGGAAGTCAGAATAGTGTAGGCCTCGGGGGAGCGCACGCCGTGCTTGGGATAATCGCAGGCTCGAAGGTCGCGGACCTTTTCACCGACATCAAGGACCGCGAGGACCGCGTGGTCACCACGCCCTACGGGGCGGTGACGGTGACGCTCGCCGACCTGCAGGGCGCCGAGATCGCGTTCATCCCGAGGCACGGCCACACGCGCGTGCCCCCGCACCGGGTGCCCTACCTCACGAACATGTGGGCGCTCAAGGAGGTGGGCGTCGAGAAGGTCGTCGCCACCTCCGCGGTCCGGTCGCTCTCGGACCGCGCCCCGCCCGGCACGCTCGCCCTCCCCACGGACTTCGTCGACATGACGGGGCGCAACCTCACCTTCTTCGGGGGCGCGAGGGAGGGCGTCTACTTCGCGGACATGTCCGAGCCGTTCTGCCCGCACATCCGCGAGGCCATAGACACCATCGCGCGCTCGCTCGGGACGCCGCTGCGCCGCGAGGTGACGGTGCTGTGCCTCAACGGCCCCGCGGGCGAGACCCCTGGCGAGGCGGCCTGGTACCGCACCATCGGCGCGGACGTGCTGTCGATGACGGTCGCGACCGAGGCCAAGCTCGCTCGCGAGCGCGGCATGTGCTACCAGCCCATCCTCATCCCCTACAACTGGGCGTCGGGCCAGAACCACGGCATAGAGGATGCGAAGATCGTCGAGATAGTCCGCCGCATGCGGGGCTACCTCATCGACCTGCTGGCGGCGCTCCCGCCATACCTCGACTGGCAGGATTGCGACAACTGCGACCGGGAGATGTGACCGACCGGTCGCATGGCCCCCCGGGGGCGCTCTACTTCCCCAGCTCCTTGAGCTTCGCGTCCATGATGGGCGTGTAGTCGGCGACCGCGAGCATGCGGTCGTACTCGGCCATGTCGGAGGGCCGGACCTTGATGACCCAGCCCCTGCCGTAGGGGTCCTCGTTGATGACGAGCGCGTCGTCCTCGACGGCCTCGTTGTAGGCCGCGACGCTCCCGTTGACAGGGGCGTAGAGCTTGCCGACCCACTTGCCGGTCTCGATGGTGCCGAAGGGCTTGTCCTTGGTGACGATGTCGCCCTCCATGGGCATGTCGACGTACACGATGTCGCCCGCGAGCCTCTGCGCGAAGTCGGTCACGCCGACCACGACGAGCTCGCCCTCCCTGCGGGCCCACATGTGCTCCTTGTGATAGCGGACGTCCTCGACCAGCTTGTACCCCTTGTGCTCCACGCGCCTTCCTCCGAGCTGTGCCATGGGATGGTGGCTATGGGTTTTAACCTTTCGGCCGGAGGACCGACGGGGCCTCCCGTCGCGGGTGAGCCCACCTCCACCCAGGCACCGTCCTGGTGGTACCCTCGCCCAACCTGTTCCTGCCCGTCGGGGACGCCAGCGAGCCAGCTTCCGCAAAATGTCAGCCAATCATTATTTATACCGACGGCCAGATTCAACCAGGCCAGCGCAGCCGCTCCTGGCCCCGGAGGACGATACCATGGCCGAGGCCCCGCTCGGGGACTTTCCCCTCGTCACAGACGCCGAGACCGACCCCGGCTTCGCCGACCGCATCAGGGCGACGCCGGGAGGCGAGGGCCTGTTGCGGTGCTACGCGTGCGGCACGTGCTCGGCGTCCTGCCCCATCCGCGCCATCGACGAGGAGTTCAACCCCAGGCGCATCATCCGCCTCTCCCTGCTGGGCCTCAGGGACGAGGTCCTGCGGTCGCAGTTCATCTGGCTGTGCACCGGCTGCTTCATCTGCCAGGAGCGGTGCCCCCAGGACGTGCGCATCACGGACCTCATGATGGCGCTGCGCAACATCGCCACCCAGGAGGGCTACCCCCACCCCACCGTGCAGGCCATCGCCGAGATGCTCGAGGCCCACGGGGCCGTGCTCGAGACGGGCGACTTCGAGAACGAGAGGCGCGCCAAATCCGGCCTCCCGCCGAGGCGGCCGCCGGCGCAGCCCGTCCGCGACATCATCGAGGGCACCGGCCTGGGCGGCAGGCTCAGGGCCGCCAAGGCTAAGGGCGCCGGCGCCGCGACCCCCGGTGCCGATGCCAAGGGGGGTGAGGCGTGATGGCCCAGGGCAGGTCCTACGCGCTGTTCCTCGGCTGCAACGCCCCCGTGCGCACCCTCAACTACGACATGGCCACCCGCGCGGTGCTCGGGAGGCTCGGCGTGCACGTCGTCGACATCGAGGGCTTCGCGTGCTGCGGCTACCCCCTCGAGGCCGCGGACCACCTGACGGCCGTCACGATGGCCGCGCGCAACATCGCGCTCGCTGAGGCCCAGGGGCTGGACGTTCTCGCCATCTGCTCGGCCTGCTCGGGCACGCTCATGCGCGCGCGCCACGAGCTCGTGCACGACGAGCGCCTGAGGGCCGAGGTCAACGCGAGGCTGCGCAAGGAGCATCTCGAGTTCCGCGGAACGGCCGAGGTCGAGCACCTGCTGAGGTTCCTGCACGAGGAGGTCGGCATCGACCGGCTGCGCGCGCTCGTCACGCGCCCGCTCACCGGCTGGAGCGTGGCCGTGCACTACGGCTGCCACTACCTCAAGCCCTCCGAGGTCGTGGGGGGCGAGGACGACCCCGAGGTGCCGCACACGGTCGACGAGCTCGTCGCTGTCACGGGCGCGACCTCGGTCCCCTACGCCGAGAGGCAGCTCTGCTGCGGCGGCGGCGTGCTCGGATACCGCGAGGCCGACTCGCACAAGCTCATCGCCAAGAAGCTCGACTCCGTCGTCGCCGCGGGCGCGGACGCGCTCGAGGTGCACTGCGCCTTCTGCGCCGTGATGTACGACGGCAACCAGAAGGCGGCCGAGCGCGCCGCTGGCAAGGCCTGGAACGTGCCTGTCCTGGTCTACCCGCAGCTGCTGGGCCTCGCCATGGGCATCGACCCCGACGAGCTGGGCTTCAGGCACAACAGGGTCAGGGCGAAGGAGCTGCTCGCGCGCCTCGAGGGGGTGAGCGCGGCGCGATGACGCGCGCCGCGCTGGTCCTGGGCGGCGGCGTCGCGGGGGTCCAGGCGGCCCTCGACCTCGCCGACGCGGGCTACCTCGTCCACCTGGTCGAGCGCTCGCCCTCGCTGGGCGGGAACATGATCCGCCTCGACAAGACGTTCCCGACCAACGACTGCTCCGCGTGCATCCTCTCGCCACGCCTCGTCGAGGCCGGGCGCCACCCCCGCATCCACCTGCTCACCAACTCGGACCTCGTCTCGCTCGAGGGAGAGGCGGGCGCGTTCACCGCCAGGGTCGTCGAGCGCCCGCGGTACGTGGACGCGTCCGCGTGCGTGGGCTGCGGCGCGTGCTCCGAGGTCTGCCCCGTCAGGGTCCCGAGCGAGTTCGACCTGGGGCTCAGCAAGCGCAGGGCCATCTACATCCCGTTCCCGCAGGCGGTGCCGCTCAAGTACGTCATCGACCCCGCGCACTGCCTCAAGCTCACCAAGGGCAAGTGCGGCCTGTGCGCGCGCGCCTGCCAGGCGGGCGCGGTCGACTACGACGCCAGGCCCGTGGAGCACGTGCTCGACGTGGGCGCGGTCGTGGTCGCGACCGGCTTCCAGCAGCTCGACGCCTCCCGCCGCCCCGAGCTCGGCCATGGCCGGTTCAGGGACGTGGTCACGGGCCTCGAGCTCGAGCGCATGCTCTCGGCGTCGGGGCCCACCGGCGGCAAGGTGCTGCGGCCTTCGGACGGGGCCGTGCCCGCGCGCGTCGCGTTCGTGCACTGCGCCCTCTCGCGCGACGTGCGCCGGGGGGTCGCGCACTGCTCTCGCGTGTGCTGCATGTACCTCGTGAAGGAGGCGATGGTGCTGCGCGAGCACCATCCGGAGGCCGGGGCCACGCTCCTGCACATGGACCTGCGGGCCTTCGGCAAGGGCTATGACGCCTACGTGGACCGCGCCCAGGCGTCCGGCATTGCGTTCGTGCGCGGCCGCGCCACCGAGGTCCAGGAGGACGGCCATGGAGGGCTCATGGTGCTGGCCGAGGACGAGGAGGGCCGGCCCGTGCGCGTCGGCGCCGACCTCGTCGTGCTCGGCACCGCCATCGTGCCCGCGCAGGGCGCGGACGGGCTCGCGGGCGCGCTCGGTCTCGGGCTCGACGCCGCGGGGTTCCTCGCCGTCGACCCGGACGACCCGGCGGCCCTGCGCACGACCCGGCCCGGGGTGCTCGTCGCGGGCTGCGCCTCCGGCCCCAGGGACGTGCCGGACAGCGTCGCCCAGGGCTCGGCGGCCGCCGCGGCCGCGGCGGGCCTGCTGCGAGACCACCGCATGCCAGTGCCACCGCCAGAGGTGCCGGTGACCGACCCTACGGCCGAGCCCCGCGTGGGGGTGTTCGTCTGCCACTGCGGCTCCAACATCGCGGGCGTGGTGGACACCAAGGCCGTCGCTGGGGCTGCGCGCGCGCTCCCCGGCGTGGTCCACGCGGAGGAGAACGTCTACACCTGCTCCCAGGACGCGCAGTCGGGCATGGCGCGCACCATCCGCGACCAGGGCCTCAACCGCGTCGTGGTCGCGGCGTGCTCGCCCACGACGCACGAGCCGCTGTTCCGCTCGACGCTCGTCGCGGCGGGCCTCGACCCGCACCTGCTCGACATGGCGAACATCCGAAACCAGTGCTCGTGGGCGCACTCGCGTGAGCCCGAGGCCGCGACCGAGAAGGCGGTCGACCTCGTGCGAGCGTCCGTCGCGAGGGCCCGCACCCTCGAGCCCCTGGGCAGCGGGGTCGCCGAGGTCGCCCCCAGGGCGCTCGTCGTGGGCGGGGGCGTCGCGGGCATGGCCGCGGCGCTCGCGCTCGCCCCGCACGTCGAGGTCACGCTGGTG
>Ga0316626_10000829_pt1 | contig 12896 bp, 9 predicted proteins | sample OWC_Aug_T1_C1_D5_FD_207656 | JGI IMG/M metagenome (GOLD analysis project Ga0316626, IMG submission 207656) | Wetland soil microbial communities from Old Woman Creek delta, Ohio, United States - OWC_Aug_T1_C1_D5_A | ecosystem: Environmental > Terrestrial > Soil > Wetlands | place: USA: Ohio...
TCCTGGCCGCCCCCCCGCCCAACTCGCCCCCCGTCGCCAGGGCCGCGGTGACCACGCTGGGCCGCCTCTACGTGGGCGACGTCATCAACTTCACCGCCAACGGCTCGCTCGACCCCGACGGGGACGCGCTGCTCCTCCTGTGGGACTTCGGCGACGGCAACTCGTCCACGGGCATGAACGTGAGCCACGTCTACACGCGGGTGGGGTACTACAACGTGACGCTCGCCGCCTTCGACGGCAAGGCCTACGCCAACGCCACCCTCCCCGAACTGTACGTCGACGCTCACAAGGGCCCGCCGCCCCCGCCCCCCGACGAGGATGGGGACGTCACCCCGCCGGGGAGCACGGCGGGTTGGCTCGGCCTGCTCCTGCTCGTCGCAGTCCTCGCGCTCCTCCTCATCCTCGCGGCCAGGCGCAAGGGGGCGCCCGGGGAGTGAACCGGCGGAAGGCTTTTCGGAGGGGTGCGCCATCACGCGGGACGTGCCGCCCGACTACCGGGGGACCGTCGCGGCGCTCAGGAGGCGCCACGGCCCCACCATGCTCGACGGGCACTCGGAGCCCTTCGACACCCTCATCGCGACCATCCTCTCGCAGCGCACGCGCGACGAGACCACCGACCGGGTCTTCGCGGCGCTCAAGCGGCGGTGGCCGGACGCGCCGTCCCTCGCGGCCGCCGACGTGGACGAGGTGGACTCCGTCATCCACAGCATCGGGTTCCACCGGCAGAAGGCCCGCGGCGTGGTCGCGGCCGCGCGCGGGCTCATGGAGCGCCACGGCGGGGAGGTGCCGGCCACCAAGGAGGAGCTCATGGCCCTGCCCATGGTGGGGCCCAAGACGGCCGGGTGCGTGCTCGTCTATGCCTTCGCCGACGCCTCCGCCATCCCCGTGGACACGCACGTCCACCGCATCTCCAACCGGCTCGGGTGGGTGCGCACCCGGACGCCAGAGGCCACCGAGGAGGCGCTCGAGCGGCGGGTGCCCCGCGACCTGTGGCTAGACCTCAACAGCCTCTTCGTCGACCACGGCAAGCGCGTGTGCCTCCCCCGCAACCCGCGGTGCGGCGAGTGCCCCGTGCGCCGCCGCTGCCGGCGGGTGGGGGTCGCGAGGGGCGCGGGGGGCGGCCGGCCATGACCAAGATGCACATCGAGGCCGAGCGCCTCTCGTGGGAGACGCCGATGTCCAACGCCCTGACGGACGTCGCGGTGGCGCTCCGCGAATCCATGGAGGCGCTTGGGTGGTCGTTCGAGCGCGAGAGGTCGGAGCGCATCTACTCGCAGTTCGCCGTCATCATGCCGATGCCGCGGCTCGCATACGTCTTCCGGTTCCGCGTGACCGACCCGCTGCCCGAGGTGTGCTTCGACGCCTGGGAGATGCGGCTCACCCACCGCGGGGACATCTCGTACCTTGCGGTGAAGGACCACCACCACCCGGAGCTGCCGTTGGTGCAGGGGCTGCTGCGCGAGCTGGTCGCACGGCTGCCGCGCAGGCCCTGGGACTTCCCCCTCGGCCAGCGCCTGGAGGCAGGGCTCGTCATCCCGGAGTGGAGCACGAGCCGGAAGCGGTGGGGGGAGATGGGCTTCGACACCTCGGAGCGCACGCCCGCCGATTGGTTGCCCAGGGGATCGCTGGGCGCGAGGATGCGCTTGGAGCGCGGCGAGGAGGCGCCCGAGGGGGATGACGGCGACGGGCCGTCCCCGAGGGCCAGCGACGAGGGGGAGCGGTGAGGGCCCCTAGTTCGAGAACAGGACCACCAGGGCCGAGAAGACCATGAGAAGGGTCAGGAAGATGGCGAGGAACTTCTTCCTCCAGTCCTTCATCATGGTGCGCCACCACCCCGCCTTCTCCTCCTTGCGCTCCTTCACCTTGACCATTCCAGGACCTCCATGCTCATAGGAACAGCAGCACTATAGTCACGATGACGCCCATGATGGCCTCGCCTATGATGAGGCCGGTGGCCATCATGAACCCGTCGAGGACCTTGAGCGTCAGCTTGCGCTCGTCCCACCGCTCGCGCTTGGCGCGCGGCATCAGGAACTTGGCCTCGTAGATGTCGCGCACGGCGCCGCCGAGCAGCATCGGGAGAGTCAGTTGCAGATGGAAGTACATCCCCAGCCCGAACGCCGTGCCCATGCCGGTCATGAACTCCATGAAGATGCCGAGCAGGATGCCGAAGCCCAGGTACATCATGATGGGCGTCGAGGCCGCGCCGAGGATGGCCTGGAGCAGCTTCGCGAACGCGTTGGCCTGGGGCGCGAGCAGGTTGATGACGGGCTGCCCGTTGTCCTGGATGGTCGCCATGCCGTCCGAGAGCATGACGGCGCCGACGACCGAGAAGATGGCGCCCGTGATGATGCCGGTGAGGATGGACCTCATCAGGTGGTAGGGGCGGTTGCCGATGTAGAGCGCGGCTTTGTAGTCGCCGATGACGACGCCGGACATGGAGATGGACGAGCCGAAGATGGTCGTGCACAGGATGGCCATCACGGCCGTGAGCTGGTCCGGCGTCCCGAGCGCCTTGAACACGCCCACCAGCATCAGGAGCACTATGAAGCTCGTGCCCGACACGGGCTGCGTGCCCGTCTCGCCCATGACCTTGACCGAGATGGCGCCGAGGAAGAACGTGGTGCCTACGAGAAGGATGGTGAAAAGAACCGTCGGGACGACCGGGTAGCCGCCCAGGAGGAAGAGCGCGATCAGCGACACGGCCGCGATGCCCATCATCCACGGGATGTGGCTGAGCGGCCACTCGTACCATCCCCTCCCCGGGATGTAGTCCGAGCTCTGGCCGCCCCCCTTCTTCGACATCGCCCTGCCCACGTCCTGGAACGCTGGCTTGAACACGGGCCACATCTTGGCCAGGCTCGTGAGCCCGCCGCCCAGGATGGAGCCGATGGCGATGACGCGGCCGATGTTGCCGTAGGACGCGAAGATGGGGGTGTTGCCCGAGAACGGGTTGGGGAAGTCGCGCACCGACACGAAGTCGAACCCCACGATGAAGACGGGCGTCTCGAAGAGGTACGACATGGGGCCGATGACGAACCACGTGAGCAGCGTGCCCAGCGACATCAGGAACGCGACGCGGAACCGCATGAACCAGCCCAGGCCGACCTGGATGGGGATGAGGCCGAACTCCATCGTCGTCCAGGTCTGCCATGAGGGAGGGACGTGGATGTTGCCGCCCTCGTACCACTCGCCGCCGAAGGCCTTGTCGAGGATGGAGATCCTGTAAGTCGTGCCCCCCATGTCCTCCTTGAAGACGGGCATGTCCCTGAGCAGGGCCACCAGCGCCGCCATGAAGGAGGCGATGAAGATGCTCCTGATCTGCCTGCTCGCCGCCTTCGTCGTGCCCTTGGCGGCCTCGTTGGCGATCTCCAGCAGCTGGATGGTCGCCTCGAATCCTGGCACGGGCAGGGGGTCGTCGACCAGCCACAGCCGCCTGAAGATGATGAAGTAGACCGTGCCCAGCATGCCGGAGATGATGGTCGCGACCATCACCACCCCCAGCGGGGGGATGTCCTGGATGAGGAAGATGGGGTTGTCGGGCGTGCCGCCCACGCGGTAGTCGGGGTGCTTGTAGAGGAGGTAGAGCGCGGGGAACGTGAATATGAAGCCGGAGCCGATGGACGTCGCGGCGTCGTTCGCGCCCGTGGCCGTGTTTATCTTCCTGGGGTCCCACTTGAACGCGATGGCCACCAGGTACACGACGTAGCCGCCGCCGGGGATGGCGATGCCCACCTTGAGGCCCACGTACTCCGTGATGACCGCGAACACGGAGCCGACGATGATGCCGAAGAGGACGGCCTTCCACACCCAGTGGGTGGTCTCGAAGACCTCGCGACGGTTGCGCTCCTCGATGTACTCCTCCAGGACGCCCGTGTTCATGTTGGCGTAGAGCTCGGTCGAGTACCACTGAAGCGTGTCCGTCTCGATGACCTTGAGGCCCATCGGCGTCGGGTCCTTCCGGTAGCCGGACTTCTTCACTGGCATGCGGCGCCTGCGGCCTCCTGGTTCGGACATGGAACGCGCTTGGGGTAGATAAGGTTTCTCGGGTTGGCCAGCACCTCCGCGGGACCGCTCAGCCGGAGCGCTTTACGACGACGCGCTGCGCGACGTCCCAACCCAATCGGGCGCGCCTCCCGCGGACGAGCACCGTCACCGACTCGGCCGTGGACCTGAGCACCTGCAGCTCCTCCCCGACCTCGAGCCCGACGCGCCCGAGGCCGACAGACCCCATGTCGTCGTCGAGCACGGCCTGGACCACCCCGCGGTGGCCCGCCGCGAGCGAGGCCAGGGGCACGTAGCCCTTGCGCTGGCAAGTCGGGCACTCGTCGGGGGAGCTCGGGCACAGCGGGATGGGGTCGTCCCCAAGCGGGCTTAGCTGGGGGTTGCCCAGCAGCGAGCACAGCCGGCGCTCCACGTCCGGGGACAGCGCGTGCTCGAGCCTGTGCGCCTCCGCGGCGGCAGCGCGCTCGTCCATCCCGAGAACTTTGGTGAGGAACACCATCGACAGGCCCCGGCGCCGGACCAGGTCGGTGGCCATGTCGACGCCCTTGGCGGTGAGCGTCACGCCCTTGTACCGCCTGTACTGGAGGATCCCCTCGGACGCGAGGTGCTGCAGCATCTCCGTCACGCTCGCGGGGCTCAGCCCCAGCGCGCGCGCGATGGCGGTCGTGCGGATGGGCTCCCCCTCGATGTGGAGCTTGTAGAGGGCCTCTATGTAGTCCTCCGCGCTCTGCGACGGCACGGCGCGCTCATTGGGGCCGCCAGTATTTCAATTTTGGGGCGCCGAACTCCGGAGCGACCTGGTCGGGTCAGTCGCCGACGAGCGCGCGCAGGTCGATGTGCTTCTCGGCAAGGCTGGAGAGCAGACCCAGGCGGGCCCGGTCGTCCTTCGTGAGCAGGGGCTCGATGTTGTCGATCTTCTGCGCCGTCATGAAGGTGTCCTGGGCCACGAGCAGCAGCGGGATGCCCCTGTCGTCCGCCTTTGAGATGATCTGCGAGGGCGGCAGGATGTTGTTGGTGAGCACGATGCCCTTGGTGTCGGCGTCGAGCGCCGCCAGGATCATGTCGGTGCGGTCCCCCGAGGTGATGATGAGCTTGGCGCTCTTCTTCCACAGCGGGTTGCGCACCGCGGCGTCGCCCGCCATCGCGCCCACGAAGGTGTTCTCCACGACGCCACCCAGGCCAGCGGAGCCGGCGATGACCTTGGCGAAGAGCCACTCGACCAGGTAGCCCACGTTTATGTGGGTGAGCTCCGGCGCGTTGGGCACGACGCCCAGCACGGGCACCTCCATCGAGGTCACCTTGTCCAGGTACGTCGCCTTGAAGTCCTCGAGGTCGAGGACCTTGGTGATGACGACCCCCTTGAGCTTGATCCCCGAGAGGTCGACGCTGCGCCTCAGGAAGGCCAGGTCGTCGATGACGGTGTTCTCGTCGCCGGACACGACCATGACGAGCTCGCCGCCGGTCCAGCGGGCGATGGAAAGCGCGTCCAGGTGCACGCTCACGCCGTAGGGGAGGTCGCGGCCTGCCTCGATGACCACGAGGTCCTTGCCCGCGCCCACGCGGGCGACCATCTCCAGAAGCTTGCCCCGGGTCATGTCCTCGTCGTACATGTACCGGACCTTGGAGTGCTGGTGCGAGATGGAGATGTCCTCCGGGTTCTCCTTGAGCCCGAACAGGTCGGTGACCAGGGCGGCGTCGTAGTCCCAGAGCCGCTTCTTGCGGTAGAGCAGCCGGTCCCCGAACGGCTTCATGTACCCGAAGCTGGGCCTGGCGGCCTCGGCCATGCCCACGATCGTGCTTGTCTTGCCGGCGCCCCTGCGCGTGGACGCGAACACGAGCTTGTGCACTCAGCTCCCCTCCTTGTGAACGGTCGTCGGACTAGATGAAGGATTCGGATGCGCGGATGCGCCCTCGGCTCCCGGCGGCGACGCGGCGACCGGCGCCAGGATGATGCGCGCGTCGAGCGCGATTGCGCCCTCCCCCTGGTCGAACACGCGCAGGGGGTTGAGCTCGACGTCGGTGACCTGGGGGCAGGCCCTGAGCAGCTGGTCGAGCCTGAGCAGGGCGTCGACGATGCCCTCGATGTCCTTGCGCTCCTCGCCGCGCACGCCGAGCAGCATCGAGTACGAGCGTATGTCGCTGACCATGCGGAAGGCCTCGCGCCTGTCGATGGGCGAGGACCGGAACGAGACGTCCTTGAGCACCTCGACGTAGATGCCGCCGAGGCCGAACATGAGCGTGGGGCCGAAGGACGCGTCCTGCCGCGCGCCCACGATGGTCTCCACCCCGCCCCTCACCATCTGCATGACCTCGACGCCCTCGATGACCGCCCTGGGGGCGTAGGCGCGGCAGCTCTGCATGATGGCCTGGTAGGCGTCCACGACCTCGCGCTCGTCGTCGAGGTCGAGCGCGACGCCCCCGGCGTCGGACTTGTGGATGATGTCCTTGGACACGACCTTCATCACGACGGGGAAGCCGACCTCCTTGGCGGCGAGCACGGCCTCGCTGAGGCTGCGGGCCACGCGGGCCCTGGGCATGCGCACGCCGAGCGCCTCCATGAGGGCGCGGGACTCGTGCGCGAGCAGGAAGGTGCGGCCGTCGGCGAGCGCGCCGTCGATGGCGCGGTGCGCCGCCGTCAGGTCGATGCGCGGGGGCTGGAAGGGCGAGGCGCTGGCAGCGTAGGCGAGCGTCGCCTGGTGGCGGAAGACCGCTCCCAGGCAGGACACGGCCTCGTAGACGTCGGTGTAGACCGGCACGCCGTCGTGCCGGAGCCGCGCGACGCGGTCCTCGAGCACGGCCCCCCCGAAGAACGAGAACACCACGGGCTTGACCGGGCGTAACTGCTCGTACCTGGCCTTGATGATGGCCGCGAGGCGGTCGGGGTCGAACACCCCGGTCTCGCAGTAGAGGCACACGACGCCGTGCACCGAGTCGAGCGCGAGCGCCGCGCCCAGGGACTTGTCGTAGTCGTCGGGCGTCGCCTGCCCGGTGAGGTCGACCGGGTTCTTGAGCGAGCCGAACGGGGGCACGACCGACTGGAAGTTGGCCTTGATGGTCTGCACGTCGTCGAGCAGGCCCACGCCGTACTTCTCGCACGCGTCCGCGGCGAGCACGCCGATGCCGCCGCCGTTGGTGAGGATGAGCGTGCTCTGGCCCTTGGGCATCGCGGCCTCCGCCAGGAACTTGGACCAGTCCAGGGCCTCCTGTATGTTCTCGGCGCGGATGGCGCCCGCCTGGGCGACCACGTCGTCGAACACCTCGTCCGCGCCCGCGAGTGAGCCCGTGTGGGACGCGGCCGCGAGGGCGCCGCGCTTGGACCGGCCCGACTTGATGACGACCACGGGCTTGCGCGCCGTCGCCCGCCGGAGCACGCGCAGGAACCGCTCGCCGTCCTTGACGCCCTCCATGTACAGCATGATGACGCGGGTGTGCTCGGACGTCATGAGGTACTCGAGGCAGTCCGACTCGTCCAGGTCGGACTTGTTGCCTATGGACACCATGGCGGAGAGGCCGATGCGCTCCGCGGCCGTCTTGCCCATCATGGCCGAGCCGATTGCCCCGGACTGGCTGATGATGGCGACGGCGCCCGGGAGGATGCCCTTGGGGCCGAAGGTGGCGTTGAGCGACGCGGCCCGGGAGTAGATGCCGAAGATGTTGGGGCCGAGCACGCGCATGCCGCCCTCGCGGGCCCGCGCGACGAGGAGGCGCTCCTCCCTGGCGTTGCCCGCCTCGGAGAAGCCGGACGTGATGACGACGAGGTACCTGACGCCCTTGCGCGCGCAGCCGTCGAGCACGCCAGGGACCGCCTCCGCGGGCACGGTGATGACGGCAACGTCCACTGGGCCGGGCGCGTCCTCGACGCTCGCGAGCATCTTGCGCCCCAGCACCTCGCCGCCCTTGGGGTTGACGGGGTACAGCCCGCCCTTGTAGCCGCCCTCGATGATGTTGGAGACGATGGAGTGGCCGATCTTCTTCGGGTTGTCGGACGCGCCGATGACGGCCACCCCGCGGGGCTCGAACATGTACCTGATGTCGGCCTGGGAGGAGACGGGCGCAGGGGGCGTGTCATCACGCCTAGGGCCAGGCATCAGCTCGCGCCCCCGAAGGACATCTGCAGCTCGTAGACCCCCTCCTCGCTCCTCTTCTGGATGTCGAAGCCCTGCTTCTCGAAAAGGTGCAGCATCGCCGTGTTCTCGAGCAGCACCTCGGCCGTGAAGCCGAGAAGGCCCTGCTTCTTCGCGAGGAGGGTGAGGTAGGTCAGGACCTCCTGCCCTATGCCGAGGTTCTGGAAGTCGTCGCGCACCACGAGCGCGACCTCGGCGGTGTGCAGGTCCTGGTTGATGCCGTACTGGCCGAGCGCGACCACGGTCTCCTTCTCCTCGCTGCCGATGGTGGCGAGGATGGCCATCTCCTGCATGTGGTCGATGGCGACGAACTCCTGCAGCCGCTCGTGGGGCATGTCGCGCCGGGTGGATATGAAGCGCTTGTAGAGGCTCTGGTCGCTGAGGTGGTAGAAGAAGTCCTTGAGAAGGGGCTCGTCCGAGATCTTGACGGGCCGGAGCAGGAGGGTGAGGCCCTCAGCGGTCGTGCGGAAGGTCTCGAGGTGCTCGGGGTACTCGCCGCGCTTGCCCGGGATGAACGCCTGGTCCTTGTAGATGACGTTGAGCCGCTTGGCCTCCTGGATGAGCCAGGGGCGGAACTTGGGGTGCGCGATTGCGATGAGCTCCATCGCGCGCTCGCGCGTGTTCTTCCCGTGCAGGTAGGCGATGCCGTACTCGGTCACGACGTAGTGCACGTCCCCCCGCGTCAGGGTCACGCCCGCGCCCTCGGACAGGGTGGGCACGATGCGCGAGGTCTCGCCGCCCTCGGCGGTGGACTGGATGGCCAGGATGCTCCTGCCGCCCCTGCTGAGGACCGAGCCGCGCATGAAGTCGGCCTGGCCCCCGATGCCCGAGTAGAACGTGCGGCCGATGCTCTCGGCGGTGGCCTGGCCGGTGAGGTCTATCTCGAGCGCGGCGTTGATGGCGACCATGTTGTCGTGGTCGGCGATGACCCGGGGGCTGTTCGTGTAGTCGATGGTCCGGAACTCCATCGCGGGGTTGTCGTCCACGAAGCGGTACGTCTCGTGCGAGCCCATGCAGAACGAGGCGACGGTCTTGCCGCGGTTCACGGACTTGCGGGTGTTGTCCACGACGCCCGATTTGATGAGGTCGACGATGCCGTCCGAGAGGAGCTCGGTGTGCACGCCCAGGTGGCGCTTCTCCTTGAGCTTGGAGAGGATGGCGTTGGGGATGGTGCCGTAGCCCACCTGGATGGTGTCGCCGTCCTTGATGAGCCGGGCGACGTGGACGCCCATCTCCTCCGCGACCGCGTCCGCGCCCTTGGTCTCGAAGGTGAGCAGGGGCTCGTTGTGGGCCATCAGGTAGTCGCACTCGTCCACGTGGATGAAGCTGTCCCCGTGCGTCCGGGGCATCTCCGAGTTGACCTGCGCGATGACCAGGTCGGCGTCCTCGACGGCGGCCTTCACGATGTCCACCGACACGCCGAGGCTCATGTACCCGTGCTCGTCGGGGGGCGAGGTCTGGATGAGCGCGACGTCTATGTCCACGAGCGAGCTGCGGATGAGGCCAGGGACCTCGGAGAGGAAGATGGAGGTGTAGTCCGCCAATCCCTCGTTGATGGCCTTGCGCACCGAGTTGCCGATGAAGAAGGAGTTGTGGCGGAAGTTCTGCTTGAACTGCTCGTCGGCGTAGGGAGCCACGCCCATCGTCCACACCTGCAGCACCTCGGTGTCGAAGAAGGCCTTGGGGTGCTCCTCGACGTACTTGATGAGCGCGCGCACGAGGTACTGCGGCTCGGCGCAGGCGGTGGAGATGAATATCTTGGAGCCCGCGCGGATGTGGCGGAAGATGGCCTCCTCGGTGGCGAACTTGTCGGGGTAGGCCTTCTTGGCCCCCTCGGTCCAGCTGTACGGGTCGACCTTGGCCATCCGGGGACGTCCTGGGCGTGTCTGGGCGCGGGCGAGTACTGCGGGGGAGGTACTTGAGGTTTTGGAGGGATTCAAATCATGCTTCGTGAGCCTGCCAGTCCCGTGCCATTATCCCTTCAACCTTCCAAGAGCATGCCGCGTGGACAAGACATCATCGCATCCGACATGGCTTGGCACCTGGCCAAGCGTCCGGTCGAGGTCCTACGCCGTCATTCACTCGAACCCGCCGGACGAGCCCATTGCCATGAGCAATGGCAGGATCAGGGAGACGATGGTCACAAAGGCAAGACACATTCTGAGCGAGATGCAGAAGGAGGGATGCTCTCCCGGCGCCATCTCGGCAATGAAGCGCCCGGGGATGATGGCCGAGAGGACCACCAGCACGGGCCATACCACGATGGCAAGGGGGACGATTATCATCAAATACGGGTCGTCATCAAAGTGCCCCCTGATTGCGTAGACGAACACGAGCAGCGCTCCAAGGAGGGCGAACGGGATGTGGAGCGCCCGCGAGGACGGTGCCTTCCAGTTAACCCGTGCGTGCATCTCGACCATGAGCACGCCGGCGACGACGTACATCAGTCCGAAGAGGTTCGGATGAGTGTGCCAGTAGTCGATGTGCGTATCGACGTATATCGCTGCCGCGAAGCACACCGGCATCAGCACCACTATCAGGGCCAAGAGGAGCTTGACCCATCTGACCATGTCTGCCTTGGGTGTCGCACGGCGCGTAAGCCTTGTCGCCAGGAGACCGGTGGGAAGAAGGACCAGCAACGCGACCCATGTCGCGGTGATGAGATGTGACGTGCGCTCGGCGTATGCTGCATCCTCGTCCTCCGTGTGCTGATAGACGACCTCGTAGGGTTTTCCTATGACCCTCCTTTCCCCAGTGGTATTGTCCTCCGCGAAAAGGAGCAGCTCGGTTGCCGTCGTGAGGTCGTCACCATGGCAGACCACCATGTCCCGGGTTGTGACCCCGATACGGCTTCCGTTCCATGTACCCGTGAAATGCATCGGCTGAATCCAACCGTGAGATCCACTAGACGACATCGTCTTTGTACCCCTCAGGGTTCCACCAATGCTATAGGTGTCGAACCTAGCCGAATTCTCGGTGAAATTATAGGTATAGACAATGTACGCGTCTCCATAATAGTAGTAGGGATACTCGTCATCATCCAGGAGCATGAGACTGGCCCCTTGCGTTAAAGAAGGAGGGATGACATGTTTCACAACCCCGGTGGGTGGGATGAAGAAGATATAGCTTCCATAATCCCAATCGGTACGAGCGTGCGTCTTAAGGAGGATGGTACCGTCCATGCCCCGGCCTATGTCTACATGATCTATCGCTCTCGGCATCTCATCTCCTGTCAGATTGATTGGTAGGCCGAAAGAGGTCCCGCCATTGTTGCTCTGAATGAGGAGATTAACGCTACCATTCCATCCCTGCACCGGGTCACGGACACCGAGCAGCAGGACCGAGACGTAATCCCCGCGGGCGGCGAGGCAGGTCTGCCCGACCGAGACATTCCCGTCCATTAGGACGATGACGCTCTGCCAGGTTCTGCCCCCGTCCAGGCTCCTCGCGTACAGGACATCCCCGGTATAGTTCTGTTCATTTGTTATATGCCTCCAGACGAGCAAGTGGAGCGCATCACCCCATTGTACCGATTGGAACTCCCTATTGCTCATCTTGAGACCTGGCATCGGCTCCACCGAGGGGGAAATCGATCCGGTACTGGCATTCACGCGAAGACACTGCATTGCTTGTGAAAGTGGCAAGGTGTTGCCCGTCATCAGAAAGACAATGGCTATGCCGTCCGTCATCCCGTGGACGACCGAGATAGCACCGTCGGGATTGCCAGACCGATACCCAATGACCGGGCCCGTGAGGTGGGTCGGTGGGTTGATGAAATGGCCGTGCATGTCCAGGAATGCGACCTCGGTCTCGTTCCATAAGTTGCCATAAGTGGACACGGGCGACTGACCGTCAGCATATACAACGGCGGTAATGTTGGTCCCTACGTTGACAGCTGTCAGGACCACAGGTCTACGATCGGTATTCGAGTACCACTCGGAACCGTCGTAGAGAAATCGGCCGAGAAGGAGCCATCCAAGTAAGAAGAGCAGGACCACGAGCGCGACGATGCTGATGCTGGCGGTAAGTCGACGGACACGGGTGCGCCCCGTTATCTTGGCAGTGATGGCCTCGGTGGCCTTCCGGTCCATGCTGGCAATCCCCAACGTTCACTACCCAATGAGCCAACCGGTCATTGAAGGCTAGTCTATTACAAACGACCCCGGTGTTTTAACCTTTGTGCAATGCGATGGCCTTGACCACATTAGCCATCCCGTCCGCCATGCCCTCGGCCGTTCCTCCCAAAGATATTTCTATCCCCACCCCCTCCCATCCCATCCCATGGCCAGTCCCCCGGTCCCCCCGTTCGACCGCCTCTCGCCGCGCGTGCGCGCGCTGCTGCCCGGGCTGGGCATCACGGCCCCCACCGAGGCGCAGCAGGCGGCCCTCCCCCACGTCCTCGCGGGCGAGCACGTGCTGCTCGTCGCCCCCACGGGGATGGGCAAGACCGAGGCCGTCGTGCTCCCAATGCTCGACCGGCTCCTGGGCCGCATCAGCACCGGGGAGCCCGACTCGGACAGGGGCTTCCAGCTGCTGTACGTCACGCCCCTGCGCGCGCTCAACCGCGACATGCTGCGCCGCATCGAGCAGATGGGCCGCGAGCTCGGCGTGTCGGTCGGCGTGCGGCACTCGGACACGTCCCAGTCCGAGCGCATGCGCCAGGCGCGGTCGCCGCCCCACGTGCTCATCACCACCCCCGAAACGCTGCAGGTCATGTTTACCGGCAAGCTGCTGCGCGCCGCGCTCGCCCGCGTGCGCGCGGTCGTC
>Ga0316626_10000830_pt1 | contig 12893 bp, 12 predicted proteins | sample OWC_Aug_T1_C1_D5_FD_207656 | JGI IMG/M metagenome (GOLD analysis project Ga0316626, IMG submission 207656) | Wetland soil microbial communities from Old Woman Creek delta, Ohio, United States - OWC_Aug_T1_C1_D5_A | ecosystem: Environmental > Terrestrial > Soil > Wetlands | place: USA: Ohio...
ATGACGAGGGCTTTCGCGGCGCCGGGGCCAGAGGCCGTCCCTTCAGCGCGCCAGGTCCCGGAGCGCCCGGGCCACGTACTCGCGGGTCATGCGCTTGCGCCAGCCGAGGGAGAAGTCGGTGTTCTGAAGCGGCTTCGCCACCTGGGCGGCCAGCCGGGCCGCCTCCCGGACCACCTCGGCGTCCCCGAGCCCGCGGCCGGCGAGGAACTCCCCGGCGGCGCGGGCCTCGTGCGGCCGGGAGCCCACCCCTCCCACGAAGATGCGGGCCGACTCCACCGCGCCCCCCTTCCCGAGCCGCACCCGCGCCGCCACCCCGAGCACCGGGAAGTCGAAGGAGCCGCGCCGGCGGAGCTTCTGGTAGGTGGACCGCTCGCCGGCGGCGGGCGGCGGGAGGTGGACCGAGGCCAGGACCTCGTCGGGGCGCCGGGAGAGGTGGCGGATGCCGTCGTCGGCGAAGAGGTCGGCCACCGGGACGCGCCGCTCGCCGGACCTGGAGACGAGCGTCACCTCGGCCTCCAGCGCGCAGAGGACCGGGGCGGTGTCGGAGGAGGAGACCGCCCAGCAGCGCTTCGAGCCGGGGGCGACCCAGCAGACCTCGCCGTCCTTCTTCATGCAGAAGCCGATGGCCTCCCGCCATTCCTGGTTCTGGTCGTAGTAGCTGCAGCGGGTGTCGAGGCAGAGGTTCCCGCCCACCGTTCCCATGTTGCGCAGCGGCGGGGTGGCCACCAGCGAGGCGGCCCGCGCCAGGGCCGGCCAGGCCGCAGCCAGGGCCGCGTCGCGCTCGATCTCCGAGAGGCTGGTCATGGCGCCGAGGGCGAGGCCGCGGCCGGGATCGCCCGAGCGCGCGCGCAGGTCGGCGATGCCGCGCAGCCCCACCACGGTGGCGGGCGTCTGCTGGCGGCGCTTCATGTTGGGGAGCAGGTCGGTCCCTCCCGCCAGCGGCGCCGCATCGGGGCCGAGATCGCCCAGCGCGGCCACCGCCTCCGCGAGCGAGCGCGGCGCGAGGTAGCGGAACCGGGGCAGGCGCATCATGGCTTCACCGCCTCCGGGCGTCGCGCCGGCCGATCCTTGCGCTTGGGCTCGTTCAGGGCGCCGCCGTCCCCGCCCTCCCAGGGAGGCGGGACCAGCAGCGGCTCGGGCCAGGGAACGGAGGGGAACTCGCCCGGGCCGTAGCGGCGGGAGGCCGAGTCGAGGGCCGCCAGCACCTTCTCGGGGGTGATGGGCACCTCGTCGACGCGCACCCGGACCGCGTCGTAGACGGCGTTGGCCACCGCCGGCGGGATGGGCAGCAAGGGCCCCTGCCCCACCTCCTTGGCGCCGAAGGGACCGTTCGGCTCGGGCCCCTCGACCAGGATGGTCTCCACCTCCGGCATGTCCAGCGTGCCCGGGCTCTTGTACTCCAGCATGGAGGGGGCCTGGTGCACCAGCGCCCGCGACAGGCGCGGCGGCAGCCGCCGGAACTCCTGCTCCTCCATGAGCGCCTCGCCCAGGCCCATGTAGACCGAGCCCTCCACCTGGCCTCGAACCAGCACCGGGTTGAGCGCCCGGCCGATGTCATGGGCGATCCACACCTTCGCCACCCGCACCACCCCGGTGGCCTCGTCCACCTCCACCTCCACCACCGCCGCCGAGTAGGAGTAGGCCGGCGAGGGCCCGACCCCCCCGCCCTTGTAGCGGCTCGGCGGCGGCGGCGGCCGGTAGCTGCCCACCGTGCCCACCGTCCCGCCCGCCGCCTCGGCCCGCTGCACCGCCTCGGCGAAGGAGAGGCCGCGGTCCGGGTCGCTCACGTCGAACACCCGGCCCTCGCCGAAGCCGATCCGCTCGGCCGGAACCTCCAGACGTGCGGCGGCCGCGGCCGCCAGCCGCTCCCGGGCCCGGGTGGCGGCCTCCACCGCGGCGTTCCCCATCATCAGGGTGACGCGCGAGCTGTAGCTGCCCAGGTCCACCGGCCCGAGGGCGGTGTCGCCGGTGACGACCCTCACGTCGGCCGGATGGAGCCCCAGCACCTCGGCCACGATCACCGCCAGCACGTTGTCGGAGCCCTGCCCCACCTCGGCCGCACCGCAGGAGACGGTGACCCCGCCGCCCCGGTCCAGCAGCAGCTGCACCCCGCTGTGCGGCATGTCGTTGAAGTAGATGGGGAGCCCGGCACCGCACATGTACGCCGACGAGGCGATCCCCAGGCCCCTCCCCCGCCCCAGCCGGCGGAAGCGCTGCTTCCACCCCGAGGCGGCCACCACCGCCTCCAGGCACTCCTTGAGGCCGATGGTGCGGACCTTCATCCAGTTGGCGGTCAGGCTCCCGGCCTCGACCGCGTTCTCGATGCGCCACTCGGCCGGATCCCGCCCCAGCCGCTCGCAGATCTTGTCGAGGTGCACCTCCAGGCCGAAGCGGGGCTGGGGCGTACCGTGGCCGCGCTTGGGGCCGCAGGGCGGCTTGTTGGTGAAGGTGCGGCAGCCGCGGAAGCGGTAGCGCTCCATGCGGTAGGTCACCGTCTCCAGCGCGCCGGTGTAGAAGGTGGAGGCGACGCCGTAGCTGCCGTAGGCGCCCCCGTCGAGCAGCGTCTCGACGGAGTGCCCGAGGATGCGCCCGTCCTTGCCCACCCCGGTTCGCATGCGCATCCGCACCGGGTGGCGGCCGCGGTGGCAGTAGAAGACCTCCTCCCGGGTGAGGGAGATCTTCACCGGCCTCCCGGTGATCAGGGCCGCCTTGGCGGCCACGATCTCGTGGCCGAAGAGGTCGGTCTTCCCGCCGAAGCCCCCGCCCTGGGGCTGGGCGATGATGCGGATCCCCGCCGGCGGCAGGCCCAGCACCCTGGCGGCGGCGCGGTGCAGGTAGTGCGGGACCTGGGTGCTGCTGGCGATGACGACCCGGCCGTCTGGGTCGAGGTAGGCGAGCGTGGCGTGCTGCTCCAGCGCCAGGTGGTTGCTGCCCTGGTAGAAGAAGTGGTCCTCGAAGACGTGCTCGGCCGAGGCCAGCGCGCCGGGCACGTCCCCGAAGTCGAGCGCCACCGCCTTGTGGACGTTGCCCGCGTCGCCGTGGTCGTGGATGCGCGGCTCGGGGGTGGCGAGCGCCTCCTCGGGCGAGGCGATGGTGGGGAGGGGCTCGTAGCGCACCGCCACCAGGCGGGCCGCCTCCTCCGCGGCGAGCTCGTCGGCGGCGACCACAGCCGCCACCGGGTCGCCCACGAAGCGGACCTTGTCGGTGCAGAGCGCGTGCTCGTCCTGCGAGACCGGCAGGATGCCGAACGGGACCGGGAACTCCTTCCCGGTCAGCACCGCCCGCACCCCCTCGGCCGCCAGCGCCCGGCTGGCGTCCACCTCCAGGATGCGCGCGTGCGGGACGCTGGCGCGCGCCAGCTTCATGAACAGCATGCCCGGCATCGACAGGTCGTCGGCGAAGCGGGTCTCGCCGGTGACCTTGGCGCGGCCGTCGACGCGGCGCAGCGGCTTCCCCACCGCGCCGAAGGAGGCCCGGGGCCCTGGCCCGCGCTCACTCCGATCGGCCATGGGAGCTCCCTCGGTGGACCTCGGGCAGGCGCGGCCCGGGCGCGGGCAGCCCGCGCATGACCCGTCCCGCCGCCTCGACCGCCTCGAAAATCTGGAGATAACCGGTGCAGCGGCACAGCTGGCCGGAGAGGGCCTCGGCGATCTCGGCGCGGGTGGCGTCCGGCTTCCGGTCGAGGAGCCAGCGGGCCGCCACCAGCATCCCCGGCGTGCAGTAGCCGCACTGCGCGGCGCCGTGGTCGGCGAAGGCCGCCTGCAGGGGGTGCAGCTCCGGCCCGTCGCGGAGCCCCTCCACCGTGGTGACCGACCGCCCCTGGCACTCGACCGCCGCCACCAGGCAGGAGAGCACCAGCTCCCCGTCGAGGAGCACCGCGCAGGCCCCGCACTCGCCGAGCTCGCAGCCGTGCTTGGTGCCGGTCAGCCCCAGGTCCTCCCGCAGCACCTCGAGCAGCGTCTTCCAGGATTCGGTCAGGACCTCGCGCGCCTCCCCGTTGACGGAGAGCGCCAGGCGCAGCTTCTCGCGGGGCACCGGTGCGGCCACGGCTCGCTCCATGCTCTGCTCCTAGCGGCGGCGGAGGTCCAGGACCTTCCCCTTCTCCAGCGCGCTCTCCAGGGTCTTCTTGCCCACCAGCTTCACCTCGAGGGTCACGCCCAGCTCGGAGGCCAGGCGCCGCCTCAGCTTGTCCCGGAACTCGGCCTGCTGCCGCATCTGGTCGAACAGGTGGGAGACCTCGACCAGCACCGTCGCCTCGTCGAGCGAGCCCTTGCGCTCCAGGACCAGCTGGAAGCGCGGCTCCTCTCCCTGCACGTCGCGGAGCACCGCCTCCACCTGCGAGGGGTAGACGTTGACGCTCCGGATGACCAGCATGTCGTCGGATCGGCCCTCGATGCCGCGGATCCGCACCGAGGTGCGCCCGCAGGGGCAGGGGCCCGCCACGACCGCGGTGAGGTCCCGGGTGCGGTAGCGGATGAGCGGGAAGGCCTCCTTGGTCAGGGTGGTCAGCACCAGCTCCCCGGTGGCGCCGGCCGGCACCGGCTGGAGGGTGCGGGGGTCCACCACCTCGACCAGGAAGTGGTCCTCGTTGACGTGGAGCCCGCTGCGCTCCAGGCACTCCCCGGCCACCCCCGGTCCCATCACCTCGCTCAGGCTGTAGTTGTCGGTCACCGTCACGTGGAGCGCCTGCTCGATGCTCCGCCGCTCGGCGGCGGTCGACGTCTCGCCGCCCACCAGGACGTGCTTCAGGGAGAGGGAGTTGGGGTTCACGCCCCCCTCCCGCATGACCTCCGACAGGTGGAGCGCGTAGCTGGCCGTGCTCACCAGGGTGGTGGTCTTGTAGTCCTGCATGATCTTGATCTGCCGCTTGCTGTTGCCGCTGGAGATCGGGATCACCGAGGCCCCGAGCCGCTCCGCACCGTAGTGGACCCCGAAGGCGCCGGTGAACAGGCCGTAGTCGAAGGTGATCTGGACCACGTCGTCCTTGGTGACGCCGCTCGCCACCAGCATGCGCGCCATCAGGTTGGACCAGGTCTTGATGTCGTTGCGGGTGTAGCCCATCACGATGGCGGCGCTTCCGGTCCCGCCCGAGGCGTGGAGCCGGACCACGTCCCGCAGCGGCACCGCGAACAGCCCGTAGGGATAGCTCTCCCGCAGGTCGGGCTTGCCGGTGAAGGGCAGCCGCCGCAGATCGGCGATGGAGCGCAGCTCGTCCGGGTCGAACCCGATCTCGTCGAAGCGCTTCCGGTAGAAGGGCACGTTCCGGTAGACCCGGCTCAAGGTGGCCTCGAGCCGCTCGAGCTGCAGCTGCTCCAGGTCGTCCCGCTCCATGCACTCCTCTTCCGGCTGCCAGCACGGGCGACGCGCTTCGCTCATGGCTCTCCCCCCCCTTCCCCGTTCACGTCCCGGCCCAGGTAGGCGCGCTGGACGTCGCGGTTGGCGAGCAGCTCCTCCGAGGTCCCCTGCAGGACGATCCGCCCCGTCTCCAGCACGTAGCCGCGATGGGCGATCTTGAGCGCCCCCCGGGCGTTCTGCTCCACCAGCAGCACCGTGCTCCCCTCCCGGCTGATCCGGACGATGGTGTCGAAGATGTCCTTCACCACCAGGGGAGCGAGCCCCATGGAGGGCTCGTCGAGCATGAGCAGGGCGGGACGGGCCATCAGCGCCCGCCCCATGGCCAGCATCTGCTGCTCGCCGCCGGAGAGCGTACCGGCCAGCTGGCGCTCCCGCTTCTGCAGCACCGGGAAGAGCTGGTAGATCCGCTCCAGGTCCGCGGCCACCTCCTGCCGCTTCCCCCGCCGGTACTGGACGTGCGCCCCCAGCAGGAGGTTCTCGCGCACCGCCATGTCGGCGAACACCTGCCGCCCCTCCGGCACCAGCGAGCAGCCCATCGCCACCGTCCGCTCGGTGGGGACGCCGACGATGTCCTGTCCCTTGAGGCTGATGCCGCCGGCCCGCGGGCGAACCAGCCCGGTCACGGTCTTGAGCAGGGTGGTCTTGCCCGCGCCGTTGGCGCCGACGATGGCCACGATCTCCCCGGGGCTGACGTGCAGCGACACGCGCCTCAGCACGGCGATCTTCCCGTAGCCGGCGTCGAGGTTGCGGATCCTCAGCATTCCTCTTCCCCGAGGTAGACCCGGATGACCTGCTCGTCGCGCTGCACCGAGCGGGGGTCGGCGTCGGCGATCTTCTCGCCGTAGCTCAGCACCGCCACCTCGTCGCTGATGCGCATCACCAGCGACATGTCGTGCTCCACCAGCAGCACCGTCACCCCGCGCTGCCGGATCCGGGTGATGAGCTTGGCCAGCTCGGTGGTCTCGCGCATGTTGAGGCCGGCCGCCGGCTCGTCGAGGAGCACCATCCGCGGCTCGCTGGCCAGGGCCCGCGCCAGCTCGACTGCGCGCTGCTGCCCGTAGGCCAGGCTGGTCGCCTCGGCCTCGGCGAGCCCGGCGATCCCCAGGAAGTCCATCAGCTCGAGCGAACGCTCCCGCACCTCCTCGTCCTCGCGGCGCGTCCAGGGCAGGCGCACCATTCCCTCCAGGAAGCCGGTGCGGCTTCGCAGGTGCCGCCCGACCATCACGTTCTCCAGGGCGGTCATGTGGGCGAAGAGCCGGATGTGCTGGAAGGTCCGGGAGAGGCCGCGGGCCGCCACCCGGTGGGGCGGGCTGCCCTGGATCGCCTCCCCCTCGAAGCGGATGGCGCCGGCGTCGGGCGGGACGAAGCCCGAGATCATGTTGAAGAGGGTGGTCTTGCCCGCTCCGTTCGGGCCGATGATCGCCTTGATCATCCCCTGCTGGACCTGCAGGCTCACGGAGCTCACGGCCTGGACCCCGCCGAAGCGCTTCGACAGCGCGCTGACCTCGAGCAGCGCCATCAGCGGCCGTCCTCGCTGGGCTTCTCCTCCAGCCGGTAGGGCATCGAGTCCGGATCGCCCGCCTCCCCTTCCCGCGCGGCGGGCTTCGGCGCAGTCCGCAGGCGGCCCAGCACCGGCTCCAGGGATCGCCGGAAGCTCAGCGCCAAGATGCCGCTGGGCGCGAAGAGCATGACGGCGATGAGGATCAGCCCGAAGACCGCGTCGTCGAAGGTCCCGAAGTAGCCCCGCAGCGAGAGGAAGTTCAGCACCAGGCTGGTGGTGAGCGTTCCCCACAGGCTGCCCATGCCGCCCACCGCCACGATGGCCACGTACTTCACCGACTTCATGATGGAGGCCTCGGAGGGGCCGACGCCGCCGTTGAAGTGCGTCAGGAACACCCCGGCCACGGCCGCCAGCACCGCGCTGAGGACGAAGGTCTGCAGCTTGAAGCGGGCGGTGTCCACGCCCATGGCGCTGGCCGCCTCCTCGGCCCCGTGAATGGCACGCAGCGCCCGGCCCACCCGCGAGTTCACCAGGTTGAGGAGCAGCAGCATGCCCAGGGCCAGCAGGCCGAAGGCGATGTAGTAGTTGGCGACCCGGATCGAGGCGGCCCCGCCGACCTGCAGCCCGCCCAGCAGCGGGAAGGGAGGCACCCCGGAGATCCCGTCGGCCGCGCCCAGCGCACCCGTGCCGAGGGCGATGCTGTAGACGATGGTCCCGATGCCGAGGGTGGCCATGGCCAGGTAGTGGCCCTTGAGGCGCAGCACCGGGATGCCCACCGCGAAGGCGATGACCAGCGCCAGCAGCACCGCGACCCCGAAGGCCACCCAGGGCCGCACCACCAGCACCTGGCCGCCGTAGAGGTCGGGGCGGCTCACCAGCGCGCCGGCGGCGCCCAGGGCCGAGACCAGCCACCCCCCTCGCCGCCCGGAGAGGTCCCAGGTGGTGAGGGCCGCGGCGGCGTACCCCCCGATGGCGAAGAAGCCGGCGTGCCCGATGGAGATCTGGCCGGCGTACCCCATGAGCAGCGACAGGCCGATGACCACCAGCGTGTAGTAGGCCGACATGGTGAGCTGCGTGAGCAGGAAGGCCTTGCCGGCGTACACCGCCGCCAGCTCGACCGCCACGGCGGCGGCCATGAACAGCGCGACCTGGAACCACCGGGCGGAGCGCATGGGTCCCTACGGCCGGGAGGCCTTCCGGGCGCCGAACAGGCCGCTCGGCCGGACGAACAGGATGGCGAGCAGCACCGCGATGGTGACCACGTCCTTGTAGGCCGTCGGCAGCACCGAGACGCTGAAGGACTCGAGGATTCCGAAGACCAGCCCCGCCGCGACCGAGGCCAGGCTGTTGCCGAGGCCGCCCAGGATGGCGACGGTGAACCCCTTGATGGCGAGCCCGGTGCCGATGCCGTACTGGGTGTAGGTGATGGGGGACACCACGCACCCGGCCAGGGCCCCCATGCCGGCGCTGAGCACGAAGGCCAGCGTGACCAGGTTCCGGGTGGGGAGGCCGCACAGCGAGGCCGCCACCCGGTTCGAGGCGCAGGCCCGCATCTGGCGCCCCCAGCTGGCCCAGCGGAAGAAGGCGGTGACCAGGGCCACCATCAGCGCCGTCGTCCCCACCGCCCACAGCACCTGCGGCGAGACGCGCGCCCCTCCCATGGAGATCGAGGTCACCTCGTTCCCGGTGAAGTAGGGCAGCGCCCGCACCTGCTGGCCCCAGACGAGCAGCGCGGCCTCCCGCACCACGATCGAGACCCCGATGGTGATGATGATCATCCGCAGCACCGAGGGGGCCGCCAGCCAGCGGATGAAGGCCATCTCGATGAGGGCGCCGATGGCCATGGTGACGGCCACCGCCCCCAGGATGGCGAGCGGCAGGGGAAGCACCTGGTGGAGGCTGACGGCGGTCATCCCGCCCAGCATCACGAACTCGCCCTGGGCGAAGTTGATGATGCCGGTGGCGTTGTAGATGATGTTGAAGCCCATCCCGACGACGGCGTAGATGGTGCCGTACGTCAGGCCCGCCACCAGGTACTGGAGTAGCAGCTCCCCCAGCACTAGCGATCGAGCGGCACGAAGCGCCCGTCCTTCACCGTGATCATCGCGAAGGAGTCCAGGTCGAGGCCGTTGTGGTCGGTGGCCGAGAAGCTGAAGATGCCGCCGGTTCCCGGCAGGCCCTTGATGTTCTCGATGGCGGTCCGGACCTTCTCCTTGTCGGTCCCGGCCTTCTTCACCGCCGCCTCCAGGATGATCAGGGCGTCGTAGGCGTGGCCACCGAAGGTGCTGGCGTCCTCCTTGAACTTGGCGGCGTACTCCTTGGCGTAGGCCACCAGCAGCGCCTTCTGCGGGTGCGAGGCCGGCAGGGAGTCGGCGATGAGCAGCCGGCCGGCCGGGAAGATCACCCCCTCGGCCGCCGCGCCCGCCGCCTTGACGTACTGGATGTTGCCGAAGCCGTGGCTCTGGAAGATGGGGAACTGCAGGCCGAGCTGGCGCACGTTCTTGATGACGATGGACTGGGCCGGCTCGATGGACCAGTTGACGATCGCCTGCACGTTGGCGGCCTTGACCTTGGTGACCTCGGCGGTGAGGTCGGTGGCGGCCTTGTCGTAGACCTCGTTCACCGCGATCTGGATGCCGTGCTCGGGGGCCAGCTTCTCGATCTGCTCCTTGCCCGCCTTGCCGAACCCGGTGTTGGAGGAGAGCACGCCGATCTTGCTGATGCCCATCTTCTTCATCTGCTGGAAGATCTTGACGACCGCGTAGCTGTCCTTCTGCGGGGTCTTGAAGACCCACTTGGCCACCGGGTTCACGATCACCTCGGCGGCGGCGCAGGAGAGGAGGATGGTCTTCGCCTCCTCGGCCAGGTTCTTGATGGCCATGGTCTCGCCGCTGGTGGAGGGACCGATGATGGCGAGGACCTTGTCCTCCTCGATGAGCTGCTTGGCGAAGGAGATGGCCTTCTCCGGGCTGGCCCCGGTGTCCTTGATGATCATCGTCACCGGATGGCCGTCGATGCCTCCCTTGGCGTTGAGGTCCGCGACCATCATCTCCAGCGTCCTGGCTTCGGGCGCGCCCAGGAAGGAGGCCGGGCCGCTGACGGCCAGAAGGGCCCCGACCTTGATCGGCTCCTTGGCGAGGGCCTGCGTGGCCCATCCGGCGAGCAGGGTTGCAGCGATTGCAAGGATCTTCTTCCGCATTTTGGCTCCTGGCGGCCGTGCGGCCGACTGTGGCGTGTCCAGCTGACTTCGACAGGGACTTCTCGAGCTTCGCTTCAGATCTTGTCGAGGCGGTCCAGCACCGCCACCCCGGCCCCCTGGAGCGCCTCGGCGGCCTTGCCGACCTCGTCGACCCGCAGGACGATGATGGCCCGCTCCCCGCTCTTGCGGGCGGCCGAGTACATGTACTCGATGTTGATGCCCTTCCCCCGCAGCGCGTGCAGGGCGTCGGAGAGGCCCCCGGGGCGGTCCGGGACCTCGACCGCCACCACCCGGGTCTTCTCCACCGTGAACCCGCCGTCCTTGAGCACCTTGCGGGTGCGCTCCGGGTCCTCGACGATGAGCCGCAGGATGCCGAAATCGGACATGTCGGCCAGGGTCAGCGCCTTGATGTCGATGCCGTTGCGCGCCAGCACGTCGACGATGTCGGCCAGTCCGCCCGACCGGTTCTCGAGGAAAATCGAGATCTGCGCGACCTCCATGCCGCCTCCTCGCTGGCCCGCGCCGCGTTCGGCGCAGGATAGCAGATCAAGTTGCCCGATCCATCCGGCCCTCAGACGTTGCGCCGGTCGATGACGCGCTTCGCCTTGCCCTCGCTGCGGGCAACCGAGCGCGGCTCGACCAGGACCGCGTGCACCCGGATCCCCAGCACCTGCTCGAGCGCCTCCTCCAGCTCCCGGTGGACGGCCTCCAGCGCTCCGATCTTGTCGGAGAAGATCTCCGGGGTGACCTCGACCCGGACCTCCATCTGGTCGAGCCCCTTCTCGCGGGTGAGCACGATCTCGTAGTGGGGCAGCGTCCCCTCCACCCGCAACAGCGCGGTCTCGACCTGTGACGGGAACACGTTCACTCCGCGGATGATGAACATGTCGTCCGAGCGGCGGGCCACGCGCCGGATGCGCCGGATGGACCGCCCGCAGGCGCAGGGCTCGGGGAGCAGCGTGGTGATGTCGCGGGTCCGGTACCGGATCATCGGCATCGCCTGCTTGGAGAGGGTGGTGAGCACCAGCTCTCCCTCGGAGCCGTCCGGCAGCACCTTGCCGGTCTCGGGGTCGATGATCTCGGGCAGGAAGTGATCCTCGAAGAGGTGCAGCCCCTTCTGGTTCAGGCACTCGACGCCCACGCCGGGGCCGATGATCTCGGAGAGGCCGTAGATGTCCTGGGCCCTAACCCCGCTCTCCTGCTGGATGCGATCGCGCATCGCGTCGCTCCACGGCTCGGCGCCGAAGACCCCGGTCCGGAGCCTGCCGAAGTCGAGCTTCGCCTCCTTGGCCCGCTCCAGCAGGTGCAGGAAGTAGCTGGGGGTCGAGCAGATGACCGTCACCCCGAAGTCCTGCATCACCATCAGCTGCCGCTCGGTGTTGCCGCCGGAGATGGGGATGACGGTGGCGCCGAGCGCCTCGGCGCCGTAGTGGGCCCCGAGTCCGCCGGTGAAGAGCCCGTAGCCGTAGGCGTTCTGGATGACGTCGCAGCGGTGCACGCCGCAGGCGGCGAAGCTCCGGACCATGACCTCCTTCCAGACGTCGATGTCGGACTGCGTGTAGGCGACCACGATGGGCTTGCCGGTCGTCCCGGAGGAGGCGTGCAGGCGCACCACCTCCTCCATGGGGCTGGCGAAGAGGCCGAAGGGGTAGGTGTCGCGCAGGTCGGCCTTGACCGTGAAGGGGAGCTGGCCCAGGTCCTCGAGCCGCTTCACGCTGGCCGGGGTGAGGCGCCGCTCCTCCATCCGCTGGCGGAACAGCTTCTGGTGCTCGTAGGCGCGCCGCACCACCGCCTGCAGGCGCTGCAGCTGCACCTGCCGGAGCTGCGGGAGAGGCAGGAAGTCGGGCGCGCTCGCCGGGTGGAAGCCTTCCGGCGCGTCGTTCCAGTTGGCCCTCACGTCGGACTCCTTTCGGTCGATGGCTCGAGGCCGGCCCGGGCGGCCGCCTCGCGGCCGATGCGGAAGGCCTTGTCGTTCACGTCGTGCAGGCGCTCCGGCAGCGCCGCGTGCACCGCATCGAGCCAGAATGCCTCGGGGATGTCCAGGTGGTGGCTGAGCGCCCCCAGCAGCGCCACGTTGAGGCTCTTGCGGTTGGGAAGGCTGCGCTCGTCCACGAAGTCCGGGCCGATGACCACCCCGCCCGGCCGCAGCACCGGCCGGGTCACCTCCACCTGCGTCGGCTCCAGCACCACCAGGAAGTCGGCCTCGCCGCGGGGCACCATGGGGGAGAGCACCTTCTCGCCGTAGCGCACGTCGGAGGTCACCGAGCCCCCGCGCTGGCTCATCCCGTGGATCTCGGCCTTCTTCACGTCGTGGCCCGCCCGGCAGGCCGCGTCGGCCAGGATGTCGGAGGCCTTGATGGCCCCCTGCCCGCCCAGCCCGGCGACGACCACGTTGACGATGCGGGCCATCAACAGGCCCCTTCGCAGGCGCCCCCGCAGGCGGCCGCCTTCTCCTCGTTCTGCTTGTCCCACCGCCGGATGTCGGCGGCGGCGAGCACGCAGGCCTTGCGGGCCACGATGAGCGACAGGTCGTTCCCCGCCAGGCGCTCCTGCAGCAGCTTCTCGAAGCCCTTCGGGTCGACGACCGGGTCGACCACGTCGACGCGGGCGACCCCGCAGGCGCGGGCGAACCCCTCGATGGAGAACTTCTGGGTGGCCTCGTGGTCGAGCGTCCGGCCGGTGCCCGGGTGCTCCTGCTGGCCGGTCATGGCGGTGGTTCCGTTGTCGAGCACGATCACCACGTGGCCGGTGGGCGGCGGGTTGTAGACCATCTCCACCAGCCCGTTCAGGCCGGAGTGCACGAAGGTCGAATCGCCGATCACCGAGACCACCCGCCGG
>Ga0316626_10000831_pt1 | contig 12891 bp, 9 predicted proteins | sample OWC_Aug_T1_C1_D5_FD_207656 | JGI IMG/M metagenome (GOLD analysis project Ga0316626, IMG submission 207656) | Wetland soil microbial communities from Old Woman Creek delta, Ohio, United States - OWC_Aug_T1_C1_D5_A | ecosystem: Environmental > Terrestrial > Soil > Wetlands | place: USA: Ohio...
TGGCACAGAAGAGACAGCGACGCATGGCACAGAGATGGCAACAGGCAGTACCGCATTTGCGTGTGCGTTCGATACGGTGCTAGCCTGCCTCATGCAGATCCTCGGACTTCTCCTCAAGACATCGATCGCCGCTCTCGTCTTTGCCACCGGGCTCAAGGCCGCGCCGGCTGACATCGCCTGGTTGTGGCGGCGCCCCGCACTCCTCCTCAAAGCGCTCCTCGCGATGTACGTCGCGGTCCCGCTCGCGGCCATTGTGATGGTGAGCACGCTCGATCTGCCCGCCGGGACGGAGATCGCGATCGTCGTGCTCGCCATCTGTGCCGGAGCGCCTCTCCTGCCGCGGAAGCTCGTCCATTTCGGCGGCGACCCGCAGTACGCGATCAGCCTGGTCGTGGCCACCTCGCTCCTCGCCGTCCTGGCCGTTCCGGCCTGGCTCCACATTCTCGGGAGCCGGCTCGCGATCAACACTGCGCTGACACCCGCCGATATCGCGCGGGTTCTCGCCAGGACCTTCCTCGCGCCGCTCGGCGCCGGCCTCCTCGTCCGCGCCGTCGTCCCCGGCGTCGCCAAGGCCGGAGATCATCTCCTCAGGCTAGCCACGATCGCGCTCGGTCTGTGCGCCATCGTGCTCCTCGTCGCCCTGCGGCACGAGGTCGTGGCTCTCGGGCTCCCCTCGTTCCTCGCGTTCGCCGGCCTCGCTCTTGTCGGGATCGCGGCAGGACACCTGCTCGGTGGCCCGGATCCATCCCACCGCACGTCGCTCGCCGTCTCCTGCACGACCCGCCACGTCGGCCTCGCGCTCCTCATTGCCGCCAGGGCTCCCAGCCCGCGCGTGCTCGCCTACGTGATCGCCTACGTGCTCGCGACCGTCCTCGTCTCGATCCCCTACGTCAGGTGGCGGCAGCGGACCAGCCAGCAGCGCGCAGAGCCCTGACCCGGCACGGCCCCCCCCGCCGCGCTGCACGACATGCATCGGACACTCTGAGTCCACGAGTCGACGCAGGGCCCGGTCAGATCGGGCCCCCGTGACACCGGTAGAACTTCCGCCCGCTCCCGCAGCTGCACGGCGCATAGCGCCCGCCCGCGGCGTCCCGCGCCTTGATCCAGGCCATGACCTCCGGAGCCGGCCGCCCGGCCCTGATGAGGCGCGCCATCTCCTCCATCGCCGGGCGGTAGTGTGTGAAGAAGAGCTTGAGCCCCGCGCAGAGGTAGTTGTGCCCCGGCTCGCCATCGGCGGAGGTCGCAAAGCGTTCCTTCGGACAGCCGCCGTTGCAGAGCGCCAGCACCTCGCACTCCCGGCACTGCCGGGTGAGCGTGTCCCACTTGTCGCGCCCGAACTTCTGCTGCGCCGGCGAGGCGATGAGCTCGAGCATGGGCGTCTCGTGGATGTTGCCCAGTCGATACCCGGGCTCCACGAAGTGGTCGCACGAGTAGAGATCCCCGTTGTGCTCGAGCGCCGGGCCCAGGCCGCAGGTCGGCGCATGGATGCACAGCTTGTAGGAACCGAAATAAGCCTCGAGCGTGACATCGAACATCTGCACGTAGACCCGCCCGACGTCGTGCCGCACCCACTCCTCGAAGACATCGATCAGGAAGCGGCCGTACTGCTCGCCGCCGATCGAGCGCTCGGTGACCAGCGAACCGCTCTGCGTGTAGAGAAGCCGCTTCCGTCCGGGCTCCGCGCTCCAGCCCAGGTTCGCGATCGGCAGCGTCTCCGGGGTGGCCCGCTCGATGATCGGGATGAACTGGATCCACTCCGCCTGGAGCTCGTCCCGGAAGAACGAGTACACGCGGCGGCCGTGATCGCCGTTGGCGGCGTTCACCGTGCAGAGAATGTTGTAGGCCACGCCGTGCCGGCGGAGACACCGCCAGCCCTCCATCACGCGAGCGAACGTACCCTGTCCGCCCCGATCGACACGATAGGCGTCGTGGATCTCCCGGGGTCCATCCACGCTCAGCCCGACGAGGAAGTCGTGCTCCTTGAGAAAGGCGCACCACGCGTCGTCGAGGAGAACGCCGTTGGTCTGAAAGGTGTACTCGACCGCTTGCCCGGGCCGGCGGTACTTCGCCACGAACTCGACCGAGCGCTTGAAGAAGTCGAGCCCCATGAGCGTGGGCTCGCCCCCCTGCCAGGCCACGGTCACGGTCGGGGTGCGATGCGACTCGAGGAGCTGGCGGATGTAGGCCTCGAGCGTGGCCTCGGACATCCGCTGTCGATCGTCGGGATAGAGTGCTTCCTTGGACAGGAAGAAGCAGTAAGTGCAATCGAGGTTGCAGGTCGAGCCGCTCGGCTTCGCGAGGAGGTGAAAGCGCGGCGGCGTCGCCGGGGCGGCTGGGGCGATCCGGAGATCCGGTGTGGTCTGCGAGTTCACGGTCGGGTCGCGCTCCTTCGGGGGGGCGGGCGGCTAGGCGCCGCCGCTCGCCCCCTCTTCCATCTTCGCGATCACCTGGTCCAGGCTGAAGCTCGCCGCCTTCTGTCGCGGCGGGAATTCCTTGAAGGTCCCAAGGAACTCGGCGACGAGCGCCTGCGCGGGCACGAGCAGATAGACATGGCGGAACATCCAGTCGTAGAAGGTGTTCGACGTCAGCTGCGCGCGCTCGTACGGGTCCATGCGCAGATTGAATATGTAGGGCGTGCGCAGCGTCACGAACGGTTCCTGCCAGATCTTCAGCGTGCCCTCGACGCGCTGTTCCATGAACAGCATCTTCCAGTTGTCGTACCGCAGCGCCGCGACGTCGCCGTCGTCGGTGAAGTAGATGAAGCCCTTGCGCGGGCTCTTCTGCTCCTTGCCCGTGAGGTACGGGATCAGGTTGTAGCCATCGAGGTGCACCTTGAATTTCCTCACGCCGACCTGGTGGCCCTTCTTCAGCTTGGCCGCGATGTCGGGCTCACCCGCGGCCGCCAGGATGGTCGGAAACCAGTCCAGATGGCTGACGATCTCGTTCGAGACCGATCCGGCCGGGATGCGCCCCGGGAAGCGTACCATGCAGGGCACGCGGTACGCGCCCTCCCAGCTCGTGTTCTTCTCGCACCGGAAGGGAGTCATGCCCGCATCCGGCCAGGTGTTCATGTGCGGCCCGTTGTCGGTGCTGTATTGCACGAACGTGTTGTCGGCGATGCCGAGCTCGTCCAGGAAGTCGAGCATCTCGCCGATGTGCTTGTCGTGATCGATCATCACGTCGTGGTACTCGGACTGCCAGCGGCCGGACTGGCCGCGGCTCTCCGGCTTGACGTGCGTCCAGGCGTGCATGTGCGACGTGTTGAACCAAACGAAGAACGGCTCGCCGGCATCGTGGGCGGCCTTGATGAATTTCTTGGCGGCGGCGAGGAACTCATCGTCGCACGTCTCCATCCGCTTCTTGGTCAGCGGACCGGTGTTCTCGATTCTCTGGCCACCCTTGCCGTCGGCCCAGCAGTGGAGCACCCCCCGCGGTCCGAACTTCTTCCTGAACTCGGGGAAGTCCTTCGGGTTCGGGTAGTCCACGTCCTCGGGTTCCTCCTCGGCGTTCAGGTGGTACAGGTTGCCGAAGAACTCGTCGAAGCCGTGCATCGTCGGCAGGTGCTCGTCGCGATCGCCGAGGTGGTTCTTGCCGAACTGGCCCGTGCGATAGCCGAGCGGCTTGAGCGCCTCGGCGATGGTGATGTCCTCGGCCTTGAGACCCAGTTCCGCGCCGGGCAGGCCCACCTTGGTGAGGCCGGTGCGCAGACCGCACTGGCCGGTGATGAACGAAGAGCGTCCCGCCGTGCAGCTCTGCTCGGCATAGGCATCGGTGAAGATCATCCCCTCGTTGGCGATGCGGTCGATGTTGGGCGTCCTGTAGCCCATCATCCCTTTCGTGTAGCAGCTCAGGTTTGACTGACCGATGTCGTCGCCCCACATGATGAGAAAATTGGGCTTCTTGTCTGCCAACGCATCCTCCTGTCTCCAAACGGTTATCCGGGCCTGACGTTCAATGGTGGCTGCTTCGACCTATCCCGAACACCTGCACCGCCGGGGGGGGCAGGGGGCGGTCAGTGATCAGCGATCCCCGACCCCCCTTCCGGTTCTCGCGCCTCCCGCCTCTCCCGCGCCTGCGCCACGCGCTGGAAGGCGAGCACGACTGCCGCAATGGCAACGATGACGAGGGCCACGCCGACTCCGAGATCGAGGATCCCCTCCTCCTCACCCTGGCGGCCGGCGACGGCGCCGAGGAAGAGGATGGCCAGCATGACCACGACGACGGCAACCAGATTCGCCTTGAGGTCCTCGAGATTGCCGGCGGACAGCCACCCCGGGAGCGGGATCCCGGGATCGATGAAGAGCTGATAGAGGCCGATCGCGGTGACCAGGAGAATGGTCCCCAGCAGGAAAAGATCGACGATCTCGATCATCTCGATGCTCAGGAGCCGGGCTCCCTCGGCGTTGAACTGCGCCCGGGTGAACGCCTCCCCGATCATGGTCGCCGTGGTGATCGCCCCGAACACGAGCACGGCCCCGGCAGCCGCCAGGAGTCCCAGGACGGCGAGCACGACGACGTAGCGGGATAGACGGAACAGCGACCTCATGGGTTGTCTTCCTCGTGTTTCGCCTTCTCAGCCGACCAGGACGTTCACGAAGGCGGCGGCCCCGAGCACCCACAGGAGAGCGGTAAAGACCAGGGCCAGCGGGCGCGGACGCTCGCCGAGCTGGCGCATGAACTGGCCGTGTTGCACGATCGCGAAGAACATGGCGATGAGACCCATGCCGATCAGGATCAGACCGACCGCACGCGGCTCTCTCGTCGGCACGAAGACCCGCTCACCGGCGAGCCCTTGCAGGAACTTGAAGAGGGTGAACCCGAAGCCGATGAGCGAGATGGAGGTGCGCACCCAGGCCATGAGCGTCCGCTCGGACGCCATGACCGTTCGCGCGAGGGCTAGCCGGGTGGCGTCGGCGGCTTCTGGCTTCATCGGCGGCACTCTACATCACCGCCCGCCATGCGTCCAATGCATGAAGCTGATGCTTCTGATGCCCTCCCCGCATAGACATCGACCTCCGGCTCTTGCGCCAGGCGACGGCCGCTCTTCGGCGTCATCGCGACGGCGACCGGAAGTCAGCGCTGCGATGCTCTCGGTGCTCGCCTTCTTCCTGGCGGGTGCGGTGGCGCTGTCGGGGGCGCCGGAGTGGCGCCTGCGGAAGAACCCGGTGAGCCCCGGCCAGTCCAGTCAGGTCCGAAGACGCGTCGCCAGACAGGCGAGGTCGCGGCGCATGCGATGGGCGGTTGGCCATTCGCCGACCCTGATCATCGTGGCACGGGCCCGTGGAGCGGACCAGGCGCCCAGGGCGGCAACCGCCGCGACCCGAACGGTTTGACCGCCCCGGGGACGCCTGATAGCCTCGATGTGCATCCAGGACGAAGGAGGACGACATGCAGGCGTCCCTGGCCCCGATTCCCACGCCCCACCGACTGTCGGCCATCTTGCTCCTGCTGGCAGCGACCTTTCACCTCCCGCCGGCCGCCTTCGCCGGCACCATCGATCCGGCGCTCGCGGAACATCTCGCCGTGGCTGCCGACTCGACGCCCGCGCCGGTGCTCATCTTCCTCGCCGACCAGACGCCGATCGGAGCGATCGACGCGGATCTCCGCGCGGAGCATGCGACGCGGTCCATCCGCCACGAGCGCGTGATCCGCGCGCTCCGCGTCACGGCGGAGACCACGCAGGGGCCCCTCCGCGCCGCCCTCGCGGCGCTCGCGGCGCGCGGGGAGGTGAGGGAGCTCATGCCGTTCTGGATCGTGAACGCGGTCGCGGCGCGGATGAGCGCCGCCGCCGTCCGCGTGATCGCCGAGCGCCCGGATGTCGGCCTGGTCGCGCTCGACGCGCGCGTCGCGCTCGCCGACGGCGCCGTGGATTCGGAAGGTGCGGACCCCACCGCCCTCGCCGGCGCCACGCCCGGACTCCGCGCCATCGGCGCCGACCGCGTGTGGCATGAGCTCGGGATCACCGGTGCCGGGCGCATCGTCTGCGGGCTCGACACCGGGGTCATGGGCAGCCACCCGGCGCTCGCGGCGCGCTGGCGCGGCGCGGAGCCGGGCATCCCCTGGCAGTGGGCATGGAAGGACGTCCTCGGCGGGAACACGCACTTCCCGATCGATCCGAACGGCCACGGCACGCACACGATGGGGACCATGCTCGGACTCGCGGCTGCGTCGAGCGACACGTTCGGGGTGGCCTGGGGCGCGCAGTGGATCGCCTGCAACGCGATCGACCAGAGCGTGGGACCCGCCTTCAACAGCGATGTGATCGCGTGCTTCCAGTGGATCGCCGACCCGGACGGCGATCCGCAGACGACGTCCGATGTGCCGGATGTGACCACGGCCGCGTGGCGCGTGAACGAGCAGCTCGGCTACCCCGACTGCGATGCGCGCTGGTGGGGCGCCATCGACGCCTGCGAGGCGGCCGGCTGCGCGGTCGTGTTCTCGGCCGGCGGCGAGGGGCCCGGCCCGCAGACGATCGGCTCCCCCGCCGACCGCATCACCTCCCCCACCAACGCCCTGGCGATCGGCGCGGTGAGCGCGCAGGCCGGCGAGAGCTTCCCCTACGCGATCGCGCCGTTCTCGAGCCGCGGGCCCTCGGGATGCGACGGGGTGACGATCAAACCCGAGCTGGTGGCGCCCGGGGTCAACATCCGCTCCTCGACCAACAATGGCTCCTATGCGTACTGGAGCGGCACCGCGATGACCGTCCCGCATGTCGCGGGCGTGATCGCCCTCATGCGCGAGGCCGATCCCGATCTCGATGTGACGACGGCGAAGCAGATCCTCCTCGAGACGGCGCGCGACGAAGGCGCGCCCGGCGAGGACAACACGTACGGCGTCGGCTTCATCGACGCGTATGCCGCCGTGAGCCGGGTGCTCGCCACCCAGGGGATCGACCGCGGCGAGGCGCCGCCGGCGGGCCGCCTCGAGCTCCAGTCGCAGCCGAATCCCTTCCACCCCGGTGCCGCCGTGCGCTATGCGATCCCGTCCCGCGGCCGGGTGGAGCTTCACGTTCTCGACGTGCAGGGTCGTTCGGTGAGGACCCTGGTCGATGACGTCGTCGATGCCGGAGAGCACCGCGTGCCCTTCGACGGCAGGAGCGACCGGGGCGACGAACTCCCGAGCGGCACCTACTTCCTCCGCCTCCAGGCCGGCGACCTCACGGCCACGGAGAAGCTGGGCATCATCCGGTAGAGAGCACCGGCCGGCGAGACTGCGGCGCGGCGGCGCGGCGAGTTCGATACACCGATTCATCGCTCGTGCTAGAATCAGGTGTGCTTCTGCGCAACCCGTGAAGGGCTGAAGGACGACTGCTTTCCCGGAGCTCGTCATGCAGCGCCTCCTGTCAGTCGCGATCCTCCTCCTGGCCGGGGTGACTCACCCCTGCAGCACGCTCGCGTCCCCGGCATCGATCACCGGCCTCGTGCGCGACGCGGAGACCGCCGGGCTCCTCCCGGGCTCCGTGGTCGCGGTCGCCGATTGCGCCCGCGCCACCGCGACCGACTCGACCGGCCGCTACCTCCTCGGCGACGTCGCGCCGGGCTCCCACAAGGTCACGGTCCGTCGCATCGGCTATGCCCCGCGTTCGTTCGAGGCTCTCGTCCCCGAAGCGGGGAGCCTCGAGATCAACGTGGCGCTCACCCCGGAGCCGATCCGGATGGCGGCCCAGGAAGTGCGCGCTCCGGTGCTCGTCCGCGGCGCCGATGGCGGGGAGACGAGGTCGTTCCCGGACCGGGAATCCTCGATGACCGCAGTGCGGAACCACCCGCTCTCGAGCGAGCCCGATGTCCTTCCCGCCCTCGGCGGCGGCGAGGTCGTGCTCGACCCGGAGTCGCCGAGCGGCATGCATGTCCGTGGCGGGTCGGCGGACCAGACGGCCTATCGGCTGGATGGGATCCCCCTCCTCAACCCCTATCATGCCGCCGGGATGGCGAGCGCCCTCAATCCGGATGCGCTCTCCCAGATCGCCCTCGAGTCCACGGCCCCGGCCCTCGCCTCCTCCCATGTTCTCGCGGGAGCGGTCGACGCAACGACGCGGGCGCCGGGCGCACAGTTCCGCACTCAAGGCAGCGTGAGCACGACGCAGGCCCGCGTGACGCTCGACGGGCCGCTCGGCGCCGGCGGGGCCGGCTACGTGGTGAGTCTGCGCACGGGGCTCCAGGATGCGCTCGCGCCGCAGGACGAGGCGTCCTACATCGACAATCGGACGGCCGATGGGCTCGCCAAGATCGAGGCCCCGGCCTGGGGCGGACGCCTGAGCGTTCTCGGGTATGACAACGGAAACGAGCTCGGATCGGCGATCGCGGCGAACTCGGAGGAGACCAGGGACGCCGATCCCGGGCGTAATGCATTCGCGTGGCACAGCCGATCGCTCGGCGCCGCGTGGAGCCGCGCCTTCATGGGGACTGCGGTTCACGTGCGCGGCTACGCGGTGACCGGCGACGCCGAGGCGTCCTGGGCCGCCCTCGTCGGACGGCTCGACATGACCGCGGTCCGGCGCGACCGGGGCCTCGTCGCCGGCGCCGAGCGCGCTTCCACCTGGGGAACAACCGCCGGGGAGGTGCGCATCGAGAGCATCTCGACATCGTATCGGGTTGCTTCCGACTCCACCGCGGCGCCTGTCCTCCAGATGGCGGCGAGTACGCCGGTGGCGACCTTGAGCGGCTGGCAATCCTTCGCCGCTGCACCCGATATCGATCTCACGCTCTCCGCCGCGCTGGCCACGACGCGTGGAGGGTGGCACGCGAGCCCGGGTGCCGAGATCCGCTGGCGACCCCGCAGCACGTTCACCCTGACCGGTCGCTACGCCCGGGCCCACCAGTTCGCGCAGTCGCTCCGCAACACGGAATCGGTGGTCGGGACGATGTTCCCCGTGGATCTATACATCGGAGCGGGGGCCCCGCGGGTCCCCGTGGCCAGGAGCGATCTGGGGCTCATCGCCGCGGAGTACCATCCACGCACGAGCTTGCGTTGCGGCATCCAGGCGTACGCCCGGGCCGCGGACGGGCTCGTGCTCGTGGCGCCGCGCGAGAGCGAACCGTTCTCGACCGGCCAGTTCGCGATCGGCTTCGGCACGGCGCGCGGCATCGCCGCCGACGTCGCCCTGAGTGCGGCACGCTACGGGATCGTCCTGAGCTACGGGTACCAGGAGGTCCGCCTCGCGAGCGCGGAGACGAGCTACATTCCCCAGCACGGGGCCCGCCATCTGGTCGAGGGAGGAGTGACCGCCCTCGTGACCCCCTCCCTCTCCGCTCGCGTCGGTGCCATGGCCGCGCTCGGACGCCGCACGACGACCGCGGCCGGCGGCCTCGAGTGGGAGGCCTGCAACCTCCTCGATTTCGGCTGCGAGTTCGCAGGTCATCCGCATTACGACGGCGCGGCCCTCGGGGCGGCCAGGCTGCCCCTCTACACCCGCGTGGACCTCGGCGTCCGCAAGCACTGGCAGCTCGAGATCGGGGCACGCGATGTGCAGCTCGCGGTGTTCGGAACGGTCACCAATCTCCTCGGACGCAAGAACACCATGACCTATGTCCGGGACGGCATGGGCGGCGATCCGGTCGCGATCGAGATGCGGCCCCCATCCCCGCTCGTCGTCGGGCTCGACTGGCGGTTCTGATCTCCGCGCCTGTTCAAAACGTCCAGCCCATTGTCACAAACCCGGCGGGTGTCGGGTTCCTTCCCTGGAGGCCGGTGTGAGAAGCCCCGGGGCGGACCGCCCCCCGAACGCGAAACCGCCGGGCCCGGCCTGGCACCGGCGAGAGATCGGCTAGCGGTGGGCACTTCGTCTTCGTTCCAGGACCGATTCGAGGAGCTCTTCACCGCGCACTTCCACCGGCTCTGGCGGTTCATGGATCGTCTGACCGGAGAGCCGGATCTGGCGGCCGACCTGGTGCAGGATGCGTTTCTCAAGCTCCTCGAGCGAGGCTCGCTGCCGGATGCGCCGGAGTCATGGCTGATCACCGTCACCTTGAACCTCTTCCGGAACCAGAGAACGACCCGCGCCCGCCGCGGGCGGCTCCTGACGCTGGCGCGGGCCGCGGAGATCCAGGGCGATCCGGCGCCCGCCCCCGATCAGGTCGCCATGGCCGGCGACTCGCGCCGCGGCGTGCGCACCGCGCTCGAGCGGTTGCCCGAGCGGGAGCGGGCTCTCCTCCTGCTCAGGGCGGAGGGCTACAGCTACCGCGACCTCGCGGCGGCCCTCGACCTGAACGAAGCCAGCATCGGAGTGCTGCTCGCGCGCGCCAAGCGCGCGTTCCGTGCTCACTACGAGGACAAGGAGGGCGCCGGTGATGCACCTCGATGAACGGCAGGTGCAGCGTGTCCTGCACGGCGAGCTGGCCGGCGCAGAAGATGAAGCCGCGCGCGCCCACCTCGCCACCTGCGCCAGCTGCAAGGAACAGGTCGCCGCGGCAGAGCGGGAGGAGAACGAGATCCACGCGCTCCTCGGCACGCTCGATCACGAGCCGCCCCGGATCCACGCTCGGGCCTTCACCACCGCTCATGCCGCCCATGTCGCTCATGCCGCCCGCAGTTCTCGCGCCGCCTGGCGCCGGCGCGCAGCAGGGCTCCTCGTCGCCCTCGGCGCCGCGGGGACGGCCTATGCGCTCCCGGGTTCGCCGCTGCCCGCATGGGTGGACGCGGTGGTCGAGCGGCTCGGATCGCTCGCCGATTCATCGGCGCGCCGGCCGGCGACTTCCGCACCCGCCGCGACGGAGCCGGCCCCCGGTCCCCGGCAGGCCACGACGGAAGGCCGGAGCGGCATCGCGGTCGACCCGGGGAGCTCGCTCCTCATCCTGTTCGCGCGGGCCCAGGGAGAGGGGCACGTCGAGATCGTGCTGAGCGACGGCAGCGCGGTCGAGGTGCTGGCGCCGCCCGCCGCGGCCTCGTTCACATCGGATGTGAATCTCCTCCGGATCGACAACGCGGGCACCGCGGCCCGATTCAGGATCGAGGTGCCGCGGGCCGCGCCCCGGGTCGAGATCCGGGTGGCCGGGAAGCGCATCTTCCTCAAGGAGGGCCCGCGCATCACGGCGGAGCCCGCGGCCACGCGCGGTTCCTACGTCCTGCCGCTCGCTCCCTGAGCCGCGGCGCGGGCTCGCTGTCACAGATCGCTCCCCTCCCCTGCTCCCTCCTTCGAGGCCCGAACGATCTCGACCGGACCGGAAAGGGGGATCCGATGACTGCGCGTTCCTTCACCCGTATCGCGATCGTGACGGGGGCCGCCGTCGCGGCGATGGCGGCCGGCTGCGGCGACGACTCGACGGGCCCCGAGAGCCCGCCCTATGACCCGGTGCTCCCGGCCGCCTGGGCCGACACGGTGAGCAATCCGTTCTTCAAGCTCACGCCCGGCACGACCGCCGAGTTCGCCGGCCAGACCGACGAAGGCCTCGAGACCATCGTGGTCGAGGTCACCGCCGACACGCGGGAGGTGAACGGGGTCACGGCCACGGTGGTCCGCGACCGCGTGTATCTCGACGGCGAACTGATCGAGGACACGTACGACTGGTTCGCCCAGGATGACAAGGGCAACGTGTGGTACCTCGGCGAGGATTCGAAGGAGATCGAGAATGGCCAGGTTGTGAGCACCGAGGGCTCCTGGGAGTGGGGCGTCGGCGGCGCACTGCCGGGCATCATCATGTGGAGCGATCCCGCAGACCATGTCGGGGAGGACTACCGGCAGGAGTACTACGCGGACGAGGCGGAAGACTGGGGCAAGGTGGTCGCCCTCGACCAGGAGGTCACGGTCCCCTACGGCACCTTCACCGGCTGCGTCCAGATCGAGGAGTGGAACGGCCTCGAGTCGGGCGGCCACGAGCAGAAGTACTACGCGCCCGGGATCGGAATCGTGCTCGAGGTCGGCGGCGACGAGCGCGTGGAGCTCGTCGAGCTCACGTTACCGTAGACCGGCGCGCGACGCCTGCCGAGGTCCTGACCCCGTTCCCGCCGGCGACAGCTCGGTGCGAGCGAGGAGTTCAGTCGACGACCACGAGCTTCTTGACTGCCGACTCCCCGTTCGCCTCGACGCGATACCAGTACACGCCGTCGCCGACCGCGGCACCGGTCGCATCGCGGCCGTCCCACGTCCACTCGTGGCGACCCGCCAGCTGGCGGCCGGGAGTGAGCGCGCGGATCGTCCTCCCCTGCACATCGTGGATGCGCAGCGTCACGTCCGCATCCCGCGGCAGCGTGTAGGCGAGGCTCGTCATCCCGCGGAACGGATTCGGGTGGCTCTCGGCGACGAGCCTGGCCGCCGGGGGCGCGGGTTCGCCGCCCGCGACGGCGGCCGGGTCGCCCGTGTACTTGTAGACGGTCTCCCCGACCGCGTAGCCCAGGTTCGGGCCCAGGAATCGGAAGCGATTGATGAGGACGCCGAAGTCCGCCAGGTGCCAGAACGCCCCGCCGTCGGTCGTCTCGTAGGTCTCGCCCGGCCAGCCCCCGATCCACCCGAGATCGGGGGTGACGAAGCCGATGCCCTGTTCCTCGAAGCTCGCCCGGAAGAAGAGGTCCTGCCAGGTGGCGCCGCCGTCGGTCGTCCTGAGGAAGTAGGCCGGCCCGCTGTGCCGCTCGAGCGACACGTAGCCGATCGCCGGCGTCGGAAAGGAGATCTTCCAGCACCACTCGCCGAGCCGCGGGCCGACGTAGCGCGTCGCCCAGCTTGCCCCGCCGTCGGTCGTGGCCATGACCACCGACTGCCGCGTCGCGAAATCGCTGCGGCCGCCGACCACGAACCCGTGGTCGCGATCGAAGAAGAAGCAGTCGACGGCCGACCGGGCGGAGGCGCTCAGGTCGAAGGACTGCCAGGTCGCCCCGCCGTTCGTGGTCTTGATCACGCGCGCCGGCGCATCGTAGCGGCCGCAGGCATAGGCCACCGAGTCGTCGACGGCCCAGATGCCG
>Ga0316626_10000833_pt1 | contig 12887 bp, 11 predicted proteins | sample OWC_Aug_T1_C1_D5_FD_207656 | JGI IMG/M metagenome (GOLD analysis project Ga0316626, IMG submission 207656) | Wetland soil microbial communities from Old Woman Creek delta, Ohio, United States - OWC_Aug_T1_C1_D5_A | ecosystem: Environmental > Terrestrial > Soil > Wetlands | place: USA: Ohio...
AGCCAAGGACTTTCGAAAGAATAAATTCCTGAAACCCGAAACCCGAAACCCGAAACTTATTTTAAAGCATGACTGGCGAGACAATCCTCAAAGTTGAAGGTTTGAAAAAATTTTTCCCCATCCACCGGGGGGTCCTCTCCAGCGTGGTCGGTCACGTGCGGGCGGTGGACGGCGTGGACCTGGAAATCAAGGCAGGAGAGGCGCTAGGCCTGGTGGGGGAGAGCGGCTGCGGCAAGACCACCATCGGGAAAACCCTCATCCGGCTCTACCAGGCGGATGCCGGGCGGGCGGTCTATGACGGCCTTGATGTCTTCGCCCTCCAGAAGCAGGAGCTCAAGGAGTTGTGGAAAAGAATGCAGATCATCTTCCAGGACCCCTACAGCTCTCTCAATCCCCGGATGACGATTCAAAGGATCGTGGGCGAGCCGCTGAAAAGGTTCCGGCTTGTCCCCGCCGGCCGGGTCAAGGATGTGGTCGCCGAGATCATCACCAAGATCGGGTTGAATACCGACCATCTGGAACGGTATCCCCACGAGTTCAGCGGCGGCCAGCGGCAGAGAATCGGCATTGCCCGGGCTCTGGTGGGGCGCATGGTCACGGATTATCCCAAGATGATCATCTGCGACGAGCCGGTATCCGCGCTGGATGTATCCATCCGCGCCCAGATTCTGAACCTTCTGAAACACCTCCAGAAGGAATTTCATCTCACTCTTCTTTTCATATCCCACGACCTGAGCGTCGTGGAACACGTCTGCGACCGGGTGGCGGTCATGTACCTGGGCCGGATCGTGGAAGTAGGCGGGCGGGACGATCTCTATCGGAATCCCCTTCATCCCTACACCCAGGCGTTCATGTCCGCCATTCCCCCTCCGGAACCCAACGCCCAGGCGCTGCAGAAACGGGTCATTCTCAAAGGGGATATCCCCAGCATCATCAATCCGCCCGGCGGCTGCTATTTCCATACCCGCTGCGCCTATGTCTTTGATCGGTGCCGGGAAGAATACCCGGAGTTCCGCAATGCCGGGGAAGGCCATCGGGTGGCCTGCCATTTGAGGGAGAAGCTATTCTGAAATTCCAGTAGCAAATTGCGGGTTGGAAACCCTTCTTTCCCCTTGGATCCGGTTTTTGGGGAGGGGTTCGATCCGAAATCCGCAATGGATTGAGGAGGATTCATGAAGGTTCTTTTTTACGGGACGCCCATCTACACTCTCTGGAATAAGAAGCCCTTGGCCGGAGCGATGGTGGTTGATAATGGGATCATTTCAGCCGTAGGGGATAAAAAGGACCTTGCCGCCCAATTCCCGGGAGCGAAAAAGGTTTCGCTGGAGGGCGGCGCGGTGATTCCGGCTTTCAATGACAGTCACGCCCATATCCTTTCCTCCGGCCTGGCCCTGACCCGCGCCGACCTCCGGGGCTGCCAGTCTTTCGTCGAAATAGAAACCCGGCTGCGGGAATGGATCGCCGGGGGCAATGAAAAAGGCTGGGTCTTCGGAATCGGGTACGACCAGAACCTGCTCCCTGAAAGGAAACACCTCACCCGCCATGACCTCGACCGGATCTCCCGGGAGCGGCCGGTGGCGGTGCGCCATACCAGCGGCCACTGCACAGTGGTGAATTCCAAGGCCCTGGAGCTTGCGGGCCTGACCGCCCAAACCCCGGACCCGCCGGATGGGCGGATCGTGAGGGAGGCGTCCGGGGAACCCGTGGGGATTCTTCTGGAACGCGCCTGGCTTCTCGTGGAGCGGCGCATCCCGCCCTTGAGCGTGGATGAGATTTCCCGGGCTATCCGGAGGATCTGCGAGGTCATGGCTCGAAGGGGAATCCTTTCCGCTTCGGATGCCACCACCGGAAGGTATTACGGAATAGAAAACGAATGGCGCGGATTCACCCGGGCGTTGGAGCAAGGGGCTAAAGTGAGAATGACGATCATGCCGGATTATGACCAGATGGAGAAAGCCGGGTGGGTGGGCAATCGGCAGGAAGTGACCGTTCCCCAAAGCCATCCGCAACTGCGCCTCGGGGCCATCAAGCTCTACATCGACGGGGCCCTCGGCCCCCGGACCGCGGCCTTGAAAGAACCCTATGCCGACGGATCCAAGAGCACGGTCTTGATTTACCCCCCAGAAGAATTCAACCGCCGGGTGCTGGCGGCCCACCGGGGCGGCTGGCAGATTGGAGTTCATGCCATCGGGGACCTAGCCGTGGAATTGACGGTCCAGGCATATGAAAATGCCCAGACGGCCTTCCCCCGGCCCGATCCGCGGCATCGGGTGGAGCACTGTTTTCTGACCGATTCGGAAATGGTGCGGAAGATGGCCCGTTACGGAATGATCGCCGCGGTCCAGCCGGAGTTTCTCTATCATCTTTCTCATTACTACCGGCCTGCCTTGGGCGACCGGACGGACCGAGGGATGCCCATCCGTACCTGGCTCCAGGCCGGCGTAGCCGTGGCCTTCAGTTCCGACCAGCCCGTGGTCCCGGGCGATCCGATCATCGGCTGGCGCGCCGCGGTCAACAGGGAACACAAGACCGGTTTTGCTGTGGCCCCGGAGGAGGGCCTGGACCCCCTCACGGCTTTGAAGTGTTTTACCTTGGGCAGCGCCCATGCCATCTTCGACGAGGCGGTCGGCTTCCTTGCTCCGGGGAAAAAGGCGGACTTCGCAGTCCTTTCCCATCCTCCGGAGAAGATCGCAGAGAAGGATATGAAGGTCCTTACCTCAAGCGCGTTTCTCCTTTGAGAAAAGGTCAGGCCGGAGGGCGGAATCGCAATTGAATTTCAACCTGTACCCGGCCCGGAAGGAAGGGCATTTCGCGAAAAAATCAATGAGGCTTTTTTCCCTTTCTGGGCCGGGTGGGCAAGCCTTTCTTTTCTCGAGAGATAGGTGATTCCATTGTAGGGGCGCCCGGCCGGGCGCCCGATGGGCCCGCCTCTTCCTGCGGAAACACAATCGGATCTTCGGGTGAAAATCTCTTCCCGCCGATGCTTTTTCCGCGAAATGCCCTCCCTTCCGGACCACAAGGCTGCTTTCTCAGAAAAGAAAGGAACAAAAGTGAAGGGGGGCAAGGATTTTGAATTCTTGATCCGGGAGCGCTTTTGGGATAACATTCTTTATCATCCTTTGGTCTGGGAGGTGAAAAAATGATGTACGATGTCGTGACTTTCGGTGAAGCGATGCTCCGGCTCTCGCCGCCCCACTTCGGGCGGTTGGAGCAGACCCATTCCTTGGATGTGGAGATCGGGGGAAGCGAATTGAACGTGGCGGTCGGCGTGGCCCGGCTGGGAATGGTTTCGGCCTGGGTATCCAAGCTTCCCAACAACGCCCTGGGGAAAATGGTTCGCAACCGCGGCCGGGAGCTGGGGGTGGACATGTCCCACGTGATCTTCAGCGACCAGGGCCGCCAGGGACTCTATTTCGTCGAGTACGGCGCAGCCCCCCGGGCCAGTTCAGTTCTTTATGACCGGGCAAATTCCTCTATCAGCCTGATCCAGCCGGGCGAAGTGGACTGGAAGAAAGTCCTGGGCAAGGCCAAGCTCTTCCACGTGAGCGGAATCACCCCGGCCCTCAGCGCATCGGCGGCCGAGACCACGGCGGCAGCCATGAAGGCGGCCAAGGAAGCTGGGTGCCTGGTGAGCTATGACCTGAATTACCGGAAGAAACTCTGGTCTCCCGCCGACGCCAGGAAATGCCAGGAGCCGCTGATGAAACTGGTGGACATCATCACCACCACGGAAGAGGACACCGGGGTGGTCTTCGGCATCCGCGAGGAGAATTACCAGAAAGCGGCCGAGACGCTGGCCAAGACTTTTGGGTTTAAGGCCGTGGCCATCACCCTGCGGGAAGACCTTTCGGTCTGGAAGAACAACTGGACGGCCATCGCCTTCGCCGACGGGAAGGTCTATTCGGACCGGACCTACACGGTTGAAATCGTGGACCGGGTCGGGGCCGGCGACTCCTTCACTGCTGGGTTTATCTATGGGTACCTGACCGGGGGAGCCGAGAAAGGCGTGAAATATGGGAATGCCCTTTCGGCGCTGAAGCATACCAATTTCGGGGATTTTAATTGGTCCACCCCGGAAGAAGTGGAGGCCCAGATCAAGGGGGCGGGGCTTAGGATATCGAGATAACCAAAAGTTCGGAGTTCGAAGTTTCGAGTTCGGATTCAAAAATACTTCGGGCTTTTGCTCCGAACTCGGGAGAAAGGATACCAGGATGAATGAAGTGCTGGCAAAAATAATAGATGAAGGGGTGGTCCCGGTCATCCGGGTCGCGTCGGCCGCTGAGGCCTTCGAGGTGGCCAAGGCGATTCGCGACGGGGGGATTTCGATGATTGAAATCACCTTTTCGGTCCCCGGCGCCCTGGACGTAATGAAAGAGGTTACCCAGAAGTTCGGGAAAGAGGTTCTTTTGGGGGCCGGAACGGTCCTCGACCCGGAAACGGCCCGGGCGGCCTTGCTCAGCGGGGCCAAATTCATCGTGACTCCTACCCTGAACCTGGATGTCATCAGGATGTGCAAACGCTATAGCGCAGTAGTCATTCCGGGAGCGCTGACTCCCACCGAGATCCTGACCGCCTGGGAGGCGGGCTCCGACCTGGTCAAAGTCTTCCCCATCGCCCAGGTGGGCGGACCGGCTTACATCCGGGCTCTCAAAGGCCCTCTTCCCCACATTCCGCTGGTCCCCACAGGAGGAGTGAACGTTCAGAATGCCGGGGAGTTCATCAAGGCCGGAGCCGCGGCCATCGCCGCAGGCGGAGAATTGGTGGACAAAAAAGCGGTGGCCGAGAAAAAATACTCGGTGATCTCCGAAAACGCCCAAAAGTTTCTGACCGAGGTGAAGAAAGCCCGGGGGCAGGGTTAAATCAAAGGTCAGGGAAAAGCGGGCGCCCATTCCCGAGACAAGGACTTTTCGTTTTAACCTTGGGGCTGGTTGTCGAAGGAAAGAATCAAGGGGGGATAAAGGATTATGAAAAAATATCGTTGGTTGGTGTTTGTTTTGATCGCTGCTACGGCCGGGGTCCTCATTTACGCTCCGTTCCTCTGGGCCATCGAAAAGCCCAAGAATTATCCCGAGCGGTCGGTAGAAGTTGTGGTGGGCTACGGGGCCGGTGGCGGGAGCGACTTGTTTGCCCGGGCCGTGGCGCCGGAAGCCCGGAAAATCATGAAGGTGCCCCTGGTGGTGGTCAACAAGCCGGGTGCCGGCGGGGTCGTAGCCCTGGAATACATTCAAAACCAGCCTGCCGACGGATACTCCATCTGGGTGAGTTCCTCGACGGTGATCGTGACTGGGGGACTGCTGGGGACTACGAAATACCAGTACACTGATTTTGAACCCATCATCCGGGCGCAACTGGACACGATGACCCTCATGGTTTCGGCCAACAGCCGCTTCAAAAATATCGAGGAACTGATCGCCGATGCCAAGGCCCGGCCCGGGCAGCAGAGCTGGGGGATGGTGGGCCTGGCCACCGGATATACCGCACTGATCGCCGATAATTTCACCCGCGCCGTGGGAATCAGCCCAAAACTCGTCCCCTTTGACCAGGCGGGCCGGCAGCATGCCGCCCTTTTGGGTGGCCATGTCGATGCCATCATGGAGGAGCCCGGCCCGGCGATCTCGCTCGTCCAGGCCAAAAAAGTCCGCCCTCTGGTGGTCTTTTCCGAGAACCGGATTCGCCCTTTTCCCGATGTTCCGACGACCTTTGAATCGGGATCCAAAGAGGCCCTGGGAATTTACCGGGGGGTTGTGGTGAAAAAAGGAACCCCTCCGGATATCGCAAAATACCTGGTGGAAGTATTTACCGGCGCGGTCAACTCGCCAGCCTATAAGAAATACGAGCACGACGATTTTCTCGACCTGCGCAAAGGGTACATGGGACCCAAGGAGTTTGGAGAATTCATGAAGGCGGAATCGGAACGGGCCACGGAGTTTTATAAACGCACGGGAGTGTACCAAATTAAGAAATAGGTTTCTGGACGATCGCAAGAGGGGCTTTTTCCCGGGGTCATTCCAGGGCCAGGAAGATTTCGACGAGCCATTCATACCAAGGAGGAAATGCGATGAAAAGGAATCGTAGGAGACGGCTGTGCTTCATGCTGGCAATTGCCGCGGTATTGATCTGGAATGCCTGCGCCTGGGCAATTGACAAACCCAAAAATTACCCCGAACGAGCGGTTGAGGTCGTCGTGGGATACGGCGCCGGGGGCGGGAGCGATCTTTTAGCCCGGGCGATCACCGCCGAAGCCAGAAAAATCATGAAGGTTCCCCTCCCCATTATCAACAAGGCCGGAGCGGGTGGGGTTGTTGCCCTGGAATATATTCAGGGACAGCCGGCGGACGGTTACACGATATGGGCGGGTTCGACCACCGTTCTATTGACGGGTGGGCTGGTGGGAATGACCAAATACCAATACACCGACTTTACCCCGATTATACGCGCCCAGCACGACGTCATGCTGCTGGTCGTCCCTTCCGGGAGCCGCTTTAAAAATATCCAGGAGGTGATCGCCGACGCCAAAGCCCGCCCGGGCCAGCAGAGCTGGGGAGTTGTCGGGACAGCCCAGGGGTACCAGGCTTATATTGCCGACAGCTTTTCCAGCGCCGTCGGGATTACTCCGAAAATTGTTCCCTTCGATTCGGCGGGAAGGCAGCAGGCCTCCCTTCTGGGGGGGCATATCGATGTGATGCTGGACGAACCGGCCACGGTCATCAGCCTGGCCGAGGGCAAAAAAGTCCGACCTCTTCTCTCCTTTTCCAGGGAGCGGATTCGTCCCTTTCCCGACTTGCCCACCATCGGTGAGATGGGGGCCAAGGAGTTTCCGGGAATTTACCGGGGAATCGCGGCCAAAAAAGGAGTCCCGCCGGAAATCATCCGCTACCTGGCCGAGGTCTTCACCGCCGCCTATAAATCCCCCGCTTATCAAAAATACGAGGCCGAGAGTTTTCTGGATTTGAGAAAGGGATTCCTGGGCCCCGAGGAGTTTGAGGCTTTTTTGAAAGAAGACGCCGAAGCGGTGACGAAGTTCTTGAAACGCACGGGAGTCTATCAAATCAAGAAGTAAACCCGGCCATTCGAAGGATGATTCAGTCCACGGGGCCTCCGGGATTTGCGGAATCGGGGAGGACCGGCAGTTCGGGGGAGTGAAGCATGAACAACATCGTCGCGGGTCTGATTCTCATCGGCCTCTCCATTTTCTTCTTTTTCCTCACCACCCAGTTTCCCATCGTGAAGGGGTACCAGCAGATGGGGGATGCCTTCTGGCCCCGGGCGGTTCTTTTGGTTTTGATCGGTCTTTCGATCCTTCTGATCGTCCAGTCTCTTTTAAAGAGGAGGAAGAAGGAATCCGCCCAGAAGACTTCCCCCAAAGAGGTCTTGGACCGTCCGGCTTTATTCAAAACGATGGGGGTCATGATTGTTTACATCCTCTGTATTCCCTACCTGGGGTTTCTGTTTTCCACTTTTCTGGCGCTCATGGTTTTTTCCTATCTGATGGGGGACAGAAAAACCTCCAGTATGGTGTATTTTTCACTGGGCATGACCGTGGCCACCTATCTAATCTTCGCCCTTCTGATATACACCGCCTTGCCCCGGGGAGTCTGGATTTTCAAGAGCCTGAGCAACCTGCTCTATTGATGGAAAGGACCTGGAAGTCATGCTGGAGCTTTTCGCGTTCGGCTTCTACACCGTTCTGATGCCCGTGAACCTCCTGGCCATGGTGGTGGGCATGCTGATCGGCCTCCTGATCGGCATCCTCCCGGGCCTGGGCGGGACCATGGCCGTAGCCCTGATTATCCCCTTCACCTTCAACCTGGAGCCTATCACCGGGATCCTGATTCTCATTTCCCTGTATTGCACATCCACGTATGCCGGTTCCATTACCGCCATTCTGTTTAAAATCCCGGGCGAGGCGCCGTCCATCATGACTATTCTGGACGGCCACGAATTGGCCAAGAAAGGACAAGCGGGCAGGGCCCTGGGAATGGCTATTTTTGCCTCCACTCTCGGGGGAATTTTCAGCACCATTTGTCTGGCCGCGGTTTCCATTCCCCTTTCCACGGTAGCCATTGAATTCGGAGACGCGGAGTACTTCGCCATGGCGGTCATGGGGCTGAGCGTCTGTTCCGGGATCGGGGGAAAGTCGGTCCTCAAGAACGTGATCGGGGCGGTCATCGGCCTCTTCCTGGCCACCTTCGGCACGTCTCCCATTTCAGGAACCCACCGGTTCACCTTCGGGTACAGCGGCCTGCTCATGGGGATTACCTTCATCCCCGCGGTCATCGGCCTTTTTGCCATCAGCGAGGTTTTTGAGGAGGTGGAAAGGGGCCTGAAAGGGGGACAGAGAGAAGGGTACAAGAGGCAAGAGAAGGTCCGAATCGGAATGCCCACCTGGGAAGAAATCAAATACCTGAAGTGGACCTTTCTGCGCTCGGGCCTGATCGGAACGATCATCGGCATCCTTCCCGGAGTCGGGGCTACGACGGCGGCTTTCTTCGGTTACAGCGAGGCGGTGCGCTGGTCCAAGCACCCGGAGAAGTTCGGCACCGGAATCATCGAAGGCATCGCCGCACCGGAGACCGCCAACAACGCCGCCACCGGAGGGGCCATGGTCCCCCTGCTTACCCTGGGGATTCCGGGGAGTTCGGTCACCGCGGTCATGATCGGCGCCTTCCTCATCCATGGGCTTCGCCCCGGGCCCATGATGATGATGCAGCAGGAAAAGCTGGTTTATTCCATCTTCGCCGGGTACTTCTTCTCCAACCTGCTGATTATCATGGCCGGGATTATCGGCATCAAATTTGTGATCCGGCTGATGGATTTTCCCTACCACAAGGTCGGCCCGGCGATCCTGCTCTTCGCGGTCATCGGCTCCTACGCCATTAACAACTCCATGTCCGACGTTTACGTGACCCTGGCCTTTGGATTCATTGGATACGTCATGAAAAAGCAAGGATTCGGGCTGGCGCCCATGATCCTGGGAATGATCCTGGGAGACATGGCGGAGGTCTCCCTGCGCCGGGCCATGCTCCTGTCCAACTTCGACCCGATGATCCTCATCAACCGGCCCATCAGCGCCGGACTCATTATTTTTGCGTTCCTTTCCCTCTGTTATCCCCTCATCCAGAAGTACTTCCTGAAAGGAAGAGGGAAGGAGGAATTGGCTTCATCCTGAGGATCGACTGAGAAAGGCAAGGGAGATTCGCGAACCGTTCCTATGGAATCTCAAAAGGTTCCCCGCAGGGCAAGATGAAAGACCACGTCGGGGGAGGTCCGGACGACCACGTCTTCGGTCACTCCCAAATCCAGGGAGATCTTTTCGGAGAAAGCCAGAGTCCCCCCGATGGTTAACTGGATGGAGTTTTGATTGAGCGTTGTGAGTTCGCTGTCTTTATAGAAAGAAGTATGCCCGTTGGCCTGGACCTTGAAAGCAATCCATCGGGCCGGACTCCAGCCAACCCCAAGGCATCCGAATCCCACCCAATTCCGCTGCTGCTCCTTGAGGACATTCCCCTCGGTCATGCCCATGACCCCCGCTGCCCCGTAAAGGGTGAAATGGCCGACGGATATTTTATAGTCGTCTCCGGCGGTCATCCATAGAGAAAAATCCGTGCTGCCGCTCCCGTGGAGGTCGTCGCTGTCTCCGGTAGGAAGTTTTAGAGAAGCGCGTAAGGATACGGCCCTGGAAGGTTTTTCAGGATTTCGATAGAGTTGGTAGGCTCCTGTTATTTGAATATCTCCAATTCCATTGCTGGACTGATCGACGCGGAGGCGCACCTGCTGATCTTTTTGATACTGGTAAAGCAAACGATCCTTCGGAGCTTGATCCCGGCCTCCCTCGGTAAACCCGAAGGTATTGTGATACCAGTCAATAAAGCCATCCGTAAACCCGCCCCCCTCGATTATGTAGGGGATCACCAGCCCGACTTCAAAATTCTTGGCCATTCCGTATCGCGCATCCAGGCTGAACCGGGTGCTTTGTCCATCCAGGACGACGCTTTCCCGCTGATTTTGCTCTTGGACAAAATTATTCGTCAGATCCATGATGAACCTCAGGTCGGCCTTTTGGGCGGAGACCAGGGAGGGATCCCCGATGGAAGGCAACCCGAAAACCTGGACCAAGGGGCTCTGGTTTTGAGTGTAAAAAGGGGTCATTTCAACCGCGTATAGATAGGGGGAGAGAAAAAGAATTCCCCCGCCGATGGCCACTCCCAAATAAAAACGAATACGCTTCTGCATCGCTTTGCCCTGGACGTCAAGATTTCTGGAAAAAGGTTATCAACTCGCATCCTTCTTGTCCAGGGAAATGATCTTTCATTTTAGAAAATTAAGGATGGAAAGAGATTCCCATTTCGAAATCATTCCGTGATAAAATTCAAAATCTAATTCGTTTCCGGAATGGTTCCATCCGGAGGAAGTACTGGTGCAGACTCTTGTTCTTATCCTCTTCTTCCTAGGAGGGCTGCTGGGGATGAATGGCTATCGCGAGGCCCAGGGTTCCGACGCATCGATGGGGAGGGTGAGAGAAGCCGAAGATCATCGCTGGGAAAAAGACCTGACTGAAAAAGGGGCTTATGGGTCTGGTTCATTTTGGAATGTCCATCTCGAGTGGAATGAACCCGGCTTTCTCCATGGGCAGGTTTCGAGAGGGCTGGGACCGGCCGGAGACCGGAATCAACTTCCCTTTTCCCCCCAAAGCTTTTCGGGAGAGACCAATCCGGTTTACAGGTACACTTTGCTTAATGAGGGGGAGGCGGCTTCTTCCGATGCAGGCCCGAAAGAGCCCGGCAAGCCCCAGCGAGATTGGAAAGGGATCGGAAGAGATACGGCTTTTTTTCTCGGGTACCAGGTGGTTTTTGCCGGGATTCTCTGGCTTCTGCCGGAAAGCGTGACCGCTTGGGACGAAGACCAGAAAAAAGCAACCGTGAAAAAATGGAAGGAAAACGTTCAAAATCCAGTCTGGGATGAAGATAAATTTTGGATCAATTACCTTGCCCACCCCTATTTCGGCGCTACCTATTATATTCGGGCCCGGGAACGCGGATTCGGAGAATTCGGTTCCTTCTCCTACTCTTTTTTGCTTTCTGCGTGTTATGAATTCGGAATCGAAGCCTTTTTCGAACCCCCCTCCAAAAATGACCTGATTGCCACCCCCGTGGGAGGTTACATTCTGGGGAAGTTTGTCTTCGAACCGATTCGAAATATGATCAAGGCCAAACCCCAGCTAAGTTGGTATGATCATGCAGGTCTAATTCTGACCGATCCTCTGGGTGCATTGAACAGCGTATTCGAAAGGCTGTTTGGGATCCAATCGGATATTCGAGTACAATTCCATTCCCCCGACCTTGGACGGCAGATGACCGTAGACTCTTCTGAGGGTCGGTCTCTCAGGGTGCAGGAAGTAAAATTTTCCCGTCCTCAGGGGGTCAACCTTCAATTACATCTCGACTGGTAGGCAAATGGAAATTTGACTTGAGGATCATCCTCCAATAAGAGGCAGAACCAAAATGGAGCCGGGTTTTTAGACAGGAGGGGAACAAGGGTGGACAAACACCTTGTATTGGTTGGGGGTGGGCATGCTCACCTTACGGTTCTTTTAAACATCGCCAATTTTATCCAGCGCGGGCATCGGGTCACGCTGATCGGGCCTTCTCCCTACCATTATTATTCCGGCATGGGACCGGGGATGCTCTCGGGGATCTACCGGTCCCAAGAAGTTCGGTTTCATGGGAAGAAAATGGTGGAAGACCGCGGGGGTTTTTTTGTCGAAGACAGAGTGATCAAGATCAACCCGGACCAGAGAAGCCTGAAACTCCAATCGGGGAATCATATCGATTATGATGTGGTATCCTTCAACACAGGGAGTGATGTTCCCCTGAAATCCCTTGTCTCCGCTCCCCGGGAAAATATTGTCCCGGTAAAACCGGTTTTCAACCTCCTCCAGGCCCGCCGATGGATCATCCCAAAGTTGAAGGAAAAAGAGATGAATTTCATCGTCCTCGGAGGGGGACCGGCCGGATTGGAGGTGACCGCCAATCTCTGGCGGCTGGTTCAGGACAGCCGGGGCAAGGTCCGGATCACCCTAATCGCCGGGAGCAAGCTACTGGGGGGACTTCCTGAGAGAGTACGAGCCCTTGCTCTTGCGGGTTTGAATGGCAGAGGGATCACGGTCATCGAAGGAAAACACGGGAAGGAATTCACCCGGGAGGAAATCCGCCTCGTCGATGGGTCGTCCCATCCATTTGATCTAGCCTTCGTGGCTCTCGGGGTTCAGCCCTCCTCAATTTTTGCCGATTCGGGAGTCCCTGCGGGTCCAGACGGAGGGCTCCTGGTCAACCCTCACCTCCAGAGCGTTGCCCACCCGGAAATGTTCGGGGGAGGAGACTGCATCAGCTTTGCCGAACGTCCTCTGGCCAAGGTCGGAGTCTACGCCGTCAGGCAGAACCCCATTCTGCTGCATAATCTTTTAGCCGCGCTGGAAGGGAAAGAGATGCAGACCTTCATTCCCCAGCGGGATTACATGGTCATCTTCAACATGGGCAACGGGCGGGGGATTCTGTGGAGGAAGAATCTTGTTTGGGAAGGGCGGCTGGCTTTTTTGCTGAAGGATTATATCGACCGAAAGTTCATGCAGAAATTCCAGGTCTCGGGGGAACGGGATGAGGAGGAATGAGAAATACGGTTCCTGGTTGCTTAGGCGCTTAGTAGATTTTTGTAGTGAACGGCAGAAATAAGTGAACACAGTATGGGAGGTCATTGCGAACGAAGTGAAGCAATCTCCTGAGATTGCCGCGTCGCTGCGCTCCTCGCAATGACTATTTTCTAAAGCCGTTTACGATAGCTTGATAGAATCCTGAAAATCTGCGTTCATCTGCGTGCCAATGATTTGTTCT
>Ga0316626_10000834_pt1 | contig 12885 bp, 8 predicted proteins | sample OWC_Aug_T1_C1_D5_FD_207656 | JGI IMG/M metagenome (GOLD analysis project Ga0316626, IMG submission 207656) | Wetland soil microbial communities from Old Woman Creek delta, Ohio, United States - OWC_Aug_T1_C1_D5_A | ecosystem: Environmental > Terrestrial > Soil > Wetlands | place: USA: Ohio...
CGCCATGCCCTTGGCGCCCCGTTCTTTGGCGTCCTCCTCCGCGGCCCGGAGGAGTGCTTTGCCCATTCCCTTTTTCTGGAAATTCCCCCGCCCTTTTTTATGGCCGTGGACCCAGATGCAGAGGACATAATAAAGGTCTTTTCCTTCGGCCCCCGGAGAGATCTCGATCGGCACATACTGGATCATCCCTCCGACCACCCCTCTGTCGTCGAGCGCCAGCTTGACGCCGAGCCCCCGGTCCTTCATTTTTTCGTACCACCTGGCCTTGTGGTCGCCGGCCTCCCGGGTTTCCTCCGACCAGTCTTCCAGGCAGGCGAAGTAAAGGGGCTTATATTCGTCTTTGAGGTCGATGATTTGCATGTCCGCCCTCCCGTTTTCAATTGTAGGCATATCGCCCGGGAATTACAAATCAACAGGCATCTGCTTTTTCTTAGCCGGGGCGAGGGGTGGCGGATGAGGAAGAAACGGGCGTGGTTTCGAGGCCACTACCCCAAGGAAGCATCCCTTTTTATGAGATAGGCAGCTTGGGGATGGCAAAGCGACCTCGGGAACGGCGTTAAGAACCTGAGGGGAGCGCTGACATCCCCGAGTTGCCAAATATCATCACATGAAAAGGGACGCTTGCCTCCCCCGAGCCTTCCTCACTTTACCGGGCCGGGTCGATGTGATATATTCCCCCTTCGTCCATGCCCAGGATTTTCGACTACGGAGAGCTTGCCGAGAAAGACTACCTCGAGCTGGGGTTCAAGTCAGGCCTGGAGATCCACCAGCAGCTCATGACGCAGAAGAAGCTCTTCTGCCGCTGTCCCGCCGGGGAGTATTACGAGGATTACGACGCCGAGGTCCTCCGCCACATGCGGCCGACCCTCTCCGAGCTCGGAGAGTATGACGGCACCGCCCTGATGGAGTTCAAGACCCGCAAGGAAATCATCTACCAGCTCAACAAGCGAAACGTCTGCACTTATGAGATGGACGACACGCCGCCTTTCGAGCTCAACCCGGACGCCCTGGACATCGCCCTCGAGGTCACCCTGCTCCTCAACTGTAACCTGGTCGGCGAGCTCCACATCGCCCGCAAGCAGTACCTCGACGGGAGCATCCCGGCCGGCTTCCAGAGGACGACCATCCTGGGAACGGACGGATGGGTCCCCTACAAGGAGCGGCGCATCGGCATCCGCCAATTGGGCCTCGAGGAAGACGCCTGCCGCGAGGTCAGCGACCGGGGCCACCGCCGGGTCTACCGGACCGACCGACTGAGCATCCCCTTGATCGAAACCGTAACCTATCCCGACATGCGGGCGCCCTGGGAAGTGGCGGAGGTGGCCGAGCTTTTGCGTGAACTGGCCCGGGCGACAGGCAAGGTCCGGACCGGAATCGGCCGGGCCCGGCAGGACGTGAACGTCAGCGTCGAAGGCGGGACGAGGGTCGAGATTAAGGGCGTCCACCGGATCCCCTATATCCCGCGCCTCACCCATTTCGAAGCCCTGAGGCAGGCGAACCTGCTGGAGCTCCGGGGCTTGCTGCATAAAAGAGGCGTGACCAAAGACACCTTGAAGGCGAACACGGCCGAAGTGACGGACGTGCTGAGAAACACGGCTTTCTCGCCGATCCACCGCGCCCTGGAAAGGGAATGGCGCGTCAAGGCCATCTGCCTGGCCGATTTCAAGGGACTGCTCGGCTTCCCGCTCCAGCCGGGCCGCGATTTCGCCAGCGAGATCTCGGACCGCGTCCGGGTCATCGCCTGTCTGGACGAGCTCCCCAATATCGTCCACAGCGATATGATGGACAGCCCCCTCACGGCGACCGAGTGGAAGAAGGTCGGCTCGGCGCTCCGGGCGAAAAAAGAGGACGCTGTCGTCCTGGTCTGGGGAGACCGGAAGGATGCGGAGACGGCCGCCTCGGAGATCATCATTCGCGCCCGCGAAGCCGCCGACGCCGTCCCCAACGAGACGCGGCAGGCTTTTCCCTCCGGCATCAACGGTTTCGAGAGGATCCTGCCCGGACCCGACCGGATGTATCCGGACACCGATATGCCGCCGGTGCCGCTTTCCGATGAGCGGATCGAATCGGCCAGAAGCCGGCTTCCGGTCCCTCCCTGGGAGCGCCGCGCCCAATACAGGCGGCTGGGCCTGTCTCCGGAGATCATCGAGGATATGATCGCCGACAGGCGGGCGCCCCTCTTTGAGAAGGCCGTGGAAACGCTTTCGCTCCGGCCGACGATCATCGCCGTCCTCCTGAGTCAAATTTTGAAATCCCTGGAGAGAAAAGGCTTCCCGGTGGGCCGACTGAGCGAGGAAGCGGTGTTCGACGCTCTCCGGCGCCTGGCCGGCGGCGAGTTTGCCAGGGAAGGCTTTCCCGATATTCTAAAAATGATGTCGGTGGAGAGCCTGAGGCCTGAAGAGACGATTGCCAACCTGGGCCTCGTCACGTTGAGCCAAAAGGATATCCGGGAGATCGTCCAGATTGTGGCGAGGGTGGAAAAAGGCCTCGACCCCCTTGACCCGGAGAAAAAATGGCGCTACCTGATGGGAGTGCTAATGGCCGAACTCAGGGGGAGAGCGCCGGGAGAGAAGGTCTCGTCTTTCCTCCGGGAGGTGTTGAGTACGGACAGCTGAGGCTTCGCTCCTCGGCCAGAGAAAAACCATGAGCGATATCTACAAAGGGTACAGGGGGGAGGCGCTCTCGCTCCTCAAGGCGCAGGGCGTCAGGGTCTGGAGCGATGCCGATATATCGACGACGCGCGGCAACTTCACGGGGATCATCCTCCCTCGCTCCGAGACGGCCGATGACAAGCACATCGTCCTCAAGCTCCGCAACGGCTATAACGTCGGGATTACGGTCAACACGGTCACCGGAATCAAGGAGATCGGCTATAAAGAAGCCCACTACAAGATTCCGGAGAAGGAATTTCCCAGCGATCCCCGGAAGCCGCGGGTCAAGCTCCTGGGAACGGGGGGGACGATCGCCAGCCGGCTCGACTACCGAACCGGCGCCGTCATCCCCGCTTTCACTCCCGGCGAGCTCTACGGCTCGGTGCCGGAGCTGGCCGACATCTGCAACCTCGAGACCGAGAAGCTCTACGGAGTCTTCAGCGAGAACATGGGCCCTGAGCAGTGGGTGGGAACGGCCAACGCCATCGGCCGCGAGATCGAAAAAGGCGTTCAAGGGATTGTCATCGGGCACGGCACGGACACCATGCACCATACGGCCGCGATCCTCTCCTTCATGGTCCAGAACTCGCCGGTGCCGATCGTCATGGTCGGGTCGCAGCGGTCGAGCGACCGGCCGTCCTCCGACGCGGCGCTCAACCTCATCGACGCCACCAAGACCGCCGCGGAGAGCGACATCGCCGAGGTCATGGTCTGCATGTTCGGACCGACGAGCGACCAGTATGACCTTCTCCACCGCGGGACCCGGGTCCGCAAAATGCATTCCTCCTACCGGTCCACTTTCCGGACGATCGGCGACATCCCCATCGCCATGGTCAGCCGGGACAAGATCATTCCCCTGCGGGACGACTACAAGAGACGGCGGAGCGACAAAAACGTCGTCATCAACACGAAGTTCGAGGAGAAGGTCTCGATCGTCTATTATTACCCCAACATGAAGCCGGACATCATCGAATCCCTGATCGACAACGGCTACAAGGGGATCATCATCGCCGGGACCGGCCTCGGCCACGTCAATAAGCCCCTCTACCCGGCGATGCGGCGGGCTCAGGAAAAAGGGATCGCCATGTACATGACGGTCCAGACCCTGTGGGGCTACGTCCAGATGTTCGTCTATGACACGGGTCGGGACATCATGGAGCTGGGGGTCGTGCCGGCGGCGAACATGCTCCCCGAGGTCGCCTACGTCAAGCTGGGCTGGGCGCTCGGGCAAACGTCGGATTTGGGCAAAGTCAAAGAGATCATGCTCACCTCGATCGCCGGCGAGATCACCGAGCGCGAGCCGCACAATGGGTATCTCATCTACCAGGGCGGCATCCCGGAAGTCGAGCGCTTCGTCTCCAGCTACTGGAAATAACGATTTCTTTGGGGTTTCTTGCCCGCCCGCCTCACCTGAAAACCGACAGCTTGTGTTTCTTCAGGACCTCGGCGCCCCGGCGGACATAATCGGCGTCGATATAAAGATTCAGGAGCCGCTTCTCGTCTTTCCCCTGCAATAGCTCCGCCCTTGCCTCTGACATCCGGGAGTGATAAGACTTGAAAACCCTGTATCCGACCCTGTAGGAGGTGCGGGCGATTCCGAAGACAAGAACGAACGAGAGAACGCCGATTCCGGCAAGACCGAGGACCTTCACCGGACGGGACCTCGCCCTCACCCGGACCTCGCGGGATAAAACGCAGAGAAAGGCGAAATCGGAAACCCAGATGAGGGCGGAGAACGGGACATACCGGCCGCTCATCGCCTGGGCGCTCCCGAACCCCACCCGGCCGATGCCGGTCAGGAGTCCGCAGCCGACGGAATACAGTCCGAAAAGAATGAAGGGGAGAAAAGCCCGGCCCTTTCTGCTCCTATCCCTGAGAACGAGGAATGAGAAGGCACCGAAGAGAACCAGGCCGATGAACCCGACGGCCAGGGCGTAGCCCTCGGAGTTGATGACCGGCCGGCCCAGGTATTTCAACAGGTAGAGGATGTATTCTCCCGGCCGGGCAAGGAAGTGTGTCAAGGGCGTTCCCGAGGGGGAGTCATAGCGGAACCGGTAAAAATAGGAAAGGATAATAAAGGCCGAGGAGGCCGCCCAGGCGGCCAACGCCAGGACCCTGGACCTCTTTTCTCTTGGGGGGGCGAGGAGGAGAGCGATGAAACCCAGGGGCCAGAAGATCAGACCGTTGGCAAAGGAATATGTCGCGAGGATCCCCAACCCCAAGGCGGACCAGAATTTTCTCCACTGAAAAGAGGGGCCTCCGAGAAGGGAAAGGCCGGCGATGACGGCCAGGACATTCAGGAAAATTTGGATCTGCCAGCCCCAGAGCCAGTTTTCGGCCTGGCCGAGGGTAAAGATGAGGAGCGACGCTGCCGGCACCGCCCAGGGGAGGCCGGAATAGCCGGACGCTCCGGCCGTTTTGACTAACAGACGCCAGATGAGAGCAAAGCTGGCCGCGGCCAGGAGGAGGATGACGGCGAGTTCCCAGGCGACGTTGTAGCGGCTGGCATGGGCCAGCCCGAGCATGATCAGCCGCGGGAAGAGCAGCCGGTGCTCGTTATGCTGGCTCCAGAGGTCTTTGAACGTGATGCCCTCTTCGTATGATTTGACGAGCAGCGGGACATAATTCCATTGGTCCCAGAACGGAACATCGACTTTGTATTCGGCGACGTCAGCGGCCAGGATGAGAAAGGGGATCAGAGCCAGAGCCGGGAGGAGAAGACCGGAAAACGGGCGGAGTTTCAACAAGCGGCCACCGTCCGGAATCATATGACCCGGCCGGCGGATAAGTCAAGGATCCACAGAGCCGGATGTCATACGCTCTGGGGTTTTTCGAGGCGGGCCGACATCCGGTTGAGCTCATTCCTGATCTCGTAGGGAATCTGGCTTCCGAACCGGTCAAGGAAGTCCTTGATCTCCTGGATCTCGCCCGTCCATTCGCCGGGCCGGACATCAAAGAGCTTCTGCAGGCTGGTCCTGGGAATGCTCATTCCGTCCGTCGGAAAAGTGGTGATATCGGGCACAAGCCCCAACGGGGTTTCCCTGGCTTCCGCCTTCCCGTTCACCCGGTCGAGGATCCACTTCAGAATGCGGATATTCTCTCCGAACCCCGGCCAGAGGAAGCGGCCCTTCTCGTCGACTCGGAAAGCGTTCAGGGCGTATATCCTCGGAGGGCGGGTCATCAACCGTCCCATGTTGATCCAGTGGCGGAAATAGAGGCCCATGTTGTAGCCGCAGAACGGGAGCATGGCCATGGGGTCCCGCCGCAGCACCCCGACTTTTCCGGCGGCCGCGGCCGTTGTCTCCGAGCCCATCCGCGCCCCCAGGAAAACGCCGTGTTCCCAGTTGAAGGATTCGGTGATGAGAGGGATGAGCTCCGACCTCCGGCCGCCCAGGATGATCGCCGAGATAGGGACTCCCCTGGGGTTGTCATACTCCGGGGAGAGCGTCGGACAGTTGGTGAGCGATACCGTAAAACGGGAGTTGGGATGGGCCGCCTTGGTCGGTTTTGTCTTATCCCACGGCTGCCCCTGCCAGTCCACCATATGCTCGGGCACCGGCCCGTCCAGCCCCTCCCACCACGGCTCGTTGCTATCGGTGTTCAGGCCGACGTTGGTGAAGATCGTCGGGTAGAAGTTCGAATTCTTGAGCGTCCGGATCATGTTGGGGTTGGTTTTCATCGAAGTGCCCGGGGCGACCCCGAAAAACCCCGCCTCGGGATTGATCGCCCAGAGCCGGCCGTCGGGCCCGATGTTCAGCCAGGCGATGTCGTCCCCGATGGTCGAAACCTTGTATTCGGGCAGGGCGGATTCGAGCATGGCCAGGTTGGTCTTGCCGCAGGCCGAGGGCATGGCCGCTGTGACGTAGGTGACATTCCCGTGCAGGTCTTCGACTCCGATGATGACCATGTGCTCGGCCAGCCAGCCCTGCTTGTAACCGAGCCAGGAGGCGATCCGAAGCGAGAAACACTTTTTGCCGAGAAGGGCGTTGCCCCCGTACCCGGAGCCGATGCTCCAGACCAGCCCCTCCTCGGGGAAGTGCATGATGAAGCGCTTGTTGGGGTCGAAATCGCCGACCGAATGAATGCCCTTGACGAAGTGGTCGCTCTTGCCGATCTTGCCGACGATGCGTTTGCCCAGCCGGGTCATGATGCGCATGCTGACGGCCACGTACGAGACGTCCGTGACCTGGACGCAGGCCTTGGCGTAGGGCGAATCGGGGTGTCCCATCATGTAGGGCAGGACGTACATCGTTTTTCCCCGCATCGCGCCCCGGGAAAGCCTCGTCAGCAGCTCCTTGGCTTCTTTCGGGTCCTTCCAGTTGTTGTTCGGACCCGTGTTTTCCCTGTCCGAATGGCAGACGAAGGTCAGCTGTTCGGTCCGGGCGACATCCGTGGGGTGACTGCGGTGGAGATAGGCTTTGGGCCAGCGGGACTGGTTAAGCTCGCGGAAGATGTCGTGCCGTCCGATCCTCTCCTCCTTCATGCCCATCTCGATGAGCCGGCGGGCCTCGCCCTCCGAACCGTCGCACCAGTAGACATGCTTCGGCTCAAATAGACGGGCCTGCTCGTCCACCCATTTTTCCAGCGGCGTCGCCATTGGGACTTCCTTGAGGACCCCTATTCTACCTTAATTGGGGACGTTCCCCAAAGTGCCACCCTGTTAATGCGCCGCGGCTCTTCGGGTGCATCTTAACAAACGCTCCATTTCAGGATATATTGAACTTCCTGATCTTCATATCCGTATGGATATTCTTACCTATTGCCCATGGAGGCGCAGATGTCAAGATCTCGCAATTGGCTCGTTCCACTCGTTTTCCTTGGCTTTGTCCTGGGACAGGCAGTCTCGGCTAAAGCGGCGGGCCAGGCTTCGGGTCCGGTCTCCGACAAGGAGCTCGCTGCCCAGATCGATACGCTTCTGTCTTCCGCTTACAAGCCTGATGGACCCGGCGCGGCCGTCCTCGTCAAAAAGCAGGGCCGGGTCATCCTGCGCAAAGGGTATGGCCTCGCCAACCTAGAACTCAAGGTCCCCATCGCGCCGGACATGGTCTTTCGTTTGGGGTCGGTCACGAAGCAGTTCACCGCCGTCGCCATCCTGATGCTGGCTGAAGAGGGGAAGCTTTCGCTCCAGGATGAGATCACCCGGTTTCTGCCCGACTATCCCACCCAGGGGAAAAAGATAACGGTGGAAAACCTGCTCACCCATACTTCCGGGATTAAAAACTATACGGATCTTCCGGAATGGCTGCCGCTCCAGCGCAAGGACATGACCCTCGGGGAGCTCATCGACCTCTTCAAAAACCAGCCCCTGGATTTTGCACCCGGGGAATGGTGGAAATACAGCAATTCCGGCTATGTCCTCCTCGGGGCGATCATTGAAAAAGCCTCCGGCAAGACATACGCCGATTTCGTTCAGGACCGGATATTCGGCCCCCTTGGGATGAAGAGCGCCTGCTATGACAGCACCTCGCGGATTATCCCGCGCCGGGTCTCCGGCTACGCCAAGGGGAACGCCGGGTATGAGAATGCCCCCTACCTGAGCATGTCCCAGCCGTATGCGGCGGGATCGCTGGCCTCGTCTGTAGATGACCTGGCGACCTGGACCGAGGCGCTCCTCTCGGGGAGGCCGGTCAAAAGAGAGACGCTCGAAAAAGCCTTCACCTCGTTCAAGCTGAAGGACGGTCAGGCGACGAAATACGGCTACGGCTGGTGCATTTCGGACTACGAAGGCCATCGCCTCATCGAGCACAGCGGAGGAATCCACGGCTTCCTATCCCATGCCATGTTCTTTCCGGAGGACGGGGTTTTCGTCGCCCTGCTTGCGAACAGCACGGTGACGGAGATGCAGCCCGAGCCTTTTGCCTTCAAGGCGGGATGTCTGGCGCTGGGGATTCCCTTCAAGGAGCCGGTTGCGATTGACCTCCCTGAAAAAGATACGGAATCCCTGATCGGAGTCTACGCCGATGCCCGGGGAGGCGAGGTCTATATAAAGCGCAAGGATGGCAAGCTCGTTCTCCAGATGGAAGAGCTGGGCGAGGCCGAGATCAAGCCGGCTTCCGCCTCCGAGTTCTTCCTGACCGATTTCCCCGCCCGCGTGCATCTCCTCAAGGACGGAAAGGGGAAAGTCACGGGGTTCAAGATGAGCACCCGGATCGGGCCCGACCGTTCCTATGCAAGAACCGACAAGCCGCTGCCGGCCGAACGCAGGGAGATCAAACTGGACCCCGCCCTCTACGATCAGTATGTGGGCGAATACGAGCTCGCCCCGGGTTTCTCGGTGGTCATCACCAAGGAGGACGGAAAACTCATGGGTCAGGCCACCGCACAGCCCAAGGTGGAGCTCTATCCCGAAGCGGAAACGAAGTTTTTCCTCAAGGTCGTCGACGGGCAAGTCGAGTTTCAAAAGGACGACACCGGGAAAGTCACCGGGCTCATACTCGTCCAGGGCGGCCAGAGACTCCCCGGGCGGAAGGTCAAATAGGGACGGTTACTTCGAGTTCAGCACGACCGCGCAGTAGCCGATGAGGTCCGGCTTCTTGCGGTCCTTGACCTTGATGACCAGCTCATCCCCGTTCTGGAAACCCGGGTTCTTGAAGTAGACCTTTGACCGGGCGCCGATGTTGCCGCTCATGGAGAGCTGATCGGCCGGCAGCGATCCCTTCCCCAGGACGGGGAAGAAGTCATAATCCCAGCGGAACTGCCAGAACCTCATCTGCGACTGAGCGAGCGTCTCCTTGCCCAGCCGTTGATAAACTTCGACATCGTGATTGGCGCTCTTGTATTCCTTCCGCCACTCGTCCAGTGGCGGCATCTGGTATTCCTGGCCCTTGTAAACCATGACGACATCGTCCCTGTGGACCGAAAGGCCGCCCTGGGATTTGGACCCCATATACATCATGAACATGACATAGGGTCTGTCCAGGGTGCGGACGGCCAGCGCCGCGTCAACGCAGAGGACGATGTCGCCCTCGTTGTTGAAAAAAAGATCCTGGCCCAGGTCGATGGTCTGGGACGGAGAAAGGCCGAAGACTATGAACATAGCCGAAATCAGCCGGATGATTTTCATTATTGCCTCCTTTATCTATTCTACCCCTTGCCTCGAGGAGTGTCCATGGAGGCGCCTCAAAGCCCGCTGGCCCGGCCTTTGTTTCCTCCTAGTTCATGAGCCTGAGAGAAGGCGTCTTCCTTTTGAAAAAGATGGCCCGCTCGTCTATAGTAAGACCTGCCGGGAGGAAAAAAGATGAAAACCCGATTTTTGGCACTATTCGCCGTCGCGGTCGGCCTGATGGCGGCCGGGACCAACCCCCAATCAAAAGAACCCGCCTCGCCGGATTTGCGCTTGGGGAAGAACTTCCTGCCCACGTCCGTTTATGCGGCTGAGGAGGACGAGGAGATCCTCCGGCTCTTCGCCGGCCTGCGGGTTGCCGATGTTTCGGACGGGATGGACAAGGCCGGGCTCGCCGGAATCGGGCTTTTGGACTCGGCGATCCTGCCTCTTTGGACCGACCTCAAGAATTTCCGCCATCGGTTCGCCGGAATCGCGGTGACCGCCCGTTATGTCCCGACGCAGAGACCGCCCGCCGGCGAAAAAGTTCCCGAGGATTACGACAAGTGGGAGGGTGAGTTCTACGAACTCTATTCCCCGGAGCCGTATGCCGAATTGATCCGGCCGGGAACGGCCCTGGTCATAGATGACGTGGAGCAGGCCGACATCGGCAGCATCGGTTCCTACAACATCCTGGACTGGAAAAGCCGGGGCTGCGTGGGCGTCGTCACCGATGCCGCGGCGAGGGATACGGACGAGATAGAGGTTGAGAAGGTCCCCCTCTATCTTCTCAAGCGAGGCCGGGGCATCCGGCCCGGCCGGAACGAGATCGAGTCGGTCAACCGGCCGATCGCCCTGGGCGGAGTGCTGGTCATGCCGGGCGACGTGGTGGTGGCGGACGGGGATGGAGTCATCGTCGTTCCGCGGGGCAGGGCCCGGGCCGTGGCCGCCTTCGCCCGCGCGGTCCTGGACAACGACAAGGCCGGGCGCCGGGATCTCTACAGGAAGCTGCGCCTGCCGGAGGACGCGTCGGTCAAAAAGGGGTTGACCTGAAGCCGTGCATTGGAGAGATAATAGGTCGTTCGCCGGTCCGAGGAAGGAATTTATGACAAGAAGAGTATTCGTCATCTTCCTGGCTCCGGGGGCCGGCGGCCTGGGCGAAGGATGCCGGATGATGGTATGAGGAAAAGAAATTGGGCCGGCTTAATGCTCTGGCTGGCCTTTTGCGCCTTGGCGTTCAGCCGCCCTCCGGGCCGCTGCCTCCTCCCCGAAAAAGGCGGCGGCCTCTTGATCGGCGTCAAGATCTATGATCACTCCGGACCCCTTCCTGAGCTTTTCAAGGAGTGGGCATCGATCGGGGTCAACGCCGTCTTCGTCAGCCCGGCCCTGGCCGCCCGGGACAATTTCAGGGATCTGGCCCGGGAGCGGGGGATTTCCCTGTTCCTGATCCTCCCCGTCTTTTTCAACCCCGAGGAGCTCAAGAGCGATCCCGGCCTTTACGCGCTGACCGACCGGGGGGAAAGGGCCAAAGAGGATTGGGTGGAATTCGTCTGTCCGACTCGTTCGGAATATCAGCGCCGCCGCATCGAATGGATCAAGACCCTGGTCCGGGAGCTTGACCCAGACGGCATCAGCCTGGATTTCATCCGCTATTTTGTCTTCTGGGAGATGGTCTATCCGGAGAGGACGCCGGAATCCCTTGCCAATAGTTGTTTTGACAGAAGCTGCCTGGAAAAGTTCGAGAAGGACACGGGCATCCGCCCGCCCCCCGGGCTCGAGGGGACCGCGGCCGCGGCCGGGTGGATCATGGCCCGGCACGGCCGGGAATGGACGGAATGGAAATGCGGCGTCATTACGAACCTTGTCCGGATAATCGCGGCCGCGGCGCGGGCGATCAAGCCCCAACTCCTTGTCAATATCCATTCGGTGCCCTGGAGGCAAAAAGATTTCGGGGGTGCGATCAAGGTCATCGCCGGCCAAGACCTGGCGGCGCTCGCCCCTTCGGTCGATATGATCTCGCCGATGGTCTACTGGCACATGCTCAAGAGAAAGCCGACCTGGGTCCACGAGGTGGTCGAGGACGTGTTTGTTCAAACCAAGAACCGGGTCGTCCCGAGCATCCAGGTTGGCAGCGCTTATATCAGCGACAAGCTGTCCGTGGAGGAATTCCGGGAAGCGCTGGAAGAGGCGATACGCCCCCCTTCGGGCGGCGTCATCTTTTGGAATTGGGATGCCCTGGCCAAGGAGCCGGCGAAAAAGGCGGTCGTCGCAGGCCGGCTTAAAAACCGGAACCGATAAAGGAGGCCCAGATGTCGAGGTCAACGAAGACCCTATTCCTTTACATAGGAATCCTTCTCTTGCTTGTTTCGGCGGCGCCGGCCTGCCGGCCGAAGCTGGCCGAACGAATTCTGTACGATATCCCGCTCGCGGACGGCTGGTTTATCATGCCGTCGGCGGAGGTCCAGGGAAGCGGCGCCGCCGTCTCCGCGCCGGGATTGGACGTTTCCGGCTGGTACCCCGCTTCGGTTCCAACGACCGTCCTGGCCGCCTTGCGGGCGAAAGGGGAGTACGCCGACATTTTCGCGGGCAAGAACCTGGAAACCCTGCCGAGGGACCGCTTCCAGGGGTCCTGGTGGTACCGCAGGGAGTTTGACCTCCCGGCGGCACAGGGAGTGGCCGCCACGCGGCTCGGCTTTGACGGCATCAACTACCGGGCCGATATCTGGCTCAACGGCCGGCGTGTGGCCTCGAAGGATGAAATCTATGGCGCCTTCCGGACTTTCGATGTCGACATCATCGGCGCCGTCAGACCGGGTCCGAACGTCCTGGCCGTCGAAGTCTTCCCTCCTCAGCCGGGGGAGTTGACTATCGGGTTTGTCGACTGGAACCCGCGGCCGCCGGACCAAAACATGGGCCTCTGGAGGCCCGTGACGTTGAGGTTCAGCGGCCCCGTTTCGATCGAGCAGCCGTTTGTGACAAGCCGGGTGAACCTGGAGACCCTGGCCGAAGCCGACCTGACCATCACCGCGGAAACCATAAACCGTTCGGATCAGCCGGTTTCCGGCTCTCTTTGGGCGGAGCTCGAGGGCACTCTCCTCAGCCAGGAGGTGAAACTCGACCCGGGAGAAAAGAAGGCGGTAGTCTTTTCTCCTCAACAGTTTCCCGAACTCAAGCTCCAGGAGCCTCGCCTCT
>Ga0316626_10000835_pt1 | contig 12882 bp, 10 predicted proteins | sample OWC_Aug_T1_C1_D5_FD_207656 | JGI IMG/M metagenome (GOLD analysis project Ga0316626, IMG submission 207656) | Wetland soil microbial communities from Old Woman Creek delta, Ohio, United States - OWC_Aug_T1_C1_D5_A | ecosystem: Environmental > Terrestrial > Soil > Wetlands | place: USA: Ohio...
GCGGCGGGCTCAACACCAACCTGCTGCGCGCCGCGCTCGTCGAGATGCGCGCGTGGCGCGACAAGGGCGTGGAGGTCGAGGTCTGCAACATCGGCTCCAAGGGCTTCGCGTTCTGCCGTCGCTTCGGCTTCCCGGTGATTTCGCACGTCTCGCACCTCGGCGACACGCCGCGGCTCGAGGACCTGATCGGCACCGTCAAGGTCATGCTCGACGCCTACCGCGAGGGCCGGCTCGACCGCCTGTTCGTGGTGTACAACAACTTCGTCAACACCATGTCGCAGAAGCCGCTCACCGAGCAGCTGCTGCCGCTGCCGCCGGTACCCGAGGACGAGGCCAAGGAGCTGCGCCACTACTGGGACTACCTGTACGAGCCGGCCGACGCCCACGAGGTGCTGGACGACCTGATCACGCGCTACATCGAATCGCAGATCTACCACGGCGTGATCGAGAACCTGGCGTGCGAGCAGTCGGCGCGCATGGTGGCGATGAAGTCGGCCACCGACAACGCCGGTACGCTGATCGAGCAGCTGCAGCTGGTGTACAACAAGGCCCGCCAGGCCGCGATCACCCAGGAGATCTCGGAGATCGTCGGCGGTGCGGCGGCGGTGTGAATTGGAGCGGTTAGCGATCAGCGGTTGGCGGTTAGCCAAACCGCTTTAGCCAATCGCTAATTGCTAATCGCTAACAGCTTTCTTGCTATTTTTAAGGTGCTGAACAATGGCTAACGGAAAGATCGTGCAAATCATCGGCGCGGTGGTGGATGCGGAGTTCCCGCGCGAGTCGATGCCGAAGGTCTACGACGCGCTCACGGTCGAAGGCATCAACACCACGCTCGAGGTCCAGCAGCAGCTCGGCGACGGCATCGTGCGCACCATCGCGATGGGCTCGACCGACGGCCTGAAGCGCGGCCTGCCGGTGGCGGGCACCGGCGCCCCGATCTCGGTGCCGGTCGGCAAGGAGACCCTCGGCCGCATCATGGACGTGCTCGGCCGCCCGATCGACGAGAAGGGCCCGATCGGCGAGCAGAAGCGCCTGCCGATTCACCGCAAGGCGCCCACCTACGAAGACCAGGCGGCGAGCGCCGAACTGCTCGAAACCGGCATCAAGGTGATCGATCTCATCTGCCCGTTCGCCAAGGGCGGCAAGATCGGCCTGTTCGGCGGCGCCGGCGTCGGCAAGACCGTGAACATGATGGAGCTGATCCGCAACATCGCGATCGAGCACTCCGGCTACTCGGTGTTCGCCGGCGTCGGCGAGCGTACCCGCGAGGGCAACGACTTCTACCATGAAATGACCGAGGGTGGCGTGCTCGACAAGGTGGCGCTGGTCTACGGCCAGATGAACGAGCCGCCCGGCAACCGCCTGCGCGTCGGCCTGACCGGCCTCACCATCGCCGAGAACTTCCGCGACGAAGGCAAGGACGTGCTGCTGTTCATCGACAACATCTACCGCTACACGCTGGCCGGCACCGAAGTCTCGGCGCTGCTCGGGCGCATGCCGTCGGCCGTGGGCTACCAGCCGACGCTCGCCTACGAGATGGGCATCCTGCAGGAGCGCATCACCTCGACCAAGACCGGCTCGATCACCTCGATCCAGGCGGTGTACGTGCCGGCGGACGACCTGACCGACCCGTCGCCGGCCACGACCTTCTCGCACCTCGATGCGACCGTGGTGCTGTCGCGCCAGGTGGCCGAGCTCGGCATCTACCCGGCGGTCGACCCGCTCGACTCGACCTCGCGCCAGGTCGATCCGAACGTCATCGGCGACCTGCACTACCGCACCACCCGCGACGTGCAGCAGACCCTGCAGCGCTACAAGGAGCTGCAGGACATCATCGCGATCCTCGGCATGGACGAGCTGTCCGAAGACGACAAGGTCGCGGTGGCGCGGGCGCGCAAGATCCAGCGCTTCCTGTCGCAGCCGTTCTTCGTGGCCGAGGTGTTCACCGGTTCGCCGGGCAAGTACGTGTCGCTCAAGGAGACGATCCGCGGCTTCCGCATGATCGTCGACGGCGAGTGCGATTCGCTGCCGGAGCAGGCGTTCTACATGGTCGGCACGATCGACGAAGCCTTCGAGCGCGCCAAGTCGCTGTAAGGCGCCGTGGCGCTGGAGCCCAACATGAAAGCCCTGACCATGCACGTCGACATCGTGTCCGCCGAGAAGGAGATCTTCTCCGGCCTGGCGGAGATGCTGGTCGCGACCCTCGAGCACGGCGAGATCGGTGTCCTGCCGCGGCACACGCCGCTGCTCGCGCGCATGAAGCCGGGCGAAGTGCGGGTCAAGACCCCGACCGAGGAGCTGAATTTCTACGTCTCCGGCGGCCTGCTGGAAGTGCAGCCGCACATCGTGACGGTACTGGCCGACACGGCGCTGCGCGCCAAAGACCTCGACGAGGCGGCTGCGCTCAAGGCCAAGGAGCGCGCCGAAGATGCGATGAAGAACCGCCAGGCGGCAATCGACTACGCCAAGGCCGAGGCCGAGCTGGCCGAGGCGGTCGCGCAGCTGCGCGCCATCCAGCGCCTGCGCGACAAGACCAAAACCTGACATGACCGCCATCCGCGTACCGCAGCCCGCCACCGACATGACCACGGACGTCGTCACCCGGGACAAGGTGGTTTCCGTCACCTATACCCTGCACAACCAGCGCGGCGACGTGTTCGAGCAGAGCGACGTGCCGATCTCCTACCTGCACGGCCACGACAGCGGGCTGTTTCACAAGGTCGAAAGCGCGCTCGAGGGCCGCGGTCCCGGTGACAGCGTCGAGGTTACGCTCGCCCCCGAAGAGGGATTCGGCCACTACGATGCGTCGCTCACCTTCACCGACGACGCCGAGAACGTCCCCCCGGAGCTGCGCCACATCGGCGCCCAGCTCGAGGCCCAGAACGCCCGCAACGAAATTCTCACCTTCATCGTCACCCGCATCGAAAACGGCAAGCTCACCGTCGATGCCAACCACCCGCTCGCCGGCCAGACCGTGCGGTTCCGGGTCACGGTGCGCGAGGTGCGCGACGCGACGCCGGAAGAGCTGCGCGCCGGGCAAGCCGGAGCCAAAAACACCTTGCAGTAGCTGCATTACCCGCCACCCGCTCGCCGACCGGGCGCGGGAGCAAGCCCCAAGCAAGAATCGGACCGACGCTGTGCAGCGCGCGGCCCATCTCCCCATTTCCCGGGTGCACACCGCTGCTTGACAGCGGCGGCGCCACGCGCCCATTCTAATCGTCCCCACGCTGGCCACGACGGAACGCCAGTCGGTTACCCGCACCGACGTCCGCCGTCAATAAAAACGAACAGGAACGGCACATGGAGGAAGCGAGGACTATCCCCGGGATCGTTCGCTGGCGCCCCCCTGAACGCGCCGGCTCGCGGCGCCTGCGCGCGCGATTGCCTTGGCCGGCCGACCGATGGGCCGCCCATCCATCACGGGAGAAACGCTGATGCAACTGACCCTGGTTACGTTTTCCGAATGCCGTCAGGCGCACGGGCTGTGCGACGTGCTCAGCGGCCTCGGCTACGCGGTAACAACGATGGCCCCGCAGAACTGGTTCCAGTCGACCGCGCCACGCCTGCGTGGCCCGACCGTGCTGTACCTCGCCGAGCAGCAATACCCGCGCGAACGGCTGCTGCAGACGCTGGGCGCTCCGGATTCCCCCCCGAGCCTTGCTGTCGTCAACACCCGGCGCGAGACCTGGGACCGCGAGCTGCTTGGCCGCTGTCACGAGTTCGTCACCTGGCCCTGCGAGGGCGATGAGCTGGCGCTGCGCCTCGAGCGCATTGCTGGGCCACGGACCGCCGCAACACCGGCTGCGAACGACGCGCTGCTTGCCGAAGAATTCGCCGAACTCAACCTCATCGGACGCTCGCCGGCATTTCTGCGAGCCCTCGCCACGATCAAGAAGGTCGCGCACTGCGACATACCGGTACTGATCCAGGGTGAGACCGGCACCGGCAAGGAACTCGCCGCACGTGCCATTCACTACCTCAGCCCGCGGCGCGACCATCCGTTCATCCCGGTGAACTGCGGCGCCTTTCCCGACAGCCTGATCGAAAGTGAGCTGTTCGGTCACGTCAAAGGCGCATTCACCGACGCCAAGGAGGCGCAACCCGGCGTCGTGGCCATGGCCAAGGGTGGCACCCTGTTCCTCGACGAGGTCGAGACGCTGTCCGCCAAGGCCCAGGTCGTGCTGCTGCGTTTTCTGCAGGATCATCGCTATCGCTCGGTCGGCGGTTCGGTGATGCATGCGGCCAACGTCCGCATCCTTGCGGCCGGAAACACCGACGTGCGCGACCTTGTCAGCAAGGGCACATTCCGGCGCGACCTGTATTTCCGCCTGAACATCGCACCCTTGTGCCTGCCGCCGTTGCGCGAACGTCCGGGCGACGCCGTGCTGCTCGCCGAGCACTTCATGCAGCGCTATCGCCGCACCTACAGTCAGCCGGACAAGACCCTCGACGGCAGCGCAAAGTCGTGGTTGTCCCGTCAGTCGTGGCCGGGAAACGTCCGCGAGCTCGAAAATCTCCTGCATCGGCAGTTTGTTCTGGCCGACGGGTCCGCTCTCGCGGCACCGCTTCCCGAGCCGGCCGTTGCTGAGCGGCGAACCAACACCGGCGATCGCCGAAACTTGCCGCTGTCCACTGCCACCAGCTTCCAGCAGGCCAAGGCCGTCGTCATCAGCGAATTCGAGCGCCGTTACCTCGGACTGCTGCTCGCCGAAACCGGCGGCAACGTCTCGGCGGCAGCGCGCCGCGCCGGCAAGGAGCGCCGCGCGTTCGGAAAGCTTCTCAAAAAATACGGCCTGCGCCGCGAAGGCACGGACGAGTTCTGAGCGTTTGACAAGGGGGCCACCGGAGACTGTTCGCCAACACACGGCGGAATCGTTTCGTTATGGCTTGCGTCATTTCGCAAGCATGAAAGCCCGTGAGAAAAGCCGGACCCCGAGTTTCCCGCCCCGATCCGTTCAAGGCAGTGGCCGTTCTGCAGCGCACCAACAGTCCGTTTTCGCCAACATCGGTCAGACTCCCACCTTGCCAGTTCCGCTGCCGCGCTTGCGTGGCCGTCGACCCGCGCCGGGTCCATGGCTACCCAGTAAGCGTTGAGCGGAAATTTGCGCACCAACCGGCTGATCCGCGACATCGCGGTGCACGATGGCGGGTAGCAGGCGACCCACCGACCACGCGCGGTTTCGGAATTTGTCCGCTGAATTCGGGACATTTCCGTGTCGCACGGCCGGCACAACGGTTGCAGCCGCCGATCACACCCCATGCGTCCTTGCGAGGCCGCCTGAACCCATGCCAATCGACAAGGACGAGATTGCAGTACTCGCCGAGGAAATCCGGCTTTACCTGGAAACACATCCCGCAGCCGCCGATACCCTCGACGGTATCGTGTCCTGGTGGTTGCCGGGCCCGCGCCACCCCCATGCAGTCGAAAGCGTGGAGCGCGCCCTCGACATGCTGGCCGACGCTGGCGTCGTCGAGAAGGTCACGCGCAGCGACGGTCACGTGATCTACCGCCGCGCTCACCTTGGCCGCAGTCGCGCAGTCCCGCCCAACCGCCGGTTCGACGCGTAAATTCCGCACGCCGGGCATCGACCTCGCGCAAGCACCGAGCCGCGTGCGAGTCCTGCCAACCGGTTCTACTTTTTCCCGGTCCGGTGCGCTGCCATGTCTACCGTCGGCCGCCAAACGCTGCTGGCCGGTACTGCGACGGGATACAACCCACCCAACGCGGGTCACTTCTGACCCGCCGCCGGGACGGCCCGGCAGGGCTGGAGTAGTAGGTGTTCACAGCGGCGCCGGCGTCCGGGACTTGGGTGATCCATGCCCCACGGTCGCGCCGCCTCGCGTGACAACAAATTGAAAAGTAAAGCGTTTTAGCCATCCTGTGGCTGGCCCCCGGATTGCATGCTCCTGCCCCATGACCCAGCCAGATCGTCGCACCGTGGTACACCCCCCCACCCCCGACGCACACCCGTTGCGGTGCCGTGCCTGAGGGCAGTCATGGCCGACCACCGCGCAATCATGGCCGTAAGCGAGGCGATCGTGAATCTGCTGCGCGTGAACTATCGCCCCGAAGACTTCAACAACGAGCTGGAGTTCAAGGTGTTCACGTCCAAGGATTTCGGCAGCAACACCATCCACAACGGGGCATCGCTTTTTCCCTATCGCATCTATGCGAACGGCGCCCACCGCACGCCGAGCGGGCGCGTCGGCCTCGACGGGCGACCGTTGCGAAGTGTGCTGCCAGTCGAGCTGCACTTCCTCATTACGGTCTGGGGGAAGGAGGCATCGCTTCAGCACACCCTGGCGGGCTGGATCATGCGCACGCTCGAGGACACGCCCACGCTCCCGGCCGGCATCCTCAACTCGGTCGTGCCCGAGGCGTTTCGCCAGGACGAGACCGTCGACGTCAGCCTGGCCGAGCTTCGCACCGAAGACATGTTCCGAATCTGGGACGTTATCGGCCTCAACCTGTACCAGCTGTCGATCCCGTATGTGGCACGCATCATCCACATCGAGTCGACCCAGCCGCGTCGCTTCGACGTCGCCGAACCGGTGCAGGAACGCACCGTCGGCGTGACGCCGATCAACTGAGCCCGCCGAGCCTGCGCCATGACCGCGATCCTCGAAGATCTCACCACCTTCACGCCACTCGGCGTGCGCTTCTGGGATCCCGCCACTGACCAGCAAGTGCGCGACGCGCTGCACGTCGAGGCGAACCCGCTGGCGCGCCCGGGTGCCAAGGTCGCAGCCGTGCGCAGCTACGGCGACGTCTACGCCTTTCTGCACCTGCCCGGGCTGCGTGATCTCGAGTACGGCTACGAGCGATCCGGAATTCTCAGCCCACCGGCCGCGCACCCGTTCATCGTGCAGGTGCGCGATGCCCGCGAGCGCTTCCTGCCGATTGCACTTCAGATCACGCTGCCGTTGCCGTATCGGGGCGTCTATCTCTGCGGCGCCGCCGGCAGCCCGGTCGAGGCGACGCCGCGCGGCCTGCACCTGTACTCGGCGCCCGGCCGTCCGCTGCCACCCTCGGCCGCGGCGGTGCGCGGCGAGTTGCGCCGTGCCGACACCGGCACGGCGGCCGCGCACGCTGTCGTGCGCAACGAGACCGAAAACGCCGAGGCCTGGTACGGATTGTCGGACGCGCGCGGGCGCTTCGTGGTCGTCCTGCCGTATCCGTCGCTGGCCCACGGCTTCGGCGGCTCGCCGGCGAGCCCCGGTCATCGACCGCTGCTTGAGCAGGTCTGGCAGCTGAGCCTGTCGGTCTTTTACCAGCCACACGCGCAGACCGTCCTGCCCGGCAGCACTGTTCCCGACTACCTGAGCGTGCTGCAGCAGGCCCAGGCCGACCTCTACGAATATCCACCGGAGGCGGGCGGCGTGGCCGTCGCGAGCCTGCCGGTGGCGCTTCAGTTTGATCGCCATCCGACGGTCAGGACGGACGGCGCTTCGCAGCTGCTCGTTATGCCGAGCACTGCCTCACCGTAGCAGTTTCTATGGAGGATCGAGCATGCCCGAATATCTTGCGCCTGGGGTCTTCGTTGAGGAGACCAGCTTCCGCCAGAAGACCATAGAGGGAGTCAGCACCAGCACCACCGGATTCGTCGGTGCCTGCCGGTTCGGGCCGGTGGCCGGCGAGTCCGAGCTGCTCACCAGCTTCGCCGACTTCGAGCGCGTCTACGGCGGCATCGACCCGCTGCGCTTCGCCGACCTCGGCAGCGCCTCCGACAACTACCTGGCGCACGCGGTGCGCGCCTACTTCGAGGAGGGCGGGCGGCGCCTGTATGTGAGCCGCGTGTACCACACCAGCGACGGTGCTGACGGCATCGCCCACTGGGAACCGGCCGACTCGCCGCCGGACTTCCAGCTGCGCGCCCGCCACCCCGGCGCCGCCGGCAACTTCCGTGTGACCTTCGTGTTCCGGGTCGGCGACAACGGCTGGGGCCAGGATCCGGTCGATCCGGCCGAACCGGACGGCGCCACCTACCCGGTGCTGCGCGGTATCGGCCGCTTTGACACCGTGCTGGCGCGATCCGCCGGCGGCTCCCCGGCCACCGCCACGCTCTACTGGGTGGACCAGTATTTCGACACCACGCTCAATCGGCTGCGTTACCGCCTGCGCAACGACGACCCCGATCAGGACCCGCCGACCGGGGCGGTGGCGCTCGACAGTGTGGACGACGTGCGCCGTATCACGGTGTCGGTTCTGGTCGGGCCGCTCGGCCGCTTCGGAACCGAGCAGGGCTGGGAGGGGCTCGCGCTGCATCCGCAGCACGCGCGCTCGCTGACGCGCGTGTTCGCCGTCGAGCCGCTCGAGCGCGCCACCGCCCTGTACGTGCCACTGGTATTCGACACCGACCTGGAAAACGGCGCCGCGATCGCCACCGCCCTCATGGGGCTCGCCAATCTCGCCGGCGGCGCCTCGCCGGCCGAGACCGTGCTCGACGCGCTGCTCACCGGCCTCGACGCAAGCGAGGCGCGGCGCAGCTTCCGCGTCGAGCTTGCCGACGGCGCGGACGGCGATCAGCCCGACAGCGGCGACTACGAGGGCCAGAGTGGCGACGACGACGGTCGCCGCAGCGGCCTGCGTGCTTTCGAAGACGTCGAGGACATCTCGATCGTTGCGGCCCCGGGTTCGAGCTTCGACTACTCCGACATCGGCGGCACCGATCATGCCGAGGCGATCGCGCGCCGGATGGTCACGCACTGCGAGCGCATGCGCTACCGCGTCGCCGTGCTCGACACCCGCAACGCTCAGATCCTGAGCGACGTGCGTGACTATCGCAGCCGCTTCGACAGCACGCGCGCGGCCGTCTACTACCCGTGGGTACGCACCTACGACCCGTTCAGCGAGCAGCAGATCGTGGTGCCGCCGAGCGGCTCGGTCGCCGGGATCTACGCGCGCAACGACATCGAGCGCGGCGTGCACAAGGCGCCGGCCAACGAGGTGATCCGGCTCGCCGACGGGCTCGAGTTCGTCCTCAATACCGCCCAGCAGGAGGTGCTCAACCCGCTCGGTATCAACTGCCTGCGCTTCTTCGAGGGTCGCGGCTATCGGCTGTGGGGCGCGCGCACCGCGAGCAGCGACCCGGAGTGGAAGTACCTGAACGTGCGCCGCTACTTTGCGTTCCTCGAGCGCTCGATCGAACGCGGCACGCAGTGGGCCGTATTCGAGAACAACGGCGATGCGCTGTGGGCAAACGTGCGTCGTACCATCGAGGACTTCCTCTACAACGAATGGCGCCAGAGCCACCTGCTCGGTACCAAGCCTGACCAGGCCTACTTCGTGCGCTGCGACCGCACCACCATGACCCAGAACGACCTCGACAACGGGCGTCTTGTCTGTCTCATCGGCGTGGCACCGTTGCGACCGGCGGAGTTCGTCATCTTCCGCATCGGCCAGAAGACCGCCGACAGCCGCTGACGCCGCGAACCCTATTTGGAGGAACTGACCCATGGCAACACAAGTACGCGACCGTCCGTACTCCCAGTTTAACTTTCGCGTGAGCTGGGAACCGGCCACCAACAACGACGGCGACTCGATGGGCGAGGAGAGCGTCGAGGCCGGATTCCAGGAGGTGAGCGGGATCGGCATGGAAATCACCGTCGCCGAATACCGCGCCGGCAATTTTCTCACCAACGAATCGATGAAGGTCACCGGCATGGTCAAGACCCCTGACATCACGCTCAAGCGCGGTGTCATGGGTCGCATGGATCTGTACAAGTGGCTCAATGACGTGCGCGACGGCTCGCAGCGCCAGCTAAAAAACGTCACCATCCGGTTGATGACCGAGGATCGCAGCGCGGTGGCCCAGGAGTGGCTGCTCAAGAACGCGCGGCCGATGAAGTACACCGGTCCGTCGCTAAATGGCAAGGGTACCGACGTGGCGGTCGAAGAGCTGGTACTCTCGGCCGAACGTATCGAGATGCCGGTGTGATATGGGTCTCGCGCGCACCAACCTCCTGCCCGGCGTGTACTTCCTCGCCGAGGCCACGGCGCCGCGCGACGAGCTGCCGCGCATGGACGTCGGCGCATTCGTCGGCTTCGCCGCGCGCGGGCCGTTGCACGTGCCGGTGGCGGTGGAGGACGCAGCACAGTTTCGCGACGTGTTCGGAGCCGATCTGGCGCTGGCCTGGGAGGACGCGCCCGGGCGCATGCAACGCAGCCTGCTCGGTCCGACCGTGGAGCTGTTCTTCCGTAACGGCGGCCGCCGCTGCTGGGTCGTGCGCGTAGCCGACGCCGGCCCGGCGAGCGGTGCGCAGACCCAGTCATTCCGGATCCCGGGCCTGTACCACGCCGACGCGGTGCTCGCGCCGGCACATGCCGTGGCCCGTTGCCCGGGTGCCTGGGCCGACACACTGCGGATCGGCGCACGCCTGATCGCGCGGCCGCTTGTCGCCGCATCGTTCGAGTTCGCGGGACCTCTGTCCGGCTACGCGGTGCGGCTCGCGCAGGTGCCGGTGGCAGTCGTGGCCGGCGACCTGCTCGAGCTGCGGTCGCGCGCGGCGCGACTGCGCGTCTACCTGTTTATCGACCGGGTCGAGGCGAGCGGCGACGCGCAGCGTGTCACGGCCGCGACCGCCTTCTGGTTCGAAGAGACCACTTCCGGTTCGCCACCCGGCTCACCGCCCGAGGACAGCGACGCAGCTGACCTGGTCGCGCTCGACGCGGCCACCGGTCTGGCCGCCTGGATGGCCGCCGGCTCGCCGGCGGCCATCCAGGCGCGGCTGCTGCGCCTCGAGCTGCTGGCCTGGGAGGGCGAGTCACTCACGGCGCAGCTCGCCGAGCTCGGCTTCGATCCGCGTCATCCGCGCTACTGGGCATCGCTGCCGAACGACGAGACAATATTTCGCCAGCTCATCGAGCACGCGCGCGGCGGTCTCGGCACCGAGCTGCCGGCGCTGTGGCGCGACGCACTGACGCCGCGCTTTCCGATCGCCGGCGACGGCGCCGCCGGTCGCTATTTGCCGTTCGCGCTTCCGGTGCGACGCGATCCGCGCGCCGCCGCCGCGCCGCAGTTGGATCTGCGCGCTGCCGGCCTGGCAGCCGAGGGCCTGGCCACGCTGAGCGCCGACCTGTTTCTCGATCACGATCTCGCTGCCAACACCGGCGCCACGCTGCTCGGCGAGGCCAAGCACAAGCGCTTCGTGCGCGGCCAGCCGCTGTGCGGCATTCACAGCCTGATGCCGCTCGAAGAAGTGTCGCTGATTGCCGTGCCCGACGCCGCGCAGCGTCACTGGGACCGCCGTCCGCGGCTCGCGGACCCGGTGCTGCCGGCGCCGCTGCTCGAGGTGATCGGCGCACGCGATGCGCGCGGGCGCCGCATCCTCGAGTGGAGCGCGGTAGACGGCGTGAAGGAATACCTGGTCGAGCTGGCGACCGGACCGGAGTTCCGGGACGCGCTGCGGTTCCCGGTCGAACGCGCCGTGCCTCTCGAACTCATCGACACCGAAGCCGCGGAGGCGCCGCCTCACTACCTGCTGCTCACGCTCGACGAGGATTGCCCGGTCGAGTACTACTTCCGCGTGCGCGCGCACGGCTACTTGGCCGCGAGCGTCTGGTCAAACACCCTCGTGCTGCGTCTGCCGGAGGGCGGTTTTCGCGACTGCGCCCGCGCCGACGTCGAAGCGCTCGGGCTGGTACTCGACCTCGAGCCCGGTGCCGGCTCCTCGCGGCGGCTGGTATGGACCGCCGGGGTCGATGCCGCGGCCGACGAGTTCGAGCTTCAAGAAGCCCGTGATGCCGATTTCGCCACCGCGCGCACGCCCTATCGCGGGACGCTGCTGGAGGCCGAAGTCGCCGCGCAAGCCGACGTACGCAGCTACTTCCGCGTGCGCGCCTGGACGCCGACCGGTCCCGGACCCTGGTCCAACACCGTAGCGGCTGAGCCGCTCACGCTCAGCGCCGACAGCCTGGTCCCGCCCGCCGACTACGATCCCCAGGACCTGTTGGCCGTGCACTACGCGCTGATGCGGTTGTGCACAGCGCGCGCCGATTGCGTGGCTGTGCTCAGCGTGCCCGGTCACTATCGCGCCGCCGCGCTGCATGCGCACCTCGACCTGCTCGCGCCGGCCACGGAACCGCTGCCGGGCCGGTTCGGCTCGGGCTCGATCGGTGTGCCGGCACTGCGCCTCGACGAGGCCGCGGCCCTGAGCTATGCGGCGCTGTTTCATCCGTGGCTGCGACAGGCACGTCCGGACGCTGACGGTGCCCGGCGCGCCGAGCTGGTGCCGCCGGACGGGGCCGCCATGGGCGCGATCGCCGCCAGCAGTCGTGCGCGCGGTGCCTGGATCTCGCCCGCCAACCAGATGCTGGCCAACGTGCTCGGGCTGAGCCCGGTGTTCGACGACCCCGGTGCCGTCGCGTTGGTGCAACGCCAGGTAAACCTCGTGCGTCACGGGCCGCGCGGCTATCGGTTCGCACAGGCCGACACGCTCAGCCGGACCGATGAGCTGCGCGCGCTCAGCGTGCGTCGTTTCATGATCCTGTTGCGCCGGCTGATCGAGCGCGAGGGCGCGCGCTACGTGTTCGAGCCGAACGGCGACGATTTCCGTGACGCCGTACGTGCCCAGTGGCAGGAGTTGCTGACCGGGCTGTACGCGCGCGGCGCGCTGCGCGGCGCGCGTCCCGAGGATGCTTTCCGCATCGTGATCGACCCGCAAGGCGAGGGTGAGCGTGCCATCGAGCTCGGTCGGCTGGTGATCGAGCTGCAGGTCGCGCCGGCGCAACCGCTGCGCTTTCTCAACGTGCGGCTGGTCCAGACCGGGTCCGAGGGTCTGGCGGTGCAGGAGGTCTAGATGGTCGAGCCGCGTCCGTTTACCGCATTCAATTTCAAGATTCACCTGCGCCTGCCGGGAAACCAGGGTTCATTGTGCGGCGCC
>Ga0316626_10000837_pt1 | contig 12869 bp, 11 predicted proteins | sample OWC_Aug_T1_C1_D5_FD_207656 | JGI IMG/M metagenome (GOLD analysis project Ga0316626, IMG submission 207656) | Wetland soil microbial communities from Old Woman Creek delta, Ohio, United States - OWC_Aug_T1_C1_D5_A | ecosystem: Environmental > Terrestrial > Soil > Wetlands | place: USA: Ohio...
GGACTTTGATAATGATGGAGATTTGGATATCTTCTATTCCAGTAACGGCTATCTGTGGAGAAATGACGGCGGGCGAAAATTTACCGATATTTCTGCCCTCTTCAATCAGACCATGCCTTGGTACACTGTTCTGTTAGGCGATATAGATAATGACGGAGATATAGATATTGTCGGGGGACAATATATCTTCCGAAATGAGATGAATGACGGTAATTATTTGATCTTCTCTCTCCGAGGAAAGAGAAGCAACTATTATGGCATCGGCAGCAAGATCAGCGTATATGAAGAGGGCCATTTAGGGGAAAGGAGTTATCTGAAAGGCTTCAGGCAGGTTCAGGCTGGAGGCCAGGGGTATGTGAGTCAGGATTCAAGTGATGCCCATTTCGGGGTCAATTCTAATTACAAATACGATGTTCAGGTGGTATTTCCTTCAAGTGGCATCGTGGTGAATCGAAGAAGCACGATACCGGGTCAGAAGCTCATCCTTCCGGAGATTGGCGACGTTTCGATCCAAAGCGACGATATTTCTTTTTCTCCCAATTCACCCCTGGTCGGGGAAAATATCGTTATGACCGCCCGGATCCATAACCCGACAACCATTGATGTGGAAAATGTGACCGTAGGTTTTTATGATGGCAATCCGGCGGCAGGAGGCGCCGAATTAGGGCGCGTGACATTGGCCTATGTTCCGGCACAAGGGGACAAAGACTTCCCGATCGAAGCCAGTCTTACCGAGGGCATCCATGAGATTTACGTTGTGATTGATCCTGACAATGCCATCCTTGAGACGGATAAGACGAACAACAACGCATTCAAAGCAATCACCGTTGTCGCTCGTATCATTGAGCAGGACCTCTCGATCAGTGCCTCGGATATTGGCGTTGACCCGGCGGCTCCATGGGATGGAGCAAAGGTAACGGTTTCTGCCGTCGTCCATTGTACAGGAGAAAGTGACATACAGGATGTGAATGTTTCATTTTACGACGGCGACCCCAATCAGGGCGGTCTGCTGATCGGTCCTGCAAAGATTTCTAGTATTCCGGTGAATGGCAGTGCCCAGACTCAGGTTCAATGGGATACATTAGGGAAATCAGGACTCCATTACATTCATGTTGTTGTGGACCCGCTGAATTCAATAAGAGAAACGAATGAAAATAATAACGTTGGAATCATTTCGGTCGATGTTATCCCGCCCACGAAGCCGGATTTGGTGATTACTTCCTCGGATATCGTGCTCTCAAGCATCAACCCGAACGAAGGAGAAACGATTACCCTGACTGCCACAGTCTATAACCTCGGCCTTCAAACCGGGAATGTGGATGTTTCTCTTTATGACGGAGACCCATCGGCAGGAGGACGGCTCCTTGGCAAAAGCTCGAACATGCAGATCATTCCGTCAGGCGGGGCCGTAACCTTCAGCTTTGAGGTCAATACCCTCGGCCTATCCGGTGTTCATAACCTCTTTGTCAGTGTAGACCCGGATGGCCGGATCGATGAGATGCTTGAGACAAACAACCTGGCATCGAATTCGGCAACGATTGGCCAGACGGGATTGGGTTTAGCGATAGCCACAGATAAAACGACCTATACGGCCAATGAGGATGTCCAGATCGTTGTAAACCTGAACAACCTTTTCAATTCGGACCGCACAGGGACGCTTGAAGTCAAGATTCTGGATGAGAATAGCAACCTGGTGGCTGCCGTTAGTAGCCAGGCCGTTACCCTTGGGCCGAACGAGGCCAGAACCTTCACGGATCTATGGAATACCGGACAGACCCTCTCGGGTGGCTATAAAGTGGCGTGTCAGTTTACCGAAGGCGGTAATGTCATATCGAAGGCCGAGGCCCCAATTACCATAGCGCCGGTAAAAGAGATAAGCTCAAGCGTATTTCCGGACAAAATATCTTATCTCTCAAATCGACCCGTGACCATCACCCCCACGGTTCAGAGCGCGAGCCCCAACTACATCTTCTCCGGCCTGGTTGCCAGAATAGACCTCCTGACCAGTCAGGGCACAACCCTATTCTCAGATACGAAGACGATTCCCTTCCTCACTCCGGGTCAGCGTGTTGAGCTGAAGAGCTATTGGAATACGTCGATGAACCCCAGAGGGACCTATACGGTGAGGCTTGAAGTCCTCGAGGGGGTGTCCCTCGTTAGCACATCCACAGCGGCCTTCGAAATCCTTGGCTCCTCTCAGACAAGCGAGGGAATCCAGGGGACGCTTGCAGCTCAACCCAGCTTACTTTACCAGGGTATCGACGAGATCTTAAGCTACGGCGTCACCAACAATGGCAACGAGGACATTTCAGATCTTACGGTGAGGGTTCTGATTGTAGATCCGGATACGCAGGAGGTTAAGAACACACTTGAAAGCAGCCTCAGCCTTCCGATGGGCACAGCCGCAACAGGCAACTTTACTGCTTCAACCACAGACCTCCCGCCCCGAATGTATCTGGCGATCCTTCAGGCTTCCTCAGCGACCATGACACAGCCAAAAACCTTGGCCAGCACGGTCTTTATGGTGATTCAGGCCATCACCCTTCCTTTCTTCGACAACTTTGACAACTATTCGGTTGGCGCCTCGGCCCCTGCTCCCTGGTTTGAACTTTGCGAGGGCCAGGCAGTCATCACCGGTGCGGAGTCCTATTCAGGACAGAATTCCATTATGACCGGCGGACCAGGCAACAGCCACTGTGCCCTGGTCGGCCTTGGCGAGACTTACCTAGACAGAATCTCCTATGAGGTCCAGGCGAAAGTGAATTCAGCGGGGAGCAGCGCCTATATCGGCTTCTTTGAAGAGATCGCAGATGGGGTTCCCCAGTTCAACACGATCTACTTTAACGGCAGTGACGGAAAGGTCTACTTCTACAGTGCTGACAAAGACCATGGATTCCTGGTTCCGTTGCTGGATAGTTTTGCGGTTGGCGTTTGGTATAAAATCCGCGTCGAGATCGACTTCTCAATACTGACTGCGGATGTCTATATCGACGATGTCCGGGTGGCACAAGGTCTTCCGGTTTCTCCAAAGGAAGCCGCATGGGAGTACAATGGTACGACATATAACTTCCGACTGAACAAGATAGGGGTCCTGCACTACCTTGGAGAGCCGTTCTATTTCGATGACTTTTCGGTCTTTGAGCGGAGAAACCATCCTCCGATAGCGGCCGCAGGCCTGAACATGACGATCAATGGTGATATGCAATATTCGACAGTGATCCAGGGAATGGCTTCTGATCAGGATAACGATCCGATGAGTTATCGGTGGCTTGAAGGACAAAACGAGTTAATTCCTTGGAGTCCTGTAGGACCCAACGGAGAATGCACCCTCGAATTAGGTTCTGTTCCGGCCTTCGCCTTGGGTGAACACATCCTCTCCTTGGAGGTGAATGACGGCAAAGATATCTCCGGTGACGATATGATTTTGACGGTCAACAACTCCGCACCCCATCCGGCGCCGGCGGGCGGCGGAGTCTGCGAAATCAATACACAGTTCCCCCTCAGGGGGCAGATTTCAGACTATGACGGGGATATTGTGAATTATGGATGGACAGAAGCGGATCAATTGCTATTCGGTGGTTCCATCCAGACCCTCTACGGAGGAATCCCGGTTAACCTGCCGGAATATCTATATCCATGTTCGGTCCTCGGAGAACATACAATCAGTCTATGGGCAAATGACGGAGTGAATCAGACAGTAAACGCGCAGATCCATATTTCAGTGACCGACACCTCGATGCCTATTTTAGCTCCGGCGCCTGACCAGAACATTCTCTGGCCTCCGAATCATAAGATGGTTACCGTGGTCATCCAGGCCAATGCGAGGGATAACAGCGGAGGCGCGGTCCTGTTATCGGCGTTGGTTTTCAGCAATGAGCCCCAGAATGGTCTGGGAGATGGCGATGTGAGTCCGGACTGGACAGAGCCGGTGATCGATCAGGTGAACGGGGTGATTACCCTGCAGCTTCGTGCTGAGAGGTCCGGCAGCGGCAATGGTCGTATTTACACGGTGAGGATAACGGCAACGGATACGTCCGGTAACTCCAGCTATGGAGACGTAAACATCATCGTTCCCCACGACCAAGGGAATTAGTGGCTCAAGGAATCTGCAGGCGCGCACAAAAAAGGCCCTTTGGGGACCTTGCTTCCTTTTCCTCAATATCCCACCGATTTTCTTCGCCTCATCCTATTCCTCTCTCCCTGCTTTCGGGCAGGCAAAAAAGCGCCGAGAGGAAAGTAGGCACGCATTTCATGCTTGTCATGGAAAAAGACCCTCTACCCGGGTTCATTATTCCCCTTGCAGATCTGCTTAGAGTTTGTTAATTTTATTAAACTTTACCCGTATTCCGAATGAAAGAATATGAAAATTGAAGAGTTCGACTACCACCTTCCTCTGTCCTTGATCGCTCAATACCCATCCGCCCAGCGGGGAGAGACTTCCTTGATGGTCCTTCACCGTCAGGCGGGTGTGATCGAGCACCAAGCCTTTCAAAATATTACTAAATACCTTCGTGCGGGCGACCTCCTGATCATGAATAATACCCGTGTTCTCCCTGCCCGACTGATTGGAAAAAAAGAGACAGGCGGAAGGATAGAGATGCTTCTCATCCCTTCATGGAATGGAACAAAGGGAGAATGGAAGGCATTGATCAAGGGTGCAGGAAAGGTAAAACCGGGGGCTCGAATCCGGTTTGAGGGGGAATTTCAGGGAGAGGTAGAAGACGTGAAGGACGGAAAAGGAAGGGTTACCTTTTCCTATCAAGGTGAAGTGAAGGAACTCCTTGAGAAGATCGGTCATATCCCTCTCCCTCCTTACATCAAGCGAGGAGACGAACCCTTGGACAGGGAACGTTATCAGACCGTTTTCGCAGAAAGGGATGGATCGATCGCCGCGCCCACAGCAGGTCTGCACTTCACTCGTACCTTGCTTCAAACGCTTAAGGACAATGGGGTGCGCACGACCATGATCACCCTCCATATTGGAACCGGAACCTTCAGCCCAGTAAAAACCCGCGACATCGAAGGCCACGCCATGGAAGCGGAATGGATCGAGATTTCCGAGGAGACGGCGCGCGAAATTAAGGCTACGAAAGCCCGGGGAGGAAGAGTTGTTTCTGTTGGAACGACCACCACACGCGCCCTTGAATCCTTTTCCGATGGGGACGGAGCGGTGAGGTCAGGTAACGGGATGAGTTCTTTATTCATCTATCCTCCCTATCGTTTTCGCGTCATCGACGGGTTGGTCACAAACTTTCATCTGCCCAAATCGACGTTGATCATGCTGGTATCCGCCTTCGCAGGAAAGGACGTATTAATGAAGGCTTATCAAGAAGCCGTCCTCAGAAAATATCGATTTTATAGCTATGGCGATGCCATGCTGATCTTGTAACAACGCTAAGCTCAAATGTCAAAGTTCAAATGACAAAGGAATGTCAAAATAATTCAATGTCAAAATTTTCTTACAAAAATATTTGATATTTGAAATTTGGACTTCCTTTGAACTTTGAGTTTTGAAATTTGACATTTTATTAAAAAAGATGGCTTTTCGCTTCGAAATCATTAAAAGGGACACCTCTTCCAAGGCAAGGCTGGGGAGGGTTGAAACAGACCACGGCTCTTTCACCACCCCTGCTTTTCTCCCCGTGGGAACGCAAGGCTCGGTGAAATCCCTCACTCCCGAAGAACTCGTGGAGATAGGCGTTGAGGCAATCCTCGGCAACACGTACCACCTCTACCTCCGGCCCGGGCACGAGACGATCGGCAAATTGGGAGGGCTTCACGCCTTCATTCATTGGGGAAAGCCCATTTTAACCGATAGCGGCGGATTCCAGATCTTCAGCCTCGGGAGCCTTCGAAAGGTCTCAGAAGAAGGGGTGACTTTTCAATCGCACCTGGATGGCTCCTCTCACTTCCTCACACCGGAAAAGGTGATGGAAATTCAGAGGGTCCTTGGGACGGATATTGCCATGGTTTTAGACGAATGTGTTCCCTACCCTTCTCCCTATGAATACGTCAAGGCCTCAACGGAGCAAACAGGTCGCTGGGCAAGAAGGTGCCTGGAAGCAAAGCGAGAAAAAGATCCTGCGCTCTTTGCCATTGTTCAGGGAGGGGTGTATCGGGACTTGAGGGAGAAAAGTGCTCAAACATTGGTGGAGATGGGATTCCAGGGATACGCCATTGGCGGTCTCAGCGTGGGGGAACCAAAATCATTGATGTCGGATGTCCTGGAGTGGACCACCCCACTCTTGCCGGAGAATACCCCTCGATATCTCATGGGAGTTGGCACACCCGAGGATATGATCCATGCCGTGACCCTTGGAGTGGATTTCTTCGATTGTGTCCTCCCCACCAGGAACGCACGAAACGGAACACTCTTTACTTCCTCGGGAAAATTATCGATCAAACAGGCCCAGTATGCCGAGGATCAAAGGCCTGTGGATGAAGCATGCACTTGCTACACGTGTCGCCACTATTCCAGGGCCTACCTTCGACACCTCTATGTCTCGAAAGAAATTTTGTCTTCGAGGTTGAATACTATTCATAATTTGTATTATTATATAGACCTTTTTAGAAAGATGAAGGAGGCGATCCAAAAGAGCTGTCTCCTCGATTTCTATAAGTCCCACGCCTCACCATACGGATTGGAACCGGAATTTCCGGCCCATTTTCAACCGAGCTGAGGGCGGGGGAAACCATTCAAAGGAGGATTCTATGGGGATTGATTTAGCTTATGCTTTGGGAACACAGCCAGGGGGGGGCGGAGGTCAAGGGTCTTCACTCATGACTTTTTTGCCCATTATTTTCATCTTCGTCATCTTTTATTTCTTGCTGATCCGACCTCAGCAGAAGCAGAAAAAGGAACATCAGAACCTCTTGGCAAACCTCAAGGTGGGAGATAACGTCTTAACCGCCGGAGGGATCTACGGCCGGGTGACCGGTCTCAAAGATGACAAAGTCACCGTTGAGATCTCGGACAAGGTGAGAGTAAAAGTCAGCAGAGGTCACATTGCAGGAGTGGTCAAGCAGGACGTATTGAAAGCAGACTAGCTTGATTTCGGATTGTCGAATCTAGGTTCTATCCCAAATTCCGCACTCCGAAATCCGCAATCAGCCATTGAGATGCTCCTTGCTCTAAACGTTGATTTAGGGCTATAATCCACGAGGAGGTGAAGCATGAAGAAATATGAGACCATCTTTATTTTGGACCCCGATCTTGAAGAAGGACAAGCCCTATCGGCCATCGAGAAGGCTAAAGGAATTATCACACAAACCAATGGAGAAATCTTAAAGGTTGAAGACTGGGGAAAAAGAAAGCTCGCCTACGAAGTCAAAAAGAAACCCAAAGGCCATTATATCCTGATCCACTTTCTGGGATCGCCCGCTTTGCTCTCTGAACTGGAGAGGAACTTTCGGGTGATGGACGCCGTCATTAAGTTCCAATCCGTTCGATTGGACGAGCGACAGGTGTCTACTTCCGAAGGCCCAATCCTGGAAGAGACTTCAGAGGAGGGACCAGAGACAGGGGAAAAGAAATGACCTTTTCGAACCGTGTCATTCTCACGGGAAAAGTGGTCATCCCTCCTCGACGTCATTATCGTCCGGACGGGTCGGCCGTGATCCAATTCCCCCTGGAATTAAACGATCCGGAGGATTCCCCCGGGCAGGCCTTGAACCGCACTGCGTCCCGGAAGAGAGGTCGAAAACGGATCGACATCGTTGCCTTTGGGGAACTGGCCGAGTTTCACCATGATCTCCTCCAGAGTGGCCAACACCTGATGGTCATCGGGAGTCTCAATCAGCGGTGCTGGCAAACCCCCGAAGGAAGGAATCGAACTTGCACGGAAGTGATCGCAACGTCCCTCCAGACGATCGAAGAGAAGAGCCGATCGCAAACGTCAACCCCTCAACTCACCGACCCGAAGGTCGATGGTTGCACAGAGTTGACCCTGAACAACGGCAAGTCCTTTCCACAAAGGTGCGACTTGCCACCGGTGAACGGGTCAAAGAAACAAGGAGAATAGAATGAGGAGACCCCCAGAAAAAACAGGTTCCGACAGGAAGAAAAAGCCTTTCATGAGGAGAAAGGTCTGCCGGTTCTGTACGGACAAAAAATTGGATATCGATTACAAGAACCCAAAGATCCTCCGATATTTCATCACAGAACGGGGGAAAATTATTCCCCGGAGAATCTCTGGAAACTGCGCAAAACATCAAAGACAGGTAACGGTCGCCATTAAGAGGGCGCGCAACATCGCTATCCTGCCCTTTACCACAGCTGTCCATTAAAGTGAGAGGAAGGATATAGAATCGGGACTAGGGTGACGGTTACGAAGCGCGTCTTGTGTATCGTCAAAGGGTTACAGTTAGGAGATTTTAAGGACGGATGACGTCACCGGTTGACGATACGGGTATCTTTCTCTTTGTCGTGAGACGAATTCCCATTTCCCAGGCAATTTGGGCATTGGAATTTGTTTCCATTTCGAGATTAGGATTTAGGATTTCAGCCCGGTGGAATCGGGCGCAAGGAGGTGGTCCATGCAGGTTATTTTGTTAGAGAACGTCCCTTCCCTGGGAAAGGCCGGAGACCTGGTGAAGGTCTCCGATGGATACGGAAGGAATTATCTGATTCCTAAGAAGAAAGCTCTTCTTGCCACAGAAAAAAGCCTTAAGGTGATCGAACATCAAAAACGCCAGGTGCAGCAGCGTCTGGAAAAGGGGAAAAAGGATGCGGAGAAATTGGGCCAGCAGATCGAAAAGCTCTCCTGCACCTTTGCAAAAACAGTTGGAGAGAGCGGAAAACTTTTCGGTTCCGTAACTTCGATGGATATTGAGAACTACCTAAAGGAAAACGGAATTGAGGTGGACCGTAAGAAGATCTCCCTCGATGAACCCATCAAGAACCTGGGGATGTTTACCGTACCGATCAGACTCAGTGCCGAGGTGACCGCCCAACTCAAGGTTTGGGTGGTCCAGGAGTAACGTTTCATGAACGAGACGGACTTCTCCTCCCACAAACTTCCTCCTCAGCATATCGAAGCGGAGCAATCCATCCTGGGAGGAATCCTGATTGAAAATGAAGCGATCAATCGGGTGACGGAAATCCTCGACGCCGACGATTTTTATCGGGAGGCCCATCGCAAGATTTTTAACGCCTTGATTAACCTTTCAGAACGTGATGAACCCGCCGATCTGATCACCTTGACCAATGAACTTCGAAAAATTGATGAACTCGACTCTATCGGAGGAGCTTCCTACCTTGCCTCTCTGATCGATTCTGTCCCTACCGCTGCCAATATTCAATACTACGCCAGGATCGTCAAGGAAAAGGCCATCCTTCGGAAGTTGATCCAAACTTCTACGGAGATCATCACCCAAAGTTATGAAGATCGCGGGGATGTAGAGAGTTTTTTGGACGAGGCGGAGCGGTCCATTTTTGAGATTTCGGAAAAAAGGGTGAGACCTTCTTTCTACCCCATCCGGGAAATCGTCAAAGAGAGTTTTGCTACCATTGAAAAACTCTTCAAAAAGAAGGAGGCGGTCACTGGAGTTCCTTCAGGGTTTAAGGAATTGGATCGCATGACGGCGGGTTTCCAGCCTTCTGACCTGGTCATCATTGCTGGGAGGCCCAGCATGGGCAAGACGGCTTTTTGCCTTGACGTCGCCGAATATGCCGCCATCGACAACAAAATACCTGTGGCCATTTTTTCGTTGGAGATGTCAAAGGAACAATTGGTCATCCGTATGCTCTGCTCCCAGGCCCATGTGGAAGGGACCCGTCTCAGGACAGGCTATCTCAATGAGAGCGATTGGCCCAAGCTGACCATTGCGGCGGGGAGTCTGTCGGAATCACCCATCTACATCGATGATACGGCAGCGCTCTCCGTTCTAGAGATGAGGGCCAAGGCCCGTCGTCTTAAAGCCGACCATGGCCTGGGAATGGTGATCGTAGACTACCTTCAACTGATGAAAGGGAGGGCACGAGTCGAAAGCCGACAGCAGGAGATTTCGGAAATTTCCCGTTCCTTAAAAGCCCTCGCGAAAGAGCTTAACATCCCGGTGATCGCCGTTTCTCAGCTCAGCCGGAAAACCGAGGAGCGAACGGGGAATAGGCCTCAGCTCTCAGACCTCCGCGAATCCGGCGCGATCGAGCAGGATGCGGACCTGATCATTTTCATCTATCGCGACGAAGTCTACAACAAAGATCCCGATAATCCGAACCGCGGCAAGGCAGAGGTGATCATCGGAAAACAACGGAACGGTCCGATTGGCAAGATCGATCTGGCCTTTTTGGATAAATTTACGACCTTTAAAGACCTCTACAAGGGGGAGACTGAAAATACGTACGGAGGATGATCATAGAGTCGTTCGGAGTATGCGATAGCTGAAAGATCAAAGCTGAAAGCATAGCCTTTGAGCCTTGAGCGTTGAACTTTGAGCCGATCAACTTCGAGCCCGGCACTTGAATGCAAGCGATGAACCTGCCCAATATCCTCACGTTGATAAGAGTCCTGCTGACCCCGGTTTTCGTCATCCTCATCATCAATAAATATTTCGAATGGGCTCTTCTCACTTTTGCGATTGCAGGGATCACAGATGGGCTGGACGGTCTCATCGCACGCCTGGCTCACCAACGGACCGAATTGGGGGCTTACCTCGATCCCATTGCCGACAAGCTCCTCACCTTCGCCGCTTTCATTTCCCTCGCCATCATTGAAATGATTCCTAGCTGGCTCGTCGTCATCGTCATCACCCGGGATTTCATCATCTTGGTAGGTTTTCTTGTCATGTTTCTCACCAATTATCATCCCAAGATCAACCCGAGTCTCTTGAGCAAGGCGACAACGACTTTCCAGATCATCACCATCCTCTTTGCCTTATTGGCAGGGCTCTTCCCGGTCTTTAAACAACTCTCCGTCCTCAGCTATTACCTGACTGGCATCATCACTATTCTCTCCGGGGCCCAATATGTTTACATTGGCACTCGAATTCTTAATGGAAGAAAATAGTCATCCGTCATCGAAGGGAGGGCCGACTATGGCAATCCTCGTTGAGGTCAGGGGAAGAGAGATTCTAGATTCCAGAGGAAACCCGACCGTGGAAGTGGAGGCCTCCTTGAAAAGCGGTTTCAGCCGGAGAGCCTCTGTTCCTTCAGGGGCTTTTACCGCAACGCATGAAGCCTTGGAATGAAGCGATCAGGATCCGAACTCCGTGCGATAAAAGGGGGAAACGATGAAAAAGATCAGAAAGTATTTCGACATGGAAATGGAAACCGTAAGTCGAGAGGAATTGGAGGCCCTTCAACTCCATCGACTCAAGCGTCAATTGAGAAGGTGTTATCAAGGATCTGAATTCTATAAAGACAAGTTCAAAGAGGCGGGTGTTAAACCCGATGACGTCCGGTCTTTAGACGATATCATCCATTTTCCTTTCGTCACCAAGTTAGAACTTAGGGATGAGCAATTCGATTTTCCCCCTTTTGGAAGGCACACGGTGGCTCCCCCTGAAACCTGGGCAGAGCTTCACCCTTCGTCAGGGACGACAGGAACCCCGGTCAATAACCTCTGGTCCTTTAACGATGTAAGAAATATCTCCCGGTGGACAGCCAGAACGATGTGGACGTTTGGCGTTCGTCCGGGAGATATCATCCAAAATGGGTTCAGCTATGGTCTTTGGGTGGCAGGGATGTCCACCCATTATGCCGCCAGAGAATTGGGGTGTTTTGTCATTCCCATTGGCGCGGCGATGACTGAACGTCAGATTGACTACCTTCTCAACCCTGGCTCGACCGTCCTTCTCTGCACCCCTTCTTATGCCTTACACATTGCAGAGCGATTGAAACAGCGAGGGATTTCACCCGAGGATATCCCTTTGAGAATTGGATGTTTTGGCGGAGAAGGAGGGGCGGAAGTTCATGCGACCCGCGAGAAAATTGAGAAAGGGTTGGGCATCGAAGCCTTTGATTACTATGGGCTGGCTGAGATCGGTCCAACCGTCGCTTCAGAGTGTTCTCAGAAGGCAGGGATTCATTGGGTGGAGGACCATCTCCTCATCGAGATTATCCATCCCGAGACGAAGAAACCGTGCGACCGGGGAGAGGTGGGGGTTCTTGTCATCACTCATCTGACGAAGGAAGCTACCCCCATGATTCGCTACTGGACGAATGACCTGGCCAGGTTGGATAAGAGAAAATGCAAATGTGGCCGAACCCATGCCCGTTCGATCGGAGGGATCTTGGGAAGAGCGGATGATATGATTATTTATAAAGGGGCAAAATTCTATCCGGTTCAGGTGGAGAAGGTCGTCAGGAGTTTTTGCGAACTTTCTGATGAATTCTGTATCGAATTGACGACCGATCAAAAATTCAGTACGGATGTATGTACCGTTGTCGTCGAATGCCTTAAAGAGGATGAAATTCCAAAGGTGTCCCCTCAATTGAAACACCAGTTGAAGGAGGAATGCCAGGTGACTCCTGAGATTAAATTCGTTCCATTCGGCTCTCTTGAGCGGACCACCTTTAAAGCAAAAAGGATTGTTGATAAGAGGGAAAAGGGGTAAGGGGGGGGATTTGCCAAAAATGTTTTGTTATTGGTGCTTGGAAATTGGCTATTATTAAGAGTTGAGTCAAGAATAAGATCAAAAAGGATGGTTCACGAGTGTTTGAATTAACAGGGAAGACTGCGATCGTAACCGGCGCGAGCCGTGGTATTGGTAAAGCCATTTCCAAGGGATTTGCCAAGGCAGGAGCTGACCTTATTCTGGTGAGCAGAAATCTGCCCGCCCTTGAGAGGGTGGCCAGGGAGATCGAAGACAGTGGGAGAAAAGCTCATCCCATGGCGGTGGATATTGGAAACCCTGAAGAAATTCAGAAG